>Ga0302320_10001251_pt1 | contig 61052 bp, 62 predicted proteins | sample Bog_T0_3_FD_202130 | JGI IMG/M metagenome (GOLD analysis project Ga0302320, IMG submission 202130) | Peat permafrost microbial communities from Stordalen Mire near Abisko, Sweden - Bog_T0_3 | ecosystem: Environmental > Terrestrial > Soil > Wetlands > Peat | place: Sweden: Abisko, Stordalen Mire... | reverse complement strand
CGCAACGCATCTGCGCGAATGCGTGGTTGCCTCGGCCAGCTCCGAGGATGCCGATCGCTATCTCGACGAGGCCACCCGCTGCTACTTCTTCGGACTCTTCACTGCCTGCGCTGTGATGTGCCGATCGGTGCTCGAAGAGGCCTTGAAGCAGAAGCTTCCCGAAGCCTTGTCCCGCCTGGTGCGAACCCGCTACCGCAATACCGCGACTCTGGGCAACCTGCTGCACGAGGTGAATAACAACCTGCTGCTCACCGGCATCGATGCGGACTTCCCCAGGGTAGCCAACCAGGTGAACGACGCCGGAAAGAAGGCCGTCCACCAGGGATTGTTGTCAGAAGATGAGGCACGCCTTTGCCTGCAAAGCGCCCGCCAGGCGCTTGAATTGCTGCTTAGCCGCTGACCCTGTTGCGCAGCGATCCGCTCACATCCCCAATCGGCCTTCTATACTGGAAGGTCCATGTCCTACGCCGCTGCAGTCGATCAACTCAACGCCATGGTTCCCGAGCTTTACCAAAGCTCCAGCCAACCCCGGCGCAAATTCTCCCTGGAGGAAATTCGCATCCTTTTGGCTGTGCTGGGCGACCCGCACCGCCGCTTTCCCGCGGTGCTTATCGCAGGCACCAACGGCAAAGGCTCCACAGCCGCCACGCTGGCCTCTATCCTCACTGCCTCCGGCCTGCGCACCGGCCTTTACACATCGCCGCACCTGGCTCGCGTCAATGAGCGTATTCGCCTCGACCGCGTCGAAATCGACGATGAAGCCTTTGCGCGGCTTTACTTCCGCGTCCACGATGCAGCCCAGCAATTGGTGCTTGACGAGCGCCTGCCCCAACTCCCCAGCTTCTTCGAGATCCTCACCGCCCAGGCGCTTCTCTACTTCGCTGAGGCGAACGTCGACATCGCCGTGCTCGAAGTGGGAATGGGCGGCCGCCTAGACGCTACCAACATCGTCGACCCGCTGCTTTCCGTTATCACCGACATCTCGCTCGACCACACCGAATGGCTCGGCAGCACCATTGCCGCCATTACCCGCGAAAAGGCCGGCATTTTGCGCCGCGATGGAATTCTAGTTACGCTTCCCCAGCACCCGGAGGCAAACCGGGTTCTGGGTGAAGTGGCAAACGAGCTTTCCGTTCGCGGTGTCAGCGCCGTCCCCTACATGCCGCCGACTGCCATCGCAGCAGGACCCTATTCCGTGCAAGCTTTCGGCTCGCCCGTGCCGGTCGATTCTCCACTCGCCGGCGCTCACCAGCACCGCAACCTGGCCCTGGCCATCGCCGCGGCGGTTGAACTGGCCATCAATCACGGCTTTCCCATTACTTCGGCGGCAATCGCCGAAGGCATCCACGAAACCCGCTGGCCCGCACGTCTGGAGCGCATCGACAGAGGTGGGATCACCTGGATTCTGGACGTAGCTCACAACCCCGCCGGTGCATGGGCCCTGCGCGCCGGCTTGAATGGCCAGCTCAACAGGGAGAGCAATCCGCGCATCCTCATATTCAGTTGCCTGCGCGACAAGCCCGTGGCAGAGATGGCGCAGATTCTGTTTCCCCTCTTCGACCAGGTGATCCTTGCTCCCATGCATACGGCTCGCGCTGCGGCCACTGTCGATTTGCTTGCCGCGGCTCAATCCACGGGAACCCCGGCGGCGGTGGCTGAATCAGTGAGAGATGCACTGCAAAAAGCTGAAAATAAAATAGATAATGGAATAATTGTCGTCTCCGGCTCGGTCTACCTGGTGGGCGAGGCGCGCTCGCTTTTGCTTCTTTCAAGCGAGGCGCAGCCATGAGCCCGCGCCCCAATCCGCTGCCACGCCTCTATCGCTGGCGCAGCAACGCCGTAAACGTTCCGCTCATGACCCTCGCTACCGTCGTCTGCGGCACTATCTCATTGCTGGTATCGCTGGTGGACAAGGACGGCCGCGCGCAGCATCGCATCGCCCGCTTCTGGGCTCGCACTGTCGTCTTGTTTACTGGATGTTCGCTCAAGGTGATGGGCCAGGAAAACCTGCGCAAGAACCCGGTTGCTGTCTACGCCTCCAATCACACCTCTTACATGGATACACCCGTCATCTTTGCCGCACTGCCCTTCCAGTTTCGCATTCTTGCAAAAAAGGAGTTGTGGCCTATAGCATTCATAGGATGGTACTTAGGGAGGTCAGGGCAGATCCCGATCGATACGCGGAACCCACGAGCCACTCTTTCCAGCCTGGGGGTCGGCGTGAAAGCTCTGCGCTCAGGAATGCCCTTGTTTGTCTTCCCGGAGGGCGGCCGGACCCCGAACGGCGAACTGCAGAACTTTCTTTCCGGCGCCGCCTACCTGGCCATTCGAGCCCAGGTTCCGCTGGTTCCCATAGCACTGAGCGGCGTCTATGATCTGCTCCCCATGCACACGCGCCATCTTTACTCGGGAGAATTGGCGCTCATGGCCGGCGAGGCGATCGTAACGACCGGGATGACCGTCCGCCAGACCGATGAGCTGACCGGGCGGCTGCGCGCGGCGATTCAAGAGATGACAGGCCAGCCAGAGTCAGCCAGTGAGCAGACAGAAGTTTCCCTCGCGTAAGCCTTTCGCATCTCTCCCATATGGGCTTACACTGATTGCTGCATGAGCGTCCACATCGCCATTCCCGAGCCCACAAGCAGCGATTCAGCCTATAACCAGCGCTCGCTGCCGCCTTATCTCGCAGCGCTCCATTCCGCCGGCGTAACCCCCATTCTGGTCCCTCTTCACGAGCGTCAGGATCGGGTTGCGCGGCTGCTCCTTGGTGCACAGGGCATCCTGCTCCCTGGCAGCGGCTACGACGTTGACCCGCAAAGATATGGCGAAGATCGCATCCCCGAATGCGGCGAAGCCGATCCGGGCCGGACCGCGGTGGACGAGCTGCTTTTGCAGGACGCGTTCAACCTGCATAAGCCGATCCTGGCCATCTGTCATGGGGCGCAGACATTGAACGTCTGGCGCAACGGCTCGCTCGTCCAGGACCTCAAGACTTCAGTGGACCACAGCCCCGGCCGCAGCGTGCTGGAGGCCCATTCGGTCTGCGTCTCGCCCGGCTCAAGGCTCGCAGGCTTGCTCTCAGCCGAAAAGAGGTTGTCGGCGCAGGTGAATTCCAGCCACCACCAGGCGGTTCGCGTTCCCGGCGACAATCTGCTGATCAGCGCGATTTCTCCGGACGACGGGGTCATTGAGGGCATCGAGCTCGATTCGACTGACCATTTCGTTCTAGGGGTCCAGTGGCATCCTGAGCGTACCTATACTCACAGCGCATTCTCCCGCGCGATATTTTCTGCCTTCGTCCAGGCAGCGACCGTTTGGCAGCCTCGACGCGTTGAAGCATCGGTGGGCGTATCGTGAGCGGAGGCTCGACGGCGGTCGTTCAGCTGCGCATTGAATCGCTTCTGCCGCGATGAGCCAGCCGTCGCAGCCAACGGCCATGCGCCTGAACGAACTGTTGGCCGCTGCTGGTCTTGATCATCTGGAATCCGTCACCGCTGAGCGATTCGCAGCCTACTCCGCGTTGCTTCTGCGCTGGAATGCGCGGACGAATTTGACGGCCATTCGCGATCAAGAGGGGATTCTGTCGCGGCACTTTGTCGAGTCCATCGCCGCCGCCCACGCGCTCCCGTCCGGTATTGCCACGCTGCTCGACTTTGGCTCAGGCGCGGGGTTTCCCGGGATTCCCATCGCCCTTTGCCGGCCCGAGATCGCGGTCACGCTTGCCGAATCGCAGGGCAAGAAGGCCGCATTCCTCCAGGAAGCGGTCCGAACCCTCAAGCTTACTGCCAACATTCACTCCGGTCGCGCCGAGTCTCTGGCCACCCAATTCGATTGCGTGATCGTGCGAGCCGTTGACAGAATGGCGTTGGCTGCCCAATCCGCGTCTCGCCTTGTCGCGCCTGGCGGCTGGCTTGGGTTCCTGACGACTGTATCTGAATCAGAGGCCCTGCGGGCATCCTCGATCGATGGGTTCTCCTGGTCGCCCGCACTTCTGCTCCCGAGCAGCGCCCAGCGGGTTCTTCTGCTTGGGCAGCTCCATCTGGCGGTTTGACCGCAGCTGACTCCCGAATTCCAGTTAGCCCGCGCGCTTCTCGATGACCGGCACACAGCTGTGATGGAATGTGCCGTGTCTTCGATGAAAGCAATCGGAGATGTCAAATGAGTCTCCTCCGTAGATCGGAGGAATTGTTGCGCCGTGGAGGCAGATTCGCTGTGATGAGTAGGCGCATAGGGGCGGCAGGCGCCTCATTTGTTCCACGTGGAACAATTTTGTGAGCGACCTTGATTGAAAACGTTCCACGTGGAACTGCCGTAGATTAGCCCCAATTCGAGTGCCTTCCCGATTCGGAAAATCACGCTCAAGGACACTGCGAATCGGGGTTTAAATCGCGGCAGTTTTCCACCGGCGCCCTTTTTTCACCCTATCAAATCCCGACCCGGCCACACTGCCAACAAACCCTTCCGTCTCAGGTGCTTCCTGACATTTTGCCGATTTGCGCCGCAAAGGCTTTCCACAGGTTCGCCCCGTTCTCCACAGCGCACATCGCCGCTTCAAATTTGCCGTTCCTTTAGTCTTGTCTTCCATGGGTAAGATTCTCGGCATCGTCAATCAGAAGGGCGGAGTAGGCAAAACCACCACGGCGATCAACCTTGCCGCCTGCCTCGCACTGGAAGGCCTCAAGATTCTCCTGGTTGACTGTGACCCCCAAGCCAACGCCACCTCGGGACTCGGTTTTCAACGCGATGACAACCGCCACTCCATCTACGACGTCCTGGTCGGAGATTCGCCAGCCGCGCAGGTCATTCTCCCAACTGACATCGGAACGCTGTGGATGCTGCCCGGTTCCAAGAACCTCACCGGCGCCAACATCGAACTGGCCGCCGCCGCCGACCGGGCTCTACGCCTCCGCCAGGCGCTCGAGCCCGTGCAGTCAAGCTTCGATCTCATCATTCTCGATTGCCCGCCCGCACTCGATCTGCTCACCCTCAACGTTCTTGGCGCAGCGGATACCCTCATCGTCCCCATGCAGGCCGAGTATTTCGCCCTGGAAGGCATCACCGAGCTGATTTCCACGCTGGAACGCGTCCGCGCTGCTGTCAATCCCGGAGTAACCATCGAGGGCGTCCTGCTTACCATGTACGACGACCGCACCAACCTTGCCCAGCAGGTGACCGACACCCTCCGCGAGTACTTCCGCGACCGGCTCTTCCGAACCGTCATCCCGCGCAATATTCGCCTGGCAGAAGCGCCCAGCCACGGCAAACCCGTGGCCTTGTATGACCCTCGTTCGCGCGGCACAGAAGCGTACTTCGAGCTGGCCGGCGAGTACCTGGCCCGCAACGGCATCGAGAGCCCGCGCAGCCTGGAACGCAAGGCCGACGTTGCGAGCGCGACGGCAGGTCCTCCACGAACTCCAGCCCGCGTAAAGGTCCGCTTCTGGCCTTATTCGTAGGGCTCGCTTTAATCTAGCGCAAAAACGATCGATCATATCGCGCTTTTCACACACAAACATCGTCGTTTTTCGCAGATCTGGATCGAACTCCGGCAATTCCCGATAAAGAGGAATTTGAATTATGGCTATCGCCCCGCTCGACACAAAACGCCGCGCCCTTGGCAAGGGCCTTGACTCGCTGCTTCCCCGCGTTCAGGCTCCAACCGCCGCCGCACCCCAGGAATCCGAAAGCGGCAAGCCGCGCGAGATTCCTCTCGACCAGATTGATCGCAACCCATTCCAGACCCGTTCCCAAGTCAACGAGGATCGACTTGCCGAGTTGGCCGCCTCCATCGTCGCCAACGGAGTGGTCCAGCCTATCCTCGTCCGTCCGCTCGCCGACGGCCGCTTTCAGCTCATCGCCGGCGAACGCCGCTGGCGAGCCTCGCAGCTTGCCGGCAAGGCGACCATTCCTGCCATCCTCCGCCAGGTGTCGGATGAACAGGCCATGGAAATCACCATCGTCGAAAACCTGCAGCGCGCCGATCTCAATCCCATGGAGCAGGCCCGCGCCTTCGAGCGACTCTCCCGCGAGTTCCACATGACCCAGGAGCAGATGGCCACGCGCACCGGAAAAGACCGCGCCACGGTGGCTAACTTCCTGCGTCTTCTGCGTTTACCCACCAGCGTCCAGGCCCGCGTCGAGTCCGGCGAGCTCAGTTTTGGCCACGCCCGCACTCTGCTCGCCTTCGAGCACGCCGAAGAGATCGAGAAGGCCGCCCAGCGCATCGTTGGACTTTCGCTTTCTGTTCGCCAAACGGAGACCTACGTCCAGGGTCTCCTGCACCCTGAACGCGCAGCGAAGAAGGAGCCCAAGCCCGAGCCCCCGGTCGATCCCAATGTCCGCGAGGTCCAGGAGCGTCTGCAGCGGTCCTTGGGCCTGAAGGTTCACATCGAAGACCACCACGGGCGCGGCAAAGTCATCATTGAATACGCCAAGCTGGAAGACTTCGACACGCTGCTGGGGCAGCTCGCCGGCGATTGACGAAGTTAGCGGGAAGGCCGCTGACTCGGAAGGAACTCACCGGCAAGGCGTCGGCGGCATGCTGAGCCTTGGCGTGGCCGTCTCCGAGAAGTACTTCGATCGCTTATGCCTTGAATTCTTTTCTGGATTCGACGCCGCGTGTGTTTCCCCGACCTCGGAGCGGGAAACGAACATGACCCCCTATGAGGATGAAGTCAAAATCCTGTTCGCTCGACGAGGGCGGGTGATCAATCTTCACGACGACAGAGTAGCAAAAACAAACGATCCGCCAAACTTTCGCTTGGCGGATCGTGACGTTATGCAAGCCCGACTTACCGGGATCTGTTTCAGACTACAGCTATTCGACGAAAATTGCAAGCGCTGGATTCAAATTACTTCTTCTTCTTCGGCCACAGCCTCTACAACTTTAGTGTTTTCTATGGCAGGCCTTCCCATTGCCTCCCAGACCAACCTCTGAACCGCGCACAGATCATCCAGATCGAGTTGTGGGGAACAATATCTTCCGTCGCAGAAAACCCTATCTAGACGGCTAAATGAGACATGCGCGACCATATCCCCCTTGGCCCAAACCTCCGTGTCCCTCCTGAAGAAGCGGTATTTATTTGCCTGGATGCGGTGGTGATAGGGCTCCACAGCATCCGGAGCAACTGTACTGAAGGGAACAACGATGCAGCTCCCCCACCCGCTCCTGCCTCTTCTGCGCGGGGAGACAACAACGACGTGACGAATCTTGGACATTTCGGGCGGCGTTGAGTTGGGACCGAAATCGCACATTAACACTGTGCCGAGTTGAGGAGTAAATGTGATTGGCATTTTAATGATTCCTTAAACGTTCCCTTAAAAACGTTGCGCAACACGCCAACCAGAGGTACTCTCTGAGAAGCGGAGGGCGATGACGGCACCCTGTTCCAAATGGAACAGAGTAACCGTCAAGCGCCCGTCTTCCGTGTGGAAGAGGAATGGGGGCATGATCTAGCCCTCCTTCCTGTTGGCATCGCTTAGGTTCCGTGGAAAGTCCCCATAGCGATCCCCAACATCACTTCAAGTGGATCAAGAGGTCACTTCGGTGACCTCTTGATCTTTCTGCTTCAGTCTGTCTGCTCTCCTTAACCTTCCCCCCGAAGCTCCCAAATATTCAGCGGGGATCGTGAATACAATCATCCGTCCTTCTTCATCCCATTCTGCATTGAAAGCCCTTGTTTGTGTCCAGTCGTAGTGGATGTAGTTCAAGAACGTGACCGCCGAAAACCCCGACCCGTTGTATTTTCCGTTATAAGTGAGAGTATAGGCCCCTTCATCCTTGCTGGTCGCAATTCTTGCAGCGCATTTATTGGCATCCTTGTCAAACATAAGAACAACATGCGTCGTCTTGTGGTCCTGCAAAATACCCGTAGCGGCCATATTGAACGCGACTCGACCAAGTTTTCCAATGGTTACTGTAGGCTCTCCAGTGCGGATGATTTGCCGTTTGTAGATTTCCCAAGCCACCTTGACTCCTCCAAGGAACAAAATTAGTTCCGATGCTTGTAATGTAGCACGATTTTGAAATTGTTGCAACCGGGACCCAATCGCAGCACTAATACTTGCGTGTGGAATAGAAAAACCGCCCGAAGGCGGCTCGCAATTGCTGGTTCTCTAAATCAATTAGTTCCACATCAAATAGTTAAACGCAAAAGACTTGTCACGGAATCGGCCGCGTTGACCCGGCAAACAGAAAGCTCCACGAAGTGTCCAGGTACAGCCATCGCTGTGCGCCAAACCAGCTTGTCGGCAGGCTGGGAACATGGAGCAGCGTATGTCCGCCCATGCACATCATCTCCGTGCCATTCCAGTCGAGAAAAGTCCGCGAGGCCTGACCCACCTGGGCCGGATGAGCAACCCGGCACACGCAGACCGGGCAGCGCTGGCGCTGGTCCTTGAGCACCCAGCGCAGGCCGAACAGGCACATGCCAAAGGTCGAGACCAGCTGAATATAAACTGCCCGCTCCCGCCCGAAGGTCGTGCATCCGTACGCCAGGTCCATAGAAATAAAGTAGATAACTGGCAATAGAAGCGCGATCTTGGCGCTCAGGAAGCTCCATCTATAAAGCCTCCCTGGCCACGTGGTTCGTCGCGGATTCACGCTATACTCGCCCATCGAGACGGATGTAATGGCCGGCAGAGCCAACAGCGCAAGCATAAGGCTGAAGAGATAGACGGTCATTGTTGGGGGCTTCCATTCTTCGAGCGAAACGCCCAGGAAGTCCTCCTCCGAGTCATTCGGCCCATTCGCTGTAATATGAACGCACTGCGTCCACATCTCCGCTTTGCCCGCGGCGGTCAAGTGCGCAACCAAATATCCCGCCGCTCCCGATCCGGCGTCGGCATCGGGGACCAGTTCCCAGATGTCCACCCGTCCCGGCAGGCTGAGCGATCCATCGGGCGCCACGCCGGCGATCCTGACCATCCGCTGCCCCAGGCGCAGTTCGACCCCGGCAATGTGCTCGTCCGCTGCGAAATCTCGCTTCCACACCTTTTCGCTCAGAATCACCGCAGTCATGCCCCCCGGCGCAGCCGAGGGATCGGCAAATTCAACCGGCAAACCCAGCAATGTGAAAAGGTTAGAGCTGGCGCGGGCCACTCCCCATTCGAATTTGGCCGCGGTCCGCCCGGCAATCGTCTCCGCCGAGACCGCTTCGCGGTCCAGGCGGTAAAAGGCGAAGCCGTCAAAATACTTTTGCCTTCGTCCCTCCCACGAGCGGAACACCCCCGGAGCAATCGTCGGCCGCGAATTGTCACTCGATCCTTCCTGCTGAATCAGCACCAGGTTCGGGTTCACCTTGCGCGGCCACAGGCTGCGCTCCGCCCGCACGCCCGGCAGCAGCAGAGCGATGGCGTAACTGGCGGCCAGGGCGCAACTCAGAATCAGCATGCACTGCCGCGGCGTGCCGTCCATCGCCGCAAACGGCGCCCATGGTTGCCGCCCGGCGCGACGCAGGCAGAGCGCATCCTGAAAGGCCCCCAGGCAGAATGCCGTGACCTCGCGCTCGCCTCGCCATGAATCTTTGCCGGCGGTCGTGCAGGCATGTCGCACATGCCAAAGCTCGCCGCGCCACTCGCGAAACCACTCCGCTCGTTGCTCTGCAGGAACCAGTAGCGAGGCACTACGCAACATTCCCGCGTGCAAAAGCCGGCGCGCAAAAGCCGATCCCCGTACCAATGAGGGCTTCATACAGACTTGGCCTCCTCGGTGGGAATTAGCCGCTCCAGCAGCGGGTAGCGCCTGCGAGATGCTTCCAGCGTCACCTTACCCGCAGCCGTCAGCCTGTAGTATTTGCGCGGCGGCCGCTGCTCGGCGTCGGCGATCGACCGCTTCTCCCATTGCGACCGGATCAGTTCATCGCGCTCCAGCCGCCGCATTGCCGGATACACCGTGCCGCTCGGCAGCCCGGTCATCTCCATGATCGAGAAGCCGTAAACGAAGCCGCCGTCCAGCGCCTGCAAAATCATCGCTGTGGTGTGGGAGAGTTTTGTGTCCGGTGGTTTCGCATCGCGGGCCATGGCGCATTCTACCTATGTAGCAATCTACTTGACAAGAATGTATGCTGATTGCTACATAGGGTAAACAGCGGGATGAACGCGGAGGCGCACTTCATGCTTGACGTCCAACATATTTATCGCAGTTACCGCGGCATTCCCGCCATTGAGGACGTGAGCTTCCAGGTCGCGCCCGGCGAAGTCGTCGGCTTTCTCGGCCCAAACGGCGCGGGCAAATCCACAACCGTGAAAATCATCACCGGCATGTTGCGGCCCAACGACGGCCGCGTGCTTTTTGAAGGCCACGACATCGAGAAAGACATGGTTGCCTTCCGCGCCAACTTCGGTTACGTGCCGGAAGAAGCGCATCTCTACACCTATTTATCGGGCCTCGAATACCTGCAGCTGGTCGGCCGTTTGCGCGGCCTGGGCGAGGCGATCATTGAAACCAAGGCTACGCGCCTGCTGAAGCTGCTCAATCTTGAATCGTGGCAATACTCGCCCATCTCGACCTACTCCAAGGGAATGCGCCAGCGCGTGCTCATCGCGGCGGCGTTACTGCACGATCCAAAGCTGCTCATCTTCGATGAACCCCTCTCCGGCCTCGACGTCGTCTCCGGACGGCTGTTCAAAAACCTGCTCGAATTGCTCGCCGCGCAGGGCAAAGCAGTTCTCTACATTTCGCACGTGCTTGAAGTGGTGGAGCAGGTGTGCAATCGCGTCATTGTCATCGCCAAAGGCCGTGTCCTTGCCGACGCCCGTCCCGCCGATCTGACCAGACTGATGAGCCTGCCCAATCTGGAAAGCGTCTTTGCGCAGCTGGTGCAGCAGCAGGACACGCGGGCAATCGCGGAACAGATGGTGGAGGCGATGCGAATTGGCCATTCGTGAAGAATTCCAGCGCCTGTTCATGATGTCCGAGCCGGAGGCGCTCTCGCTCAACGCCCAGGCCGCGCTCGGCGCCGTGCATGCCCCGCAGCGCAGCCAGTTCACGCTTCTCGTCCGTCATTTCCTTGAGCGCTTCTTCAACCACGAAACCGCCTCGCCCGATGGCGATGCCAAAGCACGTTTGGTATTAATCGCGTTTGCCACGGGACTTCCCGGATTCGTCGTTACCCTCTATCTCTATCCGATTTACCACCCATTTATCGCCTGGCCGCCCGGCCGTCCCTTGACGGACCTCACGCCTCCCTATTGGCTCCAGGTCAATCATCATTTCTTCTTCGTCCTCTATTCGCTTGTGGCCATGGGCATTGTCACCGTTTTCGAGTGGGACATGTTCTTTCCCGACCTGCTCGATCTTTTCGTCCTGACCACCCTACCCATTCAAAACCGCAAGCTCTTCCAGGCGCGCGTTGCCGCTATCGCTGTCTTCATCCTCGGCTTCCTGCTGGACGCCAATCTCCCCGCGCTTCCCGTGCTCCCCGCCACGTTCGATCCGCCCAACTTGCCGCGATTCCTCGCGGGCCATGCGTTGGCAGTGGCGGGCAGCGGCTTATTCGCTGCGGCCTTCATCCTGGCTCTGCAAGGCCTGCTGCTTTCCATTCTTGGCGAGCGATTATTTCGCAGGTTCGCGCTCCTCTTGCAGGGTCTTTCCATCACTGTTCTGATGATGCTGTTGCTGCTGTTTCCGGTGCTCTCGGGCGCAGTCCCGGCCGTTCTTCAGCCCGGAAGCCGCTTCGTTTTCTATTGCCCGCCGTTCTGGTTCCTGGGCATCTACCAACGCGTATTAGAAGGCCCGGCCGCGCTGCCCATTTATTCGCGGCTCGCGCAAACAGGATGCGCAGCACTCCTCGTCACCATCGCGATTGCCGTTCTTGCCTATCCAATCGCCTATGTGCGCAGGGTGCGCCAACTGGTCGTCGGCCCGAGCACGCACGACACGCGCGGCTGGGCCTCACGCCCAGCGCATTCGCTGCTCCACGCCACGCTTTTGCGCAATCCCATCCGCCGCGCCGTCTTCCACTTCATCAGCCAAACCTTGCTGCGCGTGCAACGTTATCGCATCTACCTTGTGATCTACGGCGGAGTAGGACTCTCTGTCGTTGCTGCATCGGTATTGCGCCTCACGGTCCTCCGTGGCCAGATGCGCCTCGACATCTCCGCTGACGGCGTCCGTGCCGCTATCGCAATTGTCGCCTTCTGGACCATCGCCGGCCTGCGCATGGCTTTTATCTCTCCAGGAAACCGCGACGGAAGCTGGGCCTTCGGCATCGTCCACGGACGGCCGCCCCGCATCGACGCCGCCCTCCATCAACTCCAGGCCGCCAAGCACTGGACGCTCCTTTGTGCCGGCATCATCACCCTCGCAGTCATGGCCGTCTTTCGCGTACTCGCTCCCGCTGAACTCCGCACCTGGCCCGCAATGACAAGCCAGTTACTGGTCGCCGCCGGAATGTGCCTTCTGCTCACGGATGCCTTCTTTGTTAACGTAAAAACCGTCGCGTTTTCCGGTGAACCGGCCAGGGAACAATCGAACCTTGCTCTCACCGTGCTCAAGTTCTTCACGCTGTTTCCCGTTCTCATCTGGATTCCTCTCGCCGCGGAGCCATGGATCGAAGCCGGCATCCGCCACTTTCTAACAGGCGCCGCCGCTATCGTCGCTGTCCATTTTGCCCTCGAAAGGCTCCATCGGCGCATCATTAAGGAACACTGCAACATGCCCGGCCTTGAAGACGGCGAGGACGATTTCCCCATGAAGCTTGGCCTTCGCTACTGAGAAGGCTTCCAACGCAGGCCGGCACTTTAGAGGAGACGTTATATAATCGAAAGGTTATATTCATCTTGGCGCTGAATGAACAGACTCCTGCTCAACCTCGTAATTAAGCGGCTACAATCCGCTTTCGTTCACCGGTTTGCCAGCTTGCGTACGCCGCATCTAGAACCATCTGGTTATGCAGTCCATCCACAGCGGTTGCACGGTACTCGTCGCGGCCTTCGACCCAATCGGAGAATGAATCCAGCATGCGCGTATAGCCGTCCGCGCTCGAAACGGTCTCCTGCCCTTGCGCCTTTCCCGCCTGCCACAACACCACATCCACATCCGTATCCACCGATAGTCCATACTGACTCACGATCGTGCCTGTCTCGCCGGTCACTTCGACCACCGTTCGGTAAACTCCGCGCGTACTCACCGTCACCGTGCCCATGGCGCCGCAGTAAAACTCCAGGCCAATGGCCGCGTAAGCCTCCAGCGGAGCGGATCGCTCATCCGCGCGCGCCAGAGTGTTTACCGCAACCACGCGGCTGTTCAGCACAAAGCGCAGCGCATCGATGCAATGAATGCCCACATCGCCAATCGGCCCTCCGCAAGCAAGCGCCGGGTCGTAGATCCACTGCCGCGGGCTGCTTTCGGCCGGATAGCAGAATTGCGCGTGTGCCAGCAGCGGCTTACCAATTCGCCCCTCGGCAATCCACTCTCTCATCAATTCAAGACTTCTGTTGTAGCGCAGGTTCTGCGCCACGCCCAGTCGCTGCCCCGAATCCCGGGCCGCAGCCAGCATCTGCTTCACTTCGCCCGCGTTCATCCCCAGCGGCTTTTCGCACAACACGGCCTTGTCGTGTTTGAGCGCAAGCAACACATCGGACAAGTGCAGCGCATCCGGCGAAGTCACGAAGACCGCATCGATATCCGGGGATGCGCAGAGTTCCTCTGCACTGCGAAATGCATGCCCCACAGCGTATTTGCGCGCATCCGCCTCAGCCTTCAGCAGGTCGCGCCGCCATAATCCCGCCAGCGCCGAGGCACGCGCCTCTCGAAATGCCGGAACCAGCCGGTTTTCACAATGATGACCAAAGCCCAGCAGTCCGTATCGAATCATCTCATCACTCCATTCCAGTCTCGCGCGTTCCAGTCGCTAATAGGCCGGCGGCGGGAAGAGTCACTTTCCAATGCAGAAGGTCGAAAAAATGAGATTCAGGATGTCGTCGGAGGTCGTTTGGCCGGTCAGGGAATCCAGCGCCCAGAGTCCCCGATAAAGATCCAGCAGGATCATCTCATGCGGGATTCCCCCGGCATTCGCCGAAGTTGCGTCGTCCAGCGCCGCAAGTGCGGTGGTAACGGCCTGGTGATGGCGCAGGCTGGTCAGCATTCCCGGCTCCGAGGCCGCGCCGCCTGTCGCCAGCGCTAAAATCCGTTCGCGCAGCTCTGCAATCCCTTCCCCTGTCAGCGCAGAAGTCCGTAGAGTGGGCACGCCGTCGATCGCCCCGGTCTGGTCGACTGCCTGGGCCAGATCGCATTTATTCACCGCCAACAGCGCAGGCCGGCCCTGCACAGTCTTTAGAAGACGATGCTCCTCATCGTTGAGCGGCTGCGTCGCATCCAGCACCACCAGCACCAGCGCCGCATCGGCCAGCGCCTCCCGGCTGCGGGCAATCCCCAACTGCTCGGCTTCTTCAAGGCCCTCGCGCAGCCCCGCCGTATCCACCAGTTCCAGCGGAATCCCATCCAGTGAAATTCGCTCCGTCACCAGGTCGCGGGTCGTCCCCGGTGTTGCGGCAACGATGGCCCGCTCTCGCTGTACCAGCCTGTTGAACAGCGAGCTCTTCCCCGCGTTCGGCCGGCCCACGATGGCCAGCGTCAGCCCGTCATGCACAATGCGGCCATGCGCAAACGATGCTTCCAGCGCCCGCAGCGGCGGCGTCAACTCATTGATGCGGCGCGCAATTTCGCCCTTCGCCGCAACGTCCACGTCGTCCTCGGCAAAATCGATTCCCGCTTCCAGCAGCGCGATCAGCTCCACCAGCGCGTGTTTCACCGGCGTTACGCGCCGGCTTAGCGCTCCGCCCATCTGTCCTGCCGCCTGGCGGGCCTGCGTGAGCGTCTGCGCCTCAATCAGGTCACGCACCGCTTCGGCCTGGGTCAGGTCGATCCGCCCGGACAGGAAGGCCCGTTGGGTAAACTCGCCCGGCTCGGCCAGGCGCGCACCCATCTCCATGGCCCGGCGCATCAGAAGTTCGAGCACAACCGGCGACCCATGTGCGGCAATCTCCACCACGTCCTCTGCAGTGTAGGAATTGGGCGCCGCAAAGAGAGTCACCAACGCCTCATCGATTCTGGCCGAATCGCCGCTCTCTGCCGTGGCGTCGGCCACGCTTTCCAGCACATTCGCGAGCCGCGCCCGCCCGTGCTCAAGCGGCTTCCTCAACTTCACCAGCTGCGCCGCTATTTGGGCAGCCTCCGGCCCGCTGAGACGCACAATCCCGATTCCGCCGCGGCCCGGCGGGGTTGAGATTGCAACAATCGTGTCAACACCCGCGTTGGGACCCGCGTCCTGCATCGCGTCGGAAATGGTGTCTGGAGTCGCCATACGTTCCTATCTATTGTATGGAACTCAGCCAGCCTTTATGCGAGCAGCTTTGAGTCTCCGCTCTGTCACATCGGTCGCCCTTTGTGCTTCGATATAATCCTGGAAGTGTCCGCTTTCTCTTGCTGCATCTGTTTGAATTCTTTGAAAAGCCGCGCGTCACCTTGAAGGTCGAGCATTCGTGAACATCACACTCAATTCCACCTGCGGGATACGCAGGCCAAATTCCATTTCCTTCGCAAAGAAAGTCATCCAGCTGCTTGTGGTGCTGCTCTTAGCTGGCGTAACCCGCGCCCAGCAGCCCGCAGCGCCGGCCATCTGGCAGGGAGTGTTGCACGACGCCGCCGGTGCTCCCGTTGCCGGAGCAAAGTTGACGCTGGTCCGCGACGCCGTTCCGTTAAGAGCGGTCACTGAAGCCGATGGCCACTTCCGCTTTCCAGCCGCGGAGCCCGGCCAATACCGGCTTACTGTCGAAGCCAACGGACAGAAGGTCCAAGCCGCCCAGCCGGTTGCGTTGGTCTCTGACCCACCGCCGGTCGTCCTCACTCTCTCTGGCCGCGGCGAACTTGTGGTTGCGCTGCTGAAGGCGCCAACTGCCACGGGCGGCGAACAGCTCTCCAGCCAGGCCGTCAGCGAGCTGCCCCTGAATGGCCGGGACTTCTCCACACTGCTGCTGCTGGCCGCGGGAACCATGACCGACGCCAACGGCGCCACCAATTTCACCCAGCAGTTCGCCATCAACGGCCAACGCGGCGTGGAAGCCACCTTCGCCATGGACGGCGCCGACATCAGCGATCCGGAGATGGGCGGATCCACCTTCTCCAACTTCAACGTCGACGCGGTTGAGGGCATCGATTCCAGCTCAGGATGGATGCCCGCTGAAATCGGCCGCGGCGCCGCCGGTTTCACCAACATTCACACCCGTTCCGGCGCCAGCGGCTTTCACGGATCGTTCTTTGAGTTTGTTCGAAACTCCGCCTTCGACGCGCGCAACTACTTCGACCACGCCACGCCCGCCTATCCCGGCCGCATTCCACCCTTCCGCCGCAATGAGTTCGGCTTCACCAACGGCGGCCCGATTTACATTCCCCACGCTTACGACGGCCGCAAGGCTTCGTATTACTTCGTGCAATACCAGGGTTTCCGCCAGGTTCTCGGAACCACGCAGGTCATGCCCGTACCAACGGCGCAGGAGCGCACCGGGATTGACCCTGTGACTTATCCCGACGGCTCCGTTGACACCCTCACCGTGCCCGTAAATCCCGGCATCGCCGCCGTGCTGGCTCGCTATCCAATGCCCAACTTCGCTACAGGCGCGTTTCAGGCCCACACCTACGCGACTGCATCCAAAGTTGCCACCGACGCAGATCAATTCTCCGTCCGCCTGGATCACAAAATCTCAACCAAAGATCAGTTTCTTGCTCGCTTCAACCTCGACAATATCAGCGGCCCCACCACCAATCCCGATCAAACCGCCATCGACCCCGCATTCGGCATTCAATACATCGATCGGCAGCGCAACGTCGCTGGCACCTACACGCGCACCGTCTCCCCACGCATGGTGCTTGAGTCCTCGATCAGCATCACTCGCTCCACCCCGGGGTTTCCCACAACCGACTACGCCGACCCCGCGGTCAAATTCAACGACGGCCTTTTCGAGGCCTTCAATGCCGCAGCGGGCTCCGTAATTCAGGCATACGGAAATCTCTTCCAGGGCCGCCAGAACGTGGCTTTCACCACCGCCGGCCATGCGTTCAAAGCGGGCTTTGAAGCGCGCGTCAATCGGGACACGACCTACTTCGGCATCAGTCCAGATGGCGAATACGACTTTGGCGGAGGAGCGGCCTACGCCACCGAATTCATCCCCTCGCAAAGCGGAAGCCACAACCTCAATCCCGGCGATCCGTTTCCCGACACGCTCTCGAGTTTTCTCTCCGGCAGTCCCTTCGTATACACCGTCGCCATCGCGCCTCCTTACTTTTCGAATGGCCCACACATCGGTCCCGCCGCCATCAGCCGCAATAACTTCAGCCTCTACGCGCAGGACACCTGGAAGATTACGCCGCGCTTCACGCTCGACTACGGCCTGCGCTGGGAACTCTACGGACCGATCACCGAGCGCGCGCGCCGCACCTCCGGCTTTCTCACCGTCAACGGTGCGCAGGAGTTTGTTATCAATCCCCAGCCGGGTTACAAGACTGACTGGAACGGCTGGGGACCGCGCATCCAGGCTGCTTGGCAAGTCAGCAGCAAGCTAACGGCCCACGCCGGCGGCGGCATGACTTTGATTCCGCCGAATATCTGGCAGGATAACTTCCTCACTGGCTCCACTCCCTTCGCTGTCTATCCTCGCCTGCTCTCGGCATCGAATGCGCCCATCCAATATGGTTTCCAGATAACTCCTTCCCAGCTTCCCAACACCTACACGCCGCAGGGCGTGAATATCTTCGCCTCCGGGAAGACAAACACCGTTGCCCCGAACACCGTGATGGATGTCAACCGCTACGAGCAGGACATCGCCGCGCTCACGCCCAACGGCGTGGTCAGCGCCCTTAACCTCAGCGGCATCGACCGCGCCTTCTCCAACGGCACACTCTACACATGGACAGCCGGACTGGAGCGCAAATTCGGCAACCTGACTGCAGATGCGGCCTATGTCGGAACGGCCGGCGTCCGGTTGCCGCGCTGCAGCTTTCCCAATGCCTATCCAGGTGCGGCTCCGGCCTTCGCGCCCCACACCCAATTCGACAGCGCCGGCAATGTTATCGGCGGCTTTGGCGTGGAGAATGTCATCACTGACACCGCGCACTCTACCTATCACGCCCTGCAAACATCGCTCTCGGGAACCGTGGCACACGGAGGTCCCGGGCTGCAGGCGAGTTATACCTGGGGTAAGTCGATCGACGATACCAGCCAGGTGGTTGGCGGCACGGGTTCCACGGGTGCGGTCGCGATACCTTTCCCACAGGACCCCTACGACACGCATCCTGAAAAAGGTCCGTCGGATTTCGATGTTACTAATGGATTCTCGCTCAGCGTCGCGCAGGACTTGCATCTTGACAAAGCATCGTTCCTGCGCGCTGTCGGCAAGCAAGTAACTGGCGGCTGGGAGTTACTCAGCATATCGAGCATCAGCTCCGGCGCGCCCTTCACCGTCTTCAGCGGGATTCAGCAAACCGGCGCGGGCTCCAACGGCGTCGACCGCCCCAACCAGATCGCCACGCCGCATCTCTCCACCGCTCGAACCGACCGCCAGGATTACTTCGGGCAAGGCGCCGGCAACGCTGCCGCTTTCTTTTCCATCCCCATTCACGTCGCCGGCGGCACCGGGCCCAATCAGGGTACCTTCGGCATGCTCGGCCGCAACACTTTTCGCGGACCCGCGTTCTATGACTTCGACTATGCACTCATCAAAGACACACCCTTCGGCCGCCGCAAGAGCGGCGCCGAGCGTGTCGACATTCAGTTCCGCTCCGAGTTCTTCAACCTGTTCAATACCGTGAATATGGGCCTTCCCGCCAACATCCTTTCCGGTTCCGGCTTTGGCGAAATCAGCAAGACCGCCGGCAACTCGCGCCAGATTCAGTTCTCGCTCAAGCTCATTTACTAGCTGTCCGCCGGCTCGTTGCACTAAAATCGGGCGTCGGGTACGGCGCGTCCTGGTTGATACGCCTGGTTTTCAACCTCGATTGCAACCTGCGAGGGCTCGAGCCATTTTTGCGACCGCATCAGTCTCTCCAAGAAGTGAGGACCCTTCCATGCTCGATCGACGTTTCGCGCTTGTCTTCTACGCGGCTCTCGCCCTGTTGATCGCCGTAACACTCAACGCGCAGCAGCCGGCACGCCATGCGCTCGACATGACCGTCGTCAAGCCGGAATCGGTCGGCTTCTCACCCGAGCGACTCGAGCGGCTACACGCGCTCATTCAGAATGAGGTAGACCAGAAGCAGCTCGCCGGCGCCGTCACCATCCTGGCGCGCCACGGCAAAATCGTGGAATACCGCACCTATGGCCAGCGCGATATTGCCAGCGCCACGCCGATGACCAAAGACACCATCTTCCGCGACTACTCCATGACCAAGCCGGTGACCGGCGTAGCCATGATGACCCTTTACGAGCAGGGCAAGTGGCTGCCCAACGACCCCATCTCCAAGTACATTCCTGAGTTCGCGCACCTCAAGGTCTACAAGGGCGTAGACGCCGACGGCAAAATGATCCTCGTCGACCCTGACCACGCGCCCACCATGCGCGAACTGCTCACCCACACCGCGGGCTTCAGTTACGGCAATGGTAAAACACCCGCCGACGCCATGTATCACGACCTGAAGGTCATGCAATCGGCGAATCTCCAGGAGATGATCGACAAGCTGGCCAAGATTCCGCTCCTCTATCAGCCCGGCCAGGGATGGCTCTATAGCGCCAGCATGGACATCCAGGGCTACATCGTTGAGAAGCTCTCCGCCCAGTCCCTGCCCGACTACGACCGCGATCACATCTATACGCCGCTGGGCATGAAAGACGCCGGCTTCTTTGTGCCGCAAGACAAGCGCAGCCGCTTCGCCACCAACTATCATCCCAATCCGCAGGGCGAGCTCGTGGCTACTGCATCCGGAGACTACGCCGCCCAGCCCACCATGGCGTCCGGCGGCGGCGGAATGGTCTCCACCGCGGAAGACTACTATCGCTTTGCGCAGATGCTGGCCAACGGCGGCGAACTTGACGGCAAGCGCGTGCTGGCACCGTCAACCGTGAAGCTGATGACCTCGAACCACACGCCCGCCAGTCTCATGACGGGTGAATTCGGCATCGGCATGTCGGTCATCCGTCCCGGCTTCGGCTGGGGCTATGACTGCGCAGTCATCTTTGACCCCGCGGAAGCCAACCTGTCTGACGGCAAAGGCACCTTCTTCTGGGATGGGGCCGCAGGCACGTGGTTCTTTGTCGACCCAACCAACGACATCGTTTTTGTTTCCATGATTCAGCGCATGGGCAGCCCTGACAACCACAGCATTATGTACAAGAGCCACGCGGTCGTCGATCAGGCCCTCGTCGACCCATCAAAGTAGCTTGGCTCTAACTCGGAAAGATGCTGGGGCGGAAATTGCAGGACCCTACTTCAACAGATCCGTCGCCACTGCCGTCATTGCCGCCACGCCCGTCGTAATCGCCGGCGCATAATCGGGCGCGAACAGCGCCGAATGCAGGCTGGGCAATGGAACGCCCGTTCTTCGGCTCTCTTCCAGCTTCGCCGGGTCGGCCGCGCCCAGCCAATACATCACGCCGGGAATCTTTCCTTCGAGCGTGAACAAGCCTACGTCCTCGCTGCCCATCACGGCTTTCGCCTGGCCCACGCGCTCGCTGCCAAGGGCGGTAATGGCTGCGGCGCGCACCCGCTCCGCCATCGCCGCGTCATTGATCGTCGCCGGTGTGCTCTCGGTCACCGTCGCGGTCGGCATCCTGTCTTCCGGAACCCCATACCCTTCCGCCAGCCCCTTGGCTTCGCGCCGTACCGCCGCCACGATCTGGTCCCGGACATCCATCGAATAAGTCCGCAGCGTCAGCCCCATGGTCACTTCATCGGGAATGATATTGTTCTTGGTCCCGCCGTGAATGGTGCCCACGGTCAACACCGCGGGCTGCTGCGGATCGACCTGGCGGCTCACAATCGTCTGCGCGACCAGCACAAACTCTGCAGCCAGCACGATCGGATCCTTGCCTGCCTCTGGCCTTGACCCGTGGCCGCCTATCCCGCGCATGGTCACATTGAGCGTGGTCGCGCTCGCCAGCAGCGGACCGCCCTTTACTGTGATCGTCCCCGCTGCCACGTCGTTCGAGTCATGCTCCGAGAGCACAAAATCCGGTTGCCCAAATCTCTCATACAGATGGTCGCGCAGCATCGCCGCCGCGCCCTGGATCACTTCTTCTGCAGGCTGCCCGATCAACATCAGCGTCCCGTGCCACTTGCTCCTGCGCGCCGCCAGCTCCCGCGCCGCGCCCAACAGCACCGTCATGTGCAGATCGTGCCCGCAGGCGTGCATGACGCTCACCGCTTGCCCCTGCGCGTTGGTTGTCTTCACACGGCTGGCATAATCCAGGCCCGTCTTCTCTTCCACCGGCAGCGCATCCAGTTCGGTGCGCAGCAGCAGCCGCGGACCGGGGCCGTTCTGCAAGATCGCCACCACGCCCTCGGCCTGGGTCCCGTCTTCGTATCTGCCCACGTGTTCGGTTACGGTGTAGCCCAGCTTGCGCAGTTCGCCGGCAACAAACGCGGCAGTCTGTGCTTCCTGCCTTGAAAGCTCTGGGTTCTCATGCAGATGCTTGTAGATTTCCGTCAGCGCGGGCAGCTGCGCCTGCGCGGAAGCTGATAAATCCGCAGCCGCGGCCGACGATTGTGCCTCAATGGGAACAACCAGAGTCGCAGCGGCTGCGAGGGCCAGCAATCGCATCATCATCTTCAGCAACCTCCAGGAAATCATGCAGGAAATCCAGCCGTCAGCCTACCACATTCGATCCCGGGCGCTTTTCCGGGAACCACAGGCGCGCAACTCTCGTATTGCATTCCAATAGAAGTTGGAGTACAGTGCTCCTATTGGGTGGCAATAGAAGCGCGAAGGGAAAAGAGTAATGGGCGACAAAACCGATGTATGGCAGGGAACTCTCAGTCTGATGGTGCTGCGCACGCTTGAAACCATGGGCGCGCAACACGGCTATGGCCTGGCGCGCCGCATTGAGCAAACCAGCGGCGACCTGCTGCAGTTGAACTACGGCACGCTATACCCCGCGCTGCTCAAGCTGGAGCAAGAAGGCTTCATCCGGTCGAACTGGGGTACGTCGGAAAACAATCGCAAGGCAAAATTCTACGAGCTCACGAAGGCCGGTCATCGCCAGTTGAAGCGCGCCGCCGCCGAGTGGGAGCAGACCACCAACATCCTTGCGCGCTTCCTCACCCCGGCCGAAGAATCCTAAGGCGCCCGCGATGCGTGAAAGGAGAAAAGATGCGTAAGCTGCGAGCCCTCATTCTTCGCTTGCGCGGCATGATCAATTCCCGCGGCTCCGAAGCGGACTTCGCCGCCGAGATCGAGAGCCACGTTGCCCTGCACACGGAGGACGGCATACGCGCCGGCCTCACGCGCGCCGAAGCGCGCCGCCAGGCCCTCATTCGCCTTGGAGGCGCAGAGCAAACGCGCCAGGCCCATCGCAATCGCCGCACTCTGCCCGTGCTCGAATCGTTGCTACGCGATCATTCCTACGCATTCCGCACACTCAGCAAGCACCCCGGCGCCACCGCCATCGCAATTCTCTCCATCGGACTGGGAATCGGCGCGAACGCAACTATATTCTCGATGGTCAGCCGGTTCGTGCTGCGTCCCGCGCCCATGGGCGACCCAACCAGGTTGCTGGCTCTACACACCACCCACGAGGGCGATCGCTGCTGCAATCCATTTTCATTGCCGCAGTACAACGACCTTCGCGATCATGCGAAGTCCTTCTCCGGCGTGGCCGCATATTACGAACTCATCCCCGCATCCATAAGCGGATACGGCGATCCGGAGCGCGTCTGGGGCCAGGGCGTGACCTCCAACTTCTTCTCCGTCACCGAGCTTCCCATGCAGCTCGGCTGGGGATTCGTCCAGGGCGAAGAGAGCGCGCCTGTTGTTGTGCTCGGCTCCGCCCTCTGGCACCGCCGCTTCAATGCCGACCCACAGATTGTCGGAAAGCCCGTCGTGCTATCCGGCCACACCTATACAGTTGTCGGCGTCGTCTCACCCGCCTTCCACGGCGCCGACCAGATCCTCTACACCGAGTTTTGGGTGCCCATGGGCAACCTTGCGCAACTGGTTCCCAATCTTCCTGACCAGGCATCGCTTGAATTTCACTGGGTAGAAGTGCTGGCGCGTCTCGCTCCCGGGGTTACGCGTACGCAGGCAGCAGCCGAGTTGAAGACAATGGCCAGCCGCTTCGCCCTCAGCAATCCCAAAACAGACAACAACAGCAGAATCGTCTTCGAGCAGGCCGGCTCTCTCCCTTCGAACATTCATGCCAACGTGGTGCTGTTTTTTTCCGCACTGTCGATTGTGGTTCTGCTGGTTCTGTTCATTGCCGGCGCAAACGTGGCCAATCTTCTTTTGGCACAGGCAGCCAGCCGGCAACGCGACATGGCGGTTCGTCTGGCGCTTGGAGCCACGCGCGCCCGCCTGCGCCGCCAAATGCTCATGGAGAGCTTGCTGCTCGGCCTTTGCGGCGGACTCATGGGCGTGCTGCTTTCGCTGTGGGCCACAGCGGTGCTTTCATCCTCCCGACTTCCCGCGCCCGTTCCTCTCGACGTGCAAATCGGAATTGACTGGCGTGTCCTGCTCTACTCGCTCGCGCTCAGCGTTGTGAGCGGCCTGCTTCTCGGCGTTGCACCGGCATGGGCTGCCTCGCGCCCCATGCTCGCCAATGCACTCAAAGGGGAAGACGCACTCGCGCGTCCCGGCCGCCGCATCAGCTTGCGCAATCTGCTGGTGGTCGCTCAGGTCGCCATGTCCGTGGTTTTGCTCTGCGTCACCGGCCTTTTTCTCCGCAGCCTGCAGAGTGCCGCCAGCATAAACATCGGCTTTCGTCCACAAAACGTCCTCATCGCCTCCATTGACCCGCGTGTTCACGGCTACACGGCTGAACGCACCGCGCAGTTCCTCACGCTTTTGCGCCGCCAGGTAGCAGCTCTCCCCGGCGTAGAATCGGCCGTCATCACGGATGTGGCGCCGCTTTCAGACGGCAACCGCAGCGACGTCTTCTCCGTCCTCGGTCACGCCGCAAAGGATTCATCCAGCGCCAACTCCGATCTCTACATGGTGACTCCCGGCTACTTTGAGGCACTCGGCATCCCTCGAGTCGCGGGCCGCGATTTCGGCGGTGAATCCCTCAACGGTCCGAAGACTGCAATTGTCAACCGCGCCTTTGTCGACGGCGTCTTTGGCGGAGAAAACCCAATCGGTCGGCAAGTCACCGGGGGCGGAGCAACATATCAAATCATCGGGGTCGCCGCCAACACCAAATCCCGTTCTCTCGGCGAAGAAACGCGCCCCATTCTTTATCGCTTCCTCGATCAGAGCATTGCGAGCGATCCCTCCCTTATGGGTTACACGCTTGTCATCCATGCCACCGGCGACCCAAGCACCGTCCAGGATGCAGTCCGCCGTCACATTCATGCGCTCGATTCCACCATGGCCATCTATAACGAAGAAACGATGGAGCAGCATGTCCGCACTGCGTATTTCCTGCCGCGTCTCGCCGCCACGCTCTTCGGTACCTTCGGCTTCATCGGCCTGGTGCTCGCCAGTGTCGGTCTATACGGCGTGATGAGCTACTCGGTGAGCCGCCGCGCGCGCGAAATCGGCATCCGCATGGCGCTGGGCGCTAAGCCCGGCTCTGTCGAACGCCTCGTCCTTCGCCAGGGCATGGTCCTCACGCTCATAGCAGTCGCTCTCGGCTGGCCTGCCGCATGGATGCTTGCGAAAACGGCCTCCAGTTTCCTCTACGGCATTCAGCCGCACGACACGCTCACCTTCGCGCTTGTTCCACCGTTTCTAGCCGTCCTCGCCCTTGCCGCCTGCTACATTCCTGCGCGCCGCGCAGCTCAAATCGAACCCATGCAGGCATTGCGCACCGAATAGGAGAACCATCATGCATAAACTCCGAGCCTTCGTCCTTCGCCTTCGCGGCCTCTTCCGCGCCAGGCCTTCGGCGGCCGACTTTGCCGCTGAACTTGAAAGCCATGTCGCCCTGCACACCGAAGACGGCGTCCGAGCCGGCCTGACGCGCACAGAAGCCCGCCGCCAGGCTCTCATTCGTCTCGGCGGCGCAGAGCAAACGCGCCAGGCGCATCGTAATCGCCGCACCCTGCCGTGGATCGAAGACCTGCTCCACGACCTGCGGTACGGCCTGCGCATGATGGCCCGCAACCCATCCTTCACCGCCGTTGCGGTACTCACGCTGGCCATCGGCATCGGCGCCACCACCACCGCCTTCACCTGGATCAACAGCGTTATGCTGCAGCCGCTGGGCGGCGTGGCCGACCCTAGCCGCCTTGTTGACGTCGAATCCGTGACGCCCGGCGGCGAGTTCGTACCCAACTCCTATCCCGACTTCATCGATTTTCGCAAGTACCTCAAACTCGTCGACGGCATCGCCGTCACGCATATCACTGTTTTCAGCGTCGGCAAAGAAGACCACGCCGACCGCGTCTGGGGCGAACTCGTCTCCGGCAACTTCTTTGAAGTTCTCGGCGTAAAACCTGAAGCGGGCCGCCTGTTTCTTCCCTCCGAATACGCCGATGCTCCCGGCAAATTTCCCATCGCCGTCATCAGCGACCGCTATTGGCGCTCGCACTATAACGCCGACCCCTCCATTGTCGGCCGCACCATCCTCGTCAACCAGCACGAGCTCACTGTAGTCGGCGTGGCCGCGCCCGCATTTCACGGGTCGATTCCCGTAACGGCGTTCGATCTTTGGGTTCCCTACATGGAGCAGCCTGCGCTCAACAGCGTGCAGGAGTGGATGCTGCGCGACCGCCACAATCGCAACATGCTGGGCATCGCGCGCCTCAAGCCAGGCATCCCCATCGACCAGGCCCGCGCGGAACTGAAGACCCTTGCCAACCGCATGGCCATTGCCAATGCCGACGTGAGTGAAGGCATGTCCGCCACGCTGCTGCCCTTGTGGAAGTCCCCGCACGGCCCGCAGGGTCTGCTCATCGGCCCGTTGCGTATCCTGATGGGCGTGTGCATTCTCATCCTGCTCATCGTTTGCGCCAATGTGACCAATCTGCTGCTTGCCCGCGCAACCGTTCGCGAGAAGGAGTTCTCAGCGCGCCTCGCTCTGGGCGCAGGCCGGATGCGTCTCGCGCGCCAGGTGCTGACGGAAAGCCTGATGCTCACCGGCGCGGGCGCAGCGCTCGGATTGGCCGTCACTCCATGGATGAGCCATGCGCTCCGCTACATGATGCCGCCCGGCCCCATGCAGCAACTCGTCGCCATGGACACGCGCCCCAATCTCTCCATACTCGCGTTCACAGCGGGGGTGTGCGTGCTCGCGGCGCTTGCCGCCGGCCTTGTTCCCGCATTGCAGGTGGGCCGTCTTAACTTGAGCTCGCGGCTCAACGCCGGCGGACGCACCGGCACTGCGAGCCGCGGCCGCAATCGCCTGCGGTCCGTTCTTGTGGGCGCTGAAGTTGCGTTAGCGCTCGTCGCACTGGTTGGCGCGGGCCTCTTTGCGCGCAGCTTTTCAACCACCATGCATATCGATCCTGGCTTCGATCCCAACCACGTGCTCTTGAATCAGTTCTATCTCAATACCAACGGTTACAGCCTGGCGCAGCGCAAGGAATTCTGCCGCCGGCTTGAAGAGCGCATGCGGTCGGCGCCCGGAGTCACAGACGTTGCCTACGCCGACGGCGTTCCGCTCGGCTTCGAGCCTAGCTGGTGGGAGGAACTCAAGATTGAAGGCTACGCGCCCCGCGCCAACGAAAACATGAGCATCTTCCGCAACGTCATCTCTCCTGGATATCTTCCTCTCATGCATATCCCCATCGTCGAGGGTCGCAACTTCGCCGAAAGCGACAACGAAAGCGACAAATCCCCCGCCGTGATGATCGTGAATGAAGCCTTCGTGCGCCGCTTCTTTGCCGGCCGCGATCCCATCGGCACCCGCATTCATGGCTGGGGAAGCTGGTTCCGCGTCGTCGGCGTCGCCAAGGATTCGAAGTACCATTACCTCGGCGAATCCACGCCCGCCTACTTCTACGTGCCTTTCCGCCAGATGTATCGCGAAGACATGAACCTTGCCTTTTACGTCCGCACCAAAGGCGAGCCGGATTACATCCTCGCCACGCTGCGCGCCAAGGCGCGCGATCTCGATCCCAATGTCACCGTCTTTGACGCCGCGCCGCTCAAGGAGTTCATCGGCGCATCGCTCTATCCGCAAAAAATCGCAGCGAGCCTCATGACCGTGCTGGGCTCCATCGCCCTGCTGCTCGCCGCCGTCGGCCTCTACAGCGTTATGGCTTACTCTGTTGCGCAGCGCACGCAGGAGATCGGCGTGCGTATGGCTCTGGGCGCGCAGCCCGGCCATGTTTTGCGCATGGTCATCAAGCAGGGCCTTGCGCTCACCGCCGGTGGGCTCTTCGTTGGCGCGTTCCTCGCCATTGCACTCGCGCGCGCTGTCGCCAGTGTCTCTTTCACCGGCGGAGGCATGGGTGCGAGCGCCAAGCTACTCGGCGCAGGTGCAAACAACCCGCTCATCTTCGTCGCTGCCGCGGTCTTTCTATGCGCGGTGGCCATGCTCGCGTCCTGGTTGCCGGCGCGCCGCGCCGCAGCCATCGATCCCATGAAGGCCTTGCGCACCGAATAGGAGAAGCATGATGCAAAAACTCCGAGCCCTCGCCTTGCGGCTTAGCGGCACCTTTCAATCGCGGCGCACCGGCGACGAATTCGCCGCCGAACTCGAGAGCCACATCGCCCTGCACACGGAAGACGGTATTCGCAGCGGCGTTGCTCCGGAAGAAGCCCGCCGCCAGGCCCTCATCCGTCTCGGCGGCGCGGAACAAACCCGCCAGGCCCTTCGCGAACGCCGCACTCTGCCATGGCTAGAATGTCTCATCCAGGACGCGCGCTATGCCCTGCGCACGATGGTGCACAACCCCGGATTCACTGCGGTCGCAGTCCTCACACTGGCCATCGGCATCGGGGCAAGCACGGCCATTTTCAGCGCCGTAAAGCCCATCCTCATCGACCCCTTGCCCTATCCCCACGCCCGCCGTCTCATGCTGCTCTGGGAGATGCGCATGAATGGCGCGCCTATGCCCGTCACCTTTGGAACATTTCATGGTCTCTCGCAGCGCACCCAATCTTTCGACGCTCTCGCTGTCTTCAAGCCCTGGCAGCCCGCCGCTACTGCCACCAGCCAGGCCGATCGCCCCGAGCGCATCACGGGCCAGCGCGTAAGCGCAGATTACTTTCGCGTGCTTGGCATTGTCCCGTTACTTGGCCGAAACTTCCAGGCCTCCGACGACCGCTCCAAAGGCCCCAACGTAGTCGTCCTCAGTGACAGCCTGTGGCGCCGCCGCTTTGCGGCCGATGCCTCCATCGTCGGCAAGCAGGTGCGGCTTGACGATGCTCTCTACACCATCATCGGCGTCATGCCCCGCACCTACGAAAACGTAGTGAATCCCTCGGCCGAAATCTGGGCTCCGCTTCAATACGATCCATCCCTGCCGTTTGATGGGCGCGAATGGGGCCATCATCTCCGCTTGATCGCGCGCATCGAAGCAGGCGTCAGCACAGAGCAGGCCGGCAGTGAGCTGACTGCAACGCTGCATTCGCTGGCGCAAACCTATGCCAAGGGATATGACAGCTCCGGCGGCGCGCCTGACGCGATCGTCGTTCATCCGCTGCAGCACGACCTCACGAACGGCGTTCGCCCCGCCATGCTCGCCGTACTCGGCGCTGTGCTGCTGGTTCTGCTCATTGCCTGCGTCAACGTAGCCAATCTCCTGCTTGCTCGCGGTTCTCAGCGACGCGCGGAGTTCGCCATGCGCGCCGCTCTCGGTGCACCGCGGGGCCGTCTTGCCCGCCAGCTTCTTACTGAGTCGCTGCTGCTGGCCTCATGCGGCGGCGCACTGGGCGTGGTGGTTGCAGAGGCCGGCGCGCGCGCCTTGCTCCTTCTCAGTCCGCCCGGCCTTCCCCGGCTCAACGCAATCTCGATTGATGCTTCCGTTTTTCTTTTCGCGCTCATGCTCACTACGCTCATCGGCATCGTGGTAGGTCTTGTTTCCAATCTGCAGGCCTCGCGCACCGATCTGCACGCCGCCACGCGCCAAAGCTCCGCCCGCGCCACGGGCAGCCGAACTTGGACGCGCCGCGCCCTGGTCGTCACTGAAGTCTCTCTCGCCGTTGTGCTGCTGGTCAACGCCGGTCTGTTGCTGCGCAGCATGAAGCATCTTTTCGCAGTCGATCCCGGCTTCGACACCTCGCACCTCATCACCATGCAGGTGCAATCCTCCGCCCATCGCTATGACAACGACGCCGCACGCTTGCAGTTCTATAGACAAACGCTCGACGAGATCCGCAACATCCCCGGCGTGGTCTCCGCCGGCGTCACCAGCCAGTTACCGCTCAGCGGCGATCAGGACATCTACGGCATTCAATTTGAAATTGCCAACAAGCCGCTCGGCGAATCCGCATTCCGCTATGCAGTGAGTCCCGGCTACCTTGAAACCATGCACATCCCGCTGCGCCGCGGCCGCATGCTCAACGAACACGACACAGCCGGCGCGCCCGTTGCCGTGCTCATTACGCAGTCGCTCGCCAACCGGATACTTGCCGGCACCGACCCCATCGGCCAGCGCGTGCGCATCGGGCCTGACATCGGCCGCGCCGACCGCCCCTGGGCCACCATCGTCGGCGTCGTCGGCAACGTCAAGCAGGAGTCGCTCGCCGTCAGCGATCAAGACGCGTTCTACATCGCCACCGCGCAGTGGGCTTGGGGAGACGATATGCAGTCCATCGTCGTTCGCACTCACGGCGCGCCCGCCCTGCTTGCGCCCTCCATTCAACAGGCAATCTGGTCCGTCGACAAGGACTGTCCCGTCAGCCGCGTCGACACCATGGACGCACTTCTCGCCGTCACAGCCGTCGAACGCCGCTTTGTGCTCGTTCTGTTTGAAGCTTTCGGTCTCGTTGCGCTTCTGCTCGCGGCCATCGGCATCTACGGCATCCTTGCCGGCAGCGTCACGGAACGCACCCGCGAGATCGGCGTGCGCGCGGCCCTCGGCGCCACCCGCGCCGACATTCTCGCGCTCGTTCTGCGCCAGGGCATGACCATGACCGGTGTCGGCCTCGTCATCGGCCTCTGCGCGGCCCTTGCAGCCGCGCGCGCACTCGACGCCATGTTGTTTGGCGTCTCCTGGCTCGATGGCCTCACTTATCTCGGCGCAACTCTGCTGCTGTTCGTTATATCCGGCATTGCCTGCTTCATCCCCGCGCGGCGCGCTGCCTCCATCGATCCCATGCAAGCATTGCGCAGCGAATGACAGCCCATTCATTGCACCACCCACCAATGCGGTGCCCCAGGTCTTGCTCTTGAGACCTGGGAGAGCACCTATCTGATCACGCGCCCTCCGCCTTTAGGATGGAGGCATGAAAGCAAGCGCAGTCTTATTCCGTTTTCGCATGTTCATCAATGCGGCCATCGTCATCGTCGGCTTCTGGGCGCCATGGGTTCGGTTCTGGAACATCGGGAGCCGCATCGCGCTGCTCGAATGGCTGCCGCTTGAGCTCAGCCGCCTCGGCCTGATCAGTTTCGCCGCGGCCACGCCCGTTGTCATCTTCTGTGCCGCGATCGTCGCCGCGATCGGCGCCCTGCTTCGCATTTGGGGTTCGGCCTGGCTGGGACCCGGCATTGTGCTCCATGGCCAAATGCAAGGTGCTTCGCTCATGGCCGATGGCCCCTATCGTCACGTGCGCAACCCGCTTTACCTGGGAATTCTCTGCGTGTTTGCGGCGCTTTCCCTTCTCCTGCCGCCCAGCGGTGCGCTGTTCACCCTGGTGGCAGCCACATCGTTTCAGGTGTACCTGATTTTCGGAGAAGAGAAATTCCTCACCGCGAAGATCGGCGAACCTTATTTATCCTATGCGCGCTCCGTGCCGCGACTGGTCCCGCGTTTGCGCACCACACTTGCGTCCACCGGCAACAAGCCGCACTGGCCGCAGGCTGTGCTGGCAGAGATCACGCCGATAGGAGTCTTCGTGACCATCGCATTTCTGTCATGGAGCTACGACGAGAGGCTTATGGGCCGCGCCATTCTTGTCTCATTCGGGCTGTCACTGATCGTCCGCGCTTTCATGCCGGGAATCAAGCGGGAGTCTGCGTCGATTCGATAGCCGCAGCGCGCTTCCCGCCCAGCTTGCCAAGGTGCGTCCACCCGAATCCATCCGGATATTTCAGCCCATACCCCATCAACCGGTCCACACCAATGTGGTTGATCCAGATGAGCGCATAGGGCAGCAGCGCCGGGCTCTTGAGCAGCACCGCCATCACCGCCAGCGTGGCTGGTGTTACATACGAATGGATCGCGTTATAAATCCGCGCCCCCAGCTTCGGTCCGCCCAGATAGCCCAGCATGCTTAAATCCGGTGTAAGCCATAGCGCCGCAAACAACCACCAGCTGGCCCCGGTGCGCTGATAGAAAACCGCAGCAAGCGCCGCCGCCGCTAAACCCTCAAGCCGCAAAAATACCAGAACGTGTGCGCCGGACCTAGGGTTCGAATTGGAACTCAAATTTCCCATCGTTGAATGTACGGTAGCCGTAAGCTATCGGATGCCCAGCCACGTCTCAACGATGGAAGAATTCTTTTGTCAAGATGCCAGCTTGAGAATTCCCCGCCCAAGAAACAAAGGGGAGGTGTGGTCGCTCCTCCCCTCGTCGTCCGCAGTCCGGAGTGCTACTGATTCAAAGCTACTTCTTTACAGGTGCGATCACGTCCTTGGCGGCCTTGGCCACGCGGAACTTGACCACTGTCTTGGCCTTGATCTTGATGGCGGCGCCGGTCTGCGGGTTGCGGCCGATGCGCGCCTTGCGCTCTGCTTTGACCAAACGGCCAATGCCGGGAATCACGAATACGCCGTTCTTCTTGGTTTCCTTGATGGCGGTCTCCGCCAGCAGGTCCAGGAAGGCTGCGCTCTGCTTGTTGGTCAGTTCCAGCTTCTCGGCCAGGTGCCGCGTGAGAGCGGTCTTGGTCAATCCAGTTGCCATGTGTTGTTCTCCTTCTGGGCCTACCCTCGGGGCGGCCGGTGTTGCCTGGGCTTCCTTCGCAATCCTTGCGTACCGCATCGGGGAGTGCGACCTTTGCACGATTCCCCTGTATTCATGCGGGTTCCAGATAAACCCGTCGTTCGTTACAATGCGACTTTGAACCGGGAAAAGTCAACCCAAAAACCCCGATTTCCACAAGTTTTTCAAGATTTTCCCGCGATTTATGGTATTTTTGCCTGATTTTGCCCGGTTTTACCCCTCTTCATCCCCTAAGTCGCGCCCCAGCCCTGAACTTGCGAACCGATCTCCCTCACCAGCAGACTTGGGCACTTTGAACGGCACCCATGGGCTGCAACCGTTGAAAGGCCCCATCCAGAAGGGAACCTGGGTTCCAACCCGTTGAAGCGCTCCATCCCGGAGGGATGGAATGAAAATAGCCCCGGATGAAATCCGGGGAAACCGTCCAGCCAAACCCTCTCGCCCCGTTAGGGGCGATGCGAACCGGCACAGCCCTACTTCAGTCCGAACAGCACCTTCTTCTTCGGTTGCGACGCGGCGATCGGCTTGTTCAGCGCCTCCACCAGCGGCGCCAGCAGCTTGAAGTGCCTGATCAGCGTCTGGGCAAAACCGGCCGCAAGCGCGGCCTCGGCAGGCAACGTGGCGCTCAGTCCCCACTGCTTGCACTTGATCAGGTCCATCGCCGGATGCTCGCAGGGAAACCCTTTCGGCGGCCGCGTCAGCGCTTCGCCTTCAAATTCCTTGAATGTCTTGCGAACGGCGGGCTTGTCGAGGATCCTTCGAAACTCGACATGATTCTCCAGCAGCCAGTGCCGAATCGCCGCCAGCTGCTCCTTCTCCGGCATGTAAGCGCCGGCGGCAATCACCACGCCCTTGGGACTCACCTGGAAATAATACCCCGCGCCCGAAGTCTTCTCCATGCCCATGTGACTCCACCACGCCGCCACATGGTTCTTATAAGGCAGTTTGTTGTTCGAGAAGCGCGTATCGCGATAAATCCTGAACAGCGATTTCTCCGCCGGCCGCACATGATTCGGCGCAAACTCCATCATCGCGTCCGTAATCTTGCGAATGATCGCCAGCATCGGCACCTTCAGCTCAGCTTCGTAAACCGCCTTCCGCTCGTTGAACCAACCGCGGTCGTTGTTCTTCTCCAGGCCGCGCAGAAACTTCAGCCCCTCGGGGCGGAGATGCGCAGCTACAACCGGGATTTTAAGTTTGGAAACCATGCAATGAAGAGTGTATCGCGCAATGCTCCCGGCAATCTCCCTGCCAGCCGATGTTTTGAAAGGGCATGGCTTTAGCCGTGCCGCCAAAAGCGCAAGGCGAGACCTTGGGCTTCAGCCCCTGAGGCACGCTTCTCAGGCGGTCTCCTGCACCCGGCTAGCCACATTCCAAACATGCCCCTGTGGATCGACAATCCGCCCCATGCGGTCGCCCCAGAACTGATCTGCAATCGGAGTCAACACCCGCGCCCCCGCCGCAATCGCCCGCGCAATCACGCCGTCCACGTCTTCGAGATAAAGATAGATCACCACCGGCGAACTGCCATCGTTTAGCGGAGCGCGACTGGCCAGATGCGCAGTCTCTCCATGCACCATGATCAGCAGCTCGCCAATCCCCAGCGTCGCATGGGTAACGCCTCCATCCTCATCTGCTCGTCGCGAAAGCTCCACAGCCCCAAACGCCGCCTTGCAAAACTCGATCTCCGCCGCCGCATCCGAGCACACCAGCATCGGAACCACTGCTCGAACAAACCGCGGCATCACCGAATCACCTTCAGCGCCCCGCGGAACAGCCCATCGAAATCTCCCGCCAGAGCCTTTTCCTTCGCCACGGCCTGCTCAATCGCCTTCTCCGCCGCCGGCCGCTGATAGCCAAGATTCATAAGCGCTGAGAGCACATCGTCCACCGCCGCACCGTGTACAGTAGTCGGCGTCGGAGCAACCGCAAAATCATCCAGCTTGTCTTTCAGCTCCACAACAAGCCGCTCCGCCAGCTTCTTGCCTACGCCCGGAATCCGCGTCAGTTGCGCATGATCCTGCCCGCGAATGGCCTGGACGGTTCTCTCAGCCGAAAGCCCGCTCAAAATCTTGATGGCCAGCTTCGGTCCCACGCCGCTGACCGTGATCAGCCGCTCAAACAGCCGCTTTTCCTCGCGGTCGAGAAATCCGAACAGCGCAATCTGGTCCTCGCTCACTTGCGTATGGATGTGCAGCGAAGCCTCCGCGCCAACGCTCGGCAGCGAAGTAAACGTAGGTACGGAGATGGTCACGTCGTACCCCACCCCTGCCGCCTCCAAAATGGCCTGGCCCGGCTGCTTGTAAATCAGCTTTCCCCGCAAGTGAGCGATCATCGGCAGTTATACCGCGATCCTATCTAAGTAACTTAGGGCCTTCTCGACACTTCCATCAATTTTCAGGGCCGAACGACGTGCGAGTCCGTAGAGGTCTGTCAAAAGCCCGGCAAGCTGTCTCTCTTCGACAGAGTCATAACCAAATGAAGGATCCTTCTCAACGCCTACACTCAGAACATCCTTGTCTGGATTCGCATCGACACTGGCAAGCAGAGCGGAACCATGCCCCCGAGGATCGAACTCGACGAGAGAAAACGCCAGGAACTCATCCTGTCCTAGTTTCATGATTGAAACTTTGGCTTTAAGGTTACCTTCGAGTGTCGTGGTGAAGGCTGTTGCTCCCGACAGGTCAGTCGTCGCGCCAATCTTTAGCAAAATCCCATCGGCTTCCCACGGCAACCTTCCCTCGCGAGTCCTGTCTATGAGCTTTCTCGCAAGCTTCACAGCCTCGGAAATTTCGATTGAAGAGTTCATCCTTCCGCTCCCTCCGTTCGGCTTTGCACCGATCCTGAAATGCCGCAAAGCGATTCGTGTATCTGATGGCAACTTTTGAGGAGCTTCCCCATCTCCTGAGAGGTCTCTGGGAAGCCTCTAGATGCAAGCCAAATGCTAACCTTTCGCAAATTCTCCACACAAAGCTCCGTTGAAAACCCTTCAGGCAGGTAGGCAGCTCGGTGACCACCAGCGATAATCAACAGATGAGAAAGATGGTTGGCCGCTTCAATCGCCTTCTCCTTCTGTTTTCCCTGCACAGCCGCCAAGAGTTCTCTGGAATCTAATGCTAACCGAGAGAATTCGTACTCCGTTTCTCTTGCTCGAACTGACTTCACTGCTTCTTCGGCAGCCAGCTTGGCTCCCTTAGCCTGCACCCACGCCATCCAGCTAAAGACAACTCCAGCAATGCTTGCGACCGCCCCTACGATAGTCAAAATCCAGTTCCAAGCGACCGCCGTCATTCAAGCTTCTTTCGTTCAGTGCCAATGAACGCATTCTACGCCGGTTCCGAATTGACCGCTATCCCAGAATTCCCATCCGCTTCGCCGCCCGCTCCAGCGTCTCTAGCGCCTGATCCAGTTGCTCCTTCGTATGCTCGCTGGTCAGCATCAGCCGTATCCGCGCCTTGCCCTCGGGCACTGTCGGAAACGCAATCCCCGTCCCCATCACGCCCTCATCAAACAGCGCCCGCGAAAACTCCATCGTCTTGCGCCCATCGCCAATAATCACCGGCGTAATCGGAGTCTCTGTCGCCGGCGTGTTGATCCCGCCCACATTGAAGCCCACGCGCCGCAACTCGCCCTGAAAATAGCGCGTGTTGTCCCACAGCCGCGCAATCCGCTCCGGCTCGCTCTCCAGAATGTCGAAGGCCGCAATGCACGAGGCCGCGACGCTCGGCGGATGCGACGTTGAAAATAGAAACGGCCGCGCGCGATGATAGAGATAATCGATCAATTCGCGGCTACCACACACATATCCGCCCAGCGCACCAATTGCCTTCGATAGCGTCCCCACCTGCACATCCACTTTCCCGTGCATGCCGAAATGATCTACCGACCCGCGCCCATTGCGCCCCAGCACCCCCGAAGCATGCGCATCGTCGACCATCATGATGGCCCCATACTTCTCGGCTAGCGCAGCCAGCTTGTCAACAGGGCCAATGTCCCCATCCATTGAAAAGACGCCATCGGTAATCACCAGCTTGTGCCCCGGCTCGTTCGCCAGTTCCTTCAGCAACTCTTCGCAATGATCAACGTCCTTGTGCCGGAACACCTTGACCTTGGCCCGCGACAGCCGCGCGCCGTCGATAATGCTGGCGTGGTTCAGTTCGTCCGACAGAATAAAGTCGTCCTTGCCCAGAATCGAGCTCACCGTGCCCGCGTTGGCCGTGAACCCACTCTGGAAGACCACGCACGCCTCCACATTCTTGAAGCGCGCGATCTTCTCTTCGAGCTCCATGTGGATGCGCATGGTCCCGGCAATCGTCCGCACCGCGCCTGACCCCACGCCAAACGCCTTGGTCGCCGCCAGCGCCGCCGCAATCAATTTCGGATGGTTCGCCAGGCCGAGATAATTATTGCTGGCCAGGTTGATCACCAGCTTGCCGTCGTAGTGGCATACCGGCGCCTGCTGGTCGTCCAGGATGCGCAGCTTGAAGTGCGTCCCCTTGGCGCGCAGCTCATCCATTGCGGCTGTCAGGTACGCAAGCTGGGGGCGTGCAGCAGGATTCGTCATCGCGATCACCTCAAAGAAAGAGCATAGCGCGCCCGCATGCTCAAGAAAACTCCACGACGCAATCAATCCGGTCGTGTCCAATCACCTTAGCTTCGACGCCCTTCTTCGTTCTCATCCGTCCAAGGATTGGGCCGACCTAGCCCGGCCGCGCCCACGCCAGCTACAATAGGGTTCTACGCTTTGGCTCGCTAGGTAGCACGACTTTTTCTTGAGATTTGGAGCAGGTGCAAGTGACAGGGATGATTCGCCGCGGTCTGCGGCTTAAGTTGGTTGCAGCAATCGTCATCGCGCTGGCAGTGCCTGCGTTGGCCTTCGCCGCGGAAAACGCGCAAGGCGGCGCCGTAGCCACACAGACCACGCTGAACGTGGAAACGCATGACCAGGCAGGACGCACGCAAGCCACCCTCGCCATCACCGTTACCGGCGAAGACAGCCTTCCCGCTACCGGCGCCGTCGCCATCACCGATCATGGCAGACCACTGGCCGGCGCAGCGCTCAGCAAGCAGGGGCAGGCCACGGTTGTTCTTGCTCTTCCCGCGGGCGACCATTCCTTTAGCGCGGCCTACGACGGCGACCCAGTGCACCGCGGGTCCATCTCTGAAACCGTGCATGCGCACGCCCTTGCTACCACGCTTCCCGACTTTCAGGTCTCCGTAGCCCCGACCTCGCTCACCATCGCCACCCCCGGCGAATCGGGCACCGTCACCGCTTCCATCACACCCGAGAACGCCGCGGCGCTCACCGCGCCCATGTTTGTCACGCTCTCGTGCTCCGGGCTTCCCGATCAGTCTTCCTGCACCTTTAATCCGGAAAACGTCGAGATCCTGCCCAACACAACCGCAGCCATCACCAGTTCCATGGTCATCCTCACCCAGAAGCAGGAAGGCTCCATTGCCCGCCCCGGCTTGAATGGAGTAGCTCTGGCGATCCTGCTGCCCGGCGCTCTTTCGCTTGGCGGCCTGGCCTGGTTCGTGCGCCGCCGTCCCTGGCTGCAACGCCTTTCGCTGCTGGCCCTGGTCGCACTTGTTTTCACGCTTGGAACCGCCGCCTGCAACGCGCGCTACGACTATTACAACCACGGTCCTCCCATCAATCCAGCTACCCCTGCGGGAACTTACACTGTGAATGTAAACGCGCAGTCAAGCAATGGAGTCACCGCCACAACGCACTCCGCCACGCTGGCGTTTACCGTTAAGTAGATTCAAATGGACCGCTGGCATTCCCCTCCCGCGGAGCTCTATGCCGCGGTCGAGCACACGCCGGCAACCGTTTTGCTCGAGTCCGCCCGCCCCACGGGTGCCGATTCAGGCCCCTATCGAACTCCGCCGCCGACCCGCCTGTTCATCCACCCCCTCCGCGTCTGCGTCGCCAATCACCTCGCTGAAATCCCGGGCATCTTCGCGGAAATCGAGAGCGCTGTTTCCTCCGGCCTTTTCGCAGCTGGATATTTCGGGTATGAGTGCGGAGCGTTCTTCGAGCCCACCGCAGGCGGCCCCAGACGCCAAACCGGCCAGGCCCCAGAGCTGCCGCTGGCCTGGTTCGGAATCTACGAATGCCCGCACGTCTTCGACCACCTGACCGGCCAATTCATCCAAGGCGATCCACCCGCCCTGGCCGGCTGTCGCAAAGGACCCAATCCCGACTCGGCTCCTGAGTTTGAAATCAATTGGACTCTCGCTCAGACGGAGCAGGAATACGCAGAGCGAATCGCAACGATCCACGCCTTGATCCGCTCCGGCGACGTTTATCAGCTCAACTTCACCGTACCCATTCAGATCCAATCGCCGGGACGCGCCGCTCCGTTGTACCGTCGCCTGCGTGCACTCCAGCCCGCGCCATATTCAACATTCCTCCACACCGGGCCGAACCACCACATCCTGTCATTCTCGCCCGAACTCTTTTTCCGTCTTGAATCCGAACCCGCACACGATCTTCCCGTGCCCCATTCTTGCGATGCACCTCCGTCGCAAAGGTGGGAAGCCACCGCACAAACCCGCCACATCACCACCCGCCCCATGAAAGGCACCGCTCCCCGCGGCCGGACCACCGGCGAAGACCGCACCCTCGCCGAATGGCTCCGCAACGATCCCAAAAACCGCGCCGAGAACGTAATGATCGTCGACCTGCTCCGCAACGACCTGGGCCGTCTCTGCTCTTTCGGCTCCGTCCAGGTCCGCGACCTGTTCGCCGTTGAACGCTACCCCACACTCTGGCAAATGACCTCGACCATCCTGGGCGAACTCCGTCAGGAAGTGGGCTTTCGGGACATCTTCCGCGCCCTCTTTCCCTGCGGGTCCGTCACCGGGGCACCCAAGATCCGCGCCATGCAACTGCTCTCGCAGCTCGAAGGCCGCCCAAGAGGCGTCTACACCGGCGCCATCGGCTTCTTCTCCAAGGAAGAAACCGTCTTCAACGTAGCCATCCGCACCCTCTCGCTGCACGGCAGTAAGGGAACCATGGGTGTAGGCAGCGGCATCGTCATCGACTCGAACCCCGCCGACGAGTGGCGCGAGTGTCTGCTCAAAGCCGAATTCCTCACTCGCGGCGCCCACCAGGCCGGCCGTCCATCTACGGCCAGCTTTTCTCTCGTCGAGACGCTGCTTTGGCAAGGCGAGTACCCCTTCCTTCATCTTCACCTCGAACGCCTCGAAGACTCGGCCGCCTACTTCGACTTCCCCTTCAACCGTGCTGAAACCGAGGGCGTTCTGCAAACCCGCGCCAACTCGCTAGCTCGCTATCCCCACGCAGCGGGGGCTAACCCGCCGCACATCTCCCACAAAGTCCGTCTCCTACTCAGCCACGAGGGCTCCCTTCAAATCGCGTCCGAGCCCATCCCGGCCCCATCATCCGAGCCCCTCCGAGTCCGCATCGCCGCCCAGCGCACCGATTCCCAAGACCCGATGTACTTCCACAAAACCACCCACCGTCCCCTGTACGCGGAGGCCCTCGAATCTGCCACTGCTGCCGGATTCGACGACGTCCTCTTCCTCAATGAGCGCGGCGAAGTCACCGAATCCGCCATCCACAACGTATTTATCGAAACGGCCGGCTGCCTCCTCACGCCGCCCATCGACTGCGGCCTGCTCCCCGGTGTCCATCGCCGCCACATCCTGGCCACCCGCCCCAATGCCGAAGAGCGTGTCCTGAGCCTCGACGACCTCCGCCGCGCCGACGTCATCTATCTCTCCAACGCCGTGCGCGGCATTCGTTGCGCCGTCATCCACTGGGACAGCGATTGCTGAGCCGGAAATCCCGGTGCCGCCGGCGCGACGCAAAATCTCGTTGAACCTTTCGCAAGTTCATCCGTCCAAATTCCAGATCAAGCGAGCCCGATGGCCATCCTTCCATCCAAATGCCAGCCTTCGGAGCAAAACAGGAGGATGTGCGATGCGATTCACCGCAGGCATTTCGATCCTTTTCACCCTGTCCATCGCGGTAAGCGGACAAGTTCCGGCTTCGCCACAGCCCGCCCCCATCGGTGTCCGCACCCTGAGCATCGTTGCCGACGGCCTGCCCCAACCCGATCATGAGCGCGTCGTTCGCTCCTTGCAGGGCCAGACTTACCTTCCCAATGAATTCGAGGAGCGCCTCCGGGCGAGTCTTCGCAACCTGGGCTACTATTACGCCCGGGTTGAAGACGCTGAGCTCTCTGCAGTGCGCACAGGTCAGGCGAGCCCAAGCGCCGATGTCTCGGTAATTGTCGAGCCGGGCGCTCAGTTCCGATTCGGCGCGATCCAGATCAAGCACGCCACCATCTTCCCGCCCGATCAGCTCAGAAGCCAGTTTCCCGTCGAGGCAGGCGCCCTATTCAACGCCGCAAGCCTCCAGTACGGACTGGATCGCCTGAAGAACCTCTATCAGGACAAGGGTTATATCAACTTCGGAGCCGTCCCGCTGCCCCAAGTGGACGAAGCCCGCCATATCGTCGACCTCATCATCGACGTCGATGAAGGCAAGCCCTACGTCTTCGGCCGTCTTCTGCTCAATGGTGTCGAGCCCCACGCTGGCGACGGAAAAGAACTCATCGAATCCTGGGCCAGCCTCCAGGGCAAAACCTACAACCCCGATGTCCTCAAAACCTGGCTAACCGCCAACTGGCCCGCCGCCGTCAACGATTCGCAACGGATGACCGCCATCGCCGACGAATCGCGGCAGGTCAACTTCCGCCTTCAGTTCCGCTAGCCCCCCGGCCCGCTCAGAAATCCAAATTCAAAAATTCCTCGCGCGGTGTCTAATTTAAAAGAGACCGCTCCCCGGCGACAACACCGATCGCAAAAGGAGAATTCACCCCCCAGCCGCATGGCTTCCCCGACCCAAATCGGCCTCGCCGCCTACCCGGCTTCTGCTCAGCCCGGAACAATGCGGTACTTCACGTTCATGGTCGCTGGCGGCCTGCTCAACTCCCTCATTGCCGCGTTTCTTTTCCTCCACCTGCCTGCAGACCACGCCCCCACGATCACTTCCCTCGTCGTTCGCGCCTCCATCTTCGTCTTCGTCGGCGCCGCCGCCGGCACGGTAGGCGCCTGGTACTACTGGCGCCGTCCCGCTTCTCCGTTCCTTGTCGATCCGCCCATTCCCTTTCACCTGTTCGCGCTTGCTTCCGCCGCCGGATGGGTCTGGGTTCCCGCTGTCGTGCTCCTTTCCCGCGAGGATTCCCCCCTTACTTGCCCCGTCGCCGTTCTCGGCGCAGCCCTGCTCGCCACGGCACTGCGCCAGGCCATGCCCTCAAGTGATTTGTTTGTTCCAACGCCCGCGGAGAACGGCCGTACGCTTTTCGCCGCAACACTGCGCTCGCCGCGCCGTGAATTCCACGGCTACCTGCTCGCAATCGGCGTCTACCTGGCCGGCTACGAACTCGTCAACGGCTGGATCCTCGATGCCGGCGGCCTGCTGGCCCTATGCGCCTTTCTTTTCATCTGGAAGTCAACCTCCGAACCCAGCGCCGCCTTCGGCGACAATCGGCACAGCAGAAAGCAGACCGCTCGCGCCGCCCGCCGCCTGGCGTACATTCTCCTGCCGGCCGTCCTGGTTACGCTCTTCGCGCTGCTCTACGGAGTGGAACACCGCAACCGCCTGGAAACCGTTGCGGGCGCGCAATCGCGAGACAATGCTCAGTCCCAGGGAGACGCCGCAGCCCGCACATCCCAGTCCGACGCCCATCCCTCCGCCAACGGCATCTCCGGCTTCCAGAGCATCATCCTCTGGCCGTTCCCTCAAAAGAAGGAAATTCTGCCGCCGCTGCCGCAGCCCGCCTCGTTGCTCGCTCCCGGAACCACCAAGCCCCTCGTCATCCGCTTCGACGGCCCCTACTTCTACTTTCAGCCGCCGCGTAAAGCGCCCAGTCCCAACGCGCTCCAGGTACGTGGTACACCGTTGATCCATGACTTCCAATCCAACAACTTCATGCCACTCGTCATGGAGGCGCACCAAACCCTGGGCAGCGCCATCCCCCTCGCCCGCTGCCGCGAAATACAGGTCGGCATCCTCAATGGCGACAACCGGCCCGGCGTCATCAACGTCGCCGTCCTGCTCGGGCGCTCCTCCGCGCCGTTGAACCAGCTTTACCTCGGGCAGCAGCCTGTTCTCAGCAGCCAGCCTGCCAGCTTCGCCTTCAAACCCACCGCAGCCGCGGAAACCCTTCGTTTCCTCGTCCCCGCTTCGGCGAAGCTGCGCACCTTCGACCAGATCACGGTAATGATCCTCCCCGACGAAGCGAACTACGACCAGGGCTCCAAGATTGCCATCCAGCAGTTCCAGCTGATGCCGCGGTGAACCGCCTTCAAACAGATGCCACGGACCCGAGCCGCTTCCGTTCCACGAGTTCGAACACCGCGAGCCTGATGGCATCGTCGTCCCCAAACCCGTCCAGCCAATGCACCTCCGGCTCCCGCCGAAACCAGGTCAACTGCCGCTTGGCATAGTTCCTGTGCCCCTGCTGCGCAGCCTCCATTGCCGCCTGCACATGCAACTTGCCGGCCAAGACGGCGAGCGCCTGCCGGTAGCCCAACGAGTCCAGAGCCTTGACCGGCCCATATCGCTCCAGCAACCCCCGCGTCTCCTCCACCAGGCCATCGGTAAACATGGCCGCAGCGCGTCGATTCAGCCGCCCATATAACGCCTTGCGCGGCGGATTCAGCCCGATCCGCAGCAGCCGGAACCCGGTCAGCGGATCGCGCGCTTTCTCCCGGTTTTGAAGCACCTCCGACATCGGCTTCCGGCCGGCGAGGCAAACCTCAATCGCCCGCATCAGCTTGGCAGCGTCGTTGGCGTGGATCCGCGCGGCCGAGGCCGGGTCCAGCCGCCGCAGCACGCGATTCAACCAGCCGTCCCCGTGCCGCTCACGGCTCCGTGTCAGGCGCACCCGCAATCCCTCTTGCCGCGCCGGCCCGGCAAACAGACCCTCCGTCAACGCCCGCAGGTAAAGCCCTGTCCCACCGGTGACAATCGGCAGCAATCCCCGAGCAGAAACGTCCTTGAGCGCCGCGCGAGCCTGGCGGCTGTATTCCCCTGCTGTAAACGGCACATCCGGTGTCGTCACATTGATGAGATGATGCGGCACCCGCATCCGTTCCGCCGCCGTCGGTTTAGCCGTCCCCAAATCCATGCCGCGATAGACAGCGACCGAGTCGCAGCTGACAATCTCGCCATTGAATCGCTCAGCCAATTCGAGCGACAGGGAAGTCTTCCCACTCCCCGTAGGCCCCAGCACAATCACTACGAGAGGCTCGGTCTGGTTCTCGGTCGATTTCAAGGCCGCCACCACCCCGCTGGAAAGATCCACGCCGGATTTGTCCGGAACAGCCACAAGACCAGGATCGCCCCCGCCACCAGCACCAGCCCAATCGCCTGATTCCGCCGGAAGGCGCGGGTCTGCTCCGCCCGCCGCTCCTCCTCGGCCTTCTCCTCGAAATACGGCTTGATGCGACGCTCAACCATGGTGGAATTCTCCAGGCAACGGGACCGATGGAGCCGCCATTTCCGGCACGTTCAGTATAGGAGACCCGATCTTCTGAACATATTGAGCTCACCGTTTGACTTCCCACCCCTGGTTTGCTCAGATAACCTTTCAGCATCTACCCAAGTCAACAAGCAGCGAGAGCAGGGAAGCACCCATGAAAGTCTTGATCTTCGGTTCCGGAGGCCGCGAACACGCGCTGGCCTGGGCGGTCAAACGCAGCGAGAAAGTCAGTGAGGTCGTCTGCGCCCCCGGAAACGGCGGCATCGCTCAAATCGCCCGCTGCATTCCCGCCGATCTCAAAGATCTCGCCAGCATGGTTCGCGTGGCCCTCGACGAGCAGCCCGGTCTCACCATCGTCGGCCCCGAACTGCCGCTCTCGCTGGGCGTTGTCGATGAGTTACAGGAACGCGGCCTGCGCGTCTTCGGACCGACCCAAGCCGCCGCCATGCTCGAGAGCAGCAAGGGATTCGCCAAGCGCTTCCTGCAGCGCCACAACATTCCCACCGCCAACTACGCCGTCTGTACCACAGCCGAAGAGGTCGAAAAAGCCATCGAGATCTTCCATCCTCCCATCGTGGTTAAAGCGGACGGATTGGCCGCCGGCAAAGGCGTTATTATCTGCCAGTCTCGCCGCACTGCCGTTGAAGCAGCACAGAGCTTGTTCACCGGCTCGCTGCTCGGCGAGGCGGAGCACCAGGTGGTCATCGAAGAGTTCCTCGAAGGCGATGAAGTCAGCTTCCTCTGCCTTTCCGACGCCAAGCACGTTACGCCGCTCGTTCCTGCGCAGGACCACAAGCGCATCGGCGAAGGCGACACCGGCCCCAACACCGGCGGCATGGGCGTTTACTCCACTGACACCCTGCTCGAACCAGGCATGACCGAATGGATTCTCCGCCACATCGCCGAGCCAACTGTTGCTGGAATGGCCGAGGAAGGCACGCCCTTCGCCGGAGTGCTCTACATCGGCCTGATGATGACGGCCCGCGGCCCGCAGGTGCTCGAGTTCAACGCCCGCTTCGGCGATCCGGAGACCCAGGCTATCCTGCTTCGCCTCGATTCAGACCTGGTTGATGCCCTGGAAGCCTGCATCGACGGCCGCCTGGACCAAACCGAGCTTCGCTGGTCGCAAGGCGCCTCGGCCTGCGTCGTCGCGAGTTCCGCGGGATATCCGGGCAGCTACAAGACTCGCTTTCCCATCTCCGGCCTCAGTGCCGCGGCCCGGGTTCCCGGCGTGCAGATCTTCCACTCCGGCTCCGCCCTTTTAGGCAGCCAGTTGGTCACCGCGGGCGGACGCGTCCTGGGCGTCACCGCCGTCGCTGCGTCTCTGGAAGAAGCGCTCGACCGCGCCTACCAGGCCATGGCCGAGATTGAGTTTGAAGGCATGTACTACCGCCGCGACATTGGCCATCGCGCCCTGGGCTCTGCCCGCTGAGGCGAAAAGCTGAGTCCGTACGCGCCCGGGTCGAATCAAACGGCCAAAATCCCCACAGGAGGGCTCCATGAGCCTCGCAATCTCCATCGAAGAGCTGCTCGCCTGGAACGACGAAGCTTCAGCCTGGTGGAAGACGCATCTCGAAGCCAACCAAGCCCTACTGGAGCTGCCCTGCGGCATCGGTGGCGCGCCCACCGTCCAGGCCTTTGTCCGGCATATCTGGGGCGTGGAGCTGAGGTGGGCGCACCGCGTGGCAGGTCTGCCCGAAATTGCCCGGGAATCCATGCCGGAAGGCCCGCTGGACGCGCTCTACGACTTGCATCTTCAGGCCGTGGGGATCTTCCGCAGTCAGCTTTCCGACTCCAGTCAGGATTGGAACCAGACGATTGCGTTGGACATCCCCTCGCTGCCCCCTCAGTCTCGCACCATTACCCGAAGAAAGGCCTTCGCCCACGCGCTCTTCCACAGCCAACGCCACTGGGCGCAGCTTTCCACGCTCGTCCGCTCGGCGGGGTTTCCCTCCGGGTTCCTGGGCGATCTGCTCTTCAGCCCAGCTCTGGAATAGGCTCAGGTGGCCCGCTCGGAATGGGACTGGCCACAGGCTTCTGGGCCTGCCTCTGGAAGCACGACCGGCAAAGTACCGGGCGGCCCTGCGTTGGCCTGAATGGCACGGTCGTTTCCTCGCTGCACTCCGAACAGGTCGTGCGCGTCTCCGAGCGCAATCTCGGTCCCCCGCGCACACGCTTCGCCTTGCACTGTTTGCAGTGCTTGGGATCGTTCTTGAATTGCTTGTCGCGGAAGAACAATTGCTCCCCGGCCGTGAACACAAAGTCGGCACCGCAATCGTTGCACTTCAATACTCTGTCGATGAATTCCATGCCCGGCTTACCTGAGGCTGGGAAACTGGATCAAATCGGCCACGACTGCTGGAAGCTTGCCGTTCCCGTTTCCCTGTCTTCGTACCTGCTTGCAGAACAAGGGCCCGGGCCGCAACAAGTCGAGCTGGCAAATTTTAATTTCCTTCCTAATTAATCGGAAGACTTCACTAACTCTATCGCACAGATCAAATGCTCAATGTGAACCACCAGGTGTTCAAGATTGGCAGGCCGCCCCGGCTCTTTCTTCAGTTGCTGGAATCATTCGCGCTTGACTGCGAAGATTGCCGGGGCGCCGCGAGCTACGAACTACGTTGAACCATCGTTACTAGTCAGCCTCTTTGCGAGCTTTCTTGCGATTCCGCTTGCGTGCCAATGCTGCCTTCACGCGGCGCTTCTCACCGGGCTTCAGATAGTAGGAGTGACGCTTCACTTCCTTGATGATGTCCTCCTGCTGTACCTTCCGCTTGAACCGGCGCAGCGCATTTTCGAGCGGCTCGCCTTCCTGTACGCGAACCTCTGCCAAGAAATCCCACCTCCAAACCCGCCAAATGGCCATTTCTATGATAACTTAACTCCCGACTCTCGGGTCAAGGAAAGTTGAGCTATCTTTTGTGTTGACATTCAGATAAGTCAGATTTGCAGTCGATTCTTCCGTTTAGAAGTCTTCCCGTCGCATTTTGAAACAGTTGTCAATCTCGAATTGCGGCGCAATGCCAGCGCGCTCAAGACTCCGCTCGCCCCACGCCAGCCTCAAAATGAAATAATCTTTGAGGAGGGTCGCATTCCATGATTCGCAGTTACCAGGGCCGCGCACCCGAGGTCCATCCCAGCTGTTATGTCGATCTCTCCGCCCAGCTCGTTGGCGACGTCACCCTGGGCGAGCATTCCTCGGTGTGGATGAATGCCGTCCTCCGCGGCGACGTCAACTCCATCCGCGTCGGCTCCAATTCCAACGTGCAGGACTGCGCCGTCCTCCATGGCCAGCGCAACCTCTACCCGGTCATCGTCGGCGACTGGGTCACCATCGGCCACAACGCCACCGTGCACGGCTGCGTGGTTGAAGACGAGTGCCTCATCGGCATCGGCTCCCGGGTGCTGAACAACTGCCGCATCGGAGCGGGCTCCATCGTCGCCGCCGGCGCGGTGGTTCCGGAGCACACTGTTGTCCCGCCCCGGACCTTGTGGGCGGGTGTTCCCGCCAAACTCCGCCGCGAACTCTCCGACAAGGACCGCGCCCTCATTCTGGAATACGCGAAAAACTATCTCGATTACACAGAGATTTATCTCAAAGAACCGGCCACGTAGTGCTGGCGATTTGAAACCAGCTCATAAAGCGCCTCCGCATGCTTCCGTCTCTCTTGATTTCGACAACGCGGCGGCTGCTCGCATCAGCCGCGTTCTCTCCTTGACAATCTACCTATTGATTTCGTATAGGTAGATTGTCTAGGAGACGAGACGAATGGCCCCACTTGAAAAAGCTGACCTGCTGCAAGGAACTCTCGACCTGCTCATCCTGAAAGTCGTCGCGCTGGGCCCGGTGCATGGTTATGGGATTTCGCAGCGCATCCGGCAGATCTCCGAAGAAGTGCTGCAGGTGCAACAGGGCTCGCTCTATCCGGCACTGCACCGATTGGAGAAGCGCGGCTGGCTCGCGGCCGATTGGGGTGAGTCAGAGAACGGACGGCAGGCGAAGTTCTACCGGCTCTCGGCGAAAGGGCGCAAGCAGCTGGTTGCCGAGACGGAGACCTGGGACAGGCTGTCGCGGGCGGTGGCCAACATTCTACAAACGGCGCAATAGGAGGCGGCAATGGATTGGGTGACGCGTATTCTTCGCAAGCTTTTTCGCCGGGAAGACCCCGAGACCGCTTTTGAACGCGAGATCGCCTTTCATGTTGAGACGCTCATGGATACCTACATTGCGCAGGGGATGGCTCCCGCGGAGGCGCGGCGCAAAGCGCTGATCGAATTTGGCGGGCGGGAACAGGTGAAGCAGACAGTGCGCGAGGTGCACGTCTCCGCGCTCGCCGAAGCCGTCGCTTCCAATCTCCGCGCGGCATTGCGATTTCTGCGCAAATCGCCAACCTTCTCGTTTGCGGTTATCCTCACGCTCGCGCTGGGAATCGGCGCCAACAGCGCGGTGTTTTCAGCCATCGACACAATTATTATCCGGCCGCTTCCGTTTCCCAATGGCGACCAGCTTGTGGCGATTTATCAGCACGACTCCAAGGGCCGCGATGCCAACCGCTTTGTTGCCCCGGTGCGCCTTGAAGACTGGAATCGGATGAACTCGACCTTTCAGGCCATCAGCGGGTATTACAAAGACGACCTGTCGGAAATCTCCGGTCCGCTGCCGGAAAAAGTGACAGAAGCGCTGCTGCGCCGCGGTTTCTTCAGGTGATGGGCGTGTCTCCGATTCTGGGGCGCGACTTTACGACACAAGAAGAACATTGGGACGGCCCGGATGCTGTGCTGATCAGTTACCGCTTCTGGCAGCGGCGATTCAATCGCGATCCCGAAGCGGTGGGGAAAAAACTGCGCGTGGGCAGCTTCCACTATTCGATTGTCGGCATCATGCCGGTGTCGTTTGCATTTCCCAACCGCGACGTGGATATGTGGGCGCCGAGTCCGCCGGACGCTCCCTATGCGCTGCGACGCGACGCGACCTGGTTCACAGTGATCGGGCGAATGAAGCAAGGTGTTGGGCTCAAGCAGGCAGCCGCAGACCTGGCGACGGTGCAGAGCCAGCTTGGAAAGCAGTTCCCCAAACCCGACGCGGGGCTGAACGTGGAAACCGAGCCGCTCAAAGACGTGATTGTGGGCAGTGTGCGCAATTCGCTCTGGCTTCTCTATGGATCAGTGACGCTGCTGCTGTTGATTGCCTGCTCGAACATTGCCGCGCTGCTGCTGGCGCGAACGGCGGATCGCGAACATGATATCTCCATCCGCTTCAGCCTGGGAGCGTCGCGCGCCAACGTTGTTGCACAATTGCTGACCGAAGTGTTTGTGCTGGCGCTTATTGGCTCGCTCGCCGGGCTCGCGTTATCGGCGTTTGCGACGCAGGCATTTCACAGGCTCGCCAACACGCTGCCGCGCGCAGAGGAGATCGCCCTCAACTGGCGGGTCGCCCTTTACTCGCTGGCTGCAGCGCTTGCCACAACCCTGTTGTGTGGCGCATTGCCGGCGATGCGCGGCACGCGGCGCGGGCTGGCGCGCTCGCTTGCCCTGGGCAGCCGCACTCAGGCGTCAACCCGCAATCCGCTGCAGTCGGCGCTGGTGGCCGTGCAGGTGACGCTGGCGGTGACGCTGCTGGTGGGCGCGGGGCTGCTGATGCGCAGCATTCAGGAAGTCGGGCGCGTTTATCCCGGCTTCGATCCAAGCAACGTCCTGACGTTTCAGGTCAGCGGGTCATGGGGCGAGACGACGAACATGAACGGCGTTGTGCAGCGCATCGGTCGAACCCTGGACGGATTGCGGAGTCTGCCTGGAGTCGAGGCTGCGTCTACGGCGGCGATGCTGCCGGGGATTCACTCGCTTTATCAACTGGAATTCAAGATCGACGCGCGGGTTGATCCCGGCCACAAGATTCTGGCCGACAGCCGCTTTGTCTCCGCTGGGTACTTGGACAGCATGAAGATCCCACTTCTCGCAGGCCAGGATTGCCCGCGGGCCTCGAACACGACAGACGTGCTGGTAAATCGCAGCTTTGCGAACCTTTACTTGAACAACGCCGCGATGGTGGGTCGCCACCTGGGCGCGGTGGCGTACAACGACTTCCAACCCGACGGCCAGATTCGCGGAATAGTTGCCGACGCGCGGGAGGAAGGCCTGAATAACCAGCCGATCCCGACCGTCTACACGTGCTTCAACGCGCCAAATCCGTTTCCGAATTACCTGGTCCGCACGAATGGCGACCCGATGCAGATGGCCGATGCGGTTCGCCGCAGGATTCATGAGCTCGAGCCCGGCCGATCTGTCTACGCGATGATGCCGCTGCAGGAACACCTCAACGACGCGTCCGCGGAGAATCGTCTGCGTACCATACTGCTGGCCATGTTTGCCGCGACCGCTGTTTCCCTTGCGTGCATTGGACTGTATGGAACGCTCAGTTATCTGGGACGGCTGCGGCAACGCGAGATCGGCGTGCGCCTGGCCCTGGGCGCCATGCGGCGGCAAATCGTAATGCACTTTCTGTTTCAAGGCTTGCGGCTGGCGCTGATTGGCTGTATCGCCGGGCTGGCGCTTGGAAGGGGATTGAGCCGCTTTCTTGCGGGGATGCTGTATGGCGTTTCGCCGCTCGACCTGGTGACCTATTCGAGCGTCGTGCTGCTTATTCTGGTAGTTGCCGCGCTGGCCTCGCTTGCCCCTGCCGTGCGGGCTGCGTGGGTTGAGCCGACGCGGATTCTGCGCGAGGACTAAAGCCTCGCAACTGCCTGCCGCACGGCACACGACCCGCGACAGCTTGATAACCTTATCCCAGGAACGCAGTGCACGCTCGCCTGCAATCTGGGAGAAGAATCATGTTCGGCCGTTTCGACCAACCTTGCCTGCGCTCCTTGCACACTGGAAAGCTGCCCATGGCTGTGGCACTGCTCGCGGGCCTATGCGCCGGAGCCGCCGCACAGTCGGCGTCGAGCCCGCAGGGAACTGCGGACTCCGCCGATTTGCCCAGCGCTCCGCAGCCGCAAGTCGCCAATCCCGCGCTCTCCAACCCTGACGACAAAGAGAAAGTAACCCTTCGCGGCACGCCGCAAGACATTTTCAAAGAACAGGAGGCAATCTGGACCAGCCCCGTCCGCATTCGCGACCGCGACCTCGCCTACCTGGTTCCGCTGGGCCTCGCCACCACTGTCGCCATCACTGCCGACCACCAGGTCATGTCGTCCGCCAGGCTCAATGACGCCTCCCTCAACAGCCATGCCTCAACTGCCTCGAATGGACTGCTGGGCGGCTTCGTCGCTGCCCCGGTCATCATCTACGGCCTGGGCCACATTCACCATGACGATCACGCCACCGAGACCGGCATCCTCGCCGGCGAAGCCATGGTCGACAGCCTGGTTGTCAATGAAGTTCTGAAAGCCGCCACCATGCGCGAGCGGCCAATGCTCGATGGCGCCAAAGGAAAATTCTTTCAATCGAGTGTGGGACTCGATTCGTCCTTCCCCTCCACGCATAGCATCATCGCCTGGTCTTCCGCCGCCGTCATCGCCTCGGAATATCCCGGACCCATGACCAAGTTAACCGCCTACGGTCTCGCCACCGGGCTGAGCATAGCCCGCGTCCTGGCTCGCCAGCATTTCTCGTCGGATGTCCTCGTCGGCAGCGCCGTTGGCTGGCTGGTCGGCCGCTACGTCTTCCACAAGCGCCACAACGACGACTACTAGACCGCCGCTCTCTGCTGATCCCTGTTCCCTGATCCCTGCATCCATCACACTGGCAGCGGATTTCTGCCGGAGAAAAACTTCCGCTGATGCCAATATGGATAGACGGGGAGTGTTTCGCTGGCCTTGTCCAGCGTTTCTACCCGGCCCTTTGTAAGGTTCCAACCAGCCGCACCCAGGTTTTGCCGTAATTGTTCTTCGTTGCGCGCGCCCAGAATGATGGAGGAAACCGTGGGCCGCTGCAGCAACCAATTCAGAGCGACCTGGCGACCACAATCATTTCGCATCGCGTCGCCGTGATTTGCCGCCCCGAGGCACATGCGCCGGCGCGCTCTTCTGACCCTTGCCGCCCACACCGTAGGCCCGCCAGAACGACTCCGCCGCTGCGCGCCCGAAATCAAATGGCTCCGTGTGCGCTTCCTGGTGAAAGACATGACCATAAAGAAGTGGCCCCAGCAGCAGCGCCATTGCCGTATCCATATCGAGCGCCGCAGGCAACAGCCCGCGCTTGATCGCGCGCCGTAGAATCCGCTTCAAACACACCCGCGACGGCTCCATCACCCGATGCCGCCACGCCTCGCCGAACTCCTGATGCACCGCCGAATAAGCAATCATCGCCGGCATCATCCGTTCCCGCGCTGCGTCGAACTCGTCCGGAGGCCGCCGGCTCAAGACCGTGGCCAGATCGCGGCATACATCTCCTGAGTCCACGTCCTCGGGATCGCGTCCCATGCCGTTGACCATCAGCATCACGTCGATGAGCAAGGCTTCCTTGTTGGGCCAGTGGTTGTAGATGGTCGCCTTGCTCACGCCCGAAGCCTGCGTAATCGCATCCATGCTCGCAGCATCGATGCCGCGCTCGCCAAAAAGCGCCAGCGCCGCGCGCAGCACGCGGTCGTGCGCTTCCTCACTGCGTTGCCGCGCCATGGTTAGATCTCGATCCCCTAAATCTCGATTTTAGAAAAGCGCCAGGCCCCAAAGAACATGAGGAGAGTCGCAAGCACGGCCAGCACAACGAAATCCGTGAACCGGCCGTAGAACGAGATGCCCAGAAGTGCGGAGCGCAGGCCGTCGACGCCATACGAGAGCGGATCGATCCCCGTCGCGATTCGCAATGGGAGCTTTTGGTCCGCCAGCGGAAACATGGCGCCGGAAAGAAAATAAATGGGCAGAACGAGAAAGTTCATGATGAGCTGGAAGCCCTGCATGTCCTGAAGGCCCGAGCCGATGGCCACGCCGACCGCCGCAAACGTCAGAGCGATGAGGAGCATGAATCCCAGTGCGACTGGAATCGCGCTGTAGTTCGACGGACGGAATCCCGCAATCACGCTGATAAGGGTAACGAGCAGGCCCTGAATCACAGCCACTGTGCATCCGCCGAGCGTGCGTCCGATCATGATTTGAATGCGCGGCACCGGCGCAACGAGCGTCTCTTTCAGGAATCCGAACTGGCGATCCCACAGCAGGCCAAGTCCGGAAAAGATGGAGGAGAACAGCACCGACATGCTGATCACCCCCGGCGCGACAAACTGGAAGTAGTTGCCGTTGCCGGCGCGCTGGAACACCGGACCGAGGCCGAAGCCAAGCACCAGCAGATAGAGCATCGGCTGGCCAAGCGACGCGACAATCTGCGCGCGCGACCGCGTGTAACGCTTGAGTTCTCTGAGCCAGAGAATGTAGATCGCATTCATCGCCTGCCTCCTTGCCACATCTTGGCAAACTGCCGCATCTGGTCTGCCGATCCCGCGCTCTCGTCGCGAATCGTCGACCCCGTCAACTTGAGAAACGCCTCCTCCAGGCTCGTTGTCCCCGTCTGCTCCTTGATCGCCTGCGGAGTCCCCTGCGCCACAAGCTTGCCGTGGTCAATCACGCCCACCCGGTGCGCCACCCGCTCCGCCTCGTCCATGTAATGCGTGGTCAAGAACACCGTGACTTTCTCGGCCTCATTCACCTTCTTCACATGCGTCCACAACTGGTTGCGGCTTTGCGGATCGAGCCCCAGCGTTGGCTCATCCAGAAACAGAATCTTCGGCGTGTGCAGGAAACCGCGCGCAATTTCCAGCCGCCGCTTCATGCCGCCGGAAAACTTCTTCACCTGGTCCTTGCGCCGCTCCCAAAGCTCGAACTGCTTCAGCAGCGTCTCCGTCCGCTGCCTGCGCACCTTGTGCGGCACGTGGTAAAGCACGCCATGGATCTCCATGTTTTCCTCGGCCGTCAAATCCCCATCCAGGCTGGGGTCCTGAAACACAATCCCAAACCGCCGCCGCGCCTCGTTCTGCTTCACCGCGGGATTGAGCCCATCCAGCTCGATCTCGCCGCTGGTCGGCTTCAGCAACGTCGTCAGCATCTTGATGGTGGTCGTCTTCCCCGCGCCGTTGGGGCCGAGAAAAGCAAAAATCTCCCCCTCCGCAACCTCAAACGAAACATCGTTCACAGCAGTAAACGTGCCAAACGTCTTCACCAGGTTTTGCACCCGAATCATAGCCATTTCTCCAGAAATAACATACTGAACGGTTCAGTTTAGTTTGTCAATCGAAATCCCGCATCCTCCCCCGCCGACAAATCCTCGTGCCCCATCCATGCGCCCTTCTTCTGGCGCATGGGTGGGAGACCTCGAATCCAATCAGAGGAAGAGAGGAACTGCTTGCCTCGATTAGTAAGCACAGGGCTTGGCCGGAACTCAGTCGTGAACCTCTGCTGCCTTTTGCTCTTCCGCCCAAAGCCATCCTGTAATTGCCTCGCGGATATTGGCCAGAGCCTCCGCTTCGGTCTTCCCCTGGCTAACACAACCGGGCAATTCCGGACACTCGGCGACGATCCAACCTTCTTCGTCGCGCGTCAAATTAACTTCGTGCCTCATGGCGGGGCCCTCTTTGTTTTCTATTCTCGCCTATCTTGCGGCGCTTTCAATCTGCCATAAACTGTCATAATATGAAGAAATGGCTATGACGTCCCTGAACATCTCACTGCCCGATCCCCTGAAAGCCTACGTTGAGGAACGCGTTGCCACCGGTGACTTCGGCACGCCGAGCGAGTTCATTCGCAACCTCATCCGCCAGGACAAGGAACTCCGCCGTTCGCGCCTTGAAACCGAATTGCTGGATGCTTTGCAAACAAAAGACCTGGTAATTGCACCGGAAGAGCTAACTGGCCGCACTCTGGTTTCTGTCCTGCGTGAAAAGCTCGCCCGCCCGTGATCGAACTGCGCATCCCCGAGGCCGCGGCACTCTCCATCATTGAGCAGGCGGACTACTACCTGCAGTCCTCGGACGTCGGCTTGGCTCAACGGTGGGAAGAAGCCGTAGATCAGGCCACGCATTCCTTGCTCAATTCGCCCGCGCGTGGAGCCCCTTGCCGTTTTCGTTCGCCGGCTCTCACAGGGTTGCGCTGGATATTCGTTCCCGGTTTCCCAAAGCACATGGTCTTCTATCGATTCTTTCCCAACGAGGAAGTCCTCCGCATCGCCCAGGTTCTGCACGGTGCGCGGAATCTTGAGACCATCCTGGATGAAGATGGATAACAGGCGCTATTCCACTCCGCTCTCCCCATCCCATTTAAACTGAATAGGCCATGACCACCCTCAAAGCTGTCCGCGGCACCCGCGACCTGCTGCCGCCGGAAACGGCCCTCTGGAACCGCATCGAAGCGACCGCCCGCTCGGTCTTCGCCCGGTACAACTTCGGCGAAATCCGCACTCCCATTTTCGAAGACACCGCCCTCTTCGCCCGCGGCGTGGGCGAAGAAACCGACATTGTTTCGAAAGAAATGTACACCTGGGAAGACCGCGCACGCGCGCAATCGGAAAAGACACAGTCCCTCACCCTCCGCCCCGAAAACACCGCCGGCGTGGTCCGCGCCTACATCGAGCATGGCCTTGGCGAATCCGGCCAGTTGCAAAAGCTCTATTACGTTGGCCCGCAGTTTCGCCGCGAGCGGCCGCAGAAGGGGCGCTACCGGCAGTTTTCGCAGATTGGCGCGGAGGTCATCGGGCCTCCTTCGGCGGGCAGCGAAAGCCCCATCCGCGACGCCGAAATCCTGGAAATGCTGGCCACGTTGCTCGACGAGCTGGGCATCACCGGCTGGACCCTCCACCTCAACTCCGTAGGCTCGCAGGCCGACCGCGCCCGCTACAACGAAGTACTTCGTGCCGCTCTCGTTCCGGTGGTTTCGCAAATGTGTGTAGACTGCCAGCGCCGCGCCGTCACCAATCCCCTGCGCGTGCTCGACTGCAAAGTCCCCGCCGACCAGCCCATCATCGACACGCTGCCGGTAATCGCCGATTCGCTCGACGAAGCCTCCCGCACCCACTTCGCCGCAGTGCTAGCCGCGCTCGACGCAGCCGGCGTACCCTACACCCGCAACCACCGCCTCGTCCGCGGCCTCGACTATTACACTCGCACCACCTTCGAGTTCACCCACGGCGGCCTGGGCGCGCAAAACGCCCTGCTCGGCGGCGGCCGCTATGACGGCCTGAGCGAGGCCATCGGCGGCCCCAAAGCTCCCGGCATCGGCTTCGCCATGGGCGAAGACCGCCTCGTCCTCACCCTGCAAGCTCTTGAAACCGCGCAACAGGAAAAAGTGGACGCCTTCATCGCCCCCCTCGGCGACGCCAAAGACGAAGCCGCCCTCACCCGCATCAACGCCGCCGCCCTCGCGCTCGCCCGCGAACTCCGCCGCGCCGGTCTCCGTGTCGAATTGGGAGAGGCCAGCTTCCGTCTCAAAAAATCCTTTGAAGCCGCCGACAAGACCGCACGCCGCATCGTCATCCTCGGCGAAGACGAGCTCCAATCCGGTATCCTGACAGTGAAGACCTTCACCACCGGCATACAAACAAAGGTTCCTCGCGCGGAGCTGGCGAATCACCTGAAGGACCATTGAACAAGCCCGCGTTTTGAAGGGCACGCACGCCACGAGCCGCGGAAAAGTTCCCTCGGATCGCGGCTTAAGGCTTTGTAACAGGGCACGACTTCAGTCGTGCTGCAAAGGCCGCAAAAATAAACCTGGGCTTTAGCCCCTGAGGGAATCTCATCTTCTCCATTCGGGCAGATGGAATGCCCAAACCAAAGAAGGATTCAGGAAGTGCTCGATTTTCTAGGCAGTCTCGAACGTACCCATCTCTGCGGCGATCTCCGCGCCGCCAACGCCGGCCAGCAAGTCGTCCTCATGGGCTGGGTCAACCGCCGCCGTGATCACGGCAACCTCATCTTCCTCGACCTGCGCGACCGCTCCGGCATTGCCCAGATTGTTCTGGACAAGGAGCTCACCCCCTCGGGGCACGAGAAAGGCGAACAGGTGCGCCCCGAGTATGTCGTCGCCGCCGTCGGCACCGTCCGCCTGCGCGATAAAGACGCCATCAACCCCAAAATGCCCACCGGCGAAATCGAAATCGAAGCCACGCAATTGCTCGTCCTCAACGACACGCGCCTCGCGCCTTTTTCGCCCTCCGACGAAGCCATCCAGAACGAAGAAGTCCGCCTCAAATATCGCTACATCGACCTGCGCCGCCCTGAAATGCAGCGCAATTTCCGCCTGCGCCACGACATTACTCTCGCTATCCGTGAATCCCTCAGCAAACAGGGCTTTCTCGAAATCGAAACCCCCATCCTCACCAAGTCCACGCCCGAGGGCGCACGAGACTTCCTCGTTCCCAGCCGCGTGCATCCCGGCGAGTTCTACGCGCTCCCGCAGTCGCCGCAGATCTTCAAGCAGATCCTCATGATCTCCGGCTTCGACCGCTACTTCCAGATCGCCCGCTGCTTCCGCGACGAGGACCTGCGCGCCGACCGCCAGCTCGAATTCACGCAGGTCGATCTGGAAATGAGCTTTCCCCGCCAGGAACACGTCTTCGCCGTGGTCGAGCAGTTTCTCGCCTCAGCCTTCGCGGCCGCCGGCGTAACGCTGCCCACACCTTTTCCGCGCATCACCTACGACGATTCAATGCGCCAGTTCGGCTCCGACAAGCCCGACCTTCGCCTGCCTGGCCTGACGGATGTGCGCTTCGCCTTCACAGACGAAGCCCTGGCCACTTTGCAAATCGACCCCGCTCTGCCCGTCGTTGCTTTGCGCATTCCCAGCGTCGGCGAGCTCAGCCGCAAGGAGCGCGAAGACAACCACCCCCTCTTCGACAAGAAGAAAGGCGCAAAGTTCATTGACGATTTCAAGCGCCTCGCCAAAAGCTTCCCCGAGAGCGCCACAAAGGTGCGCGAACTCGCCGGCGCGTCTGAAGCCGACTTTGTCATCATCGTCGCCGGCGACCCCGCGCACCCCGTCAAAGCCAGCGACACCAAGTTCGAAGGCCGCCTATCAGAGCGCGAAATCAACGTCTACTCCGCCGCCGGCAACTTCCGCACCGAGCTGGCGAAAAAATACGCCGATCGCCACCAAGCCTTCGTCGTCACAGAGCGGGTCGTCGAAGACGCACATGCCCGCAATGCGACGAACCCAGTTGACGGCTCAGCCGCCTTCAATCCCATCTGGATCGTCGACTTCCCCATGTTCGAGTACGAACTCTCCACCGGCAAGTGGATGCCCGCGCATCACCCCTTCACCGCGCCCCACGAGCACGATATGGCTAACCTGATCACTGACCCCGCCAGCGTTCGCGCCAATTGCTATGACCTGGCCATGAACGGCCTCGAACTCGGCTCCGGCTCCATCCGTATCCACCGCAAGGATATTCAGCAGCAGATCTTCCACTCGCTCGGCATCAGCGATGAAGAAGCCCGCGCCCGCTTCGGCTTCTTCCTTGACGCGCTCGAATACGGCACCCCGCCCCACGGCGGCATCGCCCTCGGCCTCGACCGCATCGTCATGCTCCTCGCCGGCGCACCCAACATGCGCGAAGTGGTCGCCTTCCCCAAAACCGCCAAAGCAATCGACCTGATGGCCGACGCGCCAACGACCGTGACCGATCAACAGCTAAAGGAACTCCACATCCGCGTAGCGCTGAAGGGCTAGCTCTTACCTCTTGGAGAATGCCCCGTGCCCCATCCTTTCGCAGTTTCATCGCGAAAGGGTGGGAAGCCACGAATCTCGACGTGTAGCGTGTTTGTGGATTGTTGCCGCCAAGGCGGTATGGCTACATCGATTTCACGCCCTTAGGCTTCTCGCTTCGGAATCGATCCCGCAACCTCGCCAACCAGAATCATCAGCGCGCCTGCGACCCAAACAAAATGCCCAATCAGCGGCACCATCGGCGCCTTCACGAAGAATATCCACGTGGCCACAAAACAAATCACAATCGCCACCGCAAGCACCCGCCGGATGCGCGCAAATTTCCGCCAGATGCAGAAGAACAGATACAGGATCACCAGCGGATTCACCCATCCGCTCAGGATCAGGCAGCAGGCGCCCAGCAGATCCTTGCCCTGCATCGCACCCGAAACGAGGTGAAGTATCCCGGCGCTCGCCGAGATGGCTACCGTCGCGCACATCCAGCCCGACATGGGGAGCGAGACGGGACCGCTGGTCGTATGCGCATCGCGCACCGCCGGCAGAAAGAACGCAACGACAAATAGAGCGATCCCCGCCAGTCTGACAATGCGCATGACCATGTTGGGAAGTATAGCCGCGACGGCGCATCAATTCCGTACGAAAAGGCGCAATATCCAACGCAATGCTCAAGCCAGTCTGTGGGATCGACGCACTCAGCCTGTTCGAAGCCGCCGCTACTCCGTATCCGACTCTGATGCATTTTCCGCCTCGCCCTCGACGGAAATCCTCAGCGACTTAAGAAAATGCAGATCGGTCTGCGTGAACGGGCCATCCGCCTCGCCCTCGTCCGCTCCGGCCTCTGACTCCCCGGTTTCTTTGGCGGAGACTTCGTTCAGCCCGATGGTCGCCTCCAGCATCAGCAGCACGTCGAACCCATGCTTGCGGATATCCTGCACCACCCCGGCTATCTGATCGCTCTCGACAACCGACTCGTGGATAGCCTCGCCCAATTGCTGAATCAACTCGCGCAGACGCGACGTCATGGGTACCTCCCTGGGGCGACGGCCGACGTCAGCTTCAACGCCACGGCAAGCGCGTAGGATTCCTTTACCTTACTTCCAACGCCGCTTGAGAGCAACTTGCATCTGGCGATAATCTATGGAAAGCCACGCCCGAAGCGGCACTGTTACCATCAAATCGAAATGAAGCCGCAATCCATCGGCCGCGCTCTTGGTATCGGACTCCGCGTCGCCGGACGCATTGCCGGTCAGCGCTTGTCGGCCAGTGCCCAGAGCGGCCCCAGCCAACAGCCAGTGCCCGCCCCCGCACAAACCCGCGCCGCCGGCCAGGTTGCAGGGAAGGCTACGCGCAGTGTTGCTCGCGGTGTCGGCGGGTTTTTGCGCCCTTTCGGCCGCGTCGGCGGAATCCTCTGGCTCGAAGTCACAGGCGTCTTCTTCTTCCTGCCGGTGGTCGTCTTCGGTCCCACAATCTGGCGAATGCGCCTGAGCTGGGCGCACGGCCCGGACCACCGGAACTTTCTGATCGCCACAGGAATCGTATTGCTCTTTCTCTACCTGAGCGTCACTTCATTCCTGCGCGCCCGGCGCCGGTGAGCTGCCGCCAGGACGCACGCTGCTTCTGGGCGACTCGTACGGCCGGGCCAGCGCCCATACCACCGCTCCCACAATCAGCAGGCCAAAAAGCATAAAAAGAAAACCGCCGCCGCCCCGCCCGCCAAACCGGATCAGGGCCATCCCCATCAGAGCCATCGCATTCGCAAGGGTAATCATTGCCAAACCTCCGCGACCAGGGCTGTCCGCCTTGCAGCCGCAACGGTAATGACACAAACTCCCAAGACAAGTTGCCCGCCGCGCCAACACTCCTGTATTAATTGCCCTTGCGGCAACTCTTATCCCAGCCACCGGGCCCATCGCGGCGCAAGCGCATAATTCAACTGCACCAGCACAATGGCAGCAATGCTCACCCAGGTATTGATCGTGCATAGTGCCGCTCCCACCGCATAAAGGCTCTGCGCAATCACGATCCGGCAGCAGATGCTGGCGCTCACTTCGAAGGGCGTGTCGGCCTTGATCAGGCCGGCGCGCGTGGCATATTTCCAGCTCCAATAGAGAATCATTCCAGGCGCAAGAATGTTGAGCCAATAGATCAGCAGCGCCACGCGAAAGGTAATGAACTCCGCAAGCAGGCGCGTGGAAAGCGGCAGCATCGTGATCGTGAACAAAAATCCGAGATGAATCCAGGTCAGGTCCCGCGTGCCTTCTTCCAGGTGATTGAACTGCGTCTGCTGCCCTGCCCAGAAGATCCCCAACGTCAGAAAGGTCATCCCATACGCCACCCACTGCGGCCCAAGCGCGCCCAGCGCCACCAGCAACTCGCGTTCCCCATGCACCTCGGCCGCCGTGGGAATATGCAAATCCAGCACCAGCAGCGTCATGGCCACGGCAAAGATGCCGTCGCTCAAAGCCGCCAGCCGCTCCAGGCTTCGCCCCTGAATCCGGTTGTAGAGATTCACCATGCCGCTCGTTCCTTCCGAAGTCCCCAGTCCCTTAGCCCCTCAGTCCCTAGTCCCTCAGTCCCTCGGTCTTTCGCGTCAGGTGCCACACCGCGAGCGCCAGCGCGGCTGCCGCCAGTCCATAGGCCATCCACGCATGCGGCCCGGAATGAATCTTCCATCCCTTCCACACTGCAAACCCCGACGCCAGCAGCATGACAAACCCGCGCACATTGTTCATTGTCCCTCGCCGTTCTCCTCATATCG
>Ga0302320_10001249_pt1 | contig 61118 bp, 40 predicted proteins | sample Bog_T0_3_FD_202130 | JGI IMG/M metagenome (GOLD analysis project Ga0302320, IMG submission 202130) | Peat permafrost microbial communities from Stordalen Mire near Abisko, Sweden - Bog_T0_3 | ecosystem: Environmental > Terrestrial > Soil > Wetlands > Peat | place: Sweden: Abisko, Stordalen Mire... | reverse complement strand
AATCCGCCTTCTTCTGTCCGAAAAGGCCGCGTGCTTTGGAAGCGAGTCGAACAATCCACTTAGTCATGGCTATTTCTGTACCTCCAAGCGCAAGACACGGCCGATCACGCCGGAGATCCGCTCCCAGTTCTCAGTCTCTACCGCAAGTTGCTTTCGTCCCTGCCTGGTGATCGAGTAAAACCGTGCTCTGCGGTTGTTTTCCGATGTTCCCCACTCCGATACGATCCATCCCTGCTGTTGCAGCCTGAGGAGCGAGGTATACACGGTGCCCTCATTCAGCTTGAGAACATCCTGGCTCACCTGCTCAATGCGACGTGCAATTCCGAATCCATGCAACGGACCCAGCGCGTGGAGGGTCTTCAGGATGATCATGTCCAGCGTGCCCTGTAGAACTTCAGATTTATCGTCGCCCAAGATCGCTCCTTTGGCCATTGCAAAGAAGATAGCACAGCTCATTTGGAATGTCCAAAGGAACTTTAAATTCGAAGCGCCTGCATCTTCATTTCATGCTTCTGTTGGCGCTGGTTTCAAGGATCTCGGAGGGCTTAGGCAGGATGGGGCGTTCATCGGAATTGGGTTGCCGGCGCTTGGCTTCGCGTTCTTCTGACACGTTGGTCGCAGGCCGCTGGACATTCATGTGTGCCGCTCCGTCCTGTATGCTCATTGTTTGCAAATATCAGAAGCGGACAGGGAGGCGTGATGGTATCAGTGTTGGCCCAACGCGGGCGTACGAAGCGGATCGTTGGCGAAAGTTGCCGCAAGATTGCTTCTGAGTTGTTCCGAACCATCAGACGCGCACTTCTTCTTCTGCTCGTTTCCCCGGTTGTGTATGCCCAATCGGCGCCTCTGGTGCAGCAACTTGTGTTTCGCCCTTACCACGCAAGCGACCTGTACGGTGTTGGCGATACGGTCGGCTGGATTGTTTCTCCGGGTCCTGCGGCGCCGACGTATGCATATAAGTGGACCATCCGACGTAACAACAAAGATGTCCTCAAAGAAGGCAAGCTCGACCTGGGTTCAGGGAAGGACAAGATTGAAATCGTTGGCGACCAGCCCGAGATGATCTATGTGGCTATCGAGCCCTACGCAAACCTCTCAGTAGAGAGCGCGGTGAAGGACCCTGGCGCATCGGCTACGTCGAACGCCGGCACTGCCGCTCCATCCGTATTCGTCGGGGGCAACACGGGCCGCAACAACGGCCTTTACGCCGTGGGCGCCGCCGTTGCTCCTGGCGGACTGGGGCTCTCGACGCCGCGGCCGACGGACTTCGATGCATTCTGGGACGCGAAACTGGCCGCGCAAGCCAAGGTTTCCGTCAACCCGAGCGTAACAGCGATTCAGTCAGACATACCTGGCATCGAGGAGAGTACGTTTGTTCTTGATGCAATGGGATCGAAGGTACACGGCTATGTTGCGAAGCCTGGGAGACCAGGAAAATTCCCCGCGATCATTCAACTGCAGTATGCGGGCATTTACGCGCTGGACCCTCACTGGGCTGCGCAACGTGCCTCGGATGGATGGCTGGTGATCAACGTTGACGCACATGACAAGCTGCCCTCCGACCCTTCTGGAGACATTCCAAAGTCATACGTTGCTGTGGGCAACACCGACCGCGAGAAATCGTACTTTTTGAACATGTACCTGCGCGATTCGCGTGCACTCGACTATCTGCTTACGCGTCCGGACTGGGATGGGAAAACAATCGTGTTGACAGGGGGAAGCCAGGGAGGTCAGCAGAGTTTCGCGCTCGCGGGTCTGCGCCCGGAGAAGATCACGGCGGTGCTGGTCTGCGTTCCTGCCGGCGCGGATACAAACGGCGATCTGCATGGCAGGAAGAGCGGATTTCCGAATTGGCCTTCAGACAATCCCAAGGCAATGGAGACCGCACTCTATTTCGACCCCGTCAACTTCGCCTCGCGCATCAGTGCACCGGTGATGGCAGGGATGGGGTTCATCGATACCGTTTCTCCGCCGGCGGGAATTTGGACAGCTCTGAACCGGATTCCGGGTCCAACGGAGCCGTTACCGCTGATCGAGTCGGAGCACGACAACTTCACGCCTGACAAAGGGAGGCAATGCCCTGCGCGGACTCAGCAGATACTCGATAGCATTCGTTCGGGGGCGAAATACAACCCCACTGTCCTGAAGTGATCGGCTTTGCGCATGATGTGTTGTGGCAACCGCCTTGAGCTGCGCATCGAGCGCCGCTTGATCCTGCGCCCACAACACCTCAACAGTATGGCGAGCCTGCGGGGCGAAACACCAAGACGTCTCGGACGTGGCATACGCAGGAACGCGCTTCCTCAACTAGAGTTTCTGAATTCTCCAAGGCTAATCTAATTTTGGAAAATGAATCCTTGACTATTTACATCACTGTATTGTAGATAAACATAGTATGGAAGATCCGAGTGATCTCGTTCAGAGGCACGCTCGACCCGCTCACTCTCAAAACGGTCTGGCCGGAGCCCAAGCACGGCTGGGCCATCGCCAAACGCATTCGGCAAATCTCCAACGAAGTTCTTCAGGTCCAGCAGGGCTCACTCTATCCCGCCTTGCATCGCTTCGAACAGCGTGGTTGGATCACCGCCATCCGGGCCCAAAGCGAAGCGGGCCGCGAGGGCAGGTTTTACTCGCTGACGGAGACAGGAAGAAAGCAGTTGGAAAAGGAAACCACCAACTGGAGCCGTTCCTCGAAGGCCATCGACATCGTCGTCGCCAAAACCTGAGTACGAAGCCTCAGATTGTACTCGACTCCAAAAGGAGCATGCATGTCGTCCAGACACAAGCTGTTCATGCAAATTCGGATGCTCTTCGGCCGCAATCGGGCTGCTGAGCGCTTGCAGGACGAACTCCGCTTTCATCTCGATCAGCAGATAAGCGAAAACATCGCCTCGGGCATGAGTCCAGATGATGCGCGCAAGGCAGCGATACGCGCTTTCGGCGATCCGGGATTGATACGCGAGCAGGTCAGAGCCACCTGGAACTGGTACAACCTCGACAAACTCAGCCGTGACCTGAAGTACGGTGTCCGCACACTCCTGCGTTCGCCGGGCTTCGCCATCGTTTCTGTATTGGTGATGGCTCTGGGGATTGGTGCGACCACATCGCTTTTCACCATGGTGAGCGCGGTGCTGCTGCGGCCGCTTCCGTTTCGCGATTCCGGCAAGCTGGTGATGCTCTACGAGCACTTTCGGGATGTGAAGAGCGGCGACGGATTCAACGCAGTTGCGCCGGGAGATTATCGCGACTGGCGGAGCCAGACTCATGGCTTTGAAGATATGGCGGCCATGCGCGGCTACGGAGGCATCGTCTCGGGCGTACATTCGGAGTTGCCGGAGGTTGTGCAGAGCGCAGGTGGGTCGGCCAATCTCTTTCCACTGCTCGGCGTGACGCCTGTTTACGGCCGCTTGTTCACGGAAGCCGAGGATCAGCCGAATGCCGAACCCGTGGTCCTGCTCACGTGGAGCCTCTTTCAGCGCCGCTTTGCCGGTGATCCCTCCATCATCGGTAAGCAAATTCATCTGGACACTATCCCGACCACCGTCATTGGCGTGCTTCCCAACTGGTTCAACTATCCCGATGCACGGATCCAGTTTTGGATGCCGTACGCTCAGACCTTCACACCGCAGGACTATGGCATACACGATGGCCACCAGAGCACAGTAGTGGCGCGGATCAAGGCCGGGGTGAGTGTTGGCGCAGCGACGCGTGAAGTAAGCGCACTCCAGTACCAAATCCACCTGGCCAATGCTTCGAAGCCTGTTGCCGAAGATGTCTGGTCACGTCCGATGATCAACGACGTGATTAAAGACGTGAAGAGGCCACTGCTGGTGCTGCTTTGCTCTGTTATCTGCATGCTGCTGATTGCCTGCCTCAATGTCTCGAACCTGCAGGTAGCCCGGGCGGCAGCCCGCCGCAGAGAGGTCGCGATTCGCAGTGCACTGGGCGGCAGCCGTCTGGCTCTCGTTCGCGAGCAGATGACCGAGAGCCTGCTGATCTCGGTGGCCGGGGGCGGACTGGGGCTCCTGCTCTCACTGGCTTCCACGCGCTGGCTGGCTGCTCACTGGCACAATTTGCCGCGCGCCGATACCGTTCATATGGATGGGTGGGTGTTCGTCTTTGCTGTTGGACTGGTTGCGGCGACTGCGATGCTGGCGGGCCTGCTTCCGGCCATTTCTTCCACCGGCAGAGAATCACTCAATGCGCTTCGGGAGTCATCGCGCTCGATTGGGGGAAGCGCCTCGCGAGCCCGTCTGCGCAAGGTGATGCTGACTGCGGAGATCGCGCTGACAGTGACCCTTCTCGCCGCTGCGGGCCTGCTTTTTCACAGCTTTGTGCGCCTGCGCACTGCAGATCTGGGCTGCCGCACCGATCATGTGCTGACCATGAGATTCGGTCTGCCCGAAATTCGATACAATACACGCGAGAGGGTCCTGAATTTCCACCAGTCGCTGCTTGAGCGCGTTCGACGGCTGCCGGGGGTAAGCGGCGCGGCTCTTGTTTCGACAGCCCCCGCAGCAGGCCCCGAAGGCGATCGAGTCTTCACGATTCTGGAGAGGCCGGCCCCCAGTTCCAGCATTCAATACGTGGCCCTGACACGAACCGCGGACCCGCAGTACTTCAGTGTCATGCAGATCCCGATCTTGCGTGGCCGCGTTTTTAGCGAGAACGAACGCCTCCACAACGACCGTTACATCGTAGTGAGCCGGCAGTTCGTGAATCAGTATTTTGCAGGCGACGACCCGATCGGCAAGCACGTCCGCGGCAGCTGGGATGACAAAGTGGATAACTACGAGATCATCGGGGAAGTCGACGATACTCTCTACGACGTCACCAAACCGGTATCGCCGACGATCTATTACCCGATCCTCTCCGGCATTCCCAACCGCACCAGCGAGGCAACGATTGTGTTGCACACCTCTGTCGATCCGCTCTCGATATCGACACCGGTTCAGCAGCAGATCTCGGCGCTTGAACCGGAGCTGCCGGTGTACAACGCGCTTACCATGGACCAGATCCTCAACAAGACGACGGCAAGCCAGGGTTTCGCCGCAGACCTGGTGCTGGCCTTCGCAGGGATCTCGTTGCTGCTGGCCGGTGTCGGGCTTTATGGAATGCTGTCGTACCTAGTGGCGCAACGCTCCGTTGAGATCGCCATCCGAATCGCATTGGGGGCGCAGCGGCCTGAGGTGCTTCGCGTAGTGCTCGTCGACGGGCTGATGCCGGTCTTCTTTGGTGCCGCGGCGGGTTTTGCCGGAGCAGCGGTGGCCGGATCGCTGATTCAATCGATGCTTTACGGAGCGAGCGTTTACGATCCGCTGGTCGTTGCTGGAATGGCCGGTTGCCTCCTCTTTACGGCGGTGGTGGCATGCGTGGTTCCGGCATGGCGGGTCTCGCGGGTGGACCCGATGCAGGCCCTGCGCTCGGAGTGACGAGGCTTGTTCTCGAAAGAAAAGATGTAAGAGCTCTCACTGCCTAAAGTCTGTGTCGCTGGAACCTCTGCAACTTCTGCCGCAGATGGCGTAGCTTACACTCAAACTACATGCTCAATCGGGGCTATGCCTACACGACGATCATCAGCAGGAAATACCATGGAGAAGCCCTGCTCTCGCACCTGGCAAGCCTTTATCCCCACTCAACGCCGCAAGGCTGGCAACAAAAGCTGAACAACGGCGAGGTCACCCTCAACGGCGTCGCCGCCACCGGAAGTGAAGCGGTCACTTCGGGCCAAACCCTTGTCTGGAATCGTCCACCGTGGATAGAACCAAACTCCCCACAGCATTTCGAAGTCCTGTTTGATGACCCCTATTTATTGGCCGTCAACAAGCCGAGCGGGTTGCCCACACTGCCCGGCGGCGGCTTCATGGAAAACACTCTCCTGCGCCTGGTGCAAAAGCACACTCCGAATGCAAACCCTGTTCACCGGTTGGGTCGAGGCACCAGTGGCATCGTCCTCTTCGCCAAAACACCGCAGGCGGCCTCTCATTTATTCGCAAACTGGAACACACCCAAGACTCAAAAGATCTATCGGGCGCTGGCTCAAAACATCGCCGAGCAAGATGCCTATGAAATCCTGACACCCATCGGTCTTGTGCCGCACCCGCTTATCGGTCAAGTGTGGGCGGCCAACCCAGGCGGCAAACCGTCAAAGTCATTGGCAAAGGTGATCTCACGCGGCGCAAGCAACAGAACAAACGCGGGCACCACGACATTTGAGGTAAGCCTTTATTCGGGCCGTCCTCATCAAATCAGAATCCATCTGGCATCGATCGGCCATCCCCTGTTGGGCGATCCTTTATACGGGTTAACCGGCCAGCCGCTTGAAAATCTCCCCGGCCTCCCTGGTGACGGTGGATATTTCCTTCATGCCCAATTTCTCAAAATCCACCATCCCATCACCGGGGAACAAATCAATCTTGAGGCAGCTTTGCCGACTGAATTCTTATTGCATCGGTAGTTTCCCGGCGGGGAGATCAATCAGGTGGCAATAAAATCTTCGCGATCCCGATCTTGCGAATACCGACGAAGTGAGTTTATTAACACTTCAATATTGTAGGTTCATGGACGCATGACGCACGCAGGTCAAGCATCTCGGGATGTGTACGAGCGGGGACTTCCGGCAAGGAGCCGGTCAACTACCTTAGACCCGAGGTCAGCTCGTTCCAATGCTGGTTTTCTCGGTCACTTTCCATCAGGAGCGCCGCTGCTCCGCATTATGGTTCGGTCCCGGGCGCACTGTTGGCAACGCCGGTCGCCAATGGGATGGTGGGTGCGGCAGCTCCGAGAACCTTGGTGATCGAGTTGCTGCCGTGGTTGGCGATCCAGACATTTCCTGAGATGTCGATGGCAATGTTCGATGGCGCATTGAGTTGGTCGCCAGCGTGAGCGGTTGACGAGACCGGCGACCCGCTCGAGCCAAAGACAGAGATCGAATTATTCGCGTTCGTAATCCACACCTGGCTGGCGCCATCGATGGCCAAACTGGTTGGGGAGGAGAGGCCGCCGTTGTTGTAGGTGTTTGTGGTTGCGCTAAGGCTGTTGAAGGCGGCGACGCTGTTCAAGGTTGGGTTGAGGCTCCAGACATTTCCGGAGCTATCGACTGCCACACCCGTTCCGCCGGACGACTCGGGAGTTGAAAGGTATGGAAGGCCGCTCACTGCGAATGCCGCTGTGGTGCTGTTTGAATTGCCGATCCAGAGGGTGTTGGCGATTACGATGGTCAGCGTGTGCGATGTGTCGTTGCTGCCGGCAAAGCCTCCGGTAGCGTTGTAGGCGGCCTGGATGGTGTAGGTGCCCGGCGCCGTGTCTCCCGGGAGGCTGAAACTTGCGGTGGCAATCCCGTTGACCACTGTTCCGTTGGTGGAAATGCCGATTTGAGTTCCCCCGTTGAATACGCTGAATGTCACGGTGCCCATATTTACGGCGGGTCCGGGGCTGCTCACCGCGGCTGTCAGCGAAATGTTCTGCGCGCTCGGGCTGTAGTTGGCCATGGCGCTGGATGCGACTGTAGTAGTCGAGATGGCGTTGACGGTGACGGTAGCCGATGTTTGTGCGAAGCCACCGACGCTGTTCGTCACTGTTAATTCCACAAGCGTTGAACCGAGCGGATAAGGGCCGGCGGGATTCTGGGAAAGAGTGATCGAGCCGCCATCCGGATCGCTTGATCCATTGTTCACGTTGGCGTTGGCCGTGCCGTTGATTCCGGCCGTAACGGTTACGTTCTGCGCAATCGCAATCGGCAGAGGATATGGATTGCAATTGAAAGCGCAGCTCGGAATCTGGAGGGTATACGTGTCCGGCGGCGAACCTGACGGCGGATTGCCGGCTATGTCATTCACCACGATGGAATAGGTTGCACTTGGGGTGAGGCTGACGCCGAAGGTTTGCGAGTTGGGGCTTGATCCCACATCGCCGGCATAGCCAGTGCCGATACTGCTGGGATCAAACGAAGGTGAATACATTGACTCGAGAAGATTGGTTCCGGCTGCACCAGAATTGAGTTGAGGCTCCAGACAGATCGCCTTGCATGCAGTGAATGTATACGAGTCGAAGGTATGCGTCCCGGCGATGGTGCCGGGAAATGGCTTTGATGTGCCGCAGGCGCTCGTGACGCCATTACGATCGAGGCGGCCAGTCTGCGATCCGGTTGCGAAGGTTAACTGGGATGAAACCGTTGCGGTATTGCCGAGGGTATTGGTTACCGTAAACATGCCGGTCTGGAGACTGAAGGGCAATACCCTGGTCAGTCCACCGGAATAGCTTACGGTCAAATTGAAATTGATTAGAACACCGCAGCCAATCGTCGGAGACAATGCGAATTGAAAACCAGACGCACTGTACTCCGGTCCGGCTCCGGCGGCCATGTCCGCATAAGTGCCGATTCCTGGCCGCGGAATGATTACGCCCGGAGTCGAAGAGGAGAGAGTCGCGGTGATTGCGGTCGCAGCCAGGACGCCGTTCGCATTCGTCAACTGAATCTGGAGCAACGCACCTTCGCCGGCTTCTATGACTCCGTTTCCATTCCCTGGATTTTCGCTGGCAGTAATGGTTCCGAGCTCAGGGTTCGCCAGACCACTTACTCCGAGCGAGGCAATGGCCGACGTGGCCATTACGATGCCGTTCCCCGCGTCGCGGTCGAACCCCGGAGCCATGATGTCGATCGCTGTGCTTTCGAGGGCGGTCTTCATATCGGCCTGCGTGATCGTCGGATCGGCAGACAGAACCAGTGCGGCAATGGAGCCTGCGGCAGGCGCGGCGGCCGACGTGCCATAGAAGGGATTGTCGAAGTTGCCCACCCCGGTGACGGATACCCCATCCGCTGAGGTGATGTCCGGCTTGTTCAGAACTGTTCCGCCGGTCGAAGAGAAGTTTCCCGGTGTGATGGCGCTGGAATCCGCATTGAAGAAGATGCGGCGAAGGCCATCGGAACTGAAGTACTCGATCTGATCCGTCGAGACAAACGGCCCCGGATAGGGCCCATCAGGAGTGGGCGGCCCAAATGCAGCCGCTGCCGGAGTCGCGGCCACAGTGTAAGCACCCGAAGCGGCCCCATGGCCATGCGTCTCCCCGGCGGTATTTACCTGCAGCTCGCCGCGATAGTTTTCAAGGTGGAAGAAGCGGTTTTGCGCCCCGGTATTTTGAAACACCATGACCCGATTGTTGTCAGCTACGTAGCCGCTGTCGATCTCCTCCCACGGATCCTGTGTTCCGTTCTGGATATTCGTTGACGCACCCACAATGGTTACGCCGGTTGAATCGAGAAGATAAAGATCGTAATCGTTGCCGGAGCCACCCAGTGGATCTGCCCAGTATAAAACGAGGGCCTGGATGCCCGGATTGGTGATGGTGTCGTAAATCGCACCCGAGCCGAAATTGTGTACGTTTCCTGATGGCAAGGGTGATGCGGCGGCTTGCGGGACAAAGTCACCCTCGTATGTGCCGGAGGTGCCGATATCCAAATTTCCCTGATTGCCCGCCGACGAAAAGTAAAAAACTCCTTCGGAAGCAACCGTGTTCACTGCCTGGGTGACGACGCCACCTTGCGTTGTTGATACGACTGACGCAGCCTGGCCGTCCTGGAAGGGCGACTCTATCGTATAGAAAACGTCGTCAATGACGATGTTGCAGCCGGCCGCCTGCAGGGCTTCGATATTTGCCGCAAAATTGGCTAAGCCGCTAGCAGCGGTTGCGAAATAAAGGTTGGCGCCAGGAGCCATGTCGTGGACGATTTCCAACATGGCCGTACCTTCGTCTCCGTTACCCGCCTGTCCTGAGAGCACGGTCAGGCATGGCGAAACGGCGGGCACTCCGCACGTCGGGGGCAAATCGCCCGTAGCCTGGCTCAGAGCTGCGCTGGTTACGCCGTCGGAAAGTACGCCGATCTTCAAACCTGCGCCGTTTACGCCATAGAGGCCGCGCGCTTGAAAGGCGAGATGTGCCAGGTCACCCTGGGTTTCGACGCTGCCCTGACCGTAGAACGGAGTGCCCGTCGTATCCATCGTTTTCATCAATTGCCTGCGCACGTTTGCGGCGCGTTCATCAAAGCCAGGCGCGGTGAGAAAGCCATAAGGGCTCAAGTCTTTTGGCGTTGCTTTATGCGCATTGTGGTTCGAATTCTGCTGGGGTGAAATGAAGATCACGTCGGGAGAGGCGGCAATGCTTTCAATCCTGGCGGAAGGGATGAGGGCCCGCATGCTGTGCAGACCAGCGTTTGAATAAAGGATGTGTGCACCTGCATCGGAAAGCATGCTGCGCAGCGAATCGGTGACATTGGCAACTATGTCGACGGCAATGCAGTTGTGCGCGTCCAGTTCAACGCCCGTTTCGAGATAAGCCACCCCCGGTGCTGCGGGCATTCCGTCCATCATGCGGAGCGTGTAGAGGACGTTGGAGTCGATTTTCCGTTGTGCCGGCGTGCGCGAGTTTTTTTCCTGATTCAAGGCATTGATCTGGCGCGCGGCAAAGAGCGAAATGCCATTGGCCTGAATCTTCCGGTCCTGGCTTGTGGCCGATTGCGCAGCGGCGTCCGGCGCGACGGAGGGATGAAAGGTATGGAGTTGCAGATCTGTGATCGAATTGATCGCCTTTTGAGCGGCAAGTGGGCCGCCGGAAACCAAAGCAGTGAGCAGGAGCAGCTGGATTGCTGCGCACACAAGCCCACAAGACTTCAAATGACGAACCATTCACACCCCCATTGTTGCGTGAGATCAGCAGATAAAGGAACAGGGAAATCCCGAGACGATCGTCAACGAGTGCGAGAACGAAGCTCGGGTAAAGATTCAGGCAGCTAACTACGTTGGTAAGTGTTGGGGAACGATCCGTTTTGGACACGAAGACGGGAACGGAATCTCCGGGTCAGCTGTGTTTTGTCTATCATAAATGGGGGCCGTTCAACTCCAGAGGCTACCGTGACTTAAGCGGAATTGTCCAGTTATATTTCGCTTTGCGCTCTAGTTCGCCCGGTACTCTGGAGCAAAGTTCTCCGAATCGGCTGCCTATTGCGATACACCACGAGGGCAGGTTCGGGCGCCTGCACCAAACTAACGGAAGCCGCGGTTGAATTTATCCCTGGCTCCGTGGGAGTTTTACGTTGCTAACCATTTGATTGCCGATGTTGGAGCCCCTCGGTGCCTGGGCGCGGATCAAGCCGCTGCAATCGGACAGACTCTCAAGGGCTGGTGGTTGGCGAAATTCCGGTCGCGATGCCGACTGTTGAGGAACCTGATCAACTTACCTCAAAAAGCTCGATCCCATTCGCTTTTCCGAGATTGCCAGAGTACTTTTTCTCAGTCCCGTTATTCCAATGCTCAAATACCCCGAGGCTGCGGCATCGAATGCCATCGCGCTCAGGGTCGTAGAACGTCTTCGAGGGGGGATCATGCGCCAGAGCTGCTTCGCGCAAATAGTTGTCGGCGTTTGCAATATCCACGAGATTGGGCCATTCCGAAGTTAGAAAATCGAAGCCGACGGAATCGACGGCCACGCCGTCAAGCGACATGAAGATACTGCTCGGCCAGGCATCGTTGAACGGCGCCATTTTCCACTTGTGACTTGGTGGAGGATCGGCATTCTCGTTTCCATAGAGCCCGTCGATGATAAATAGCATGGTTTTCTCGCCGAGATCGTTATGACCCAAAAAGTCTACGACTGCGGCATAACTTGGCGAGCCATCGCGGTTATGGGGGAAACCATCGTGGGCATTCTTGTGCCAGTCGGGATTGATACTGGTTGCCCCGAAGAGATTCTTCGCGCAGAGTGTCACACCTGAGCTGACATGTGCTTTCAATAGGGCTGCATCGATCAGGTAGGCAGCATCCGTCACAGTGGTATCAAGTCCGGAGGCATTGCGGCTGGTGATCGAGTAGGGGATTGCGTTGGGCTTGAACTCGGCCTTCACTCGTCCGTCGCCGCCGATATGGTCGACGAATACGACGCCGGGAAACTCACCGTGAATTTTGTCATAGAGATTGGCGGGAATAAACCGGCTGGAATCGAATACGGTGATCGACGATTGCGGCACTTTTCCCGGCCCGGTCAACTGCCTGACGAGCGAAAGAAGCAAATGTGGAGACGAGTTGAGGCGGTCGATGGTGCCATGGTCCGTCGTATTATTCAGGTTCGCCTTGATGGCGATCTTCTCGCCGGCTTTGTATCCCGAATTGCCGCGACGATGGGTGCGATTGAAGTAGTGAAAGATGGCGCTCCACGCCTGGGCATCGCTCTTTTGATTTGTAAGACCCTTGATGGAGCGGGAGACCATGCGGTCGATTGCAACCTGGTTGTTGTTGACGTCGGCCCACCAGGAACCCGCCCCGTCCCAGGTGACTGCCGCGGGATCGTGTGCCCAGGTGACTCGGCCGGGAACCACGCCGCGGGGAACACCGAGCGGGGAAAGAGCGCTTCCGAATAGGGAAGAACCCATGCTGCTGGCGGCTGCAATAGAAAGGGCGAATTGCCGGCGCGTCATTTCCATTTTGACTAACTCCTCCGCGTACAAGAGTTGGTGTTTACCCGCTCAGTTTTCTGAAGGGAAGATGCTGGTTTTACTCGTGAGAAGCGGTGAGGCCGTGGGTGTCGGCGTCCTGCACGACGAAGCACGGCTTCCTGAACGTGACCGGCAAATTGTACCAGTGAAGAACCACACTTGCGATGGACAAAATGACGCGCAAGCTGCGGCCCCTGACCAGGTTCAATTTCAGAAACAGAAACCGCCTGCCTTCCAAGAGGATGCGATAGGGATGGCCTTCAGGGTGCGGCTGACGTCTCAGTTTTGGCCGATCGCGGCGGTCGTCAGCCGATTGAGCAGGCCGCTTATTTTCTCTGCTGTCGGCTTGTTTAAGAAAAGACTTGCATGTGGTGTAGTGATATGGTTAACTATAACACCATAGGGACTGCGGCTCTTGTGGACTGATTGGGGGCCGGAAAGAAAGGCAAGTTCGAGGATGCAATTATGAGCTTGTTACGTTGTGCAGTGACGATTTTCATGTTTGGTGTGTGTGCCGGTGCATACGGACAGTCTGTCGACAAGCCAGTCGTGAGTTGGGATGCGCAGAGGTCTTTCGATCTGCTGAAGACCCTGGCGGGGAATTGGAAAGGCGCGATCATGACGGATGATCCAGCTATGTCCACGGAACAGCTTATGCCCCTCTCGATTCGCGTTGCCTCGCATGGGAATGCCTTGACCCACGAGTTGAGTACAGCGGGCCCGGAGGTCACCGTTTTTTATATCGACAGCGATCGCCTGACATTGCTTCATTACTGCGATTTTGGTAACCGGCCGCATATGGCGGCTCGGCCATCAGCGGAGGAGAAGACGGTGGAGTTCGATCTGGTTGATGCCCCCGGCAGCGATCAGGTGGGCCATGTGAGCCATTGGGTGTTTACTATCATCGATACCAGCCATCACATCGAAGACGCGGTGTTCACGATGGCGAACGGTACGCTTGTACACGCACAGATGGATTTCAAGCGCGTGCAGTAGTTACGTAATGCTCCGGCGGTGAATGCGCTGGCGGCACCGAGAGCTCGTTCTGACCGACAGTTGTGACCTAGAGCAAAGGATATTTGGGACAGAGGATGGATTTCGAGTGGAACGACAGTCAGCCGATCTATCGCCAGATTCGCGACCGGGTTATCGCCATGATGCTCGACGGCGTTCTCAAGGAAGGCGATCCACTGCCTTCAGTGCGCACCGTGGCGGCCGAGTATCGGGTGAATCCGCTCACCGTTCTGAAGGCTTATCAACAATTGGTGGACGAGGAACTGGTGGAGACACGGCGAGGACGGGGCATGTATATCAATGCCGGGGCACGGGCCTTGTTGTTGCGAGGCGAACGACACAAGTTTCTGGAAGAAGAATGGCCCAGGATTTTTGCAACCATTCAGCGGCTCGGTCTGAAAGCGGAGGACCTACTCGACCCTGCAAACGAGAAGGACGCGAAGCCCGATTCCAAAGAGAAGGAGCGCTAAAGCCATGGCATGCATAGAAGCGCACGGCCTTCGCAAGCAGTTTGGGACGACGGTTGCCTTGGACGGGATCGAGTTGCACGTCGAAGAAGGGCGCATCGTGGGACTAATCGGTCCCAATGGGGCGGGCAAGACTACCGCACTCAACGCCATTCTTGGGCTGGTGCCGTATCAGGGCGAGCTACGGGTTCTCGGGCGCGACCCTTGGACGCAACGCGATGAACTTATGCGCGATGTTTCGTTCATCGCCGATGTTGCTGTGCTGCCGCGCTGGATAAAGGTTTGGCAGGCGCTCGACTATTTTGCCGGCGTGCATCCGCGGTTCAATCGCGCGAAGGCGGAAAGCTTCCTTGCCAAGACCAACATCGGACATGCTCGCAAAGTTCGCGACTTATCCAAAGGGATGGTGGCTCAATTGCACCTTGCCCTGGTGATGGCGATCGATGCGCGGTTGCTGGTGCTGGACGAGCCAACGCTTGGACTCGACATCCTATACCGCAAGCAATTTTACGATTCACTGCTGAATGACTACTTCGATCAGAGTCGCACGATCGTGATAACGACGCATCAGGTGGAAGAGATTCAGCATGTCATCACCGATCTGATGTTCATCGACCGGGGCCGCGTCGCGCTCAACTGCAACATGGAAGAGATCGAGTCCCGCTTCACTGAGGTGATGGTTTATCCCGGCAAAGTAGATGCGGCAAGGGCTCTCAAGCCTATCGACGAGCGCCAGGTGCTGGGTCGCAGTATTGTGATGTTTGATGGGGTGGACCGCCAACAGGCTGCCGTGCTGGGCGACGCGCGCACCCCAGGAATCGCCGAGTTGTTTGTTGCCGTGATTACAAACCAAGGCAAGCAGGCGCAGGGAGTTGCCAGATGAGCAGTCAATCGAACGTAATGCCCGAAACGTCTCTCGGCTCGCAGGGAATCGCGACGGCGGTCATACCGGCAGCAAGGCTGATGTATTGGTCGGTGCGTCGCGAACTTTGGGAGAACAGGGTGATCTATGTTGCCCCCGCCGCGGTAGCTTGCGTGTTCTTATTTGGCTTTTCGATCAGCATCCTGCACGTGCTGGTCGAGATGCATGCCGCACCGTGGCTCGACGTGACGCAACAGCGCGAGTTGTTTGGGCAGCCATACGAGTTCGCCGAAGATCTGATCATGGGTACCGCGATTCTGGTCGGACTTTTTTACTCTGTCGATGCACTGTACGGGGAGCGCCGCGATCGCAGCATTCTTTTCTGGAAGTCGACGCCGGTCTCGGACCTTATTACGGTTCTGTCGAAAGCCGCGATTCCAATTGTGGTTCTTCCTCTGCTGACATTCGCAATCACCGTTCTTACCCAGTGGATGATGTTGATGATGAGCAGCGCCGTGCTGCTGGGCAGCGGACACGACGTGGCGATACTTTGGTCGCGGGTGGGAATATCTCACCGCTGGCCTATGCTGCTTTTCCACTTCCTCTGCATTCATGGGCTTTGGCAATCGCCTATTTATGCGTGGCTGCTGGTGGTATCAGTCTGGGCACGGCGCGCACCGATTCTGTGGGCTGCATTGCCACCTCTGACTATCGGCATCGTGGAGAAGGTTGCCTTCAATACGACATATTTCGGGTCTATGATTGGCGACCGCTTCTCCGGCGGGTCCGAAGGCGTCGCGATCATGGAAGGCGGCAGGGCAATGGATCCGATGATGATGTTTGCGCCGTTCCGATTCTTTATCAACCCAGGATTGTGGATCGGTCTTGCAGTCACGGCGGCGTTTCTCACCGCGGCCGTCCGCCTTCGAAGATATCGCGGCCCCATCTGATTTCATACCAGCCTGATTCAATCTAAAGGCTCAAGCAAATCTCCCATTCTCGACGCACTAACTCAGTCCCAAGGAGGATCTATGGAATCCCTCGTCTCTTTAACCTGCTCAGAACAGGTTATATGCAATTCCACATTGCCCACCGCTTCGATCTGGCAGGACGTTTTAGCCCAGGCAGTCACCGGTGAGCTCATGGCTGCCATGAACTACAGCGCATTATCGACCATCTGCGACGACCCCGAAGAAGTTGCCGATGCCCTGGAGCACGCGCAGGGAGAACAGGGACACGCTGCCGCGTTCAATGCCGAAGGAACGAAGATCGGCGTGGATGTCCCGAGCAATGTCAATGCGAAGTATTGGAAGCGGATTCGCGAAGCATTCATGCGTTGCATCGCGGAGCGCGACTTTATCGCCTGTCTGATTGTTCAGGAGATCATGCTCGAATCGTTTGCGGTCGCAAGCTATACCCGCGTTGGAAAGGCTGCTCCGGGGAGTCTCGGACGGACCTTTGCCGCGATTGCCACAGAGGAGGAAGGTCACATCGAGCATGCGATGGAAATTCTCAGGGCCGAGCGCGCAAGGAACACAGAGCGATTCGACGATAAGGTGTACCGGCTTCATCTTGACGTCATGACTACTCTCACGGAGATGGTAGCCAAGGAATGCCGGCATGGACAATGCGACCTTTGCCACAGCAGTTGTGTAAAGCCATCGCTGTCTGAGGTGGGGCTGTCCACGGCCGAACTGCGCGGAGCGTCGCTGCAACAGTACCTGAAATCGTTGGACGCGTTGGGACTGCCTGGGGAGGTAACACTTCAATGGGTCACGCAACTGCCAGTCTAATTGCACAGGAAGAGCAGACGAGAGAGCGGCGGACTGAAGTCGATTTCGCACTCATCGGGCATCAGGAAAGCTGGCGTTCCGCCGCGGATGTCCTCGCTGTATTGCGCGGGCCCGAGCGGACGCCATTGCCCGACGACGAAATCAGGGAGATCTTTCCGTGGATTCCGCCGCGAGCCGTTTGCAACGTCGAGGTCAGGTCGGCTACCGGAGAGAAAGCGCGTGGCTTGTACATTGACAGCTTCATTCCTCCAGACCATCTGGGTTGCGAATATGTCCATGACAACCTTGGCCGAGTTCGGGCCGCAGCCGCATGTGCAATCAAAGCGGGAGCCAGGATCGTAAGCCTGGGTGGCTTCAGCTCCATTTTGATCGAAGGCAATTTCAGTCAACTTCCAGAAGGAACCAATACGAGCTTCACGACCGGTAATACGTTGACGGTTTCATTGATTGTTCAAGGCATCAGGAGACTGTGTGTACAGGAGGGGCGAGAAACCTCGAGATCGACGCTCCTCATCGTTGGAGCAACCGGTGATGTAGGTTCCGGCTGTGCTCGCTGCCTTGCGCCTTTCGTTAAACGCGTGGTGCTTTGCGCGCGCAACGTTGAGCGGCTTCGCAGCCTCGCCGCCGAACTGGAGGCTGATGGAGCGGTGGTGGAAATCGCAACCCATCTCGAACAAGTCTCGTGTGCGGCTGACATGGTGATCTGTGCGGCTAGCCTGGCTTCCCCTTGGCTTCGACTGGGCTGCATTGCGCCCGAAGCTATAATCTGCGATGCGGGCTATCCGAAAAACCTGAGCCCTTGTAGCGAGATGCCTGGTGCCCGCGTCTTCTTTGGTGGCCTGGGACAAATTGCGGGCGGGTTGAGTTTCATTCCGGATTTCAAAGGCGTTCTGAATCGGCATCCATTTCCCGATGTAGCGCATGGATGTCTGCTGGAGGGCATGGTGCTCGCTCTTGCACGACGTTTCGAGCCGTTCTCCCACGGACGAGGGTTTATCACGCGCGAGCGGGTCGAGGAAATCGAGACCATCGCTGCGCTGCATGGAATTCATCTTGCGCCGCTCTTCAACGCTGAAGGGCCTTTGGAGCGAGTGGACACCCAAAACAGCAAGATACCGGAGTGTCTCGTGGGCTGATTTACAGGTTGCGTTACGTCAAGTATGGAGTGAGGGCCGCGGGTCACAAAAAGCTGAAGTTATCGAATTTCTGTTCATTCGGAAATGGCTGCGAATTGCCTTGACCCGCGACTACGACTGCCAGCCGCCGCCAAGGGCGCTATAGAGCTGCACGAGCGTGAGCGCTTCACCCTGCTGGGCGCTCACCAGGTTCAACTGCGCTGCGAACAGATTTGAATCAGTAGTGAGCACTTCGAGATAACTTGTAGAGCCGCCCTGGTATCGCAGGCGAGCGAGGCGTGTAGCATCCTTGGCGGCCTCAACAAGCTTTTCCTGCTGCTCACGATACTCACGCTGCTTGTTCAACGCAATCAGGGCGTTCGAAACATCGCGGAGAGCGCCATTTATTGTCTTTTGATATGTGAGCACCATCTCTTTTTGCGTTTCTTCCGATAGCTGAAGCTGACCACGAAGCTTCCCACCTTCGAAGATCGGCTGAGTCAGCGTGCCGATGCCGTAGATGGTTTTTCCGGCGGGCGTGAAGATGCTCGCAAGACTGTCTCCACCGACGCCGCCTGAGCCAGTGATGGAAAGGTTCGGAAAGAATTGGGCGCGAGCGACACCAATCTGCGCGTTTGCGGCGATAAGTGCGGCCTCGGCCTGTTGGATGTCTGGGCGACGCTCAAGGAGTTGTGAGGGTATACCGATGGGAAGATCCTGGGGTGGGGGGGTGAGCGCACTGGGGTCACGATGGAGAAATGGCCCGGGGTTCTCACCAAGCAGCACAGCGATAGCGTTCTCCTGCTGTTGAATCTGTTCTTCGAGCTGCGGTACTTCTGAAGTCGCCGCGTAGAGCAGCTGTTCTGCTTGACGTACGTCGGAAAGCGGGACGGAGCCACCGTTTTCCAAATTCTTTGTGAGATCAACGGAGTCTTGCCGGACTTTTATAGTTTCTCTGGTGATCTCGAGTTGGGTATCGAGCGCGCGGATCTGGAGGTAGGCGGTTGCCAGTTCCTGTACAAGAGTTAAACGGACCGCTCGCTGCGCCCAGGTTTGTGCCAACAGCTGAGCGCGGGCGGCTTCGGTCTGCTTGCGATATAGCCCCCAGAAGTCGGGTGTCCATGCGGCCGAAAGATTGAACGATCCGTCGACCAGCGGATTGGGAATCTGGGTTCCCAGCGAAGAAGGGAGTGCAGCGCCTATGCCCATTCCGCCGACGGAAACAGTCGGAAACTGCTGGGAACGGGTGATCTTGACCTGAGCTTGTTGTTCAAGAATGCGATGCGACGCGATGCGCAGATCGTAGTTGTTGGCCAGGGCCTTGCGGATCAACGCTTGCAGTTCAGGCTCACGATACACGGTGGCCCATTGGTCGTCGCCGAGAGATTTCGCGGGGTCGCTTGAGACTGCGGAATCATCGGCTCCGCGATAGGCAGGCGGTGCAGTGACATTGGGCCTCACGTATTTCGGACCGACATTGCAGCCAGTCAGAAGGACGATTGCGGAGAAGAGTGGGCCCATTTGCGAGAATGCACGAGAGCGAATCATGCCTGACCTCCTTCGATGCGGGCATGGGCCGGGACGGGAAGAGAGGGCTCTTTGGCCGCGGGGATCTGGGGACCGCACATCGAGTCCATGGTGGTTCCCTTGCCGCCTCTTGTTAAGCGGTGCGACAGATATTCGACTACGGAAAAAGTGACGGGGATAAAAATAAGGCCGAGGACAGTTGAGAGGGTCATGCCGCCAACGACGACGGTACCAAGGATGCGACGGGAGGCCGCGCCAGAGCCGGTGGCGGTCCAAAGTGGCAAGCAGCCGACGATAAATGCCAAAGCTGTCATGACGATTGGCCGGAAGCGCAGATGCGCAGCGTTGAGAGCCGCATCGCAGATACTCTGGCCAGCCTCAAAATTCGATTTCGCAAACTCAACGATGAGAATTGCGTTCTTGGCCGAAAGCCCGATAAGCATGACCAGGCCGATGGTTGCGAAGATGTCGTTCTCAAGCAGGCGGGCATGTAGAGCGATGTACGCGCCCAGGATCGCTACCGGCGTGCTTAGCAAGACACTGAAGGGCAGTGTCCAACTCTCATAGAGGGCAGAAAGGATGAGGAAGACGAACAGCAGTGAAAGACCAAACACGGCCCAGGACGGCACACCCTTTTCAGCCTGCTGTTCCTGGAAAGACATCCCTGAATAGTCGAAGCCCGCTCCCGGCGGCATGGTCTGTTTGAAAACTTCTTCAAGTGCCTTTCGCACCTGGCCGGAACTGTATCCGGGTGCGCCGGTGATGTTAATCTGCGCCGCGTTAAATTCATTGAATCGATAGATGAATTCCGGACCGGTGATGCGGGTGACCTTGACCAGCGACGCGAGTGGAACCTGGCTGCCGTTGGCGCTGCGAACATAGAACTGGTCGATGTTTGCGATGTTCGTGCGGGACGTTCCCTCAGCCTCAACGTAAGTCTGCCATTGGCGGCCAAATCGATTGAAATAGTTGACCAAATAGCCGCCCATGAATGTTTGCATAGTGGTGTAGATGTTTGACAGATCGACTTGCTGTTGCAGAGCTTTTTCTTTGTCAACGTCGACATAGAGTTGGGGCACGGCAGGTTGGTACGACGGGATGGCGGCGGCGATCTCGGGACGTTTCGAGAGTGCGCCAAGAAAGGCGAATACGTTCTTAGTCAGCGTTGTCGGATCATCCAAACCGGAGCGATCTTCGAGGACCATGGTGACGCCCCCGGATGTACCAATTCCGGGGATGGAGGGCGGCGGAAAGGCAAACGCTATGCCGTCCGGATTGCCGCCGAGCTGCTTCTGCAGGTTGCTCTGAATGTACTCAAGCTGTTGCTCTTTGTTTTTGCGTACGGCCCACGGTTTGAGGTTCACAAAGAAGAAACCTGAATTAGTGCTCTGCACCTGGGTGAGCAGCGAGAAGTCGTTGACGGCGATGACGCCTTCTACGCCGGGGGTCTTAAGAAGCGCATCGCTAATCTTTTGCTCAGCGGCATCTGTGCGTTGCGCTGAAGCTCCGTCAGGAAGCTGCAAGGCGAGGAACATGTAGCCTTGGTCCTCGGTTGGGATAAACCCGCCAGGGAGGGTGCTTCCCAAGTAGACCGCCACGACAGCAAGCAGGATGAGTCCAAGCATGGCGAATGTGGACTTGTGAATGAGAACCCGAGAGGTGCTGACAAAGCCATCCGTGGTGCGGCCAAAGAATTTATTGAAAGAGTCGGATGCCTTGCTGAGCAGGCCCTTTTTGCGGCCTTCCTGCCTGGGCTTCAATAGAAGCGCGGCAAGGGCCGGTGACAGAGTGAGCGCATTGAAAGCCGAGATCAGGACAGAGATCGCAATCGTGACGGCGAACTGCTGATACATGCGGCCGGTGATTCCGGGAATTGCCGCAGTGGGGATAAAGACGGCCGCCAGGATGAGGGCAATGGCTACAACGGGGGCGCCGACCTCCTCCATCGCCTTTTCGGTGGCTGACTTGGGGTCCATTCCTTCATCAATATGATGCTCAACTGCCTCAACGACGATGATGGCGTCATCGACGACCAAGCCAATGGCAAGCACCAGTCCGAATAGTGAGAGGCTGTTGATGGAAAAGCCAAGTAACGGAAAAATGATAAACGTGCCAATGAGCGAAACCGGGACGGCCAAAAGAGGAATGAGAGTGGCGCGCCAGCCTTGAAGAAAAATGAAGACGACGAGAACCACAAGGCCCAGGGCTTCAAACAGCGTGATTACGATCTCGTGAATTCCAGCCGTGACTGCTTTGGTTGTGTCCAGCGGGACAGAGTAGGCGATGCTCGGGGGGAAGGTAGCGGAAAGCTCCTTCATTCTCTGGTTGACCGCGGCCGCAGTTTGCACGGCATTGGATCCCGGGAGCTGATAGATGGCCATGACGCCTGACGGAGCCTGGTTGTAACGAGCAGAGATTCCGTAGGATTGGTCCCCCAGTTCTATGCGAGCAACGTCGCTGAGATGAAGGATGGAACCGTCAGGATTTGCACGAAGAATAATGTTTCCGAATTCGGCTGGCGTTACGAGGCGTCCCTGGGTGCGAACTGTATAGGTGAATTGCTGTCCTGCGGGGATAGGTTCGCCGCCGATCTGGCCGGCCGGGTTGACATTGTTCTGAGTCTGGATGGCGGAAATAACCTCGGTTGCCGTGACGCCGAGTTTCGCGAGCTTGTCCGGTTGGACCCAGACGCGGAGCGCGTACTGACCGCCGAAGACCTGAACGCGCGAGACACCTTTTACGCGAGCGAGTTGATCTTGAAGGTTGATGATTGCGTAGTTGGTGAGAAAGTCCTGACTCAACTTGCCGCCTGGCGAGTTAATAGCGATCAGCATCAACGGCGAGGTTAGCGCCTTCTGCACCGTGAGACCTGCAGTTGTAACCTGCGCGGGCAACTGGGACTGGGCCTGGTCAACGCGCAACTGCGCAAGAACCTGGTCAATATTGGGATCTGTTTTGACGTCGAAATCCACGAACAACTGGACAACGCCGTTGTTGGCGCTGACTGAGTTCATATAAATCATGTTGTCGACGCCATTCATTTGCTGCTCAATGGGCGTGGATACCGCCTGGGCGACGGTTTTTGCGTCTGCGCCAGGGTAGGTGGCGGTGACGAGAATTTCAGTAGGAACGATATTCGGAAACTGGGAAGTCGGCAGCGTGAGCATAGACACAACGCCGATAACAACCGTAAGGATGGCGATAACAATCGCCACGATGGGGCGACGGATGAAGAATTTTGACATTCATTACCTCGATAGCGGCTGCGTCGCACTGGAGGCAACGGATGCGCGGAACTCCGTCGGCTGGGGGCTCACTGGTGCACCCTCGCGGAGCTTTTGGAGGTTGTCAGTGATGACGAGAGAGCCGCCTTGAAGGCCACTTTCGACGATCCAGCTGTCGCCGTATTGTGGGCCGAGAGTTATGTTATTGACGTGAGCCGTATTATTCTGCCCGACTGTGTAGACCTGCTGTTGGCCTTGAAGTTCAGTAACCGCTACTTGAGGAATTAAGACTGCGTTGCGTCGAACTTCGGTTTCAGCTCTGACTCTGCCAAACTGTCCCGGGCGAAGGATGTTGCCTGGATTTGGAAACGACGCTGCGATGCGAATGGCGCCTGTCTGGCTGTTCAGCTGCCGATCTACGAAAACCACGTGGCCCTTCTCCGGATAGACTTCACCATTCGATAGTGTCAATGTGAGCGGAATCCTTGATGCTCCGTGAAGGAGGTCGGCGCCGCCGGCACCTGCGCGCTTGGTAAGAGCAAGATACTCGCTATCGCTTACCGAGAAATAGACCTTGATGGGGTCGAGTTGCGAGACGGAAGTCAGGACAGACTGTGCGCTTACAAGGTTACCGACCTGGATCGTTGCCTGACCGGCAACGCCGCTGATAAGCGATCGGACCTTGGTGAATCCAAGATTAAGGTCGGCTGCTGCCACCGCCGCCTCAGCCGATCTCACTGTCGCCACTGCCTGAGCCTTCTGCTGCGTATCGTTATCGAGCTGGCTTTTGGCTATGGCATGCTCGGCGGCCAACGGTGTGTCGCGATTTACGTTGATCTCTGCAAGAGCCAACTGCGCTTGAGCTTGTCCCAAGGTTCCCTTTGCTTGTTCGAGCGCCGCTTCAAACGGACGAGGATCGATCTCGAAGAGGACCTGTCCCTTCTCAACCTGTGACCCTTCGCGGTAGTTTTGACTTATCAAGTAGCCATTCGCCTGAGGCTGGATCTGTGCGTTGACGTAGCCGTCAAGCGTTCCCACCCATTCGCCTGTCAACGGCACATCACTCTGTGATGCCTTTACGACCGTCACCTTCAACGCAGGCGGCGCTGCCGAGGATGAGACGCCTACGTTCTTGCTACAGCCTGAGAGCAGCCCGCCACCGAGGATTAATTCTGCAGCAAACGCAGCGAGAACTGCCATGCTGACAGGGTTCGTCCCAGTGAAGTGGCCAGGTAACACATTCATACTTATTCTCCAGTCAAGCGTGAAATGGTCTCAGCGATAGATCGTTCGCGCCGCGAAAACAAATACGCGTGTGGAGCTTTGATGTGCCAATGGCAATTACGGATTCAGAAAGGCACCCAATTCAGAACGCTGTTGACGGGCAAGGCTTGCTTAAACGAGTTTGCTAATGGCCCTGAAGCGAACAGACCTTCACAGGTTCATGGAATTGTCGGGGCATTGAGATTTCGCGTTCGATGGAAGTTCTTCGCCTGGAGCGGCTTTTCTTTCGAACGAGTGAGACGTATCCAGTCCTGCGACCTAATGGTCTTAGATGAAACCGGTGCGTGGGACCACTCCGGCCATCGTCGGTCTGCTTGCCCTATCGGGGGTGATCAAGCTTCTCCAGCCCGTCAACGGCATCTCAGCGAAGATGTATAGAAGAGACCATCGGCCAAAATTCTATTCCAGGTGGAACATCTTAGCAGCGCAAAGCAACACCATCTAGAAGCAGGGTGGCAACGCGCATTTGACAGGTTGACCCAATTGGCGGAGTTGAGGGTCCGCCCATTGGGTAATTGCGCGATCATCCTTGCTCATTGAACCGTCAAGCTTATGCTTGCGCTGGGAGAAAGCGTTGAGCTGCCGCTGCCGGAAGTTGCGGTTATCGATTACGAATTGAAAATGTCTTAGAACATCACCGTGAAAGTCGCTCCCCCGCCGCCGCCGGTCTTGGTGGCAGTGGGACCGGAGCCGCTGCCCATATTGAAAAGTATCGTTGCGTCCAACTGATACGAGGGGCCCCCGCCGCCAGTCTTACTGGCCAGGCCGGCGGCAATCCTGGATGTAACGCCGGGAGCCAGCTGTGTGAATATCCCCCAGGCGGCGCCGATCACCTTGCCGGGATCGACGCTGTAGGCCGAGGGAATTGCTCCGTTGAGGTGGTAGTTGATGATTTCTCCTTGTTTGATGGATTCCTGGAGCGCGGAGGGAGGCGCACCGGGGATGGCGGCATCCTTGGAGAGATCGGGAAAGCCGAAACGAGCTCCGATGCTGAAGTTTCCAGTGCTGTAGGCAGAGACCCGCGACGGTGCCTGCGGAGCGACTCCCGGCGTTGTAGAAGGTCCGGCAGGCGAGGCGGGCAGCGGCGTTGAAACGGGCGCCGTTGGACCTATTGGCGTAGTCGTCGGCGCGGGAAAGAGTGATGATGGATACAGATTGGGGACAGGAGCCGCACCTGCGCCAGAAGCGCCCGGCGCCTGGGGACCTAAGGTGTATTGGCTGGGCGAAAAGATCGATGGCTGCTGAGGAGGGGTAAGCAAGGAAGGAGGTATAAGTTGGAAGCGGCTGATGAAATCAGGAGGCAAAGGGAGCGTAATTGCTTCGGGCTTGGTTTTCTTTTTCTTGTCATCGGCGGACGCGTTCGGCGCTGCCTGCGGAGTGGGTTCGCGCTGCACGGCGGGCGCTGCGCTGGACAGGCGTGCTGAATGGCCGGAGGCTCCGCCGGATTGCTGAACGGTATGGCTGAGTTCGTGGGCCAACAAGCGCTTCCCTCCAGCCGAGTGGGGATTGTAGTTGCCTGCGGCGAAGAAGACATTCTGGCCGACGGTGTAAGCGCTTGCCTGCACATCAGCGGCTGATTGGGCCGCGAGGGAGTCGGTGTGTACGCGCACTTGGCTCAGGTCACGCCCAAAACGCGGCTCCAGAGACGAGCGGGTAGCGGTGTCGAGCGGCTCGCCCGGCGAACGGAGAGCCTGATGGACGCTTGCCGGAGCTTCAACCGAAGGTACGGCTGTGCTTGAGGCCTTACGGTGCAGCGCGGCCGGAGTGGCGCTCGCTGCGGATGCTGCAACATGCTCGTCGCTCAACACCCGCGCAGCCATTGCGTCGGCCTCAGTTTCCAGGGGATCGTTGACAGATCCAACGGCCAGCTTGCGCTGCAACGGGAGGTGCGGGGCAGCATTGACAGGAATTGCGGATGGTTGCGCGGGCAACTGATGCTGGTGCCGGCTCGCCGAGCGCTCGCCAAAAACCGATACCGGCGCGGCAAAGGGCTGCGCGGACCGCGTGAGCTTTTTTGCCGCGGGCGAAAAAACGAGAGTCGAGGATTTTGTCATTTTCTATCTCCTGGGTTGGGACCGCAGCGGCGGGGCGGATCGATTTTTGCATTTCGGATCAGTGAGCCTCCGATTTCGCTCGGACCGGCACTGTCATTCAGTCGCGTCCGCCAAAGGGGCACACACCGAACTACTTCAGGGCAGCAGATCCAACTTCGCGTGGACGCGTTTCTTTAGCGAGTGATTCAGCCAGAAACTTCGGCTGCGGCATCCTAAAGGAAACGGGCAAGTCAATGCTATTCGCCTTTCTTATGGTCTGCGGGGTTGTTGGTGCCCCGTCCCTACCGCAATAAAAACGTCAAGGATGAGATAGCCTGCAGCCTACTTGGTAAGAAGCACCTTGGCCGACCCCGGCACGATAAATTTCTCCATTTCGGGGAGCATCTCAGAGGGGATTTCAAACTGGTCTTCAGCGTACTTGACGTCGACCAGCTTTGGTGTTTTTCCGGTGAGAAACTTGGTTCCGGTCTCGGGGACAGCTCCAGAGCGAACGGACTGAGCCCAAGCTTCATCGACTTCAAAGGCCACGATGCGCGCGCCCGGGCCTCGTTTAGCCAGGAATTCGAGAGCGCGCTCTACGGAGCCGAAGTTGAGGTAGGTTGTGCCGGGGGTGGTCTTGACGGATCCGGCGGCATCAACGTTGAGCAGCGTCCGGCTGCCGCTGCCTTCGACCCGGAAGACGACTCGGCCACGGCTGGTACGCATGACGCCGCGGGACAGGCGCTCCAGGTTTCCGGTTCTTTCCGCCTGGCTCAATGGGACCTCGATCTTCTGCTGCGGCGTGCCACCTGCGGCAACCCGGTCGATGGCTGCGTCGATGTCTTCTGGCGTGGGCAGGTCGTGGAGCGGGTGCTTGGCCCCGGAGGCATAACTGGCTGCCTCGTCGCGCAGGGTTGAGGCCTCTTTCCGCATCGCATCGGCCTGCTCCTTGAACTGTGCTGCCTTTTTGGGATCTTTGACGCGGGCGGCGCGACCTTCCATCTCAAGAGCTTCCGCTTCCTTACTGGCGGCGGTTTCTTGCAGTGCGGAGACCCTCTGCCTGGCAAAGGTGGCTGTATCCGGCTTGACGGCGGGAGCGGTTTCCCCGGCACCGAAGCCGCCCTGAGGCATATCCTTGAGCGGTCCTTCATAGAGAGTGTCGCCGTTGGGCGCGGTGACCTTGACTTTGGGGTTGCCGGAGCTGATCTCGGAGATGACGATGCGGTTGCCTCCTGCTTCGCCTTCAAGCTTGTCAATCAGATCGGCCGCGGGGGGCACGGTTGCTCCGCCGGCTGCCCCGGCCGCTCCTGTGGCTGCGCGCGAGGCGCGGTAGAGCTTCAGTCCTTTGGCGATGGCGCCCTTCAGTCCAAGCGCGCCCATGACGATGCTGAACAGGCCCATGGCCATCATCATTCCGGCGGCTGCCTGCTGTTCAGGATCGGTGACGTCGTTGGCTCCCTTGCTCTGCGAGAGCCAATATCCCTGTTCCATGGAGTCGATGCCAGAGGAGATGGCATAGGCCCCCATCACTCCTTCCGCCGCCCCAACAGCGGCGATTCCGATCAAGGAAGTGGGTGGAAAGATGGCCAGCAAAAGCAAGCCTATGCTGATGCCCCACATAAGATAGCTTTTGACCTTTTCCCACTCTTCGGCTTTTTTGACCTCGGCCTCGATGGCCTGCTGCACATCTTCATCTTGCAGTGGCAGCAGGTCGCGGACGATGGGGCGAAGGGTGAGGTAATCGAAGTCCGGCTCGGCGATCTTGGCGGAGAACTTTGCGTATCCCGCGCGGCGCTCTTCGATGCGCGAGACAATGGCGGCGAGCACATCTTTGGCCTCCGGACGATTGATCAGCAGATCCGGAGGGAGAACGTCGTAGTTTTGCGGGCCCAAGATCTGCATGTAGGGCTGGAGGGAGGCCAGGGATGCAGAGGCGGCAGTGGCACCTGGATGGCTCGGATCATGAATCTCATTGGCTTTCGAGAGCCCCTCGCCCGGCGAGGATTTCAAATCTGTGGGACGGGGCGCGGGATTGGCGGCATCTGCTGCGGCGTATTCTCTGAGGACAGCTGTGGGCGGGGTCCAGTCGCGCTGCCCGCTGTGCAGCAGGCTTGGGTTCTCCTTTTCGAGCTGCTGCGCTTGATTCTCAAGGTGGCAGCCTGTGCAGGCACGAAAACTGCCTTGCACCTGCCCTTCTGCCTTGTAGCGCCGGATGGGATTGGCGGACGACACGGCTTCATCATAGGCATCCAGGCTTCGTCCGCCCTCTTTGACCGCCTGTGCCTGGAGGTCGCGCACCTCTTGCGCATAGGCCATGTGTTCGGCCTGCTGCGGGGTGAGTTTCTTTTCGAGGAAGGTTCTCCAATTTGCCAAAGCCTTGCGGTTTTCCGACATGCGCACCTGGCCGGCTGCTTTCACCATCCGCTTGAAGGCATTCACGCGCTGTTGCAACTGCGGGAGATCTGAAGAGCGATCGCTGTCTTCGGATTTTACCGGCGCCTTTTCCGGCTCGGGCGCCTTTTCATCCGTGACTGTAAAGCTGACCGCGCCTTCGTTCGCGAAGAGTGTTGCCGGGTTTGGCTGACCGGGCTTGATGGAGTAAGAAAAATGAAAGAGCTGCCCGGCGCTCAGATCGAATGTAAACTCGACCTTGGTTTTCCCCTTTACTTTTACCTTCACGGGGTACTGGCCGGCCTTGAGATTGCCGAGCGAATCGAGGATGTAACTGTAGCTGCCCTTGTCCGTCATGAACTTGATGACGGCGCTGCCCAGGCCTCCGCCGAGATAAATCTGCACGCTGCCGACTGAGCCTTGCGTTGACTCTTCGCCATCCCCTTTTCTGGTCACCTGCTGCGGCGATTGCGAGATTGCGGTAGATTGCGCAGTCACTGCGGAGTGCGCCTCGGCCGGCGAGCCTTCCTCCGGCTTTCTGGCAAGTTTGCGCGACCCTTTTTGCTGGATGGTGTGCACGAGTTCGTGCGCCAGCAGGTTTTTCCCTTCGGCAGTACCGGGCTGGTAACGGCCTGCTCCGAATACGACATGCTGGCCTACCGTGTAGGCAAGAGCATTGACCGTGGCGGCAGAGATTGCACCGGCGCGGTCTGAATGAATATGAACGCCGCTCAGGTCGTAGCCCAGGCGGGACTCGAAGAAGCTGCGCTGGACCGGATCGAGGGGCTGCCCTGGGGTGCGCACGAGATCGCGGACCAATGCGGGCGCCTCCGTGGATGTCTCAGATCCCCTATGCGCCGATGGGGCGAACCTGGCTTGCATCCTCTCTTTCTCCTGCTCCTCTTCGTGTTCGCATTTTGAGCATTTGCGGGTTACCGTCACTCCGATCGTGCCGATCGATGGCATTGCCAGCTGGGCAGGTGTGCTCAGGACGTGTGCGGCGATCCTGTCGGCTTCGGCTTCGAGCGGGTCGTTTGCCGCTGCAACGGCCAGCTTGAACTGCATGGGAAGCCAGCCGCTTGTGGATGCTTGCACATGTGGAGCCTGTGCTTTGTCGTATACCTGATTTCGACTCAGATTGCGCGAATCGGAACGGAGGGGATTTTTTGCCGAGCGCGGGACACCACCGCTCTCATCGAATCCGACGGGAATCTGCCAGGGAACAGCGGGTAGCAGGCTGGAGTGTCTAGCTTGCTCTGGGGGCTTCGGCTCCGGGCCAGGTGAGGCCGTTGTTTTGGACAAAGCTCTTGACCGGGTTGCAAGTGTCGGCGCAGCGGTTGGCATCTTACACTCCCACAGCGGCCGGGGACTGGGCAACACGCCGGCAATGACGCAGGAAGGTTGGGTCGAGCTGCTCGACGCGGCGTTCAAGCCTGGCCATTACGCCGGGATGGTTTTTGGTATCGCCGAGCAGGTGGGTATAGCCGAGCGCAGCAGCGGTATTGGGATTGTAAGCGTCGGGCCAAGAGGGAAAGAGATAGCGGATATTGACACCGCGATGAGCGGACTGCGGCGCGATGCGGTGATAGTCGATGCAGCAGGCGAGAAGATATTGCTCGATAAGCATTGTGAAACAGGACTTTTCCGGCAACTGGTTCCACAGCGCGCGGTGGGCTGGGTCGTTGACCAGAAGCAAAGCCGTCTGGGCGTAATGGCGAATAAATTCGATGTTGTTTGCCCCAAGGATTCCGCAGTTCTCTTCTCGGAACCAGGTGGTATTGCGCGAGGAGGCCCACTGCCACTCGACCGGCAGGCTGAGGTTGTGACGTTTGAAGAGGGATTCGATTTGACGCGGGCCACTCCATGCGTTCTGGAGGGAATGGCTCTCAGGGCATTGCGCGAAGACCGGCGCGGCGAGCAATCGCGCGGGTGGCACGCGCCACAGAAAAACATCGGTGTCGATATGAATGAAGGGACGGTCCTGAAGGCCATAAGCCATCAACTTTCCCAGCGCCCACCAGCCTGGGTCGGCGTCGCGCAGTTGATCCAGGTCAGTTGAGACGTGATCGAATTTCAGGCCCAGACGGTCGACAAGCATTTGCTTGCCGGCGGTGTCCGTGACGAGTTGGGTTTCAGCGAAGTGCTGCCGGGCCAGTCGCAGCGAGAGTCCCCAGGCCAGCAAGTGGTGCTGTGGTTCCCGCCAGATGCGGCCTTTGAAGGCTCGAAATGGCTTGCTCCAGAATGACCAGACAGCTCTCATGCAGTTCTGCTTCCTCGCAGCTTACGGCTTGTGGGGCTCTTGATTTTCGGGTGGCTGTCCTTCGGCTTGCTTTGGCTTCTCACCCTCGGCCTCGAAGTTTTTGGCAGTGCCGAGATCCGACAGCTTGACGCCGGTAAATCCACCTTGTGCCAGGCCACCGAGTATGCCCAACGTAAAAGTCTCTGTCCCGGTTACAACCAGGGTGGGCGCAGTGCCGGTGAATGCGATCGGGGAAAACAGGCCAGCGACTGAAGCGCCGATGGTGACTGTATCGACATTCGGAACACTGGGGGTGCCGCTTACTCCTGGATTGCCGACGATGTTGAGGGGCACGGTGATACTGGCTTGCCCCGCAGCTACGCTGAATGGGCTGGGGATGGAAACGATGGAAGCGACGCCGCTATACGTGAGCTGGAATGTGACGGAGGTGGGTGCGACAGGCGGATAGGTGAAAGCGACAATTACGTTGATGGTCTGGACGGGGACCGAAGAGACGTTTCCCACTGGAGTTGTTTCCCAGCCGTCGACATTGCCGAACCTGCCCCGCACTAATGTGACAGCATTGGTTCCTACCGTGGTCCCGGCGGAGTTCAGTAACTCAAGGGCCATGCTGGTTATCTCCAATGTGGGCGCCAGGTAGAACCAACTGTCGAAGTCGCTCGACTTGAGCTTATTTCCGCTGGGGAATTGCAGGCTGACGCAGGGGCTTCCATCCGCAGCGCGGGCACCGGTTGCTGAATAGGTCGATCCATCCAGGTATATGTTGCCGGCGGGTCCATTGGCATAAATGGCGCTCCCATGGAGCCGGACGCGGATGCGCGCGAATCCGATGGGCGAGGCCGCGTTGAGCGCTGCATTGAAGGCGAGGTAGAGGTAATAGGTCTCGGCCAAGGCACCACCCGAACCGACCATTGCGGTGATGAAGCTGGCTTGCGTGCCAGAGACGGCTATTCCCAATGGCGGGTCCACAGCGCTCACTGTGCGCCCAAAGATATTTGTGCCGGGCGGGTAATTGCCGGCGGGCTGAATTCCATCTGTTCCCTGATAGGGAACCAGGACATCAGACACGGCAGCCAGTTCCATAGTGACCTGGAAGTTTCCGCCCCCCCATGGGCATGCAGGCACCTGATCGAAGGTGACGCTGAGTCCATTCTGAACGAGGGCATCCACGGTTATTACGTCGTCATTATTCCAACTGGTGCTGGTTACGTGAATGGCGTCCGCGCCTGTGTCGTCATAGAGCGCAGTCAGCGGCGAGAAGAGCAGGCGGCAATCGCTGACTACGTAATTCCCAAAGGTGGACTGGCCCGCACGCGTCGCGAAGGAATTGGATGGACGCAGGGCCAAACAGGCCAGCGGTGCGTCATACGTCTGAATGTAGCTGGGAGGCTGGAATACTCCGTCAACGCTGCCACAGGGGGGCCAATCAATGGTTCCGTTGGCGGTGCGGGCGGGAATTGTCCAATAATCACCTGAGACATATTCCCCACCCCCGAAAGTCACTTCTATACCGTTTTCGAGTGGCACTTCTGTTGACGAGGTTGCAATCCCCTGCGCAGTGGCCGGTGCGCCGGACTGATCCCAGCGGCGCATGCGCGGGTTCTGGTTTATGTCTATGCCCGCGATGGGGGAAGCAAACGTCACCTGCGCAGTGGCTGGATTGACGGTCTGGATCTGCACGAGCTGGCCGGGCTTGCCAACCAGTCCCGGCGAGCTGGTTGGCTGCGCATAGGAATAGGTATCATCGGTCAGTTCAACCCATTGATTGTTCTGGAAGCCGAGATTGGCATCGGGTCCAAGGCTGGAGACAGTGAGTATCGCGCCGCTGATGTTGGTAATCCGCGTGACGACCGAAGCATTCTCGCGCGACCACTTGAAGGTGGCCGTCCCGACTGGACCTCCGGTGTGGATCTCGACGCGATAGAGTTGGTTCTCCAACCCTTGATAGCCGGCGGCGGCAATCGGCTGGCAGCCGCACTCACTGCCGGTCTGGTTGGTGTCCGCGCTGAGGATTCCGTTGTGCGCGACGGGCGCGGCGTTGTAGAGCATCTGACAGCAGGGGGTCAACAGCGTAACTGGATTGGCTGGATCAACCGCCTCGGCGTTCGGAATCGCAGCGGCCGGAATGATTGAGCCAATCACCCGCCAAACGGTTTGCAGGCGTACCGTTGTGTCGGCCTGGCCGAGCGCGGGTTCCAGCAGGCAGGGGTCATCGAGAGCAGTGACAAGCTGTTGCCAGACCTCAAGCACAAACTGCACAGTGCAGTTGTCGTATCTGACCGCCTCAATGAGCTCTTCGGCGGTATAGAAGGGATCTGAGAGCCAGACTTGATTGTCGTAGACCACAGACGTTGAATTTTCGACGAGCAGGCCATTGACGTAATAACGGCCTGGGCCGATCAGGATGGTGTTGTCGACAATGCTGATGGCAAAGCCCGCATTGCCGGCGGGCCCGCCATATTGGCCGATGACATCCGAGTTGGTGACGCCATCGATATAGCCGTCGATGAAGGACTGCTCGTTGGCGTCTGAGTCGAGATCAACGCGGCCCTGTTGCTTTAACACCGCGGTGTATTGATTTTCGGGGTTGAATCGTATGCGGCTGAAATCACCCTTCATATCATCCTGCCTGTCTGCTTTCTGTTTACTGTTTGATTTCGCTTCCCTTATTTCCGGGGAGTCGTGCAAGTTGTTGTAGAAAAGTGCGGTCTTCGAACTCTCCGTTTCAAAAATACGTTCCGTGCATCGGCTGCTAGATCAGACCGACGCCAATGCCTATTGGCAGATCTTCTGATTCCATGCATGCACAACGCGGGGGCACCTGGATTTGGCCGTAGTCGTATTCCATTGTCGGAACCGCTTCGACAATGGAGCGCGATGGGATGAGAAACAATCCGGACTGCAGATTGGCCGGCAAGTATTCCGCCGCGCGAATCTGAATATTTGTCACAGCTTCGGTCTCCTGCATTTGGTAGTAGACGCCCATCTGCGAGCCGTTATCCGCGCCTTTCCAGATGGCCATCGGCACGTTACCGCTGAGCAGGCAATAGCTCGGATTGCCATAGCGAAGCGTGATGAATGTTGGCTCAATCACCTGCCCGCTGGCGGTGGGCGAAGTGAGGCAGAGGTACTGTTTGGGTGTGATGGAGCCGGCCGGGAGCCACGAGAAACGCACGCAGCCGATCTGCACGCGGTTGGCGATAACGGGGGCGGCCCATGGATCGAGGCATCCCATCTTCGCCCAGAAGATGGTGTTCGAGGCCAACTGAATCGCCTGTGCCCAGACGCGGCCGATCACTGTGGAGTCCTCAATATGCAGCGTTGGGCCGGGGCTGGCGAAATCGAGCCCTGCAATTACCGGGCAATAGGGCGAACCCGCATCGATGATGCTTGAGCAGATGCGCGCGGTGCAGGTTGGGGGCAGGGTGATGGGTCCACTGATGACGCGGTTAAGCAAGAGCGTAACGCCGATCGCGGAGCCGGTAATGCTTGGCTCTTCGGGATGCGCTGGGTCGCCTTTTGTGGTGAGCGAAATGCCGGGAACCAATGTGCTATCGGCGAGCTGAACGCAGGCCTCGTCGCCGGAGAGAATCAACTGGCCGCTGATCCACAGGCCGCTGAAGAGAAGACTGCCCATCGGCAGCGAGACTCCTTCGCTGTCAATTGGAATTGCCGGCGCGTGGACTTCGATGTTGCCCTGCAGCGTAACGCAGGAGTTAGCCCATTCCGGCGGGGCGCCGCTTGTCGTGGAGTAGTCGGCTGAGGCGATCAACAGCTGGCTCTCCGCGGGGATCTGAATTGCGTTTGCGCCGGTCAGGTCGATTGCATAGGTCTCGAAGTTGGGCAGAATAATTGTTCCGGCGGAGTTTGCCGGCAGCTTGTTCCAGGCCAGGACAGCAGAGTGCAGAGTAGGATATTTTGCCGATCCTACAATTGCCTCGAAGAGCTTGGAACTGTTGACGAATTCAACTCCCGGCTGCGTGCCGGGCTGGGTAATATTGGCGGTCCGGTCATAGTATCCGCCGGCCATCAGCGCGGGTGCGCCGTAGTTGTAGGTGAGGACCAACTCCTCAGGCACTACGACATCGGGTCCGTATTGGATGCGCCCGATCTGCGGATCAATCGCGATCATTCCGTTGGGCACCGTGCAGACTGAGCCATCAAGGTATTCAGCGAGATTGGCGCAGGTGATCTGTCCGCGCGGAACGGGCTTGCCGTCTGCGATTAACTCCATGCTGGTTGGATAGAAGTCCGCCGGATTGGCAGAGAAGCGCGCGAGCGAGATCGGTTCCGGCACGTCTTCTTCCTGAACCAGAGAAGAAAAAGCCGTCAAAGCAGTGGCAGGCTGGAAGAGCGGAACAGGACCGCCGAGCGCACTGAAATAATACCCGCCACCGCCGAGCGAGAAGGCCGGCGCGCTGGTTACGGCGAAGCTTTGCCAGCGCCACATCCACACCGAAACCTGCGGCACATTGAAGCGACCTGGGCCGTGCAGGACAATGTCCAAAGGAGCGGTATCCGGCGATTGCGCGATGCGATTGCGCGGAGTAATGTTGCGCACATCAATGGTGCGATTGAGCCCGGTAAATGGGCCGTTCAGGTCTTCAAGGTCAGAGGCGGTGCGCAAGCTGGCCGTGGCATATTGCGTGGGTCGCACATCACGCATGCTGACCGTCGTGACCAGGTTGCGAAACTCTTCAACCGCCATGGTGGAGCGGCCGGAGACATCGTGAGTGATCTGCTCAAGGGCGACCAGGGTGCCTTTACGGCGGCGGTAGCCGATGGTATTTGCCACCTCGGCGCGGCTGTCCGGGCTGGTCAGCGCGGCGGTGTACACAGTGTTGTAGCCAATGAGTTGGCCGATGTATGGAATGACCCACGGGGCGCAGGTCTCAATGAACTGGTCGTCGTAAAGCTGGGCAAGATTATCCTGCACCAGTCCATATTGGCTCTCAAGCACCGCAAACAGCGCTTGCAACGGGCCGCCCTGCACAACATCGCGGTTGCGGAACACGGCAGGCAGCAGGGAGTAAATTGGCGAAGGCGTTGTGCTCATGACCACACTCCCACATTGCCCACTGAAGCTGGATCAAGCAGCAGAATCTGCGCTCCGCTGGGCGGAATTGAGCCGGAAGCATTTCCAGGAACCGGTCCGCTGGCGCAGAGAAGGTTGGCCGGTGATCCTCCTCCGGCTCCACTCACGTTCAGCGCGGTGAGATTAACGGCGGTGACTCCGGGAATCTGCTGTGCGAGCTGAATGATCTGGCTGGCCGCAACGCTTTGGCCGGGAGCAAGCTGGCCGAAGGCAAAGGCCGCGGTCAATGCCTGCCAGACCTGAGGAATGACAACTGTTGGATCGTACGTGGGCGCGTTGACCAGAATCTGCATGCCGATTTCAAAGTTCTGCGGGACATAACTGACGGGAAGTACCGGCACATTCGGCAAGCCGTAAGTCTGGTAGGCCTGTACCAGGTTCTGCACGATCTGGTCGCTTGCGTTCAGTAGCGTTCCGCCCTCACCGGCAAGGGTGAGAAAGATGCCGCGTGTTGAGCCGAACCAGGTCCAGGTGGCCAGCGCCATTGAAATACCGGCAAAGCCCAGGGCGAAGTTCTGATAATCCTCAAGCGAAACGACGCGCCCCAGCGTGAGCGTGGGCAGCGGCGCGGACTGTTGCGCGGAGGCAGGCGTTGCGGGGTCAGCGCCTCCTGTTGCAGGGCCGGGATTGGTGACATATTGGAGGCCTTGGGGACGGTCCAATGGCTGCGTCAATTGGCCAGCCGCCACCATGCCCGCGATCCCGATGCCTTTGCGATACTGTGCCTGGATATTCGAGGTCCCGGTGGGCGTGCGCGAACCTGTAATGCCATCGCCAAACTGAATAAACGGGCCGCCTGTGGGGCTGGGCCGCGTTACAAATACCCGATCGCTGGGCGACGAAGAGAGGAAGTTGGGAACTTCATTCCAGAGCAGGTTGTTGATTCGTACTTGAAGCGTGGACTGTACGCCGTTGGTTGTGGCAGCTGAGGTGTAAGTCAGTGGCGACTGCTTGAGTTGGTACTGCAACGCCGCGTTCGTCGCATTGCCCGAGCCGACCACTTCGCGCATCGTCTCTCCATGCGAGGCCTCGACAGCATTGGCGTTCACCTTCAGGGTGGGCGTATCGTAGAGCCGCTGTAATGGAGCTGCCAGCGCCAGCACAGTTGTGGAACCCATCACGTTTGCGACAGTTACCAGCGCTGCTTCGCCAGCCAGGGGATCGCCGGTGACCGAAGGCAGCAACTGAAAGGACGCCGTGGGCACGGACAGTGTCCCTTGCTGGCCGGCAACCGTCAGAACATCCCACAGCAGGTTGCCGGAGATGCTTGGGTCGCCGATCGGAGGAAAGGCATCGATGAGGAAAGGCTGATTGATACTTGCCGCTAGGGTTCCAGTTGCGCCTGCGGGGGTGAATCCGCCGTTGCTCTTGGTTCCAGGCACCGTTCCCGTCAACGTGACGGTGGATGCAATGCGCACGCGCATGCCGCTTACGCCAATCGGCGCGTTGTCCGAGATAGTTTGCAGACCGGTGAGAGTGATCGTTTCGGCATAAGTGGGAACAATCATTCCCGTTGTAAGTGGGTAAGGATAGGCGCTGCTCAAGGTCACGGAGGTCAAGGGCAGATTGGCGACAGTGAGCAGTTGGCTGCCCACATGGGCTGTTGTTGATCGCGTCTCCTGCACGAACCACCACAAAAGCTCGTTCAGGTTCAGCGCGGTGTCTCCGGCTAGAACCGTCCCGCTGTAGAGGACCAGTCGCGTGGTCTTGGCGGAGAGCGCATAGAGTGCGGGATTCGACTCTGAGGCGCTTTGAATCTGGAAGAACGAAGTGTAGAGCGGCGTTGTCAACACCATCCACTCCGATTGGCTGGCATTGGCTGTTGTGCCGGAGGCGGCGGGATTGAGTCCGGGGTAGGAGCCATCGAGATTGATGGAGTTGCTATAGTCCTTGTACTGCCAGGCCCAATCGCTGCCCGAGCCGGCGCCCGGAATTGTACTGAGCGTAGTTGTCTTGAACAATCCCGGCGACGGAGCGTTTGCGCCGTACAACGCCGCTTTGGTGCGGAAGATGTAGAGACAAACGGTGCTTGCATTCCCCTTGAAAGTTGTTGGCAGCGCCTGATTCCACGAGACCAGTGTGTTGCCACCCACGGGATCGACGGTGACGGCGGTGACATACACCACGGCTGCCGGGCCGCTGGTGGAGGGAATGCCGGCCGGCGCACTGACAAACAGCAGTGCATTGCCCACCTGGATGTTATTGGCGGTGCCAGCAATCCATGTGGAAGTCTCGCCGCCGTTCAGTTGCCAGGGAATGGACGTGGCTGCGGGGATGGCATTGTTCGCAATGGTCGCGGTCAATGCCGCGGCTGTTTCAAAGACCTGAGGCGACTGGCCCGGCCCGGGAACGCTCTGCACGCGACTGCCGGCGGCGATGGGGACAATCGGCGGCGAACCTGGCGCAGTGGCCAGCGTGAATGCAAGCACAGTCGACGCACTCACGCCGGGCGAAGGCTTGTAACCGACGAGGCGTGCCAGTTCAAATACACTGCGGCCCTCAATGGCCGTGCCGAGATAGGCTTCATTGGCCAGTCGTTCTGTATAGAACGTGAGAATGTCGAGCACTTCAGCCCATGCATCAATCAACGCAATGGAAAAGTCGCCGCTGTCGCGGGTGCGCAGGCCAGCTAGTGCAGGGTAACTCGATGACGAGAGCGCAGCCACCATGGAGGCGCGAAACGTTGGGTAAGTTCCCACACGATAACTGATCGCGGGTAATGCGGCCCGATTGACCACCGCGACCGGCGTCTCCTGCGTCACTCCGGCGCAGCATCCGCAGAGTTGAGTTCCCGAGTCCTGGCATCCGCAGCTCATTTGCCACCATCCATAGTTAGAACGAGCAAGCCGTGATCGGCGTGGTTGGGGTCGTTGTCGCAGCGTGGAATCTCGGTTGCGCCCATCAACAATTGCGTCGGGGGCGCCGCTCCGGCAGGCGCGGGCGAGTCCATGCGTTCAAAGGTCAGAAGCGTCACCGCAGCGACGCCTACAACCTGCTGCGCGGCTGCAATAATCGGGCTTGCGTAAACCGTCTGGCCAAATTGAAAATTAGCGGCATTCAGCAAGCCGGGTGTTCCGGTGCAGCTCTCGCCCGTGACCAGCAACTGCCAGACAGCGGCATAGACATCGGCCTGGAAGAAACTGGGCGCAACGCAAATCTCAAGCTCGATACTGATGCCGACAAACACAGCCTTCTCGACAACCAGGTCTGTGCCCATCATGCGCAACTTATCCAGGCTGCTCTCCACTTCCGAAGTGAGGTCGCTTCCAGCGACGGTGGGATCGATGCTCACGAACGCGGAGTACCAGGAGCCTGTCCAGCGGATAGTGCCCTGTGCCTGGCTCACACCCGGCAATGTCGCGGCTATTGCGCCGTAGTCGGCGGCAGTGACGCAGCGCATCTGGCTCTGGAAAGCGAAGGGCGCGACCTGCACAATGTGTTGCATCGTCTCCGGATCAACGCCACCGGCTGCGGCTAGCGGATTTCGTACGCCTGTAATTCCTGTGCCGTGAAAGAGGCAATGGGCCAGCGCCTCGCGCCCCACGTTGCCCGCGGAGCCGTTGCCGGTGCGATAAGTTGCGGTGAAGTTGACGCCTGCAAAAGGAGCCGCGCCATAGGTTCCATCACCGAAGCGGAGATGCGCCGTTCCATCCCACTCGATCTCGGGGATGAACGAATAGTAGGAATTGCTGCCCTTGACGTCGCTGAGCAGATCTTCGACTGGAGACCAGCTGTTGCCGTCGTCGCTGGCCACGGAAATCTGAGGCGTTGCGGTTGAACTATCCGGCGTAAGAAAACTGGACGCGGAGGGCAGCAGCAGGGCCGATGAAGTTGTGTCGTATGGAACGGCGAAGGTCAACGGTTGATTCGCAAGCACAGGTTCGAAGCGGGGGGTGCCGGCAGCCGCGCCGGAAACCGTGGAGCAGTTGCAACCGGCACCGGCCACCGGCGCAACTGGCGCAGGCGGCACCTGGCCAATCAACTCTTTGAGAGTCCAAGTTCCCTGATCGGTTGGAACCACATTGCCCAAGGCAACCGAGACGCCGGTCTTGGGAACACCCGCGCTGGTAACGGCTGCGATGCACAGCGGAAACGGCAGTGCGTCGGCAGTGTTCCATGTAATGTTGGTGAGCTTGGCGGTGGGATTTATCGGATCAAGCAGCGGATTGCCGGACTGGTCATTCGTCGACGCATAAGTAAGCCGAACCGCCCAGCGATGCGTGGGGTCGGCATCGCCGGGATCGCCGGTGAGGGGACCGAGCGCCTCTTCGAAGATGAGGACTTGCCCTGCCTTCAGCGTGCTGAAATTACCGGCCAGCGTGGCCTGAGTTGTGCCCACGGGCAGACAGCAACTGTCATCGCCCCAGGTATAAAAGGGCATGCTGTTCTGCTCGGCGTTGAGGGTTATCGCTTCCATGCTCTCGAACACGGGACCGGGGCTGGCCGTGAGCAGCGAAGCATGAAAAGCGTCGAGCACGGGATCGATTGACGCAGCGAGTCCGGGAACCAGCGGGAAAAACTGTGTTTGCGCGGGGAGTTTCACGGTTTTACTGGCCGTGAGGCAAACCCAGGCACGGGCGTTGGCCCCTTCACTCACCTGATAATCGACGAGACGCGCATGGCGGCGCAGCGAGATGCGGCTACGGGCGGTGCCAATGTACGCCTCGGTATTGATCGCATCCTGAAGATAGCTGATGCGATCCGCCGCATAGGCCAGTGCCTCGACGAGCGTGATTCCTGGGTCGGACTCGTGGGTTTCGGTCCAGGTAGGAACCAGCACAGAGATGCGGTCCAGCATGGCCTGGCGAATGCTTGCAAAGTCACGGGCGAGGTAATGAATATCCGGCGGCGGCGCCAAGTTCGATGGGCAGCATTGCATCGTCTGGCAATCGACCGGCGTGTTGCAGGTCGCCTTGAAGGAGAAGGTTGCAGTGTTGAGTTGCGAGTCGATACCTGCGGGCGGGTCATTGAAGCCCGATGCGGCGAGGTTGGCTGTGTCTTTGACCAGCGTCAGCGTGTAGGGCGAAAAATCTCCGCTGCCGCTTAGGTCAACGAGGATTGTAAGTGGGTCTTCGTCTGTGGCCAGGTGAACCGCTACAACTTCGAGCACGGTATCACCGGTAAGCAGGATATTTGCCGGAGTCAGGATGAGCGCCCGCGCATCTTTGAGGAAAGTCAGTGCGAGCTGGTTGCCGCATCCCTGCGGCCCGAAGACCTCGAGATAATCAAGCCCATTGATCTTGGTGGGAGTTTGCAGAATCAGGTTGCGGCGCTGCTGGTCGGTGCAGAAGGCAATCATTGCGTAGGCCCTCCGTAGAGAAACTGCTGCGACTGATGCTGCTGATTCGAGACCAGTGTGTAGACGACAGTGACCTGCAAGGTGGAATCCTGCGTAACGACTTGCACAGAGTTTACGCGAATCAGATCGGAGAGCCAGTTCTGCAATCCGGCCTGAATCGCCTGCTGCTGCGCGGCTGCCAGCACATCGCTATTGGGCGCAAAGACGAGTTGGGATGTCCCGCTGCCGAAAGTGGGCAGATTAACGCGCTCGCCTGGGGAAGTAAACAGGATCAGCTCGATCATGTCGTTGACATGATCGGCCAGCGAGTCCTGTGCTGTGCGGCCCGTGGTGTCAAACGAAAATGGGAACGCAAGATTCATCTTTTCCTCACATGGCCTGTACGCTGGTCTGCATTGTGACCGGCATGAGCGGCACTGCTCCGGGCGCAGTGATGCCAATCCCTGATTGCACGGCGAGTGGCTGGCCCAAAGAAGTGACACGCAGCGTGCCCAGCATCCACTGGCCGGTGACGCAAGGCGGAACAGTGGGCAGGATGCCGACGCAGCCGGCGATCACCCACGGCGCGGCGATTGTCGCGGTTGGCATGCCCATCACCAACACCCGTGGATTGGGCACAGTGGGCATTGCCTGCCCGCCATGCGCACACATCACCACCGCTCCTTGATGCAACAAGAATCCAGCCATCAGATAATCTCCAGCGCGCCTTCGTTGAGGGTGATTGAGGGGCCTTCCATCAAAATCGTTGCCCCTTGCCCGTTACTGATAATGATTCCGGTATCCGAGATCGAGAGCATGGCTCCCGCAGTTGTCTTGAGAAGAATCCCACCCGTCGGGCCCGGCGTATCGCTGATCATCAACGTGTTCTGTCCTACGGTTTGAATGACGATTCCCTGCAAGCCCGGGGGCGTGGCCAGAGCCAATGCCGGCGTCTCGGCTGGTGTACCGAAGAAACATCCAGACCAGATCGGATAATCGGGATCGCCCTGTTCATACTCCACCCAAACGCCTGAGCCAATCTCAGGAACCGCAAAAAAGCCGTTTTGAATTCCAGCAAAAGGGAAACATGGCATTGCCCAAGTAGACGGAATTACATTCGACACATCAGGGACCATGACCATCAATCGGCCAATTAGCATTGGATCGACGTTGTCGATGACCGTCCCGCGAAATTTGCCGTAGTGCTGCCCTTTCACTTTGTGCCCTCGCTTGCTTTCTTTCCATTGTTGCTAAAGCCCCAACTAACCTGCTTCTCTCTGCGGCACAACTAAAGCGACGCCATTCAAAACATCAAAAGGGAAGCGACGGCACCACCGGCGTATCCGATACCAGTGCGTTGCGCTTCAATACGAAACTTTGCTTGTACTCTCCCGGCTTGATGCGATGCGTGGCCTTGTCAACATAGTGCATTCCGTCAAAACCGATACCCGCGCCGCGCACGCCCACCAGGCTTCGCGCCCTGAGCGGTTGCCCGTAGCGCATGACATCCAGAGTTCCTTCGCCGGTCACGGTATCGCATGTTTCTGTCACGCGTGCAAAGCCCTTCATCAGAGCAATCGCCGGATTCAGCTTTGCGGTCTCGGACATGAATTCGATTTTCTGCGGCGGCATGATTGCCGCACCCAGCGGCGGACTGAAGGGCGTGACCGGCGGAATCGGAATCGGAATTGGAACCTTGGTGATGGGGTCCTGAATGAAGATGATCGGCAACACCGCGGTCTGCGGCTCGTAGCGGAAGTTCAGGCTCTCCACATTGGTCCAACTGTCGAGATTCACGCAGAGCGCGGTTTGCGGCATTCCGATGCGCACCTGTGGTCCCCAATACGCCTGGCTCTGTCCCGGAAATGGACCCGGCACCAGATAGAAGACATAACCAACCTCTTGGGCGAGATGATTCAGATAGAGGTAATCGGTCTTCTTCTGCGAGTGGATGGTAAGCAGAGGGATCGGAATATCCGGCGCGGGTACGGGAATCACCTCGGGCACAACGCCAAACATCGCGTATTTGGCGAGGATGACGAGCGCGCGGAGATCCGACGTCATACCCGGATACGGCAGACCGCTGAAGTCGATCAGGTCCATCAACGCGGTCAGATCCTTGCCCGTCACAACGAGCTTTGACGATCCGCTCATTGCATCGGGCTGCACCTCGGTATGCAACACCACACCATCAATCAATACTTGCGGGATGCCGGGAAAAGTGGCCAGCAGCACCACGCGAATGATGGGAAGCGGTGCGCCGCCAGCAAGCAGAAAAAATGTTTCCAGAATACCTTTGTCCGCAAGAGTAAACGTCAACTGAAAGCCGCTCTGTCCGGTCGCGCTCTCATCCACTTCCACAGAGACAAGGGCATCGGCAAGCGGCTTCGGCGCCGGGAGGGGTTCCATCGGCCCGATCAGCAACGTCAGATAAAGAGGACTAACCATTCCGCGCTCCTGTAGGAATGCCGCTCACCAGCGGTATTTGAATCACGGTACCGGGGGTTGCAGTCAGATCATCGGGATTCTCCGCGCCATTCGCATCGGCAATCATCCAGAAGAGAATGGGATCTCCGAGGAATCGCGCGGCCAGATTGTCGAGTCTGTCGCCGGCCACCACGCTATAGTTCTGCGTCTGCGTATAAATGCTCGTCGGAGGAATGATGCGCCGGGAAAGATACGAAACCACGGTTCCATTCGGCATGGTGTACTGCTCGGTGCTGTTGCCGTAATAACGGCTGCTGGGATTGGTAGGCGCGCCTGTACCAACAGCGGATTGAACCAATGCCGAGAGTGCGTTATCCATGCTAATCCCTCTTGTGTTTAAAGTGACTTGAAACTACAAACCGTTACTGCTGCGACATTGTTTCCTTACCGATTTGATACGCCATGTACATAGCACCCGCCGGAGTCAGGAACCCAACATCGTTTACATTCAACACGCGCATGGAGAGCGAGACTTTGGCGCGAATCGGATTCAGTTGCGGATCGAACTCATCCTCAGTAATCTCTATACCGGTGAGCCGGACTGGCGACACGCGATTGGCTCCCCACGCAAAGAGGGTCAGATTTGACGACATCGGCAGAATCTCGATAGTGCCGACCAGAGACAGCACTTCGTTGGCAATCAATACGCCGCTCGAGGGATAGACCAGCAGCTCTAATGTCGAAAGCTGCGGCGCAATGCCGAAGTTCATTGTGGTTGCGTCGCCCGCGGCCAACTGGTCTGTCGCGTCGATTTCTACGTCGCAGTGGATCGTCTCAATTGGTGGCCCTTTGAGGCGCAAGACTTCGGTGCGATCGGGCTGATCGCCTACGCTCTGCGGCTGCAAACTGCGGCGGATATTCTCCGGATTGTATTGCAGATTGATTGTGTAGAGCGGGATGCCGGTATTGGGCTCCAGCACCAGAATCGCGCCCTTCATCAGCAATGGCGAAACGTTAGGCATGCGAGCGCGCCTCCCCGCCGCTGGACTTTCCTGACGCAGGTGCTGCAACGGAATTCCGCGCCGGGCCAGTCGATTGCGTTTTGCTAAAGACACTTTGTCGAATTGACTGAATCACCTGCGCGGCAGCCTGCTCGGGTGTTGCGCCGTGGCGCAGTTGTCCAACTTCCAACATCAGGAGGCGCTTTCGCGTGTTGCGCGTAAAGCCGTCGGCAATGCCGCTCTCAGCCAGCGCGTGCAACTGTGATTCAAGGACTCGCACGAAGCGCCGCTGACCGGATTCGGACAATCCCTCCACCACAATGCGATCAATGTGCAGATGCAGAGTCTTCATGCCCACCCCCTGGTTTCAGCCGGTGACAACGGTTTGTCGAGCTTGGCGTATTCGGTGTGCGCGGCCTCCAGCATGTGGTGCATGCCAATCGGAGTTCTCTCATGAGCGGCGAGAAAAGCGCTGAGTAGGGCGATGTTGCGAATGGCACCGCCGGTAACGTTAAGCTGCGCCAGCTTTTCGTAATCCAGATTCTCAGTGGGCGCGGCAGCGGGGAAGACCTTGCGCCAGATGCGCTCGCGGCTGGGGGCGTCAGGAAACGGAAACTGCACCACGAACCGGAGCCGTCGCTGAAAGGCGGGATCGAGCGCATTTTGCATGTTCGTTGTCAAGATCGCTATGCCGCGATAAGACTCCATGCGCTGGAGGAGATAACTGACTTCGAGGTTCGCGTAGCGGTCGTGACTGTCGCGCACCTGGCTGCGCTTGCCAAAGAGCGCATCGGCCTCATCGAAAAGCAGAATCGCGCCGCTGCGCTCGGCGGCATCGAAAATCTTGCGCAGATGCTTCTCGGTTTCCCCAATGTATTTGCTGACGACGGTGGCAAGGTCTATCTGATAAAGATCGCGGTCCAGTTCGCGCGCTAATACTCCGGCAGCCATAGTCTTTCCTGTGCCGCTGGGTCCGGCGAACAAGACTGAAAGCCCGAGTCCCCGCGCATAGAGCGCGCCGAATCCCCAGTCGCCATGCACAACGGAAGCCTGTCGCGCATGAACCGCAATCTGCCGCAAAATGCTGGTCTGCGCCTCGGGCAAAACCAGGTCTTGCCAATCGGAACTCGTCTCAAAATGCGTAGCCAGTTCATCGAGAGAGCGTCGCGCCGCGGTACGCGCCAGGCGCCATGCGGCGGTGCTCAACTCGCTCACATTCCGTTCAGAATTGGCATTCAGCAAGGCATCTTCTTCAATTGCTTTCGCAGTTTCGCGAATCTCTTCGGCGTCGAGCGCAAAGGCCTCGACAATTGCATCGAGGTCTTCACTCAGCATTTCTGCAAGCGGTCCGAGACGAAGTTGCCAGATAGTCTTGCGTTCTGCGGAACTCAATGGTGGTGCGGCAATGCGCTGCCCGCTGAGCCGCTCGGCAACCGAGCCGGTCTCCACATCCACGGCCACTGGAGCTGTAACCCGGCGAAGCCAAGCGTCGAGCAAAGGGGCTGATTCGAGCCGGTCTGTCTTCACCAGCAGGGCAGCGGGCCACAATGCTGCTTCGCGCGTAAAGGCGCGGGCAAGCCGCTCGCGGTCCGTCGAAGCTTCCGGCAAATCCGCCGCATCCAGCACCCAGGAGTGAAGGCTGGCGATGCGGCAACTGGCACGGAAGAGCGCTGTGCGTTCACTGGCGCGGTTCCCAGTCAACAGAATTGGCCCTTGCGATGCCCGCCGCCAGTGCAGGGCACTGTGCGCGGCCGCTTCCCGCAACTCCCTGCTCCATGCATCCGAGTGCGCATTGAGATTGTCTTCATCGTCGCCAGCGAGAGCGCTAAAGACTAATTCAAGACGTTCATCCGTTGCAGGAACACCAAGAAGATATTGCAGAATTCTTTCGTCGATCATGAGCGGCGCTTGCAGCAGAGGACCAGGGCCATTCTCGATCAGCCGCCAGTAGCGAAGCGGACGTATGCGGCTCAGCGCGCTCCAGTGAGGGTTTTCAAGCACCGCTGCAGCCAGGCCGAAAGTCGGCATGGGCGCTTCAGGTTGCATTGCCGCAAAGGCGGTGCTGAAGCGGCGATCAAGGGCGGCGCCCGCCGTGAGCAGCAATACATCCAGCTCAAAATTACTCATGCCGAAGAGTGCCCTCAGCTTGGCAAGCGGATTCCAGAGTTCAGGTAGAGCCGGTTGCGTTGCGGCAGCGAGCTGTTCCGCATGACCACAGTGGCGCTCAAGCCGGCGATAGACGCGCTCCAGTTCGCTCCACAAGGAGGACGACTCGTTCACTTCGCGGTCTGTAGAACCTGGCTCTGAACTCTGCGGCTCTTCACTCTCAACCGTCGAATCAACAAGGAAAGGTGAGAAAGGTTCGTTGCCTTCCACTTCGCGGTCCAATGTCTCAAGCGTGTGCAATTCGCGGGTGAGTGTCTGGTGATCCCGGCCAAAAATCATGCGGTCACCCCCACTTGCGGCAGCCACTGGCCATAGGTCGGGCTGGCCTGAACGGTATCCTGAGTCAACTGGCTCTGAGCGCCGTCAACTTCTACGCGCAGCGCATACGTTCCCACGGCGATGGTTGCCGGCACGGTGACGGTCACAGTGGTTGAAGTGCTGGGCGGACCGAGCGGACCTTGCGGCTGCAGGATCGCCTGATTGCCGATGTACACCACTACAGTTTGTTGATTACCGACTGGGGGCGAAACATTGATGGTAAGCGTTCCGCCCTGTGCGGCTGAATAGAGCGGCGCCGGAGGGACCGGGGCTGGAGTCGGCTTTTGAATCACTGGAATCAACTGGAAGGGGACTGGATTCGAGGCGAAGCAGGGATGCGCGGTGGGTGAAGAAGGAAAGGTCACGTTGACCATCACGCGCACATTGCAGATGCCTGCCTGCAACGTGTTTGGCACAGTGACGCGAACACAGTTGCCCTGCACGGTGAGGACGGGCGCTGGCTCTCCTTCGTCGAAGGAGAGCATTGTGTTCGATGGTGCGCCGCTGAGGAAGTTGCTGCCATTGACTGTGAGCGTCTGACCGGCAGCAACCATTGTGGGGGACACACCGGAAATCACGGGGCCAATGGATGGCAGCGCAACGAGTGAGCGATTCTGCACGGGAAGATTCGACTGGTAGCTGCTTGTATTCTGAATCACGACGACAGAAACCTGGTAGGAAGTGGTGGGCCGGTAGCTGGTTTGGAAGGCCGTCCACAAGCGGTAAATTTCTTCCGTAGTCAGCGCCTCGGGAGTAATGCGAATGTGTTCGATCTGGGTGGCGAGCGTGCTGTTGGAGATCAACTTTTGTTCTGTTGAGGGGCTGCCTGAGGACAATGCTGTAAGCGCCGACTGAATCACGCTGCGCGGCACCACGGGGGTGTTGTGAAAAACCTGCATCGCAAAGCCCAGCAGGATCTCCATGTCAAATGGGTTCGCACCGTACGCGGTGACCAGGTAATGCAGATTGATGGCGAGCGGCGGATTACTCAGCTGCGCTCCACTTGCATTCGTCGACGGCAAACCCATATTTCGCAGGGCTGGGTTGATGCTGGCGTAATACATGAATAGGTTGAGCTGCGCCTGCTCATCGGGACCGGTAACGATCACGTCCGGGGCCTTGTTGGTGATTCCAGGCGGCGAAACAAGAACCGTTGCCGGTCCTCCCTCAGAAAGTCCTGTGTTCAACAACGCTTTGAGCACCGCACTCACGCCGCCAACTGCCAGGTAGTCGCTCATCGTCTCGTCTCCGGCTTACGGCGCAAAAATTCTTCGAGTGTAACCCGTGGGCGAAACGGAGCAGCTTGCGGGCGGACTTCGGTACGCGGCGCGCGCAGTTCGATGCTTCCGATCGAGATATGAATTTCCGTTTTTGGTTCGCTCGATGATTCGGGCATGGGAGCGGAGACATCCTTGGCTGCTTCAGTTCTTTGTTCCGATTTCTGCCGATGCATGGCACCCGATCGGGAAGCTGGAGGCGCCACGAAGGCTTCGTTGACTGAATCCTTTTCCACGATGCGCTCGAAGTGCGACGGAAGGGCAACTGATCCTCCTGGCGTGTGACTTTTCTCCGCTGCTATGGCGTTGTTCCCCTCGGTGGGGACAAATTCTGATTGAACTGTTTGCTTTTGCGCAGAAGGCATCAGGGCTTCCAGAGTCCAAGTCTCTTCTAGGCTGCTTCCGTTCTTGCTTACGCTTTTCTGCACTTCAACAGAAGTATTGTCTGTCTCCACCGATTGCGGTGATTTCGTCTTTCGATGAGCGTCGAGATTGCGGGAGTTCCTGCGGCCCACTTCTCTTTCCGGGAGAGCATCGTTGACATTCGGTGAGCGCGGAGTAGTCTGCTGTGATGTTTCGCGCATCCGTTGCAACTCAAATGTTTCCCTGGGTGCGCTCTGCCATTCACTCTGTTCCGTTGGAAGACGCGGGTTCTTTTGCTGCGAACTCACAGGATCGTTTCTGGAGTTCCCGGGCTCGGCAAAAACTTCCTGCATGTCCGCGACAGAAGTCTCAGCGGTCGCGGATCCAAAGGTCGAAGGCGCAAAACGTGGTGCGCTCCGCGGCTCGACCGCGGGCAGCGTGCCCAGTGCCCGCTTCGCCATTCTGTTCAGGATTCCGCTCATGAATTCAGCATCTCCAAATACACGGCCCGTCGCGCGCCGCTCATTCGCGCAATCGATTCTTCGCTCCATCCGTAGGCGCTGGCCAGCGAGTGAATATCCGCCATCAATCGCCGCGCCGCTCCAGCAATCTCGCGAAGCAGGTAGCTTGCTAAATCGAGATCAAGCCGGGGGCGGGCATCACATCCAGCGCATTGCAATTGCACCTGAATTTCTGCCGCGGCATTCAGTTTTTCGAACTTTTCGATCAGCGCAGGTGTGACTCGCGAGGGAAGATCTTGCGGGGGCACTGCCCGCTGCTCCTCGGTGCCATGCTCCGCTTGCTGCCCGTTCACCGTTCGTTCGAGCAAAATCGAACGTGCCTCGTTTTCATCTGTCGCCCTGGCGCACGCCATTAAATCCTGCGTGTTGACGGGACGCATCGAGACGCCGTCGATTGATTCCAGGCTCACGGTTGCCTGCTGACGCAAGCCTTGTGCCAGTTGTCTCGGATCCAGTTCAAACTCCAGTTGCATTCCACATTCGGGACAAACTGCGCGACCTTCCATAGAACATCCCAATGTGCCTGCACGCAATTCCAACAAGAGCACATTGCGTTCCCCCAGAGGTATGCGCGCAAGTTTGCTCAACGACTGGCCGGGCGATGCAAGCGCGAGCAAAGAGAGGACCGCTTCCTGCGTTGACCGCTGGCGCGAATGCTCCCAGGCAATCAATAAATCTTCGCCACTTAGTGCATGCATGGCTCTGACTCCTGCTCTTCTGTCGAGGAAACGGGCGCATAGTGGACGAGGAACGAGCGCGATTGCCGCTCACTCGCTATTTCGCAACAGAACGAAATCGCTATGCCGCCGTCGACGTGTAGCTGATCTCGGTCGGCTCGGTGACGGATGTGTCGCGCTCCCAGCCTTCGTTTTCCAGCACGATGTGCTGAATTGCGACGGCGTTTGCATTCGCGTCCAGATCCGGCAGCGCTGTGTACTCCGACACCCAGGCGCGGAAAATCTTGTAGCTGATCGCCAACTGCCCGGCCTCGTTGTAGAAGTCGAGGATGACATCCTTGCGGAAATCCTTCAGCGAGACTTCTTTACCCAGTCCTGCTTTCACCTGCCAGACTTTGGCCGCCCATGCCTCAAATGCCAGGTCATGAGTAACGCCGCGCTCGAGGGTGATGGGCGCGAAGTCGCTCTTCCCCGGAGATTTCCGGCTGGTGCTGGGATCGCCGCCCTCGCGGTGTTTCACCACTTCCGTCGTGCGCTTGAGTGCCGAGCACTTACTTACCCCAGCCACATATTGCCCATCCCACTTGAGACGGAACTTGAAGTTCTTGTACGGATCGAAACGCTGCGCATTGACTGTGAACTCCGCCATGATCTCTCCCTTGCTCTTTGGTTGCTATTGGGTTTCAGCAAAAATTCATTGCTGCTTCAGAACAAATACTCAGGAACCTGCCTGCCCGGTCAACTGCTCAATCTGGATCACGACAAACTCTGCCGGTTCAAGCGGGGCAAAGCCGACAAGGATGTTCACCACCCCGTTGTCGATGTCGGTCTGGGTCGTCGTTTCGCTGTCGCATTTCACAAAATAAGCTTCGTCGGGAGTCGTTCCCGCGAATGCTCCCTTCAGGAAGTAGGTTTGCAGGAACGAGCTGACATTGAGCCGGATCGCCGCCCACAGAGGTTCATCGTTCGGCTCAAACACCACCCACTGTGTTCCCTGGTAGAGGCTTGACTCCAGGAAGAGCGCCGTGCGGCGTACGGGCACATACTTCCACTGGTTGGCCAGGGCATCGGCACCCACGAGCGTGCGCGCTCCCCATAGCACCGGCCCATAAATCGGGAAGGTGCGGAAGCAGTTGAGCCCTAATGGATTTAGAACGCCGTTCTCGGTGTCGGTGAGTTGATAGGTCATGTTCTGAACGCCATTCAGCGTGGCGCCAATGCCCGCCGGAGCCTTCCACACACCGCGGGACGAATCAGTGCTGGCATAGACGCCGGCCACCAGGCCGGAGGGAGCGAAGGTTCGTAATTGGCCGTTATTAAGCAGGTCGGCGAGGCGGAGGCGGGGCCAGAAGGCTGCACCGTTAGGATCAACGACGCCGATCGTGTTCGACTTCCAATCGACTGCCGCGGAGACGGATGTAATGGTGGGCGGCGGATCAATCAACAGGATTGCCCGCGCCGAATCGCAGAGCGAAATCGCTGTTGCATAAATTGTTGCCGGATCAAGAGAGGTGTTGTTCGAGTCGAGCACCGTGGAATTGCCTGCCGAAGCGCGCACCGCGTCGGGGATGCAAAGCATGTTGAAGATGGGCACCTGCGTGAGCGCGTAAAGGCCGCTGTTCGATAGAGGATCGCCTATTAACTCCGTCGTTCCCGGCAAGCCGCTTGGCTGAACGGCGGGAGTCGAAGCAGTTTCTGAATGGGAGGCGTTGCTGGTGCCCAGGGCGTAATGCGCGACGTTGACGACTGTGGGAGGGATGGTAGAGAGCAATCCGAGCGCGGTGGCGGTCTTGAGGCCCGAAGCCGGGTCTTCGAAGCTGACCACTGCATCCGGCTGATTGGGCAACAGCACGTTGACGCAAATGCCTGTGCCAGTGCCATTCGGCGCAGCCGAGCAAGCAGCCGATGCGCCCGAAACGCTGACCGCGAGCGCGTTGTTGATCGCCTGCTGTAGCTGCGAGGCAAGGCCGGTCACGGTCTGCGGAATAGGTGAGTTCTGGGCCAGCACCTTGACGGAAAGCGCGCTCGCCAAAATTGAGGATGGCAATGTCAGATTCAGGTAGCAATCGCCAGATGCAATCGTCTTACTCGCACCCAGATCGGTGTTCACAGTAGCAATCGTCAGCGCTGTCCCAAGAACGCCTGTGGGCACCAACGCTGTGGTGGGAGGCTGCGGAACCGCGGTGGCATTGACGCTTACCAACTGCGATCCATTATCGAGGTCATTCACCACATTCGAGACAAAGTTTTGCCCATTTGCGTTCAATGTTAATCCGGGGAAATACTCCTTGGTCCCATCGACGAGATTAGTGATGGTCAAGTTGAAGGCATCCGGGTCGCCGGGAGGAACCGTGCTGGCGGAAAGATTGAGTCCCTGCACATCCACGTCGATCAGCAACTTGCCATTGGCCCACGCTCCGCTGCTCAAAGCACTGAAGACCAGGCCACCAAAGCTGACCGTAGCGTACTTCACCGCGGTGGCGCTGTTGTAGTGCCCAGGGGTGCGTACGACATACGCTTGCGAGCCGCCATTCTGGAAGAACTGCTGGACCGAGTAGCTGAGTTCGCTGTTGGAGGCCAAGCCTCCGTAAAGCCGCTGGTAATCAGCAAAGCTATATATGGCTTGCGGGCGATTGTCGATGCCGCGCGCGGTATAGCCGACGAATGCGGTAATCGAAGTTGCCACGCCGGTAATGGAATGCACTGGGCTTGGCAGTTCCTGGATATAGACGCCAGGGTAGCTGTAGACGCTGGACATAGTTCTCCTCCCGCCGCAATGGGGCGTAATTGTACCGACGCGTTCGAATTGCTGTGCACCAAATGAAGAGTCCGCAGATAGGTTGGGGATGCGGGCTCAAAAACAATTACTCACTACAACCACAGTGAGGTGTCAGAGTAGGACCGACTTTGAGATTCGTCAAGATAATTCTTATTAAAATATTTTTCCGACTATCGGTAGATGTGCGTCTTAGTGCTGTCAATCAAGGAGATTAGGTTACTTGTTAACTATCTTACAAATAATGCTTTTGTGGCTGATTGCAGGCGTGGACGGATAGGTCCGGGTGGGTCCCGGTGCAAATGGGAATACCGAGTGAGTTAGGGTATGTGCGCGCTGGTTCCTGTGTTACAAGCTCAGCTTTCGCATACAGCGATCACGCGATGTTTATGAGGCACAGCGCCTCATAGACGTAACGGACCGGTTCAACGCAGCTATGAGAGCATCGACCACGCACGCGCGGCTCGCTTCCGAAAGTTCCAATGCGCCGATCTCACCTCGTCGGCTCCCGCCTGCAATCAAGCGCGCCCAGGCGATGCTCGATCAGGTGGGGAAACAACTAACGGCGGAAGTCAGATAAGCACGCCAGAGTCCGCCCCACATTTCTAAAAGCGAGCGGGGCGGACTCTGAGAAAGCAAACCAAGATCTCGAGCAAGACAGTAAAGGTGGTTCTGGCTATTGGGAGCAAAGATCGGGGATGCGGACGGGAACACGCCTCTTTCAGGCCTTCAGGATTGGGGTTTGGAAGGGCCGGCATAACTATGTGGAAATAAGTTGATGCGCTTTTTCTTCTGCTGACGCGTACGTCACAGGAGATGATCCATGAACAACCGCAACCCAGCGCAATTTTTCACTGTTCTATGCCTTGCCTCAATGGGACTGGCAGCGATTGGCCAGACCAGTAAGCCCGCATTGCCTTCGCCGGCGAAGGCCGCTTCCGCCGCCCGGGCCGTTGTTGACTACGGGAAGCTGCCGCTGAGTTTTGAACCGAATCTCGGTCAGACTTCGGACAAGGTGCAGTGGCTGGCGAGAGGTCCGCAGTACACGCTTTACCTGGCCGGTGACGACGCTGTGTTGCAGATGAATAAGACGGTTCCTGTTGAGGCCGGTTCCAGCGATCCAGAGAAGCTGAAGCCAACGATCAGTTCGTCCGCAGTACGGATGAGTCTTCTCGGTGCAAAGGCATCGCATCAGAAGATTGGTGAAGATCTCCAGTCTGGCCACGCAAATTACTTCACGGGGAATGATCCGGCCAAGTGGCAGCGCGATGTGCCGATGTACGGCAAGGTTGATATGCGGAGCGTTTATCCGGGAGTGGATCTGGTTTACTACGGACACCAGGGACAATTGGAATACGACTTCGTGGTCGCTCCGGGAGCGGATGCCTCACCCATCAAGATGCGTTTCGATGGCGCGACGCCGACGCTGGCTGTAAACGGCGATCTGGTTTTGCCGGTCGAAGGCGGCCCAGAGGTTCGTTTCAATAAGCCCGTCGTCTACCAGATGAAGGATGGCACGCGCCAACCAGTGGAAGGCAGCTTTTCCATTGCCGGCGTGGGTCAAGAGCAGCAGGTGAGCTTCAAACTTGGAAATTACGACCACAGCCGCGAACTGGTGATCGATCCAACGTTGACGTTTGTTGGCATATTCGGCACGGGCAGCTATGAGACTCAGGCCGCAGGCATGGCAGTTGATGCACTGGGCGAAATTATCCTCACCGGTCAGACCGGCGACATTGACATGCCTGTGACAACGGGGGCTTATCAGACCGTCTGCAATCAGTACTCCTCGGTTGCGACCAGCAACCACTATGTGCGCTGCGGATCGAGCCAATCCGGTTCCGCATTTGTCACCAAGATCAGCGCGGACGGTACATCCCTTGTCTACTCGACGTACCTGCATGGATTCTCAGGGCAGGAGTGGGGCGAGGATGTGGCGGCGGATGCAAGCGGGGACGCCATCGTTTTAGGCGCAACCGGGTCGTCCGATTTCCCCATCACCGGAGACGCAATTCAGACCCTATGCATGCCCTTTTACCCGATGAAAGGTGTATCAGGAGGAAGCCCATCTGACTTTTATCCAATCACCGAAAATTGCGACGGCTACAATTCAAGCAATGAATGGTACTCGGGCGGCCCCACCCTCTTCATCGCCAAGCTGAATCCCGCCGGCTCCGCCTTGATCTACAGCACATTCTTTGGTGGCTCGAATCCTACTTATCCAGTGGCCCTCGCACTCGACAGCGCCGACAACATCTACTTCACCAGCTATCTGAACGGCTCCGAGCAGTACCTTGTCAGCGGTGTCCCATTCAACAACTGGTATCCGCAGAGCAGCACGGTGCCATTCCCCTATACTGGCAGCGCGTATCAGATTGCAAATCTGGCTCAGCAGGCGACCACACTCTCGGAGCTCAGCGCAGATGGGCACACCATGCTCTATTCCACAATTTTTGATGCAACAAACAATTCAAATCCCGCGCTTGTTCAGCCGCTGGCATTAGCAGTTGGTCCGAACGGAATTGCCTACGTCGGGGGCCAGACCACTTCGGACGCCGTTCACACTACCTCAGGATCGGTCAGGCCAACATGCGTCGACAGCAGCGTCTATAACGGCGGGTACGAAAACGGCAATTGCGAAGCCTACACGGGCTGGCTTGCGGCATTCGATACCACCCAGTCGGGCTCGGCATCGCTCAAGTATGCAACCTATATTGGTGGCCCTGAAACTCAAGGTGGTACCGAGAATCAGGTCCTGGGCCTGGCTGCGGATAGTACGAACAATGTTTATGTCACGGGCATGACGATAAGTCCCACTTATCCAACCACCGCCGGTGCCTACAGCGATACCTGCACCGATTTCAGGCCTACATCCGGTTATTGCAACAACACGGCATTCCTGACCAAGATCAATCCCGAAGGCAGCGCCTATGTTTGGTCCACCTACTTTGGCGGCAACAATCAGTCGTCGAGCCAGGGGCAGGCGATCGGCTTCGACGCGAAGGGACGGGTCTATCTATACGGTGCCAACAACAACTACACGTATGACCTGCCCGTTGTTAATCCTCTTGAACCAGGTCCAGGCAACGCATCAAGCTATGCGTTCGTGGCGACATTTACGCCGGACGGATCCAAATTGCTTTTTGCCACCCCGCTCGGTAACCAGAGCCCCAACGGCGCCGATGTTTATCCCGTCCCCAATAACGGGATGGTGCTCGATTCGGAAGGCAACATCTACTTCTCCGCCTACGGTGGAGACAACGGCACATTCATTACCACTTCCGGCGCGTACGCCACAGCGGCGTTAGGCGCCAGTCCGCGCACCTATTTCGGCAAGATATCGCCCGTGCGCGATCCAACCACGATCAGCCTGATTATCTCGCCGACCAATCCCGCCGTCGGCCAGACCATAACATTCACCGCAACCGTGGCTGGAAGCGCAGTTACTACGCCAACACCCACCGGAACAGTGGCACTCGTCAACACCGCCACAGACTCCCCCACCACATTGGCAACTATCACTCTTGGCGCGAGTGGCTCGGGGAAATTCACCACCTCATCGTTAGCTCTGGGTTCGTACACAATCGCAGCGTCTTACTCAGGCGACACTAATTACGAAGTCAGCACGTCAGCCGTACAGAACCTCTCAGTGGCCACTGCTGCTCCTGCGACCCTCACAACACCGGCGCCCGGCAGCGTGCTCGCCGGTTCCAGCGTAACGTTTGCCTGGTCGGCTGGGGTTGGAACTACTGAGTATGCGCTCTATTTGGGCAGCACTGGTGCAGGTTCCAGCAATTTGTATGTTCAAAGCGGAACGACAGCGATGTCACAGGCTGTGACCGGCTTGCCGAGCAATGGAGAGAAGATCTACGCGCGGCTGTTTTCGAAGATCAACGGCGCCTGGCAGTCGAAAGACTACACCTACACTGCCGCCGAATTGGCCATGATGACCAGCCCCACGCCTGGCAGCACGCTCTCCGGCACCAGCGAAACATTCACCTGGACGTCGATTCCCGGCAACACGGGTTATTGGCTTTTCCTGGGGACGACGGGCGTGGGGTCGAAGGACCTGCTCGACTCAGGCCAGACTGCTGCAACTTCCGCAACATTCAGCGGCCTGCCGACTAACGGCGCGACGATCTATGCACGTGTCTACACCCGGTTGAATGGCGTCCTGGTTTACAACGACTACACCTACAAGGCGGCGGCGCAAGCCGTGTTGACCAGCCCCACACCTGGCAGCACGCTTGCCGGCACCAGCGCGACGTTTACCTGGACGGCAGCCACCGGCTCCGGCAATCAGGGATACTGGCTGTTTCTTGGGACGACCGGAGTTGGATCGAAAAATCTGTATGACTCCGGTCAACAGACTGCTACTTCCGTCACTGCCAGCAACCTACCAACCGACGGCGCGACGATTTATGCCCGTGTCTACACGAGGTACAACGGCGTGCTAGTGTTCAACGACTACACGTACATCTCGTGGATGAAGCCTCCGGTGCTGACAACCCCGACACCTGGCAGTACGCTGGCGGGGTCGAGCGTGACGTTTACGTGGACGGCCGAGGCGGGAAGCCAGGGGTATTGGCTATTCCTGGGGACCACGGGAGCGGGATCGAAAAACCTGTATGACTCAGGACAACAGGCAGCCACCTCCGCTACTTTCAGCGGATTGCCAACCGATGGAGCAACGATCTATGCCCGCGTCTATACGAGGTACAACGGGGTCCTTGTTTATAGCGACTACACCTACAAAGCCGAATAGCTCAACCTTGGACAAATCACGCCATGCCTTGCAGGTGTGGCGTGATGCCGGGGCATGGGCGCTCGTGTAGATAGCGCAGCGGAGTGGGTTAAGTTGGCGATTTGCGACTTGCAAATAGTCGCTGGTGTTGGCCCAGTCTGCGCCGCTCCTTTTATTCACAATGAGATTATTTGGCCGGCCGTACGGGGCGATCGCGCCTGAGCCTGGCGATTCCTCAGTGATCCCTCGCGATGCCAGCATGTTCGGACAGTTCTTGGTGGACCGAGTTTCGAATGTATTGCCGGAACGTTTGGTTGATCTGGTTGTTGGTCCAAGGGAAGCGAAATCAGGCGGCAGAAATTCGAATGATCTCTCGCCGTGCGTCAGGATTCTTACTTGACAACTGTCAACCAGGCAAGTCTTTGAAAAGTGGTGCAAATCTGCGTCATGTCGTCAATCACAGATACATTTTCGATCTTGTTGTTCTTCTCTGAAACGCATTTGCGCCTCCAGTCACTATGTCTGCGAGCGGTCTTCTGGCCCCTCCCCCCAAGGAGACATTATGACTACAGGCAAGGAATTTCTACTTGAAGTACCCGTGGACGCATCGCAGGTCTCGGAGTTCAAACCTAACCACCCAATCAAGGTAGCCGCCTATACCAGGCAAGGCGAAGCCCACGAGCGCGTGGTTAACCTCGATGCTGAGGGCAAGGCTACTGCGTCATTCAGCTTCAATGAGGCGCCCGGATCGCTGACGGTGGCGCTCGGGCCGGAGACGGCTTCTGTCGCCGACTTGAAGAACATGCAGACGATCACCGTCGATGTTGCTGCTTCCTACTGGCGGAGGTCGGCGGAAGTCAAACTCCCCGCGGTCCCCATTTCGACTTACTATTGGCGGTGGTGGCTGCGCTGGTGCAGACAGTTCAAAGTGACAGGGCGTTTGCTCTGCGCGGATGGAAGCCCGGTAGTTGGTGCGACTGTCAGCGCATTTGATGTGGATGCGTGGTGGTGGTGGTTCTCACAGGAACTGGTTGGTACGGCAGTGACCGATTCGACCGGCTCGTTTGAGATTGACTTCACTCGCTGCTGCGGCTGGTGGCCGTGGTACTGGTGGGATTTGCGTGAATGGCTGGTCGATCCTTATCTCGTTGAGCAGATTTCCGCAGTCGTGAAGCAGAACCCGAACCTCGGATCGCTTCCCGCGGCTGTTCCTTCGCCCAGTCTTGAGGTCTTCCAGAAGTTGCTGATCTCTTCCGCGAAGACTTCCCGCGCTGGAGTGCTTGCCAATGTTGTGCGGCCAGCCGGCAACCTTGTGGATACAGCTGTCGATCCCAACGCGTTGAATGGTATCCGCGAACAGCTTGGAGCAATTCTGCCCAAGGAATTTCCTCTCCCGATCTGGCCATGGTACCCGTGGTATCCGTGGTTGGAATGCGGAGCGAACATCATTTTCAAAGCTACGCAGGTATGCGGGGGCCAAACGCACTCCATCGTTGCGGAGACAGTTGCCAACACGCGCTGGGATATTCCGAATGACTTGAACGTGACGCTGAATGCCAATGATCTGGCTTGCTGCGCATACAACTGCGGAAGCAACGACGGGAATTGCCCAGAAGGAAACTGCATTGTGCCGAGTGACATTTGCGACATCAATGTGGGTTCCATCGCCGGTAATGTCGGCGCTCCCGCAAGCACACCGGCTCAAGTAGGCTTGTACGCTCCGGGTGTGCAGGATCGCCCTTTCGGTGGAGCAATTGATATCTTCGGCACCTTTGGCGATGCGGTCGATGTGGACTACTACGAGTTCCAATATGCGACCTCGCAGGCTGGACCTTATACGCCGCTTCCGCTTGCCGCGGCCGGTGGGTTTGATCGCCAGGTTCTCACTGTGCTTCCAGGTCCGGTGTTCAAGTGGGTACCGGTTGGGTTCCCGGTGAGCACAATCAGTGATGGAACGACGAACCATAACGTGATCGAAACCATTGCTCACTACGAGTCGATTCACGGAAGCCAGACCTGGGACGCGGCGACGCACGACTTGCTGATCGTGCTTCAGTCGTTGAACACGCTGCCGAACGGAACCTACTACCTCCGCACGGTCGGCTATGTTCGTCCCGGATCTGTCGGCAATCTTTCGCTGGCAAACACCGATAATCCTGGAAATCCGGGAGTTCTGGCTGTTTGCGACCCGTTCCCGCGCGACCGCAAGGTCAACAACTGGTGGGTTGTTACGCTGGATAACCAGGCGCCTCTGCCCACTGATCCCAGCGGCCAGCCTTGCGGATTACACATCTGCACCAACCAGCCGACGTCGGACATTCTGCAACTGGCTCTGCTGCACAGCGATGGGAGCAGCACGGTGATTGAGGGTTGCCAGACCTTCACCATCAATTGCACAGACAAGCTGCAGATTGATTTTGCAGCGTACGATCCGGATGGCTTCCTCGACTACTACGCGTTGCAAACGCTCTACGGCGTGGACCTGTCGGTGAATCTGCTCTCGCTGCCGTCGAGTGTGTTTGGTCCAAGTCCCATTGCTCCATCCTGGGCGCCTGGCGCGGCCCAGGTCGGACCTGGCTACGGCGATGCTCTCCTGGAGGGTGCAACCTCACCCGTCTGGAGCGGCGGTTCGATCCGCCTCACCGTTCTAGCGAAGGACGCGTTCCCGACCACATGCGCGTATCTGCTGCAACTGAACGTATACAAGCGGACCATCGTGGACTGCGATGCTGACGATCCTCAACAGAACGTCAGCTTCGAGAGCTTCACGATTGTGTCAACCTGCCCAGCGTCGTAGCGTGCAATCGGTTCGGGTCCGTCTGCGTTCGTGAGACGGACCCGAACTAATTCGTTCAACAACAAGCAGTGATGATTTGTGAGTGAGACGTTATGAATCAGACCCAGTTCTGCATCAATTTTGTTCTCGCGATCCTTGCAACCTGGCGGGTCACTCATCTGCTTGCGTATGAAGACGGTCCGGCCGATCTCGTCGCGAGGTTCCGTATTTTGCTCGGCGATTCATTGCTGGGCCAACTCATGGACTGCTTCAAATGCCTGAGCATTTGGATCGCGATTCCGGCGGCGTTTTTTGTTACACGAGATCCCCTCACAGGGTTCTTCGTCTGGCTCGGTCTATCGGGCGCTGTCTGCTTGCTGCAGCGGCAGAAAGAGCTAGTTGAAGCACCGCAATACCAACAACAGTCTGAGTTCACACCATCCCCAGAGTTCACACAAACTTCACAAGGAGATCCAAGTCATGTGCTGCGGTCAGAAGAGATCGGCTCTTCGGAGCATTCCATCCTCAGGCAAAACGGCGGTTCCAGCGAAGCTGCCCATCCATCGCCAACAAGCAAGCAGGCCCTCAACGGGGCTTGCAGATCGTGAGTTTCTGTTCCCCGTCAATTTGTCGGCTGCGCGCCGGGAGAGGCCCCTGGCGGAGGCTCCCCAGATGCCTCTTACGCCTGTCAGCCTTCGCTATGTGCGGACCGCGCCGATGCGAGTGCAGGGAGAAGGCACTGGACGGCAGTACGAGTTCTCCGGATCGAGGCCGGCACAAGCGGTTGATCCAAGAGACCTGGCCAGCCTGCTGAGCCTGGGTTATTTCAGTATGGCTTAAGAAGACACGTCAGCGCAGGTGCCGACGTGGACTCAGCGGCTGGAGTAGATCTGAAACGGCGCCCAATAAAATGGCGTTGCAAATCGGCCACTTGAGTGGACCAATGAAAGCTTGGCCTTGCGAAGCGCGACGGCAGGCGCCTGGCCGTTTTCAATGCCTTGATAAAGTGCGTCCATCAGGCGCGGTGTGGAGTCGTCGGTCACCTCCCACAGCGCGCCGATGACGCTGTGCGCGCCGGCGCGAATAAAGGCCCAGGACAGCCCCACCAATCCCTCACCGGCATAAGATCGAGTGCCACTTCCATAGCATGCGGAGATGGTCACGAGGCGCGCATCGATGGGGTGCTGCATGATGTCGCGCGCGTAAAGCTTGTAGGAGTTCGAGCTCGCCGATGGGTTTGATAGT
>Ga0302320_10001246_pt1 | contig 61198 bp, 64 predicted proteins | sample Bog_T0_3_FD_202130 | JGI IMG/M metagenome (GOLD analysis project Ga0302320, IMG submission 202130) | Peat permafrost microbial communities from Stordalen Mire near Abisko, Sweden - Bog_T0_3 | ecosystem: Environmental > Terrestrial > Soil > Wetlands > Peat | place: Sweden: Abisko, Stordalen Mire... | reverse complement strand
ATGGTTCAAGAATTCCCCATTGGGCGTCGGTCAAATCAGTTGGATACGTTTTGTCTCGCATCCATCATGTTCGCAAAACCCCTTGGACAAAACCTGTCCAAGGCGAATTTTAAAACGCGCTCTTAGCTGCCATGAGAACGCAACACATTATTCGATGCTCTATTGCTTGCTTTGCCTTAAGTTTACCGTTGTTGACTATGGAGGCCAGGGCGGACTTGCCAAGCATCACAAGACTTGCGTTCGTGGGCAGCGACGTTTTCGTGGCATTCACCCCGCAGACAACAAACTGGGTTGCTTTAGAGGCATCGGACGATTTATCACGTTGGACCGAAGTTGCTGATATAGCTACAACCAACAGCGGGACTTTTTATGTTGATCACGGGACGGTGCATCCGCCGTGTCGGTTTTACAGATTGCGGCAATCTGGCACCTCGGTTGATGAGGCAAGAGCGAAGTGGCCGACAAACGCAAACCTGAGCTACCAGTTTCAGTTGACGCGCGTAAACTTGACAGGGGCGATGTCTGTCCTGACAGCCACCGTGACGGTTACGGCTGGCCAGAAGGTTATTAGCAATGCCCAAGCCGACGGCCAGCCAATTGCACAGCCCGATCCAGCAGACTTTCCATCGGTGGAGGAGTTGCTGGGCGCGCTCAAGAGTGCCCAGCAAGAGGGATGCAGGTGGATATGGACGATCTACGACCAATCGCTAGGATATCCAGTCGAGTGTGTTATTGATCAGAGTGTGCCGGCGTATCCGCCTGAAGCTGATGGGCAAGCCGTGCATTATTTTATTAGCGGCCTTCAGGTCAATGGAAGCTAACACCGCGCTGGAGCCAACGCCGACTGCCCCTTGAGTTTATGGAAGGTTTAAGTTATACAACGGTTATCGAGTTTGCGGAGCCGCTCGCCCGTCGGCGTGTAAACGGGTCAGTCGCAACTGTTTTATTCCACCCTGAATTTATTGTGATCCACGGGTTCAGGATTTAGCTTGCCGATAAGCTTGTTATTCCAAAAACTCGCGCTGGAGGACGTGCATCAGGTCGTTCACGGCCAGCATCAATTCGCCGCGCGCCTCGCCGGTGTCTTCGTCGTCGGCCAAATCAATCGGCTGGCCCATCACCCGGCTGTAACGCTTGGTCAACGCCAGTTGTTCATCCTTGTCGCCGAGACGGCGGAGCAGCCGGCGCACTTTTTCCGCGAGCTTCTTCGCGTCGGCGATGCGCTTCAAGGCGGCGGCCGCTGGCATTTCGCCGGATTGCACGCGCTTGAGCAGGCCGCATTCAAACGTCGCGCAGCGTTTGGGCCGGTCGGCGTAAATCCGGCAGAGCTTTCCGTCGAAACAGCGGCACGGCTGGACGAACGCGCGCTTCATTCCCTTCTTTTTGAGCGACATTCCGAGGTCAATCAAACGTCCGGCGTTGTCACCCTTTTGCAATTCCACGTCAGCGAACAACACGCCGTTGCAGCACAGGCCGCAGGCGGGACAGAGTAGGTTAATGGCGGACGGACTTGCGGACTCCCTCTCCCCGCCCAAGCGGGGAGAGTAGCTCTGCTGGGTATTGCACAACGACGGATTTCCATAAAATTCAGCCATAAATTGAGAAAACAGAACCATGCTAAACCGTTGCCGGAGAGCATAAAGACAGTTGGCGATTGGATTCAAGTCAAACGCCATGAGAAAAACCTGACGCCCGGCCATTTGGCGGCAAAAATGGGTATTGCAATGACTTTGGTTCGTTCATGGGAAAGCGGCACCAGTCAGCCCGACAGCCAGCAAATGAAAGTTTTGGCAAGCCTTTTGGGATGCGACACTGATTTTGACCCGACAAAAGAGGACCTGTTTTCGTAAGATGTGGTGCTTCTTGAATGCAACAAACCCCATCCGTGCTGGGTGTTTCAACGGAAATCCTCTACCCGGCGAATTTCAAAAAGACGAAGCGGCAGAAATCCAAATAATTGCCAGTGCTCAGGCTAACCAGTTCGCCGTCTGTGCAATTTCCGGCCAGTTTTCGACACGGTTGAGTTTTGATTTCATGCCGGTTCCTTCAAAGTGATGTCCATTTTGCAATGCGGACATTGGATTTTTTGCCCGATGGCATAAAAGAAGGGGTTGCAACAATTTTTGCAAAAGGGAATTTATTTTTACATATTGTCAGAGTTTGAGGGGATTTCCCAGAATCGGGTGAGGAGCAAGCTGCCATTTTCCATCTGCAAATAATTCGGCTTGGCCGCGATCATTCAGCCTTGCGGGGATCCCCACAGAACGCAGAGCCGCAACGGATATGATTTCAAAACCGGACGCATCAGTCATGCGCCCCGCCCAAATTTTAGGCACATCATGAGGCAGGTTGGCCGCCGTGGAAATGGTCACACGCTCGCGCAATTGACGCAGGACAATATTGGCCGCATCGGTCGGCGATGATTCGTGGCGGATGCGCGGATAAAATTCTTCCCACAAAGGCCGTCGCCAATTCAGTTGTTCATCGGGCTTGCCGTTGATGACCGGGGAAAGCACGAATTCGCGATACAGTTCGTCATCCAACTGCCAGTTGACCAACTCACGGTCGTAATTTGCCAGATTGACGTGTGCGAGCAGGACTTTCAGTTTTTTGCCGCGCCAAATGGAGTTGGTCGCCAGAAAATCAAAATCAGCGGCTGCTTTTGGCGGGATGAGACATTTCCGGGCTACTGCCAATGTTCCATTGCTGACTGAAAGCAATGGAGTTCCCAAATAAACCGTGGTTTGAAGCAAAGCCGCCGCCGCCAAAACCCAAGCCGCTCGTCGCAGCCAAATCTCCCATTTCCCCAATTGGCAGGGCGCGTCAGTCCCCTGCGCGCCGATGTTTTCCGGCAGTTGATTCTCGGCGCGCACGGAGTGACGCGCCCCACCTGATTCAGGCCGCGATAATTCCATCAGCATCCAGAATACCGGGCCCACCGATAATTTGAACAATCCGCCGTCAAACCCAAAGCCCACGAGCAGCACAATCGCCCCCGCGCGACAAATTGCTTGGAGTGACAAGTGGCGGGTGACGGGTGACGCGAAATCCAGCTTAGGACGGGCGTCGCGCCTGTCTCTGACTTCTGTCTTTTGATTTGTAGGAGACGACGTAAGGAGCATCTGATTCATGTCTGATTTGAGCCTCGTCACCTCGGCTGCTACACGATTCGGCTTTAAGTTCAGCCAGATATAAATGACGAAACAAATCAACGCCGGCGCTCCGGCGGAAATGCCAAGCATCAAAAAATCATTCATTTGGATGGCCATTGATTCGTTCAGTTGGGGCGGACAATAACTTCTGCCGTAGGCGGATTCCGCCTGTCCCCATCCAAAACCAATCAACGGCCGGTCAATCATCATCCGCGTTGCGCCCTCCCATGCCGCTACACGATTCCGCCACGAGAAGTCGTTGATGTTGGCGATGGAAAAGATGCGTTGTGCCGGACGCCATTCCGTAAAACGAAATTGCCAGAACAAGAGAATGACTACGGACAACACGATCACGGACAACGGGACGCGATTTTTTAGCAACCGCGAAAGACGCGAACCATACGAAAACCTTGCTGGCTCTACGATTTCTGATTTCTGATTTCTAATTTCCGTTTTGGCAATTAAATAGGCCAGTCCGCAAACGGCTCCGAGCCACGCGCCGCGACTGTAACTTTTGAACAAACCATACCCGCACAGAATCGCCGCAAAAAAGCACAAAATGGCGCAAAGAATTTTCCGCCATTGAATGTTGGATGTTCGATCCGCCATGCTCGCGCACCGTCGTGGCAGGTGTAGGATGTTCGATGTTAACAATCCGACCGCCAAAATGACGCCCATGCCCATCAGCAACCCGTAAAGATTTGGATTGTCCAAAGCGCCATTCCAACGGGAGATGCCATGATATTGAAACTGCCTTGTCACCTCCGGTTGCCACAATGCCCCGCCTGCAAACAGGCACACTAGCAAACCAATCAACCAAACCGCGCGGCGTTCAAACTTGTCGTTCTTCCAGCGTGCCCATGCCGACATGGCTTTCCCCAAAACAATGCCGGCCAACAGGACAGGCATTTGTGTGGAATGCGCCGCCGCGCCACAAGCCAGCGCATAACGCAAAAGCACGAGGACAACCAAAGCGGCCAGCCATGCGTTTGGGTTTAAGACATAACATCGAAAAAACGTAAGACTCTCCCGCTCCGCTCCGGCAGGGAGTGGATCGGGTCGGGGTGAGGTAAGGGTTTCAATTTTCTTGATAGGATGAGCTGTCAAATCCGCCCGCCGTTCCAGCATCAAAAACATGGCAAAGTAACAGGCCAGACAGAGAACCACCATCCATTGAGTCGAAGAATCCCGGCAGACGGCTGCAATTTCTCTTAAAAGAGAACCGATGAAGCTGGGCGACGTTGTCCAAAAGCCGTCAGCAAACAAAAGCACGACGAACAGCAAAACCAAGGCTCCATTCGTAAAGGTTTTGACGATCATTTATATGCCGTGGCCATGAACAATTAGCAAAGATAAAACCTTCCAGCAAGTCGCGATTTTGCGCCAAAACATTGGGGCTTCGCGTGCGGAATGATGATGACAATGCCTTTTTGTCAGTGAGCTTGCGTATCCGGTTTGACTGGCGGAGTGGCTGCCTGGCCGGTCGGAAATTTTTGAGTCAGAAATTCAGCCAAAGATACAATTTGATCTCCGTTTAGCGGACCGCCCATTTCGTCGGCAAATGCCGGCATCAACGTGCCGGGCTTGCCCAGTGCTATAATCATTTTCCAATAGTTGGAATCGGTCGGATGATTCAAGATCTGTAGATCCGGAACCATTGATGCCCGCGGCTTTGCCTCATGGCAAATCGCACAAGCCGCCATGTATAATTCCTGTCCCGTTTTGCCTTTGGCAGGATCAGCATGGCATTTCGCACAGTCGCCTTTGAAGACTGCTTGACGATCAACTTTTGCCAGTTCCAAATTTCGTTCCCGATCTCCCATTTGCCCACTCGCTGACAGCGGCAAAATATTTGCCTCTACGTTCAATGTCTTAAATCCTTGATCAGTGGTGACCGTAACTGTCTTTGGATCTTTTCCAGTATGCCCCACCACGTTCATCGTAACCGGAATTCGCCCTTTGGCGTGCGGCACCAGAATCCAAGGCATATGGGGCAACTCCGCTGTTGTGCAGCCACAAGAGGTAGTCACCGCACTGATGATCACATTCTTGGATGAAACATTGGTGAAATTAAATACGAAATGCGCATCGGAATCGCCTTCGTGAACGATGGTTTCTTTTTTTTCAGAATCGAAAACAAGAACGCCGTCTGGCAACGCAACAGCCGCTACAGGCGTTGGTTCTGATGGAAGGTCAGCGTGCGCGGTTTGGGCGAGCAGTCTAGCACGGTTCTCACTGTAAGGGTCAAGCGATCCTTCGGGAGCCGCTGCATCAAGCAAAGCTGTCATATTTAACTGCTCCGAATTCTTGCGCCATCTCACAGCTAAAAGGCGGAATTTTGAGTTGGCCGTGCTCAATTCTCTGGGGGCAACAAATCCCAGAAATACCACCTGCAATCCAGTTTGCTTGGATGCCCTTGGCGAAATGTCGAAAACAAGCTTGCGTCCGCCCGCCACCGCCTCATTGGACACCATCATAAGTTTTTCCAGGCCAATTCTAGCCTGTATTTCAGCGAATTCGTCCGGCAAGACAGATGTATCCTCGCGTGAAGCAACCGCGATTTCCAAGAATTCAGGATTCTCCATAAAAAATGCTGTGCAACTCCCGGCTTCGCCCGTCTTCGGATTCCAGCCGAGGCCATTTAGTGAAATATCACAGTTCTTGAACGAGCCAACGACATAATAGCCCGGAAGCGGCTGCGAAGGATCATTTTTCCGATTCATTGACTGAACCATTTCATCGCTTGTGGCTAAACTGCCCGAACTGGAATAAACTTTGGCGGTGAGAACTTCACCCGCCCACAATCCTATCACCGCCATAAGCAACAGAAAACGGATCGCCCGTGGTGGCAACCACAAGACGCGTTGAGCTGTCCCAATTGCCCAGACGCAGGAAAGCGCCGCGACAGCTATGGCAGGTGCAAAATCCAACAAAGAGACGGATGAAATAAACGGTTGTCTTAAATGGAGAAAGATCAGTAGTGCAAAACATAAAAATGACCAAAGAGCCATGATGAGTGATTCCTGTAGTTTCCCAGTCAAACTGGAATGTCGGTTTCGATTCCATCGCCGCAAGGCAAGTCCCCAAGCCAAGATCAGAAATCCCAGCCAGTATAGGTCATAAGTGGTGAAATTCAATTCGCGCCAGCGGAATGTGGCAGACTGGCCTGGAAAAAATGCACCCTTATACCAGTCACTTCCATTAAGCCCATCGCCGGTAAGAAAGAGAAGTGAAAATAATTCCCTGGCAGCGGAAGAAAGCGGCTCGAAGGCAAATGGATGCGAAAACCGCGATGCAAACATTGTCCCGTTCATGGTATCCAAGCCAAGAGAATGACCGAATTCGAATCCTGACTGGAAGCGTAAATAATTGGTGGCGAACAAGGCGATTCCGCTGAGAAAGAATAGCCCCACCCCGATAAACGATTTCCAGCGAGTCCATTTAAGAACTCTTGTGTAATAAATCGCAATCAGCAGTGACACGAGTCCAGTGGCCAAGGCCATCGGGCTAAATAAACCGATTGCCGCCGAACCGACACCCAATCCACAGTATAATGGGAGGCTTGGATTCCTGACAAACCGGATTACCGAAACTAGTAGCGTGATAGAAATAAGATACGCGTAAGCAGCCGTTTCCTCAATAGAAGTAAAGCGTTCGCGGCAGAGGGCCAAGAACGGCGGAAAAAGCACCAGAAATAGCACGCAAACAATAGTTTCTGGGTGTTGACGAAGCGAAGAAAACCAATCGCCCATTGTGCAACAAGACGGCGGAACCGTCAATACACGAAGAATCCAGAAAATTGCGATGCCCATGAACAAGCAGAGTGCCAGACGATCTGGAAACCCACTTTGTCCCAATCCCTTCGCAATCGCTTCAAACGGAAGCTGCCAGAGCGAAACGCCCAATCCACTAGCTTGTTGAACTCCACCACCACCCCAAGCCATTTCCGGGTTGAGCGCTTTCGGATTTGTATCCAAGGCCAAGGAGCCTTCCATCAATGCCTGCGTCTGCCGTCTAAATGTCAAATCCCTTGAATACCATTGACCCCAGAGTGGTATCAAACTGGTTCCGAGGACTATTCCAATCGTCAAAACTAATGCGGCGTATCCCAGAGAAAGAAATAATCCCCTGGTCATTTTCCTGCCAGAAGGCTTGATCGGTCTATTGCCATCCTCTTGGGATTCCAAGTGAAACTTTTCGCGTGCATCATCATTTCTCATTGTTCAGATAATTAAGGCAGTGTCTTAACGGTTTGAAACACAAATTCTACAGACTCCATTTTAGCGTCTGATTACGACCCGCAAACCAAACACATATCCGACTATTCTGTCGTAGCCGACCACTTATATCTTTATCTATGCGGTTTCTTCCAAGCAATATATATCAAAAATGGTCCCAGCAAAAAGCTGCATAACAGGGCAATTAAAACTGGCGCTCGCAACGGTTGCGGAGCCTGCTTATGAAGATTGCGCAGACTATTGGCCTTTGCGAGTTCCCTGGCTTCATTAATCGAAGGCCATTTTCCAGGAACCGGATTCCTGTAGCTGGGAAGTTCCGTGGAAGGCGCAGGTGTTACGAGGCGCCAGTCAATAATCACCGTCCGACCCGCTGCGTTTGGAACCAAGCTTTGTATGGAACAAACCGGACTAACTGAGGTGACTACCGCTTCGACCCGCTTGCGCAGCGTCATTTCATGGATGAAACTATTAGGAGCAAGCGGCCCGACATGACGCTCTTCAAAAATGAACCCGTTCGGAAACAGCATCCCGCCAGTTGAATTCGTTCCTGTTGCCATGTAAAGGCCGTTGGTCTCCTCCCACTGCCCCAAATAAGCCACCTCCCGTGGCAACGATCCCGGTCCGCCCATCAATTCCCATTTCGCCGGCACCTTCATGTTTGGATTCATAGGAACCGAGGCACGCCAGTCATAGACAGGAGTCAACATATCCGTGTTTAGGCTGCTCCAGTAACATCGCGAGGCAAACATCAACCAAAGGTGTGCGACCACGTCTTTATCAAGCAACCCGACCGGTATGCTGTTTGATCTTATGGAGGCGACATTCAAGGCAGGTTTATTTTTGCTTGGCTGACCAGCCGCCGGCGCCGCCTTCAAATTAACTCCAGCCTCGATTATATCCGCCCCGTTGGTCGAACCCACCTCCCGCTGATATAGGTTGCCATGTCCGTCAGCATAAATAGTCTTGATTAACCAACTGCAATCTCTCACATAGACTGTGAATTCACCCGAATCCTCCTGCTTGCCGCCATCGGACGAAATTATCACTTGGTGAATTTTCCCTGACACTTCGTATTCGGATGCCAAAGAAGGAAAACCAAAAAACACTGCCATCAGGATCAGGCAAGCAAAAAACCATCCCGGACGACTTGAAAAAGTGAGATTCATATCAAGAAAGAATATCAACACACTTGACTTTTACTCCGATGGAATAAAAGTGAATAGATGATTGCTTTCCATCTCGCGCAAAGACTCCGGAGAAAACTCAGGCACATCAAGCTTCATTGATTCCAATTTGTCCAGCACTAGTTTAGATTCATGGGCAAGCCGGTAAATATCAGGCTTAATACTGGCAATTTCCGCATTGGAATACTTATGACTGCTGACAATAGAATCAAGATAACTCGTGTCTTGTTTCTCTCTGGTCAGTTCCAAAGAGACAACCAAAGCCAAGCAGGGATTCTTAATCTGAGTCAGATTATTCGTGAACTCCGGAGCTACATAAATAAGGTATTGAGGGTCATTTATCCCTCTATAAGTGGCGGCTTCTATTTCTAAAGCCGCCCAAACTGCCTTCTCGGGGCTATCACTTTTTCTAAGAATATCCTCCGCGATGTAGTTCATTCTAGTCATCTCAAAGTAAGACCGTGCGGCCCAACGCTTCCTTGGATCCGCATTGCTCATTGCTACACTCAATTCAACAGCACTCGGTATTCCATTTGTGGACTTGCCAATTTCAGTTTCCCAAAATTTCACCGCAGCAGATGGCGGAGGATATAGTGGGTTGTTAAATGAAAGATTGACAGGATCTATCGTCAAAGTGCCATCGCGAAGTAAAACGCCTGAAGGGGCAACAAAAATACAAAATGACTTGGTTGGATTGTTAAGGCAGCAATCATTTAAAATATCTCTGGTGGAATAGACCCCAGGCGACAAATCAATAGCGTATTCACATGAAGCGTCAGGTGTGCCCTCTAAAGAATATTCGGTTATTACTTTTGGAGACAGAATGTTACAGAGCGGTTCTAAAACATCCATATACATCGAAATTTGCATTGCAGGACGCTCTATTTTTATTTTGTCTTTTAGAATGTCTTGGTATTTTATGCTTTTCGGATGCAACCAAATGACTCCCGTCACCGGATCTTGTGTATATGTATAAGCGGGATACGCGACGAGGAAAGCATCAAATAATTCTTTTGCAGTGGCAGCCTGCTGGTTAAAAGTAAATGTTGAACCGGAATCCGACTTGCCATCATAATATAGTATAGAACGCAAAAGAAAACGGCTCTCTATTTCCTGCTGCCATGTAGTAATCAGAGAATTTCTCGAGATGTTAACATCATGAAGCTGGATGCTCAATATGTCACGGTCCCATCTTGAACTGCGTTGTAGATTTTGGGCGCATAGACTCCCAGCAACTCCGACAATAATTCCTATAATAAATACACGACCAGTCCTGATCATAAGACCACCTTCACCCCACCTACGAGTCCACATTGGCAACCCCGTATATTCGCAGTTTTTCAAAATGAAATTGTTCTAATAATTTCAAAACGTGCATGGATCACCTACTGTTGAAACCGACCCGCCATCACCACTTACAACTGACGATAGCGTTCCATGACCACTGGTTGGTGGGCTACTACCAACAAGAGATGTTATGTTAATGGTGGTTGTTTTCGTGTTGGTAAATGTGTGTGTATGGGCATTTACCGTGGCATCATCAGGTCCAATATAAATCTTTTGAGTTCTAACAGCGGCGTGTGTCCCAATCGCGATCATTTGGTTTGGATTGTCATTAATACAAGTGCAATCATTCCAAGAACCGCAACTACTTCCACAACTCGCTAGCGTCTGTATGCTCCCATCCTTCACGACAGTGCCTGGTGGCTTACCATAAATTCCGTCTGAAACAACCGTGACGTATTCTTTATACTCCCAACTATTACCGACGCAGTAAAAGGAATATGTTGCTCCAAGCCCGTAAGGCCCGTCGCATGCTTTTGTGGGAGTTTGTGGCGTTGTAACCATGGTATACCCGCTTCCGCCATTTGAAACAACCTTGATTGATGAGGACGAGCCTGAATAACTACCGTTGTCGTCAGCAACGGTAATCACATTCACTCCCGCTGACAATCCAACATTGTTAGTCCAAACACCAATAAAACCGCCGGAACCATCGCTAGATTCAGGCTGTTCTTCAACCAACGGGGTGGTGCTCGTCGTAACAGCAACAACATCAGAAGCTGTAACACCTTCAGGGCTGGCTTCGCTGTCGTAATCGTCAGTGGCGCTGACAAAGACTGAATTGCCACTACAGATTACAGCCCCATCGCTTGGGGTCGTAATCGAAATGGAATCATCTTGCGCAAAAGAGATGCCGATGCCGCACGACCAAAGACCAAAGACCACGGTGGCCACCAAGAACCTTTCCCCAACGATCCCTGAATTTCTTAAATAATGTTTAATCATATCATGTTTCCTTTCAGTTAGTGTTTTCAAAATCAGCCAAACCCGCACAAACTCCCAGAACTTAAACCTACTATATAAAGCCACTAAAACGCGCCCTTGTGAAGCAAAATAAAAGACCATTTGGCGACATTTAAGACCATTTTGCGACATCTACCTCAATTTCTATTGGATTTTTGCCGACATCGTGCTGAAACAGTGTCCATTATTCTTTTGCCTGAAATTCCGCGAAAAGTGGGTTGCGTGCTTGTAGCCAAGATACGCCGCTATTTCCTTGGCAGTAGCACCAGTCTGAAACAGTTCAACGGCCTGAAGTTGCCTTTGTTCGGCAAGCCAGATTCGCGGGCATTTATCAAACTCCTTGAGAAAATATCGTTCCAATGTCCGAACGGAGACGCCGCACTTCTTCGCCAGCATTGAAGCTGACCATTTAACTTCACGCGCGAGTTCTGGCCAGTTCCGAATGTATTTTAAGCGGAAGCTTTTCACGCCGCCCTCTTCAAGGTGATGTCCGTTTCGCAATGCGAGCGTGAAATCTTTTTCAGTCAACTGCAATTCTTTGTTGGCCTGCATTGAATTGTTCATAGTGTCGGGCTGGAGTTGGTGGGGTCTTGGCCAAATTCGGGCGTGACCGCTTCCGCGTGTGTGTCGGCAAAAATGACATTCCCTCTGCCGCCATGACGTGAAGACACAAAATTATACGACACCTTGCCGGACTTTTTGGTGGAAACTTCGACCGGCACCCAGCGGGGGTCGTTGATGGTCTTATCGCTTTCCTCGACGAGCATGATCTTCGCGACGGGATTCTTTATTTGTGTGGATTTGAAGGGATACACCTCGCGAAACGGCGTGATGAGGGTGGACATGCCGGGGTTGACGCCGTTTTTCAGGCTGTAGCTCGTCAGCGAATAACTGTAGCGGTAGGGGTCATCCGGCAAGTCGCCTTGTGCCTGCAAGTCCAGCGCCCTTCTATCGGACGGGCAGGTAAAGAGGGTGGGGTTAAACTTACTGACAAAGCGGGCAATGCTGCTGTTGGTGACGCCGCGGCCATATTGCCACCAAATCCAGTCTTCGGGTTGCGGGCCGTATTCCTCTTTGGAACCCGGCGCCGGAAACATATCGTTGAAATCGCCCCAATAAAGCTGAAAGCCGATGCCAATCTGCCGGAGATTGTTCAGGCAGGCCGTTTGGTGCGCCTTGTCCTTGGCCCGGGCCAGCACGGGCAACAGCAATCCTGTAAGAATGCCGATAATGGCGATGACCACCAGCAGCTCGACAAGGGTGAAGGCGGAAGAAAAGTTGAAAGTTGAAAGTTGAAAGTTGAAATTCTTGGGAACGCCGATCCCTGACTTGGCGGGCTGGCGAGAACGCATTCGCCCCCAAAATGGATTTGCAAAGTGGCTGGCAATTTTGTTCATGGATTTCATGCGGTTAGTAGTCCGTGAGAATAAAGGACGCGATGGCCTTGTATTTTTTCTTGATGGTCCCGATGTCGAACAAGACGTGTCCGCCGGGCCAATAGACAATCCGCGTCTGCATGAGATGAGCACATGCCTCCTGCGAAAACTTCTCCGCGCGCTGCTGGTTCGCCGCGCTGTCCTCCTCGCCGAAGGAGAACAGGATGCTGGTGTGATACTGTTTGACATCCGGCCTGAATTGCGGGAAGGCCACGGCTGCCGATATGATTGCGCCGCGCCACAATTCGGGGTGATCGGTCAAAAGATTCGCGATTGGCGCGGTGCCGGCGCTTTCGCCAATGAGGTAAATGCGCCTTGGATCAACGTTCGGATTTTTGATTATCTCGTTATACACCGCCAGCGTGTCCTCGGGTTCCGGCGGAAACTCGCCGCGTCCCTGCCCGTATTTGCAGACCGCCACGAAGAAAATGCCCGCATTGGCGAGAAACTGCGACGTCGGCTGATAGCCAACGTCCGTGAACTGATCCACGACGACGGGATATTTTTTGCGTGGGTCCATTCCGGCCGGTGGCAGGTGGTAATAATCAATCTTTTTCCCGTCTTGGTTGGTGATCGAAGCTTCAACTGGTTCGATGAAACGAGCCAGGTTCAGGTGATTTTTTTCTGGAACGACATTGCGAAGAGTCTGGCCGGCGATGTCGTATTCCCATATCGCCAGCGGCTCATAGTCCACGGCGGCAACCGCGTAGATTTTATCCCGCTTCGGACTGACGCAGTAAGTCCGCACCACGTCCCTGCCTTCGGGAAAGGCTTTTCCCGCCAAGGCTCCGTAACCGAGGGCGCGCTTCTCCCTGATTGACGCGGCGGTGAACAAATTGGTCCGCAGGGCCGGTTGTTTTGGATTCACTCCGACAAAAAATCTCCCGCCTTCCGCGCCCACATAGGCGATTCCCGTGCCGTCCTGTATCCACTGCCCCTTGGTGGAGAAATTTGCGGGTGTCAGCCGGGTCATTGCCGACGCTCGAAGGTCATATTGGTAAAGAATTCGAGCCGGGGAATTGCCCATCGTGACCTCAAGGAGATACCGGTAGGTGTCACCGCTGTAGTCCAATGATGAAATTGTGGCATTGGTCAGATGCGTCAATTGCGTCAGCTTGTTTGCCGGAAGGTCAAAGCTCCAGACATTGCCCCGGTCAACATAAGCAATGGCGGCGTGGGCTGTATCAGGAACCGGCAAGGCAGCCGTCTTGTCCAATTGCTGCAATTTCACGAACCCTTTGTTGCCATACTGTCCCAGATGGCTGTCCGCTTCGAGGTTCAGGAGGAACAGAAGATAAGTATTGTCAATCAGGACAAGGGAATTGGCCGCAAGCCATCTGCCCGTCTCGACCGAGCGGGGTGATTCAATGGTGTTGATGACCGTGCCCTTCGTGCCGTCGCAAAGGGTGATGTTCCGGTTTTCCTTGCCCTTTTGCAGGGTGGAAAAGGCGAGGTAATGGTCATCCGACGACCAGCCGAACAATTTGACCGCGCCTTCACGGTTGTCATTTGCGGGTTTTGCAAGCGCGATTTGCCGGCTGGCAAGCGTGTCGAGGTTCACCAGGAAAACGCCCACGCCGTCCTCGACCGTCCGCACATAGACCAGTTCGGTTCCGGCATGGTTGATGGCCGGCGCGATCAAAATCTCGCCGTGGAAAAATATTTCGTCCTGCAAGGCATCCAGGTTTCGAGGCGCCGACGCCCTCGAATGCAAAGCCAGAACCCCAATCAAGAAACCCAGAATCGCCGCGCCCAACCCCCAGCCTTTCAGCAAATTCCAGAAGCGGGTGCCAGCCTCATCATCCATCGCGTTTGAAGTTACCTCGACAACGGAGACGATGGTTTCCGACTCCGCAGGCAGCGCCTCCACCAAAACCACTTCGGTGACAGATTCGACCCGGGTTCCGGGAACATGAATTATCCTGCCGCACTTCGGGCATTTCAGCCGTTGTCCCGCCTGCAATGAATTCACCGTGATCGGCTGCAGGCAATCGGGATTGCTGCAATTGAATTTAATTTCCCCGGGCGACGGAGACGGGGAAGCCTGTTCACCTACAGATGAATTTTCCCGCAGCGGAACCCGCAAGATTGTGGCGCACGCCGGGCATGGAAGCGCGCGTCCGGCCAAAGCCTCGTCAACGACCATCCGTTGATTGCAAGCCGGATTTGAACAGTTGAATTTTATTTCCATAACCCGTTCAACCCATGTTTCATGGTTTTACGAAACTGGTTCGGGACAAACTTCCACCGGACTATCGCGCCGTCCGGTTATCATCAATGTGCAACTTCCGACGAGCAGCCAGCCAAGCGCGACCAGGGCGGCGGCATTGAGAATCCGGGGCGATACCGGCAGATATTGATTCAGATTGCCAAGGCAATTGCAAAGATCGGGCGCGCCTATCCACCACAGACCGATCCGATACATGAGGAAGTTCGTGGCGAGCCAGGCGACCAGGGCGAGTTGCATTTTGGTGTTCCGCCCCATTAACAGAAACGCGGACAATCCAAGTTCAAGTCCGCTCATGAGCAGGAAAATATGCCTGTGCGATAGGATTAAGAGCGAATCCGGCTGGTCCAGCGCCCCCGCCGCGCCCAAAGCCGTGAAAAGCTTGGCTGCCCCCGTGATGAACAGAATGACCGCCGCCGAAAAAATGAAAAAAGCCTGTGGTTTATTCATCCTACGGTGTTATCCCCGTCGTGGTCACAAGCAGATTAAGCTCACCATTGGTGATGTGTAATGCCGCCTTTGCGCCGCTGACAATGCCATTGCCGCCTACACTGACTGCTGGCAAGATGGTCGCAGCCGCAACCGCCCCGCCTGCCTGACTGGCAATGATTTTGTAGCTGCCTGGCGCCAGAACCGGGCCGGTATTGTTGACTTTGAACACGGTTGCGTTGGCAATTGTGAGCGTTCCATTGGTAACGGTCAGTGAAGGCGTCCCGGAGGCGTAAGCCAGCGAAACAATCCCCGGACCGGCATTGATATTGCCGTTGATGCAGGCCGTTGATGCGCTGTTGCTCAAAGTCTGGCCGGAACCAAGACTGTAAATGGAACTTAAACCGGAAACATCGAATGTCGCGCCGGGGGCCAGCACGATGTTTGCGCTGTTCGCAATTGAACCCGATCCGTTCAACGCCAGCCTGCCGTTGGCGATAAAGGTATTGCCGCCGTAGGTGTTCGCAGCCGTGAACTTGACGATGCCACCATGCGTCGCGTCACCGATCGTCACACCCGCAGTCGTGTCGCCGCCATTGGCAAGGAGTCCGCCGGTGAAATCCACTTCGCCGCCCGTCGCCGCCACCAGAGTCACGCTCTTGCCCTTGTCAGCCGTCCAGCCCAGGATGATGGGATTGGCATAGGTGTTGATCCCGCTCGTGTTCTGCCCGCCAATCGTGAACACCCCATTGTTCACAAACCCGGCATCGCCATCCGACACATTGTTGGTGGTCTTCGCATTAAGCGTTATCCCGCCACTCGAGCCGGCGTCGCCCAGATACACCGCCGCGGTGTAACTATTATCCGTAGCGACCAGAACTCCAGCCGGTGCTGCATTCCCAAAGGCCTTGCTCGCCGCGCCCAGAATAAAACAGCTTTGCTTTAGTCCGGTTCCGCTGGTGACGTTGGTCAGCGCATCGCCGTTGTCCAGCACCAAGTTGCCATTGGCGACGCAATATTTATACGCGTCAACCTTGCCGTTGGAGCCTGACCAGAGAGTCGAGAGACCTCGCAAGATTGCCGTGGTGCCATCGGTGACATACACAACGCTGCTGCCGTTTGAAATATTGGTCAGATTGCCAGTAATTGTGACATTTCCGCCGCCCCGCAGAGTGAGCCAGGAACTCCAGTTCCCGGACTGGAAGGAGGCGATTGACACGTCGGGGCCATTTGCCAAGGCGTTGATTGTAATGTTGGTGTAAGGAGTGTGGCCGAACGTCTCCCCGACAATCGCACCCAAGGCCAGCGCGCAGCTTTTGTTGCCCGTCACATTGATGGTGGTATTGCCAAAACATTTCAACTCGTTGGTCAGCAGCACCGTCCGACCCGTGGCACCCGCCAGCAAATTCGCATCCAGGTTCAATGTGTCCAAGCCGGGACTTTGCACCGCCAGGCTTGACGGCGCAGACGCACCGTTGACATCCAAATGAAACTGCAACGTTGAACCGCCAACCAGCGTCCACATGCCTCCGGTAACTGCGTTGTTGGTTGGTTCCGCCTCGTCCTTGGGATTCACCGCCTTTACCGCCTTCTTTGGGGTATTTGTTTTTGCGGTGGCAGTCTTTGCCGTTCTTGGCTGGCCATTATTCCGCGCCTGCTGCAATTCCTTTTGCGCGACCCTTTGTTGGGAGAAATAAATCCAGCCACCCAGGGTGAGGCCGAGACAAACGCCCAGCGCGACGGCGGCCATAACCGCGATCCGCAAGACCGACGGGCCTGACCCGCCGCCTACGGACGCGCTTTGAGACATGGGCCGGGGCGCCACGCTCTTTGGGCGCGTGACAACGATTGCCTTTTGGCAGTTGGGACAATTGATTTGCTGGCCGATATGGGCATCGGTGCATTGAATGTGCTGGCCGCATTGCGGACATCCAAATTTATATTCTGTCATAACATGTGTCTCCTGCATCTGTGGCCGCTGCCATTCGCCGCTGTGCCGCCTCAAGGTAGGGACGCGCTGCCGCGCGTCCGGCGGACCGGCAGGTCCGCCCTACCATAATTCATCAGCCGCCTATCCAGTCTCCGAACTTCCCGCTACTTTTACTTCATCATTCTGCATTCTTCCTTCCGCCTTTCCACGCTGCCGCCAAAGCCAGAACAAGGTGGCGTAACTGCCGATGAGCAAATACGCCAGAATGATTTTCATGGCTGTATCTGCGGTTTGCGGCGGAATATGCAGCGCATCCATTAAATTGCCGAGACAACTGCATGGCTTTTGGTAGCCAATCCAAACCAAGTCCAGGCGATAGGCAACAATTGTTGTTGCCAACCAAGCCACAAGGCTTGCCTGTAATTTAATCCCTTTGCCAAAAAGACAGACAAGTGCCATCGCCAATTCAACCGCTCCAACAAGTCGAAACACATTGCGAAATGTCAGCCCAAGAATGGGATCGGAATTTTGCAGGATGCGGGCACTTCCCAAACTGCTAATGAGTTTTGCTGACGCAGTGGCCAGCAATAACACACCAGCCACAGACAGGAAATAATGAGCGATTTTGGATTGAATCATCCCCTCTTCCTGTTTAGCCACAAGAACAATAATAACGCGGCTGTGGGCAAAAGCAGCATAATGGCCACAATGCCACGCGAAGGCGGTTTAGGTGGAATGCGTCTCGACACATAGGATTGTTGCGCCTTTGCAAGTGGAAGCCACTGCGCGCCGGTTTTTACAATGTATGTTGGCAGGTTATTGGGATGCGTCAGATAATTCGTCGAGCGCTCGTCAATAACCATGGTCTTGCCTGTTGCGATGGGCGACAAATCGCTGCGAGAGCAATAGGGGCGGACTGCCGTGACGGTTGCCACTGCCCGCCGGAGAATGTGGTAGGCGGGAAGTGTTCCACCCGGTGGGATTGGACCGGGTGCGAAATAATGCACTCCGTTGATCCTATACTCAAACACAAAGCCGCGTGGAATTTTCAATTTATCCACGTTGGTCACACCCGTTGTCACATAGGTGGCGTTGGTAATATGGGAAAATTCTACAAAATAAACCACGCTCAACGGCAGCGAACCCGGCCCATTGACAAGTTCCCATTCCGCCCTCCGTGTTAGATGGGGATTCACGCTCGCCGAAGCATTGGAATCATAAACCGGCGTGAGCCGGTTGGTGGCAGAGTTTTCAAAGTAACAACCGGAGGCAAACATCAGCCAAAGATGACAAACGAAATAGCCTGCCGTTTGACCGACCGGAACATTATTGGAGACAATTGTCGCCACGTTCCAAGACGACGGACGATGCCCAGCCGATGTGTTCCCGCCATTGATCGGCCCCGATACTTCATACACTTCAGCACCGTTGGTGCATGCGGTCTCACGCATGGCAACTGGCTTCCCAGCTTTGTCGAGGTCGGTCGTCTGGATCAGCCAGGCGCAATCCTTGACGAACACCGTGAACTGGCTTTTCTCCAGCGCCCCAACACTGCCATCTCTGTTGTATAGGATCTGCTCAATTTGCCCATCCACCTCGTATTCCACAGCCGATACGGGAATGACTGCGCTTAACAATATGAGGCAAGCCAATGAAGCCTTCATTTCTCTGGATTCAATTCTTTCAGGGCGTCGAGTGCGGATTGGATCCGCTCTTTCTGTTTGTGATCAGCTTCCTTACCCAAAAGTTCTTGCAGGCGGAATTGCGTTACTTCTGAACCTTCAATTCTACTACAAATTATGGCACATTTAATAATCACTTTTGCATCATCTGTTTCCCTTATTTTATTAAGCAATGGAACAACAGCAGGAATTCCGATATTACATAACGCTCCACTGATTGGCTCTTGGTCAATCTCAAAGGACTCATCATTTTGAGGAAATGTTGGTATTGTCGCCATGAAAGCATGCGCTGGTAAATTTGCCTCCCACTCGAGGTTGCTCACAAGTGAGGGAACAGCCTCACTTGCTCGATATTTGCCCAAAAGAACCATAACACCTACTTTCGATTCAATCGCATTGGTGCTACTCAGCAGTGACATTAAACTTCCAATTCGTTGCTGTCGTTCAGCATCTAATTGTATCGTCGCATTTAATAGGGTTGAGTGGTTGGTGCATACCAACAATTCCAATAGTTTGCTTTGTGTAATAATCTGGTTTACTGCTTGGTTCCCTTGCGCATACTGTGCATTGCCAGTCGCGGATTGCAATATCAATGCAAGCATGAAGCAGGCAGGAATCCACTTCTTAAAAGTTTCGACGTATATTTTCATAGTTCGCCATTCCAAGCTGAATCAGTCCATGTTGTTGGAAGGTCTGGATTTCCAACACCGTAGTTTGGATAGACAATTAGTTCGATACTATTTCCCTTAAAGTGTGGCTGTATAAACGCGTGCCATGTCGTCTGATCCGATGCAGGAACCGTTCCAATGTAAATGCAGTTTTGAAAATTAGCAGCTAACCCCCCATAACCGCTAAACCCGGCAGCAAGAGTTAATCCTGGGGCATCAATTGCAAATAGCTTATCATTTCTTGGAACAATCTGCTGGGAAAACCCGGTTACAAATCCTGGAGGATAATCGTTTGCCGCCGGGCCGATGCTCGAGTGATTATCTGTCGGTGAAGGAGTTATCTGCCAAAAATATGAACTCACAGTCTGATAATTAAAGGTAAAGGCTGCATCACCTACAATGGCACCAACACCAAAAGGTTGCAGCACCCCAATAATTTCCATTTTAATCCTAGCACAATAATACCCTTCACCGTTATAGGCCGCAACAGGACCGGCGGTTATTACCGATCCCGGAATCGCTGGATTCGCTCCCGCAAAAGTTAGTTTATCATCTGTATCAAAGACGCTTCCAAAATTATAAGAAATTTGTCCCCACATTATCCAAGACTCAAGGGGATCTGTAGTAGGCTCGGCACTGCATCCACTCGCGAACACTTCTATTGGGCCAGCTTCAGTATTGGCAGGAAGCGTGGCTGTCAAGTTGTCCTGCGCCGGGGTGGCCCCGAACCAATTAATAAGAGTAGCCGCCACCGCCGTATTCGGAGTCATATCAAGGCCAAAAGTCACAACATCGTCGTCATCAAGTGATTTTAAGGCCACATTATTTAAGTAACCATTGGTGTAAACAACTTGTTCTTGATATCCCGATCCTTCTGGCTCGCTATATACGTTAACAGCATCCAATTCAACCACCGTCAATGTAACTGAATTAAACTGATCGTCACAATCGCCATCATCGCTGGCAGTGACATTGTGCGTGCCTGCGTCTATAGTGGTGGTGTTATAAGTGCCGCTCCAATTGCCGCCGCCGTTATCCTTCAAGGAAACATCAACATCAACGTCGGCGATTTTGACGCTCTTCTTAATGGTGGCCTCAGCCGTCGAATCGGCGCAAACTCCAGTGAGATTGACCGTAATGGTTTGCCCCACACAAACTGGATTGGGCGATACAGTCAGCGTCTGCGAGAACGCAGAAGTGGTGACACATATTGAAACCGCCGACACAAGCAATGGCATCCCCAATGGTTTGGCGAACAACGAGGCGTTAAAAAGCAGCTTTTGCCAAGCGCGGCTAGATGGTTTCAATGCGGGCATTGTTTGTTTCATATTTCTATTCCTTTCAATTTTGATTGTATAGCGTTATTTACGTTTTTATTGACATCCTGCAAATTGTTCTATGCCGCCACCGGGATACTGACGACGTCGCTCCATTGGCCGACGCGCTGGACGGCTTGCAATATGGATTGGTTGAGGCTTGACCCGCCGTCGCTTCCGCCATGCTCTCGGTTGGTCGCTTTGGCGCGGCAAAATGTTTAGAGTCGAAAAATGAGGAAAATGCGCTGATGCTGTCAGCGACGGAAGGAACTTGATTTTCGGCAAAAGAACTCCCTGCACTAATGCGCGGTTGCGCGGTTGCGCGGTTGCGCGGTTGCGCGGTTGCGCGGTTCTGCCATGAACAAGCGGCACCAGATGTTCCGATGCTTATCATACCTGCTGAACTTGCTGACCTTGGCAAAAACCGGCCGCCTTGTCAACAATAAAATTAAAAAAAATGAAGAAAAAACAGCCGTCCTCCAAGTGCTTGTTAAAAAGACAGTTGCGACGGCCAGTTCCGTTGATGCGGCAGCCAGAATCAGGTTTTTAATGGAAACTCCAATTATTGGATCCCGCTCCAGCAGTATCTTTTCATGCCCGGCGCTGCCGATAAATTTTGCCGCCGCCGTGAGCAACAAAATCACCGCTGAAGAATAGATAAAAAAACGAACCAGCATCATATTATCCAGTTACTGCGGCTTTTCCGCTGGTGTAATTATCGCCACCACCGTGAGCGACTTGGAACCTTGGTCGGTATAAACTGTCACCTCCTTAGTAATACTAGGTTAAGTATCAACAAGAGTTTTCAAAGGTCGTCAGGCACCACGGGCACCGGCCGGTCAGTCGAATCAACCCAACCTGCAGTCACCGCCGCACCATCAACATCAGCACCAGCGCCCCATACAGTATGAAAAAAAAGTTTAATTCTGCGGTCGCACGCGCACGGTCGGACGCAGGGCCAGATTTTGCGTCTGGAATCGTGTCCGTAGGCTGCGCGCCATTTCGTCATACACCGGCGCTCGCTTCGCCGGGTCAGAAATCGTGAGCAGCAGGGCGAACGGTTGGTTGCTTGCCGTGGTTCCTTCGACACCGTGACGACAGAGCAGTTCCACATAAAGCCGCCAGCGCTTTCCGCTTACGCCGTTCGGAATCAGACAATGGTAGGTCCGCACCGGCGCCCATTTGCGCAATGCCTGCACTTGGAATGACTCAAATAAAATACCTTTGTTCGGATGTTCAACTGGAACCATGCCCTTGAACTCCTCGCCATCTTTTCCGTCCCGATAGACACCAAAGTGCGCGTCCACGTGTGTCTCGCAATATTCTGAACCATAACTCGGGTTGCGCGCCGGTCGGTAGGCCAGCGTCATCCAGATTTCTCCACGGTAGCGATTGCCGTCCGTTAGGGATTCAGGATATGGAAAATTATCCCATTCGAGGAAGAATCCGGGCCGCATCACTTCTTCAAAAACCAGCGTCATCTTCCACGGGTCGCATTCAAGGGCGCGCTCAATTTCTATCGGCGTCCCGAATCCGAGGTAATGGTCGTCGGTGTCTTGCACTCGTTCTCGGGTGCGGATGTCCACGGCGTTGTGTGTCAGGATCGCTCGCGCCAGCGTCGCCGTCGGCATGGGTGTGATGCGATGGTGAATGGATGCCAGTTGCCGAGAGACCAGCGGTGTCGCAAAACTGGTCCCCACGTCTTCGGCAACTCCCTGCCCGTTGTCGAGGGAGGTAATCCCCAGCGAATGGCTCAAATCCCTTCCGATGTTTCCACCGAAATGGACAAGGTCGGGTTTGATTATGTGGTTCGGCCCCGGACCATTTCGTGAAAAAGGTGACGGTTCGCCGCGTTTAGTGCCCGTCGTTGGATGGTTCAGTTGGGAGATTGCGCCAACCGCAATACCCAGCACGCTGTCGGCCGGGCTGGTAATTCGTCCGGCGTTTGCGCCATGCGCATCTCTTGGATAAGTAAGCAGCGGCGGGGTGTCATAGTTGCCCGCCGCGATGACAAAAGTAACCCCGAAGCGATCCTGTAAATTGTCCAGTTGAACAGCAAAGTCGCTGAAACGATCCAGCGAACAAACTTCGTCGCTGCCAAGCGATAAATTCCACACCTTCACTTCATTTGAGTATTTGAGCAGCGCCTGTTCCAAGTCCTGCAATAGCTCGGATTCCGTCACGCTGCCCACCGCGCCGTAGGTTGGATTCGAGTTCGGCAGCACTTGAATATCCAGAATCCGGCATGGATGCGGTCCAATTTCAGGGTGGGCCGCATTCAGCACATGCCCCCACACAAGCAGCCCGGCCACGAATGTTCCATGATAGGTGTTTTCTTCGGCGGCGGCCACGAAGCGTTCCCGGCTATACACCCACGGTTCCAATTCGGGAATCTTCTTCGTCACTCCGCTGTCCACGACGCCAACAATGGGAAATGCGGCTGGATCCGATTCCGCTGTCCGGATTGTGTCTGGCATCGGACGCGGGTTGAGCCGCGCCTCCTTGATTGTCCGAAACATGGGGATAAGCCCTACACTCCGAACCGACAGCACGTTGGCCAGGAACCCAACGTCGGCCTCCGACTTGCAAGTGACCGTGTAAATGTCCTGCCCCTCATATTGAGGATGACGGACGAACGACAATGTTTTGCCTTGGAGCTGGCTCTCAAATCCGGCCACTTCGTTCGCTTGGGTGTCATGATTGGAATAGTTGAAAAGTTTTATCTTGATTGGGCGACGGCCTCGCACATCTGGCGCGGTGGAGAACAGGGCCGCTGGCGCGACTCCGTTCAAGCGGTCCTCCGCCTTGACGGGTCGCAGTTCCTTCACCGCTGATATTTCCTTTTGCAGTTGATCACCACCGCCTTGAAGGATGCGCCTCTTAAGCGTGTGGATGCCCTGGCGTGAACCCCGCAGGAATAATTCCCCGGGTTTACCCGCGCCGATGACCGGGCAACTCCCTTCATCAAAAAGTGCGGCACGCCAATGACTCTTGGCCAGAGCCTTCGGAATCAGGATAGCCTTCAACGGTATGACTGGCCTGGTCAATGGAACGCTTGCCAGCAATCTTTCCGCAGGATCAAGTCCGGCGGCGAGGCGTAAGCGCACGGCTGGCGTAACGGGTGTGAAGGTTACTGGTTTCACCCCGCCGCCGGGTTTTTTCTTTTCAACGCCCTGCTTGGGCATCACAATTTTTACATAGAGCCTTTCTTCTGCCATATCAGCGTTCCTTCCGTTTTACGTGGCCGTTGGCGGCATGGCGGCTCATCGTCGCCGTCGAAATACCGGCAATTTCCCCGGCCACGGTTAAACTGTATAAGCGCGGGTTTCGCTTCCGTAGTTGCTTTGCCAGCGTTACCGGTTCATCCAGCCGCATGGACGACAATGTTGTTTTGGTGGATGATTCACCCCGTGCGAGCGAAGCCAGGGCACCAAGCGCGCTATGGAGGCTGGGTTGTGCTTGGCGCGTAACAACCTGTTGGCGCACGCGCGTGGCCGCGCCTTCAATCGCCGCAACCGAAAATCCTTCGGACAAATCCGCCAATGCCTTGAGTTCTTTGGGGCTCCAATTGAGGTCACCAGAGAACATTTTCCAGAAAGCCTCGCGTTGATCCAGATTTGGCAGATCTATGTGCAGCAAATACTGGAATCGCCGCCATACCGCCGGGTCAAGCAATTGCTCGTGATTTGTGGCCGCAATCAAAATGATGTCCCGCCCCAGGCTGTCGATGTTTTGAATAAAGCTATTTACCACGCGCTTCAGCTCGCCGAGTTCCTGTTGGTCGTCGCGGAGTTTCGCAATGGCGTCAAATTCATCAAGCAACATCACGCACGGCGTCCTCGATGCGAATTCAAACACGGACCGGATATTTTTTGCCGTGCTGCCAAGGAATGAGGAAATCAGCCCGTCGAGCCGGGCGACATACATGGGGAGCAACAATCGCCGCGAAATATACGCGGCTAGATGGCTTTTGCCGCAACCGGGCGGACCATAAAGCAGCAAATTTGTGCCAGCATTGACGCCTTTCTTTTCCAATTCCACCCGCGACGTCACCACAGACAGGTAATCCTCCACAAAAACTCGTTGCGCATGGGTAAGCAGATGCCCGTCTGCCGAAGCCGGAACCTCAACCCGTTCCAGCAGCGGAAACCGGCTGTCGCCATCAACGGGAGGTGGTGAATCTTGCTGCAGCCGCGCCGGATGCAATTGCCGGGCGCGCTCGTCGATCAGCTTCCGCAATCGCTGTGCGCTTGCGTTATCACCATCATGGGAAAGTTTGTCCGCCAGAAGGGAAGCGTAGTTTTTGACCTTTACACCATCCTGCCGCAACGCGCCTTCCACAATTCGGAACAACTCCGAAAGATATTCATTTGTCGCCACGCAACGAATTTCTCATATTTTGAAACGATGTCAACTAAAAATGAAACGATTTTAGCAATTGTTGAAACACTTTATAAAATAATGAAATGGTCTTAAATATGTCGGAAATGGACCGCTTCGTGGTTTTGCAGGTTTATTCGTCTCCCCACCATTTCCGTTCAAACATATCCCGTTCAATTCGCACCGGCACGAGGCAGCGCGGGTCATCCGTTTTCGGGCTGTTCACCAGATCGCCGACCGGATAAATCTTCAGCGGCCCATCCAGCGGACGCCCCAGCACCAGCTTGTGCATTTCACTGCGCGGGTCGTCATCATTCATCCACCAATTAAAACTTGCCTCCGAGAACATCACCGGCATCCGGTCATGCAGCGGCGCAATCGCCTCATTCGCCGCTCGCGTGATGATGGTGAACGAATCAATCGTCTCGCTCGGCGGCGCTTCGTCCAGATCGGTGTCATATTTGCCGGCGGCCGGCGGCTTCACCCACCGGTCCCACAGGCCGGCAAAGAAAAACGGCTCGCCGCTTTTGAGCATCACCCGGAACGGTTGCCGCTTCCCGGTGCGCTCTTGCCACTCAAAAAAACTGTCCGCCAGAATCAGGCACCGCCGCTTTTTGAGCGCCTCACGAAACGCCGTCCGGCTTTGCAGCGTTTCCGACCGCGCATTGATGAGCGCATTGCCCACGCTTTCATCTTTCGCCCAGGACGGAACCAATCCCCACCGCATCAGCTTCACCGCCGGTTCACGCCGCTCCTTGTAAATCACTGCTGCCATTTGCGTCGGCGCGATGTTGTAACGTGGCGCAAAAAACGGCACCCGCGCCATCACGACGCCGACCAGTTTGATCAACTCGCTAAAATCTTTCGCCGCCGTGTATCGCCCGCACATGAAAGCAAAATATCACACCTCACGGTCAATGCCTGAGAAAATCTTAACGTCCAGCATATTAAACCGTTTGCTTTGCCCTCTTCATCCGAAACACCACAGCCAGCGCCATCGCATCAAAAATGTCCATCCGGCTGTCTTCGCTTTTCCACGGTTTGCGTTTCGGCGGCAAACGCGAAGCCAGTTCATCTGGAAACTGCGCCGCGAGCATTTCAGCCATTTCCTGTTTTGTCCCTCTTGGATTGCCAACCAGCAAGCTCCGCAACTGTTTTCCTGAAATGAGTTTCACCTCAATCTTGTGCTTCTCCGCCACCCTTTTGATTTGCCGGTTGAGCGTTTTGATCCTGGGCCAGCGGCGCGAACCTTTGGCCTCCACATCTTGAAGCACCAAAACGTCAGGCCGGTAAAAATCAAGTAGCTTTTTCATCTTGGCAATAGATTGGGCATTTTTGTCCCCAACCGCCTTCCGCCGACCAAATTCAATAATTGTCTTCTGCCCTTCCATGACGACAAAACCAAAGCCTCCGAAAGAAAGTGCGACAGCTAAAATACGAAAATCCTTTGACGTTGTTTGATTCATGTTTGTGATGAATTATGTAATGGCTTTGAAATCAGACTTGCAAGCGCCTGATGCCTCTTTGGGTTTTGATTCCCAACTTTCCGGTAAGTGAGAAGTTTGGCTCGTTCAGCCACCTCCCGTTCGATCTGCTGATACAGGCCCGCAAAAAGTTCGCGAACCGGCCGTCCATATATCGCCTCATACGCTAGAGCCGACCGAAGACTTGGCTCGCGGGTGAACTTCTCGTCACGGCACACCTTGCTTCCCTTATCTTCGCCCTTGAAACCCAACAAAAAAGCCGTTTCCTCCTGCCAAAGCGCGAGGCGGTTTCGGTTGGTTCTCAAATAATTTGTAAGTTGAGGCGAAGACATGGTGGCAATGCGAACGAACCCTGTGCGTGAACAGAGCCACAATAGACGGGCGACGTAAATTATCGAAGACGGCTCCACTTGCCAATTTTGGCAAGTGGCATAAAAAAGCCGAACCAATCAGGCTCGGTCAACAGTGCTGTATTATACCACATTATTATATCTCCGTCAAATATCAGGAAGTTCCCATTTGCCATATTTGGCAAGCCAGACCGCCTTTGTCTGGCAGCGGCAAGCCGGTAAAGTGGACGGCATGAAAGCACCACAGCAATTGAGCCGCGAGGCCATCGAGGAGTTCAGAACCATTTATCAGGAGGAATTCGGCGAGATTCTGTCAAACGATGAAGTCCAGGAGATCGCCATGCGCTTGCTTCGTTTTTTTGAGATTTTGAACAATGGAAAATAGCTGCTTCGTTGACGCTTCTACGTTGGCGAGGTAGCATGGTATTGTATTTCCCAAAGGTTGCCGCCTCTTCTTCGTTACAAACACACTTCAATGCCAGGATATTTCATTTACTGCCGCAAATCATCAGAAGCCGAAGACCGGCAGGTTCTTTCTATTGAATCGCAAACCCGCGAACTAGAGCAGTTAGCCGCGAAACTCAATTTTTCCATTGTTGAGGTTTTGACCGAATCAAAATCCGCCAAAGACCCCGGCCGCCCGGTGTTCAATACCATGATGCAGCGGCTTTACCGAGGTGAAGCCGCTGGCATTATTTGCTGGAAATTAGATCGTCTTGCCCGCAACCCGGTGGACGGGGGTTCCATCATTTGGGCCATCAAACAGCACGGCATCAAAGTAATGACACCGGCCCAAAGCTATGCCCGCGAGGATGACAACATCATCCTCATGTATATCGAATTTGGCATGGCCCAAAAATATGTTGACGACTTGAGCAAGAACGTCAAACGCGGTCTGAAAACCAAGATCGAAAACGGCTGGTATCCAGGCGTGGCTCCGGCGGGCTACTTGAACCACACTGACAAGCTGACAGGCCAAAACACCCTCATCAAAGACCCGGAGCGTTTTCCGCTCATCCGTCAAATGTGGGAAATGATGCTAACCGGCCTCCACACGCCGCCGAAGATTCTGGAAATGGCCAACACTGAATGGGGCTTTCGCACCCGGCCAACCCGGCGCATGGGCGGCAAGCCGCTGGCCCGAAGCGCCATCTACCAAATCTTCACCAAGCCGTTTTATTACGGCCGGTTTGAATACCCTTCCGACAGCGGCCAATGGTATCAAGGAAAGCACGAGCCGATGATCACAGAGGCGGAATATGATCGGGTGCAGACGTTGCTTGGCCGAAAAGGAAGACCCCGCCCGCAATCGCGTCACGAATTTCCCTTCACCGGCCTCATCCGCTGCGGCGAGTGCGCCCGCATGGTGACAGCCGATGAAAGGCATCAGGTCATTTGCAGCAATTGCAAATTCAAATTTGCCTACCGAAACCGCGATGCCTGCCCGCGTTGCAAGACGACGATTGAGAAAATGGTGGACCCGCTGTTTCTCCATTACACCTACTACCATTGCTCCAAAAGCCGAAGGCCATTGTGCCCGCAGAGGGGTGTGACCAGAACGGAACTGGAAAATCAAATCAGCGAGCGCCTTGCGTGGATCACCATTTCCAAGAAGTTCAAGGATTGGGCGGTCAAACACCTGCACGAATTGCACGAACAGGAGATATCCTTGCAGGATGATATTATCAAGTCCCAACGTAAGGCGCATCAGGAATGCCTGGAAGCGATTGACGGTCTTTTGAATCTCAAAACTTCATCCGGCAACAAGAACGGGATTTTACTATCCGATGATGAATACGCGCAACGCAGAGGCAAGCTACTCAAAGAAAAAGCTGCTTTGGAGGAGTTGATTAACAACGCCGACCACCGCGTTGAGCAGCAATTAAAACTGTCGGAGGAAGCCTTTGAAATCGCCTGCACCGCAAAGAAACGATTCGACGAAGGTGATCCCAACACCAAAAAAGAGATTCTTGCTGCCGTCCAATCGAACCTAACTTTGAAAGACAAAAAGCTGTTATTTGAAGCCAAAAAACCGTTCCTGATACTTGAGAATACGATATACCCTGAAAAGCTCCCAATATCGCCAATCGAACTTAAAAAAACCATTGTGACGCAAGGACAGAATGTGGCATCTATCTTCATGCGTCCTTGCTTGCTGGGAGACTTAGACGATGTTAGAACCTACCTACACAAAGCCCAACGTGCAGCCGCACTCATATACGCTCACTTCAAGAAAGAGTTCGGGATTCCGGTCGAGAAATAATGTGTGATATTTTTATGCCACGCTGACAGTATGGAGAGTTGGACAAGCTGAATGAAGACGGGTCCACTTGCCAGATTTGGCAAGTGTCCAGAATGGACATCCTAAAATCCTGTTGCACTTCCCTCCTTCATCCATATACTCACCCCACTATGAGCAACCTATTATCATTAACGACCAAACAACTGCGCCGCGCGGCTGACTTGAAGGAGGAGATCGAGACGTTGAATTCAGAGCTGGCCTCGATTCTTGGCACTTCAGCTTCGGTGTCTGTTAAAGCGCGTAAAAAACGCGGCATGAGCGCCGCTGGACGAGCTGCGGTTGCAGCAGCTCAAAAGGCACGGTGGGCGAAGATTAAAAAGGCAAAGCCAGCCGCAAAAGCACATACCAAGAAGCGCAAAATGAGCGCGGCGGGCAGAGCCAGAATCTCGGCAGCGGCGAAGGCTCGCTGGGCCAAAGCTAGGGCAGCGGGAAGGACAAAACTGTGATCCTTTTGGATTTAAATCGGGAGGCGATAACCAATCGGTTGATCAGTCTTGGATTCATTTACGATGGTTCGTTGCCCTAAACCCGAACGCGCATCGTGGGCTAGAAACCAAATGTGAAATCCCGATTAGATTTAGGCATTTTATGGGCATAGAAACTCAAATAGTCGATTGTGAGGTTGCAGCACATTACATCCAAAGAATAAATCCAAACACGCCAATCTACCGATTTTTTACACTTGAGTATGGCATTGAGACCATCATCGGCAAAACACTAACACTCGTGAGGCCGAGCTTGTGGGAAGACCCCTACGAAAACGCTTTGTATAAAAGAAACGTAAAAAGTGCCGGAGGCGATGTTTCCGTTGAAAGATTGCGCGATTGCCTTTACGCCCAGTGCTGGACTGAAGAGGCTAATTCTGATGCTCTTTGGAGAATTTATTCCCCTAACAAGAATGGCTTTAGGGCCACAAGCACAGTTAGAAAACTCTTGAAGGCAATATCGAATAATAATGGGATTCGCAAAGCTGACTGTTCCATCGGAAAAGTTAATTACTGCCATCAATATATTGTTGACGAATTGTTTTCCAGAATAGCATTATCAGATATTACAGACACATCTGGACTACAACCAATTAAGTTTTTACTTATTAAACGGAACGCATTTCAACATGAGCGGGAGGTTAGGCTTGCTTACAATCATCCCGAATCAAGCGTGAATCCCAATGGTAATTTCAAATCGTTTGACATTGATCCGAATACCCTTTTTGAAAGACTACTTTTCGACCCAAGAATAGATGAGACAGAATTTGCTGAACTGAAAGCTAAATTAAAGACAAGTGGCTATAATAACGAAATTGGCAAATCTAACATGTATGATAAGCCGGATTTCAATTCGATTTCGATTGGTTGATGGCAGCACAAGATTGTCATGGATGGTCCTTGGCTAAAGTCAGAACATAGACAAACCATCAGGATCCCAGCCAAACCACATTTCTGCCAGCCAGATTATCATGTATATGCGCCTAAGATTTAGCTGTTTCGGTTCCTGGGAACCTGCCGCCATTCACATTTACTGCTGTATCCAGCAACTTATGAATCCGCCCAATCTCCTTGGTTATGGGGTTGATCTCGTATTGCTTTCCGAGAATTTCAAAAATCGCTTTATCGGTGTAATAGGCACGAAACAAATGCAACGGTATGGCGCTCGCGTCAAGAAGCGGCCCTATGTAGTGCGGTAATATGATACCGGAGATACCACCGGCCAAATACGCATCAATCTTTTCGTCAAAGTGTTCAATCTCGTTACGAAGGTCTCTTGACTTCAATGGGCTTGTCTCAGTCACATTGAATGCCTTACGGAGAATGTCACCGCGTTTATCGTGTTCTTTCCGTGCTGGCCAAAAATATCTGGAAAGGGCAGCCCCTTGAACAACAATGTTTTGAAGATAATTCAACATTTGACTCTGATTAAAATCTTCTGATTTGTCGGCCATTCTTTTTAGAGCCTCATTAGCTGATTTGACCGAGCGCAATGCAGACTCCGTAACGAAGAACATGCTTGCCATATAAAAACTCTCGCAATATGGCAGGATTTGAAATTGTGCTTTGCTCATAAGTGTTCTCTTTGAATTTGATCATGTAGTCGCTTTAATGCCGATTCCGCGATCCAGCGTGGAATCTTCTTTTGCAAATTAACAATATCTGTTCTGTGGCAGTCCAGAAGTCTTTTTCCGCTACCACACGGACATTTCCAATGTCCTTTGATTTTCTTTTTTGTTAAATACTCCAGGTAATTTTCAATTACTGCTGGCTGAGAACTTCCAACCATCTCGCCATACGCCTCATATAAACCCTTACTCCCATGTTGACGTTCACCCATTGGTCTTGCGATTTTACATTCGGCCAATGCATGGCCCAGGAAATAATTTCGCACTGGACCATTGAGGAATGCAATAATGGAAGCATAATTAGCATCAATCAGCCAATCTTCCGGGACTGCGATACATAAACCACCTTGAGCATAAGTGTGCCAATATGCTGTATGTGGAATGCGATCTCCTGCTTCTCTAACAATGACAATCCGCTTTGGGAAATCCGGAGGAATTATTAGTTCGACCTGAAACCGATCCAATTCAGCGCCATCGTGAATGATCGGAATGGTTCCTCTCAAATAAACCAGGTCACCTTCAACAGTCAAGCAGAGGTCTGGATATTTCTTTTCGAGGTCTTCTTTTAGACAACTCAGTTGAGATGGGTCTTTTTTATGCCAAGGCGCACTCATTCTGTTCTGTCGGACCAAGGCTTTGTCCGAATCGCTGCCGAGGCGGCAGCCTGTGTTAATGCCGCTACTCTCTCGGTATTCCCAAGTCGTTTTGTAGTTCCGAATACGGATTCCCACCCGGAGCTTTCGATTGTTCGCAAAGTTGCGCTCGCAGAACTTGAAAGCAGTTGCCACATTCCTGAATCAAATACCTTTGACAAATCATTTCCATTGGGGTTTGCGGGGTCCTCAACCCTAATTGGTTCCTGCGAATCACGAATCTCTGTCAATACATGGGAAAGTTGATCCTCTAAGCTTTTAGACTTCTTTTCTTCCAATAACTGGATAATGAGTAATTCCCACACAAATTGTTTAACCCGGAGGCTTTTCCGCACCTTCCATAACTTTAGAAGCCTTATCGCGTCAATCACTCCGCTATCTTTTACATGATCAATGTGAATATCAAGATTGGTTTTGAGACGTTCCTTATCTGACTCTGCTTGGTGGATAAAACAATCCGTCTTGGACTCATCAGTATACCTTCCGGGAACGACATCAATGTGGAAATCGCGTGCAAGTGCTTCTGTCTCCTTGCTTTTGAGCCGAAGTGAGGAATTTTTAGGCGTTACGTAATATTCTTTTTCGAGCGCCTTACGCACATTATTGTAAATATCTTCCAGCGAATCACCAGCCGACGTGTCGTCGTTAGGAAAATAGCAAATAATATCGAGATCGTAGCTTTCCTTGATTAGAGTCCCTTTTGCCTTTGACCCACCATATCGGATGATTGGAGACGAATCCTCGAAATGTTCACGGAGTAACTTTTCTACATCCGCGCGATGCTCCTGCATTTCTTTCAATTCTTTGCTGTCGTCTTCCAGTATTTGAGACTTCAGCACTTCAGTTAGATATTCGTTGTTTGTCATATTAGTTATTGATTGTTAGTTGATAAATAAACCTCCCCTTGTGTTTGTCATAATCGTTGACGCGTAATGCGGGGTGGACTTTCGGCAGCAGTTCGCGCCCACAAAGAACAGCGATTGGTGCCGGAACGGCCGGAAAAAGTTCCATCTCCGAGATTCCTAGATGATTGCGAGCAATAGTGGCAATTGCAAGTTGATACTGATTTCTGAACTCTTCCAAGTCTCGCCGTGTCCGCAAGAAGGTCGGGTTCGGGACCAAACTCGCCAGACCAAGTTCGTAAATTGTGAAATCCTTGGTAATTTTAGGGGGCAGCATCGCATTATTTACTACGCCACTGAGCGAAAGGACCAATGCAACACCGCTGCCATCCGTTCCCTTTTGACGCAACCGCAGTGCATACTTGGCTGGCTCTCCAGAGGTTTTCCAAGTCCAATCCTCGGTATCACGGTGTCGTTGATACAAATCAAGAGGCACTTTGTTGCTCAACTGGCTTCCCAGATAAACAAGGACAGGGATTGGGGCCAGCGCAAAAAGGGAAATATGATTACTCCTTTTGACTTCCCCGCCCACAGCCATGAATCCTTGCAACTGTTCCCGGATTGTATCGCAAGCCGCCCCAATAAAATTAGCACTATTCGTGGGCAGTTGTGTTAAATCAATCACGAGGCCATTCTTTGAAATAGGATACCGTGGCGTTATTGCTTGAAGTATCTGATCAAATGGAACCGTAACAGTCTGATCTCCAATTCGACTCGTTAGAAGTAAGATTGACGTTTTTTGTTCTGGCCCCAAACCCGTAACATGAAAAATGCGTTTTTCGTGACCCTCCTTATATCCCTCCAAAGTTTGGCGCGTAAACTTATCCGGGTTGTCATCAATAAGCTTATGGCATTGCGGGCACAACAGCATCAAGTTTGAAATATCGTTAATATCGGAGGGGCGATTTCCTTTTCCACGCGGCCCCTTTTCACTGAAGGCAACGACGTGAGCAAATTGAGCAAAATTTCCTTCGGTCAGAGTCACATGATGTTCGAGGAGATACTTGTTACAGCCGTCAAACTCACAACGCCCTCCAGCGCGAACAAACAAAGTTACGCGCGCAAGCTCGTGAATTTTACGAGAAGGTTCAGAAATCGGAGACTTTATAGTTATCTTTTTTGACATGAATGTTTATTAAAATACGAATAGTAGCGACCATGTTATTCAATTATATTTATTCTTCAGCTGTAAATTTTCCTGGGTTTTTAATCACACCAACAACTTTGCCGCTGATATTGAAATTATCACTCGGATGGAGATAGATCGGAGCATAATCATAAGACGAATCTGCTTTCAACACGATCTGGCCGTGTTCACGATCATCAATGAAGCGCTTGATGGTTGCTTTGTCATCAATAATCGCAAGGACAACATCTCCGGTGCTTGCCGCCTTGTCCTTACTATCAACAATGACAAAATCGCCATCTTCAATGTGCCTGCCATTTATTTCTGCCCGGTTCATTGAAGTGCCATCAGCTTTAACCGCGTATAAACCGTCAGGCTTCTGTCGGCCAACCAGTTTACTTGAGGCGTGGAGGAATCCCTGAAAATTCTGCTCGGCGAAAATCGTAGCCGGACCGCAATTCGCCATGCCGACAATAGGGATGGAGAAAAGACGTGTGGCTTTTTGGAGGAGCCCCCTTGCCCAGGCTGGTGTTGATGAAGCCCGGCTCATCATGCCTTTGGCCCGATCAATGCTCAAAAAACCCTTTTTTTGAAGTTGGAGAAGGTGATGCTTGATTTTTTGAGGTGATTCTTTGGGCATACCGATACCCGCAGCCATGTCGCGCAAGCTGAGCTTGGCCAGGTTTTCCCTCTTTGACAATTCGAGCAGTTTTTCTTGTATTTGATGCACGAGACAATGGTAGCACATGCCAAGCGTAAAAGCAAGAAGTCCTTAAAACTTGACAGGCGTTGCAAACGGGTATACCCTATTTTCGTGTTCGTTTAACAAATTAAAACATCGAAAAACACAATGAAACATTACCCAAAAGGCCTTGATGGACGTGAGCGGGACGAAAGTGGTCAAATCCGTGAAAAGCGGGGCGACACGCTTGTCAGAACGCTCCGTCAAGAATACGGCGAGAAATTCGCCCAAAATTACCGTTCCGACACAAAGCTCGAAACTGTTCGTGAGGACACTGGCAAAAGTCTGAGCGAATTGATTAAAAGGAAATAACTCATTTGGCCATCCCAGGACGGAATCGAAAGACAAGCCTGGCAGCGATAACTGTGGATTCCGGCATCAAACCGCCGCCCAGCATTAAGTTTTCGCGGCGTCGAAACTGTCGGAACAGATCAAGGCCGGGCATGGCTGGCGACATCTTCCATCGAGTAATTCAACAGCTTCGCCACTTGCTCCGCCAGAAGGCAGGCCAGTAAATTTTTTGCGCCCAGGTCGCCAATGCTGATTTGAAGTCTGGGCGAAAAAACTTCATTTTTGCTATTGACACAACATTTATGTTGTGTCAATTTACACGAGTGATTCCGGAATTTAAAAGTTCCGGCCTTTTGCCGCTTGGAGTTCATTGGGCTGAATGGTCGGAGATAGTGAAAAGATACGGCACAAATGTTCATCGACAGCGCCTCCTGAGCGGGCTTGACCGGGGGCTTAAGGCGCTAAAAAACGCCGGCTGTCCGATGGCTTATGTCGACGGGAGCTTCGTCACCGACAAAGATTTTCCGAAGGATTACGATGTGTGCTATGAAACGGTCGGAGTGACATTCAGTATGCTCGACCCTGTTTTTCATGAATTCGCAAACCACTGCGCCGCGCAGAAGGCAAAATATCGTGGCGAATTCCGCCCAGCGTATGTGCGCGCTGAAGGTCCACCGTTTTATCGGCTTTTCTTCAATTTTTTCCAGATCGACAAGGACACAGGGGGACCAAAGGGAATCGTCGGGATTAAACTAATCACCTAATCATGATCAAGAACAACCGCCAATATCGAGTTACCAAGAGCCATTTTAAGGGGTTTGTTGATTCCTTGAAGTCCTTGGAACACGAGACGCCATCACCAAATAACGACCCCAAATTATTTGAGGTTCATCGGCATTCGATAGAAAGCCAAATCGAAGATCTTAAGGCTGAGTTGCTTGAATATGAAGCACTCAGCACGGGCGAAGTGAAACACTTCACGGTCGTGTCGTTCGATGAACTACCAACTGTGATGATCAGAGCCAGGATTGCGCGCGGTTTCACCCAAAAACAGTTAGCCGAGAAGTTAGATCTGAAAGAACAACAGGTGCAACGATGGGAGGCAAATGACTATGCGGGAGCAAGCATTGAAACACTGAAGCATGTGGTCGAAGCTCTTGGAATTGAAATTCGTAAAGAATTCTTTGTTCCAGATGACCGACTCCAACCAAAGAGCTTTCTAAAGAATTTAGAGATTGCGGGCATTCCTCAGGAACTGACACTTCGAAAATTGCTACCTCCAAATCTCGCTGTCGCCTTTAGAGCGCCAGAGAAATTAAAAACTGGATTTCGAGAAATCGTCCAAGCCTCCTCTTTGTTGTCACGGGTGTTCTCCGTTCCCTTGACTGAATTGCTAAAGCCCATTCCTCCAAAATTAAATTTTGCGGCAGTTGCTGCTGCTCAATTCAAGCTACCGGCCAACGCCAAAATATCGACGGTGAATGCTTATACGCTCTATGCTCACTATCTGGCTGCGGTTTTGGCTTCTTGTGTCGATGAAAAGCCCAAATACGAGTTGCTAAAAGATTGGCACAAATTTCACAAAACGCTAACGTCGCCTGACGACCCAATGACATTTGCCAAGGCGCTTCACTTTGCTTGGGATTGTGGCATTATAATTCTGCCCCTTCGGGATTCAGGCGCATTTCACGGAGCGGTATGGAAAATAGGCGAGCGATTTGTGATAGCGCTCAAACAAGTCACCCCGTTGTCTTCAAGGTGGCTATATGATTTGCTTCATGAAATCGCTCATATTGCTTGCGAACACGTAACAACAGACGCTGCGCTTCTTGAAGACAAGGAGATTTCTCCTGAAAAGCGCAATGATGAAACTGAGGACGAAGCCAATGAATGGGCGGAGGACGCGCTTTTCGATGGGGATTCAGAACAAATTGAACAGGCTTGTGTTGCGGCTTCCAAAGGAAAGTTGCAAAAGCTAAAAGCTGTTCTTCCCGATGTTGCCAGACGTTTTCATATTAATCTAGGTGGTCTTGCCAATTACATGGCTTATCGGTTAGCTGCACAGGGAGAAGATTGGTGGGGGACTGCTAATAATCTTCAACGCGACTCAACTGATCCATTTGATGAGGCTCGCGTCATTTTGCTCCAGCGTGTGAATTTTCAGCATTTATCATCCACCGACCGAGAATTGTTAATGAGAGCGCTAACAGAGGAGTAAAAATGAGCAAACCGAGAAAAAAATTGCCGATTGCATGCACTGATTCAAATTGCGGCAGTGGCTTCCATTGTTTCAGGGCAACCAAAGAAATGGTCCAGCAAGACCGAGTTGGCAACTGCCGAGCCTGTGGCATCAGCCTAATCGATTGGCCCAGAGTTCATCAACGAACCCTGTCAGATTTGGAAAACACCTTTGCTTCACTTAAAAAGGAACTGATTCGTCATTTCTTTTGGCACATCGAACTCGGCCAACGTGCAGTAAATCACGCACGGAGGAAGGGTAAAAATGAATTGCGCGGTGGTGTGCGGCACCATCTTGAGAATGTGATTGGTCCAGCGCAACCCTTTCATGACGGCCACCAAACACCGATGCCAGTGCCGGAGGAGACAACCTCCATGTATCCATATGCTCAACACGCTACAGCGACCTGCTGCCGAACATGCTTGGAATATTGGCATGGCATCCCCAAAGGCCGAGCACTTTCGGCTGCCGAGTTGAATTATCTTGCCGAGTTGGTTTGTCGCTATATTGAAGATCGAATCCCCGAACTTACGGAAGATGGAGAAAGTATCCCACCGATAAGGGGAAGGTAGATGCACATGGCACTGGACACTGACAAAATGTCGGCGGCGCTACGCAACAAATCAATTGATTTGGCCGCCGGTCGGCTTCTTATCACAGATTTTCGCAACACCGAACAAGAAAAAGATCTTACGAAGCAACCAAATTGCGGTGGATTTGGTCGAATTCGGCATTTTCGCAGACACGGAAGCCCAGGGTGGCCGCAGAACCCCTTGCCGATTGATCCGGCAGCCCACAAGCTTGGATACGCGCCTGGGGATCTCCTTTTGACTCAGGCCTTCCAGAATGCCTGCTGCAATTGGCGTTGCTGGTATTGTTTTGTTCCTTTCAACCTGCTTTCGGCTAATCCAAAGCACTCATCTTGGCTAACCCCTGGCGAAATTCTGGACCTATACCAACGCGAGGCCGAGCAAATTCCCGTTATTGACCTCACCGGCGGGCAGCCGGACATGACACCTGAATGGGTGCCTTGGATGATGCGGGAGATTTCCAAACGAGGACTGGCGGAAAAAACCTATCTCTGGTCAGACGACAATTTGAGCACGGATTATTTCTGGCGTCATTTATCTACCGAGGACATAAACCTAATTCGAAATTATAGGAATTATGGCAAAGTTTGCTGTTTCAAGGGATTTAATCCCGATTCTTTCGTGTTTAATACCAAAGCAGAACCGGCTCTATATGCACAGCAATTTGCCCTTTTCAAAAGGTATGCAGAACTGAAAATCGATATTTACGGATACGCGACATTTACGACCTCTCAAGAGAGAGGAATTTCCACAGACATGGCGGATTTTTGTGACCGGCTCCAAGAAATCAGCACTAATCTGCCGCTTCGGATTGCTCCCCTTGAAGTCCGGCCATTTACCCCAACAAAATCACGCATGGATGTCCAACACGAAAAAGCCTTGAAACTTCAATGGTCAGCCATCGAATGTTGGAAATCCGAACTACAGCGCAGGTTTGATACGAAATTGTTGAGCGCGCCGGTTTGGACAATCTCGCTGTAACGTTGCAGAACGTTTCAAAAAATGCGAAAATCAAAAGCATAAAATCAGAAATGTTACACCAACAATCTGCCTTAGTCTCAAAGTTAAGAAAGCTCCTGCCGGACGATCTCTTTTGGGTAAATGCTCTAAGCCCGAAAAACCAGGGCAACTTCTGCCTTCATTTGGCAATTTTCCGAGAGCCTTATCTAAAATATATTCTGGAGGGGCGTAAAACTGTCGAGACCCGCTTTGCAAAACGCGCGTGCCCACCGTTTGACAAAGTCGCAGATGGCGATATTTTAGTTCTAAAGCGGGCGGGCGGGCCAGTCCTGGCTCTTTGCACTGTGGAAAAAGTGTGGTTTTACCGCCTTAAAGCCGGTTCGCTAGATCAGATCAAACAAAAATTCGGAGAGGCAATTTGTCCTGCTGTGGCTTCGTTTTGGCAGGATCGGAAAGATGCAGCCTACGCCACATTGATGCTTATTGGACATGTTACACCCGTGAAGAATATTGAAATAAAAAAGCGTGACCGCCGAGGATGGGTCACCTTTAAAAACCCTCAACTAAAGTCCATTCTATACAAATGAATGCTAACATAATATTTTCAGGTAAACTTGGCAGTGGCAAAACGACAGTTTCAAAACTTTTGGCGCTTCGAATGGAGGCGCGGTGGAACAGCTTTGGTGCCACTGTCAAACGCATCGCTTCTGAGCGGGGTTTGCCGGCAGGAAGAGAAGCACTTCAAGCACTTGGAGCAGAACTCGTTTCTAATAGCCCGGAAGCGTTCTGCCGTAAGGTCCTGTCTGAAGCCGAACCAAGCACAGGGCACGGATTAGTTGTAGACGGCCTCCGTCATATCACCATTCTTAAACAGCTCCAGCATTTGTTGCTTCCTGCCCCAGTAATTCTCATTTACGTGGACGTGGACAATGTGGTCAGGTTAGATCGACTAAAACAACGGGGTGGTATAAATATCGAAGATTTGCAACGGTTAGAATCTCATTCTACCGAAATTGAGGTAATGGTTGCTCTACGCGAATCAGCTCAATTACGAGTCGATAATTCCAAAACACCAGAGAATGCAGTTGATCAGATACTGGATTGGTTGAAAGCCAACCAGATTCTTGATTAACCCACTTCACGACCTACTTACATGATAAGTAGGGGCTGACGCCCGTCACGATTGACTTCCACGGCTTAACCGCCGCACCACTAGCTCCCAACGTGTCGTCGGCTACCGCCCGACTTATCGCTTTCTCCCTTCGGGCTAGCCGGGTGCAGGCCAACTAGCCGTTGTCCTTTACCAAAAAGCGATAAGTCGGCCATTATCCGCCGACACGTTGGGGACTGGTTTTAAGATAAGGGCTATCGCCCAACGACCGGAACACGCTATCGCGACCGGTTCGCCCGAAGGCGGAGGACGACCGCTTTTACTTTGGCCACGACCATACTGGCCAAGACACCACGACTTGCGCCTTTGAGGGAGAAAGCGCCGCCCTACTGGGCGTTTCCATGAAACAGCCGCGCCGACTGGCGCGTCAATATTTTGCAGGGGTGATATGATGACGGCCCGTTCGGATTCCGAAACCAGCCGCCATTATCTCGACGGTTTGCCCCAAACGCATTTACCGGCGTTTGGCTTAACGCCAAACCATTGCAGGAGATTCAACACAACCCGGATTTTCTCAATGGCAGGAGTGGCGGCTGGTTTTGGCACCATGAACGACCACACCATCACAATCGGCGAGCGCGAAGGCTGGGGCGAATCCCGGCGCTTTGGCATATCCGCCAAAGACGAGCGCCAGCACCTCTACATCATCGGCAAAACCGGGTCCGGCAAGACGACCTTGCTCCGCAATCTGATTTTGCAGCACATTGCCCTTGGGCACGGCGTTGGCGTCATTGATCCCCACGGGGACTTGGCCGAGGAATTGTTGAATCACATTCCGCCAAAGCGTGCCGACCACTTGGTGTATTTCAATCCGGGCGACCTCGAATTCCCCATCGGATTGAATGTCATCGGCAACGTGGCACCGGATGACCGGCACCTTGTGTCATCCGGCATCGTGAGCGCCTTCAAGGGTATCTGGCGTGATTCCTGGGGACCGAGGCTGGAATACATCCTCTACAATGCCGTGTCTGCCCTTTTGGATTGCCGGAACGCCACACTTTTAGGCGTCAACCGGCTGCTCACGGATGACGCATACCGTGCCAAAGTGGTCCGGCAGATCAAAGACCCGTTCATTCGGGCATTTTGGGCCGAGGAATATGAGAACTACGACGAGCGGTTCAAACGCGAGGCCATCGCGCCAATCCAGAACAAAATCGGCCAGTTTCTGTTGAATCCGGTGGTTCGGAACATTTTGGGGCAGGTGAAGGCCAAAGTGAACATCCGCTTCATGATGGACAATAGCCGTTTGTTCATCGCCAACCTGTCCAAAGGCCAGCTTGGCAATGACAAAGCGAATCTGCTTGGTTCCCTTTTGGTAACGCAGTTTCAGCTTGGCGCAATGGCGCGGTCGAATCAGCCGGAAGACAAACGCCGGGACTTTTACCTGTTCATTGACGAATTCCAGAATTTTTCGACGGATGCGTTTGCGTCAATTTTGGCGGAAGCCCGCAAGTATCGGTTGTGCCTGACGCTTTCCCATCAATACATCGAGCAACTTTCGCCTCCGGTGCGGCAGGCGGTGTTTGGCAACGTGGGAACCTTGATCGCGTTCCGCATCGGCTATGCGGACGCGGAGGTGATGGAAAAAGAGTTCGGCAAGACGTTCACGGCCTCCGCCCTTGCCGATCTTGAGCAGTATGAGGCGGTGGTGAAATTGCTTGAGGACGGGACCAACCTGGAGCCATTCCGGGCCAAGATGTTTGCCCCCTTGGAAAACCGCATCGGGCGGCGGGACAGACTTGTCGCCCTGTCGCGCCATCGCTTTGCCACGCCTCGCGCTGTCATTGAGGACAAGTTGAAACGGTGGATGGGCACGCTAAATGACCGGCGCGAATCAAATCACCGGTCGGCCTCTATGTGAACCAAGCATGCTTATTTATGACAGAACTATTCCATGGATTATCAAACTATTAAACCGTGACTATTCATATTGAATGTCATCAAGATAGAAAGTCAAACCAGCCGGATTTGATGTTCCGCTCGCCGACCAGCAAAATACGCCAATCACGCTAGACAGGTTTTGTCCTTCAATTTTTATTTCATACTGTTTCCATTCTTTTTCCAACGTAACCTTACCTGTTGTTACTTCGAACGAATCTTTGTAGGTCTTCCCATCCGTGGAAATACCACCAGCCTTGAACTCAACCACTTCACCTCCTTGCTCGCCCCTGGCCCAAAAACTAATTTTTTTGAACGATTTCGTTGAAAAATCATCGCCGGGTTTGTCTCCCCAATTATCGGCCTTATTTTGCCAGTAAATTCCGGCCCATGTAACCAGACCCACAGAATACGTTATCTTAACGCAGGTCTGTCTTTGTGGCCTGACGTTACTCTTACATGCTTCGTCAATTTGCACATACTTGGTGCCACTCGTTCCATCCCCCATCCATCCTGAAGATGGATAAAATTTCAGGACATCAATCGTATTTGGTTTTGGTGATGGATTCTTTGGCCCTCCGTCTTGCACCTGGCCGTCAGCGTTTTGCCATAGTAACCATCCCAGCGCCACAATTATCATATTTGAATACATTTTCATTGTTTATTCCTTTAGTTTTGTGTGTTTGTATTTTCTCTGTTCGTATGATGTGCTGACATCATTGCCAGCGCAGCATCAAAATTCAAGCGGGACTCCGTCGGCCACTTCTTTGCTTCGAGAACCGGAACTAACTTGGCCATGCCATCGTGGACCCGCGCTTCGATAATCTCCCGGTCTGCAAGGTTATGGAGATAAAGTATCGCAATGTTATCATATACATTCATAACCAGATTGAGATCGCCTCGCAGTGAGTCCGTGTTCACCATATCGTGATCAATGTTGTATGCGTCCATCAGCTTCCTATAGGATTCTAAAAAATCGGTTGTTCGTGTAGGAGTTGTGGCATCAACCGCCAATTGGACGCTCTCGATTTGTTTTGTCTGATGAATCTGGACAACAGCAAAGATAATTCCGAGTATGACAGCAACATTTGCCAAAATATGGACAAACTGTGCGGCTGTCTCACATTTCTTGCCCGTTTTCTCGTTTTGGCTTTGCATTGGAAAATCGTTAACCAAAGATAACCCCATTTAGCGATTGCGCAAATCGTTCTCGCACACCTGCCCCAAATCGCAAGCCGTCACGTCTCCTCCGTTTTCGATTTCTCCGTCAAAGTGGCGTAATGGCATCCCGCCTTCCCCGCTTCAAACGCGCCCCCACGGTTGCCCCAATGTGGCTCACGGAGCGCGACCGCCGAATCATCCGGCTCGTTCACCGGCATCGTTTTCTCCGTTCAACGCAGATCGCGGCACTTTTGGGCGGCAGTTCGCAACAACTTTTGCGGAGATTGAAATTGCTTTACCACCACGGTTTTCTGGAACGACCCCGCGCGCAAATTGACCGCTACCACGAAGGCGGCTCGCAATACATCATTTACGGGTTAGGGAGGAAAAGTCAGGCGTTTTTGAAGCAGGAATTCAACGTAGATTTTCGCGAAGTGTCTTGGGGCGAGAAGAACCGCGCCGTTGGCCGGATATTCCTTGAGCACGCAGTTTTGGTTTCAGACGTGATGGTGACGATTGAACTCGCCTGCCGCAAATCCGGTGACGTTCGATTGTTTTACGAAGACCAGCTTGCGCTTCACTCGGAACGAGAGCCGTTCCAATGGCGCGTAAAGACGCGGGGCGGCATCTGGCTCGGCGTCATTCCCGACCGGGTGTTCGCCTTGGAATACGCGGATCATGCCGGCCAGACGCAACGGGTGCATTTTTTCCTCGAAGCCGACCGGGGAACCATGCCGGTTGTACGAAGCGGATTAACGCAGACATCCTTTTACCGCAAGCTCATCGCATACGAAGCAACATGGACGCAGAAGATTCACCAGCGGCGTCTTGGCATCCATCGTTTCCGCGTGCTGACCGTCACCACGGTTGCCGCGCGGGTGAAATCGCTTCTTGAAGCCTGCTCCCAATTGAAACGCGGTCACGGCCTGTTTCTGTTTGCCGACCGGACGGTGTTGGAAAAAGACCCATTCTCCGCCGTCTGGCGATGTGGTAAATCCAGCGTCACAGCGGGCATTCTGGACTTGCCAAATTTGGCAAGTCCTACCGTCTCGTAGGTTTTCTTTGAGGCGGCTAAACTTGCCTTAAATGCGGCCCGATTCTTGAGCCGCACAGTTCATCACAACCAAATAACCACAGGAGTAATTATGCCAAAATCATCGTTCGTTGACTTCAAGGCCGTCAAAGCGGCCATCACCATGGAGGCTGTGCTGGAGCACTACGGCCTCTTGGACAAGTTCAAGCGGGGCAGCGACAGTTTGAGCGGCCCGTGTCCGATCCACAAAGGCAGCAACCCGACGCAGTTTCGGATAAGTATCAGCAAGAATATCTGGAATTGTTTCAGCGAGTGCAAGCACGGCGGCAACGTCCTCGACTTCATCGCCCGGATGGAGGACGTGAGCATTCACGCGGCGGCGTTGAAAGCCATTGAATGGTTCAACCTTGACCCCGAAGCCATGTCAGCGGATTCCCACGAGGAAGCCGGAGAAACAAGCGAAGCGCCGAAAACCAGTGACGCTCCCCGACCGAAACCAGCCGCAAGGACGGCACCGGTTCAGGAAAACGCCACGCCCAACAAGCCGTTGCAGTTCAGGTTAGACAAGCTTGAGCGCAGTCATCCGTATCTCATCAAAGAACGCGGACTGACGCTCGAAACTGTCGTAGATTTCGGCGTTGGATACTGCGCCAAAGGCATGATGGCGGAACGGATTGCCATTCCGATTCAAAACCCGGAAGGCAAAGTCGTTGCGTATGCAGGCCGCTGCCCCGGCGAGCCACCCGACGAAAACACCCAGAAATACAAACTGCCGCCGGGTTTTCGCAAATCGCAGGAGTTGTTCAACATTGACCGCGCCATCAAGGAACCGGCGGAGAAGCCACTTGTGATAGTCGAGGGGTTCTTCGATTGCATGAAGCTCCACCAGTTTGGCTATCGCAAGGTGGTTGCCTTGATGGGCAGCACCATGTCAGCCGCGCAGGAGGAGTTGATCAAGAGACACACCGACCGCAACAGCCAGGTCATCGTCATGTTGGACGAAGACGAGGCGGGCAAGGCGGGGCGGGAGGACATCGCCGTGCGTCTGGCGAAATTTTGTTTCGTCAAAACGCATGTCTTCGACCAACCCGATGCACAACCGGATCAATTGTCCGCCGAGGAAGTGGCGGCATTGTTCGCCTGAAAGGAGAAATATGCCTAATTGGTGCAACAACCAGCTCGTCGTCCATGGACCGGACGAAGACGTTAAACGGTTCAAGGAAAAAGCCATCGGCAATTCACCGTGGCACACGGAAGCAGAAAAGAGCGCCCTCAACTTCCACAGCCTCGTGCCCATCCCGCCGGAGATCCTCTCCGCAGGTTATGACCAAGCCGGCTACGAATGGGAGTTGAGGAACTGGGGCTGCGAATGGGGCGCCTGTTTCGCCGCACTGGTGGATGAATCGGAGGGGCGTCTCGAGTATGCCTTCGAGACCGCGTGGTCTCCGCCCATTCCGTTCCTGTCAAAGCTCGCCCCCGAGTGGCCAACGCTCATCTTCCTCCTCGATTACGAGGAGGAGGGCATGGGATTCAAGGGCATAACCAAGGTGGCGGGTGACGCCGTCGAAGATCATTGCCTTGAACTCTGAAAATCAACCAGAAAGGAGAATTACATGAAAACATACGAAGGAAGGCGGCAGGGTTACGCCGTCATCGTCACCGTGGACGGCCGCCCGCTCAATCCCCGATTGGATTTGTATAACCACAGTCCGACGGGGTTTGAATGGGGATATTGCGGCAGCGGTCCGGCGCAACTGGCGCTGGCCATTCTCGCCGACCACCTGGCCGACGACCGGCAGGCGTTGGACGTGTATCAGCGCTTCAAGTGGGCGGTGATCGTCGAACTGCCACGGAATAGAAGCTGGACGCTGACCGGTGAGGTCATTGACCAGATACTCCAAAACATCCGCAATTATGAAGCGGAAGGAGTTGTGGCATGAGCGCGTATGCCCTGCTCATTGCCAAGTTTCGGCTTGGCAAGATCGTCTCCACGCCGAACGCCCTCGACCGGCTGACGCAGGAAGACGTCTTGCTTGCCATCGGGCGGCATCAGGCCGGCGATTGGGGCGACGTGAGCGGAGAAGACCGCGCAGCCAATGAGCTTGCGCTCATCAAAGGCACGCGCCTTTGGTCCGTGTATCACGCCGGCAATGGCGTCAAATTCTGGCTCATCACCGAGGCAGATCGCTCCGCGACATCGGTTTTGATGCCCGAAGACTACTAAACACAAGGGCGGTTCATCGCGAATCGCCCTTTTTCATGCTTGCCGTATTTGGCAAGTCATCCCGTCTATGGCGCATTCGCGTGGTGCCATACGCTTCACCCCGGGTTCACAGGGTTCATTTCAACCACACACAGAAAGGAGATTCATCATGGATGTTCATTGCACCACCTGTGGCGAGCCGTGGGATGCGTATCACCTGCGGTATGACGCCATCTTTGAAACCGACCTGTCCCATGCCGAGGCGAAGGCATGGACGGAGTTGTCGCCGAACGTGAAGTTATTGGACCGCTACCGCGAGAAGTTCAAGGCCATCGGCTTTGAATTCGGCGGCTCGGTTCTAAACGTCATGCGCTGCCCGGCGTGTCCCAAGGACGCCAGGCCCGACCCCGACAAAGCCGCGCTCAAGGCCGGCATCGTCGAGCTATTGGGCGACGATGAGGATGCCATCGTTGATGCGATGGAGGATTGCGGCGTATGAAAAAGAAACCGCCCAAGCTATTTCACATCTCGCCGCATTCCGACACCACATCCTAAACCGCAAGAAAGCGTGACCAGCACAAGGGCGATCCATCATGGGTCGCCTTTTTTCTCACTTGTCGCATCTGGCAAGTCCTGCCGTCTCCATTCCAACGCCGTCTGGCCCTAGTCTTCATCATGGGAACACGGGGTTCTTCACAAACTACAACCAAAAGAAAGGAACAACATGAATGCAGTCAGCACAACACCAGATCGCGTGACGTTATATTACCGGGCCGGCACGTCAGACAAGGTCTATCAGGCCGCGATTGAACCGGCCGGCGGCCATTTCGTCGTCAACTTCGCCTATGGACGGCGGGGCGCAACTCTGACGACCGGGACGAAGACCTCTTCGCCGGTGGATTATGACACGGCCAGGAAAATCCACGCCAGGCTCGTCGGCGAAAAGAAAGCCAAGGGTTACACCGAGGGCGCGGACGGCACGCCGTATGAGCACACCGACAGGCAGGCATCGGGCATCCTGCCGCAACTGCCGAATCCGGTCGAGGAAGCCGATGTCGAAGCCCTGTTGCGCGACGATGGTTATTGCGCGCAGGAAAAATTCGACGGGCGCCATCTGTTGATCCGCAAGGAGGACGAACGGATTGAGGGGATAAACAAAAAGGGATTGATCGTCGGCTTGCCGCAGACCGTGGCAAACGACCTTCGCAGTTTATCCGGCAGTTTCATCCCCGACGGTGAATCCGTGGGCGACGATTACCACGCTTTCGATCTGCTCGAACTCTACGGAGACAACTTACGCCCGTTGCCGTATCGGGAGCGGTTCGCGCGGCTGGCGGATCTCCTCTTGTCAACCGGTTCGGAATTCGAGCATGTCCGGCTGGTCGAAACCGCCTTCAAGACCCGGCCAAAGACCGAGCTTTGGGAACGGCTGCGGCGGGAGGACCGGGAGGGCATCGTGTTCAAACGGCTCGATGCGCCCTATGTCCCGGGCAAACCCAACCGGGGCGGGCCGCAGTTGAAGTTCAAATTCGTCGCCACGCTGTCGGCGGTGGTTACCAGGGTCAACGCCCGGCGCAGCGTGGAGGTGAGTTTGTTTCAGGGACGGAGCCCGGTTTCGTGCGGCAACGTCACCATCCCGGCCAACCATGAGGTTCCACCCGCCGGGGCCATCGTCGAGGTGCGGTATCTCTACGCCTACCGGGACAGCCTCGCCCTGTATCAGCCGGTATATCTCGGCCTACGCACCGATGTTGACACCGACGAATGCAACGTCTCGCAACTGAAGTTCAAGGCGGAGGAGGAGTCATGCTGATCAACAAAAAGCATGTGAAGATGTTTGCGCTCGAGATGGCCAAGGGCCGGGCGCATAAATTCACGCGGGTTGGCGGCGATTTTCTCATCAAGTGTGAGGCCAACTTGAAAGAGTTTGTTCGCAGTCACGTCCACCGTTTGCCTTCCAAGGGCAAAACTGAATGGTTTGTCGGCCCAAGCCGCAATCAAATGGTCATCCCCACCACGCCCATTTACCGCAAGACAAAAACTGGTGCAAACATGCTCATCGGCAGTTTCGATAACCGGAATGACGCCATCCTCGCCGCCGCCGCTCCGGACTTACTGGCCGCTCTGAAAATGTTTGTCGCGCAATACGAGGGCGACATAAGCCGGGAGTCCCGGCCGGAAATGGCGGCGGCGCGCCACGCCATCACCAAAACCATCCTGTAAACCAATAAACGTCGCCGCTGGGCGACACACAAGCCGGTCACACCAACCAGTGTGGCCGGTTTTTTCATTTGCCGCCAGCGCCGCTCGTTAAAACGAAGCAAACACAAGGGCGATCCATCGGGTCGCCCTTTTTCTCACTTGCCGCATCTGGCAAGTCAGCCCGTCTATGGCAATTTCGTGCGCTGCCATACGCTTGACCGTGGGTTCACAGGGTTCTTTTTCAAACCAATAACCACAGGAGTATTACATGAAAAATCAAATGCCGGATAGTAAATCAAACACTCAACCCGTCCACAAAATCCGCCACGGTGTCATCAGCGCCAGCATCTGGCGCCAGGAGACGGATAAAGGCCAAATGTTCAACGTCACCTTCCAGCGGGCCTACAAGGACGGCGACGCCTGGAAGAATTCCACGAGCTTCGGCCGCAACAACCTTTTGGTTGTCAGCCTGATCGCCGCCCGGGCTTTCGAGTGGATTGGCAACCAGCCCAGACAGCCGAAACGCTAACCCCTCAATACAAGGGCGATCCGTCAGGGTCGCCCTTTTTCTCACTTGCCATATTTGTCAAGTCGTCCCGTCTATGGCGAATTCGGGCGGCGACATACGCTTGACCGTGGGTTCACAGGGTTCTTTTTCAAGCCAATAACCACAGGAGAAATCACATGAATATTCTATCGTATGAGCGCATCACCGAACGGATCGTGTCCTTGCTGGAGCAAGGCACGGTTCCCTGGCACAAACCGTGGACGGTCAAAACTGGCCTACCCCGGAATCTCATCAGCAAAAAGCCGTATCGCGGCATCAACGTATTCCTGCTCATGGCCATGAGCTACGAATCTCCCCATTGGCTCACATTCCGCCAGGCCATCCAGCTTGGCGGCAACGTGATGAAGGGCGAGAAGTCATGTCCCGTCGTTTTTTGGAAACGGATGAAGAATGAGGATGAGGAATCAGACGAGCCGAAGAAAGCCCCGTTGCTCCGTCTGTATCACGTCTTCAATCTCGCGCAGTGCGAGGGCTTGAAAGACGCACCGGGAGAAATTCAGATGCCCGTCACCAAACCGGCGGAGATTGTGGCAGGTATGCCGCAGCCGCCCGTCGTGAAGCACGGCATGGCCCAGGCATTCTATTCCCCCCATGAAGATTGCGTCGGAATGCCGGAGCGGGAACGGTTCGACGGCGAGGCCAGCTATTTTGCCACGCTTTTTCACGAGCTGATTCACGCCACCGGCAGCGAAAAACGGTTGAATCGCGCCAGCCTGACCGAGCGCAACGGGTTTGGCTCAAATCCCTACTGCAAAGAGGAGTTGATCGCCGAACTCGGCAGCGCGTTTCTGTGCGGTTACGCCGACATCGTTGACAGGACGATTGATAACTCGGCCGCTTACCTTGAAGGCTGGCTGAAGCAGTTCCAGAACGACCGGACGCTCATCGTCTCTGCGGCGGCGCAGGCGCAAAAGGCGGCGGACTTCATCCTTGGCCGGACATTCGCGGAAAGCGAGGTCGCCCATGACTGACTTCAATCCGAAGGAATTCAAGGTCGTCGCCCTGCGGGAATGTCCTGTGCCGGAATCCATGCTGATTTGCGAGACACCGGATCAAGCCGCCGACTACTGGCGGTTGCACATTGCGACGCATCCGTATTTTAACCCGGAGTGCGAATGCTTGGTGGTGTTGCTATTGAACACGCGCCGCCGGGTAAAAGGGCATCAGCTTGTGACCATTGGCACGATTGATACCTTGCTCGTGGACCCAAGAATTGTGTTCCGGTGTGCGGTGGTTGGTAGCGCGGCAGCCATTTTGCTCATGCACAATCACCCTTCAGGCGACTCGACACCGAGCGAGGCGGACATCAAAGTGACGCGCGATTTGATTCGGGCGGGCCAACTGCTGAAAATCGAGGTTCTTGATCACATTGTCATTGGGAATCCGGGACGCTCATCTTTGCGGGAGGCTGGCTGCTTCTACAACTGACAAGCCTATAAACCCCGATCATTTTTGGTCGGGGTTTTTAAGTATAAACGTAAATTGATAAAATCCGTATCGCATTCGTGTTAGTCCTCATTCTCTAATTTTTCAGCTGCCATAAACATAATAAGTCTAAGACGTGAGAACCACGCAACCGCAAGTCCCAGATTAGCCTCAGACCAGTTGGGGCCTAGACCAATAACTATTAAGGAGTAAGACTTGCTTCTTTGAGGATTTTACGTCTGAAAAAGCAGATCGTCCAAACAGTTGTGTTACCTATCAAAAGCATAGCCGCGTAAGTGACTGTAAGAAAATTGTATTGCGCGATTGATGCGATTATAAAAATACTTGCCATTGCCATACTAGCCCAGAATGAAAGAGTCTCGCTCCACGGATCCACGAATGATTTTCTAAACGTCGGAATAAAACCGATGGCATCAATCGTAGTAACCATGAGAACTGCAATAAGAGGGTTGCCCATTTGCCGCCAGACAATGATGGCTAGTAATGCCACAATGAGTAACATAACATCACTCCTTGAAATATTTTTTGTCCCATACTTGATTGCAAGACAAAAGATGGCAATTACCAGGATAGTTCCAATAGCAAGGCTTATAGCGCCAAGTTTGCCGCCACCATACCACGAGGCTGCGGTCGCTGTTCCTTGAGTGATTCCCCATATGAGCCAAGTATACAAATGAGGAGTTGTCTTGCTTTTGAAAATATCCCTGAAATATGAGTAGAAACCAACTATGACCAATGCAACCGCGACTATTGCGGAGATTAATTTAAGATCGGAGACTATTACCATGACACATCATTTCAGACACCTTTCAAAACCATTTTGATATGATCTTTCCCACAGAAATGGGTCTGCATCACTGCGGAATAAGCTCCACACTCTTTGATTATAAGCGTGTCGCCGACAGCCAAATCCACCCGCGATTTATATTCACCTAATGTATCAGAAATGTCCGAAGACGAACCGCAAATATACGCACTCGCAAGTGTTGAGGTCGATTTTTGTTGTTCATCAACAACGTGATATTTCTTGCCTTTTACTACCGCATCAAGCAATCCAGTATATATTCCAGCGTTTATAAAAACTAAACGATTAGCGTTTATATTTCTGATTGAGACAACTGAAACAACCATGTCAATACATGGATTGAGCAAGTGTCGTCCTGGTTCAAGAACAATATGCTTTGCTCCAACTACCTTTTTCACTTTATCTAGGCAAGATTCAATCGTTTTCAGTTTGTCTAGCGAGATACCGCCGCCAATATTAACAAATTCAATTCCAATGTTGGCGAAATTTGAAGTAATTGCATTTAAGATAGCTTCAAAGGCATCTTTTTGATCAATTTCAGAAGTAATATAAAAACTGATACCCGCTAAATTCTGGTTATCTCTTCGAATTGTCGAAATCAGGGTCGTTGCTTCGTGAATAGAAAGTCCCCATTTGTTCTGTTCATGTTGTAATTTGCTTTTAATGATAGTCAAAACATTTATGCGGACGACAAAGTTTGCATCGGATGAAAGGCGGATGATTTTCTCATATTCTTCAAAGGAATCGACTACAAATAGTCTGACACCCAACTTTAACGCTTCTTCTATGTCTGGGATTTCCCTAATGGGGTAGCTATAACACATGTCTTTGGGGGAAACATTGCATTGATTCAATGCCCGCATGTGTTCAATGCTGTCCACTTCGAAGCCGCAATTATTATTTTTGACCTCAGCAATTATCAATCGGTCATCATTCGCTTTGACAGGAAAAAAAACCTTGCCATAATTCGCGTAATCACGGATTAAGGTAGAGAACAGTTCTCTATCAAAAGCATAATATGGAGTTCTAATTCGCATTATTCCCTGCCTCCAATCAACTTGCTCAATTTTGTTCGATTGTCAAATACATCTTTTCCGTTCTTTTTCATCGCACCGTCTTTGAGTAATTTAAAAACATCCTCCAAATCGCCTTTCTCTTGGTGCGCCTGAATCTCGTGTGACAGCATCGGACTGTTTGGGTCAGTGTCCGAAGGGTTGATATACCACCAATATTGCACAAATGGGTCCAATCCTCCTTCTGCTACTTGGCGAAAGATGGCAAAATTATAAAGGCAAAGATTTTCATCATTAAAAAACCAAAATTCAAGATTATTTGAGCGTAGCTCATCAAGTCTATTTACAACACCACTGACCTTTTGAGCTTGTAGCTCTTGTTGAATACTCTCACATATTTTCATAATGTAATTCTGCAAATCCGAGATCATAAAATTAGTATTCGGTAAGATATATATGTATTTGGCCCCTTTAATTATGTGTTTGGCAATTTCACCTGAATAAAAAATATCGTATTTTAATGAGTTTGTCAGAATATCTGCGGTTCCAGAGTTCGACAAATTACTCTCTTTTGAATGACTGGCGTGTTTGTCTGCAGTAACATAATGAGGGGTCAAAATGCATGATTCTTGCAATGCGCTAAGTTTTCCTATAACTTCTCGTTCCCTAATTTTATTACGCCGAGCGCGGGCGTTTAAGAAAGACACAGCTTGAATCAGAAGGAGAATACAAACGATTATTATTAAAAATATTTCAGCCCCCGTCCAGTGCGAACCTGTATCAGCCTTTGATCCAGTTGTGTCCGATTTTTGAAAAACATATAGTCCAATAGGAACAACAATAGCAGATAAGGCACCAAGAATCGCCGCTATATTGGCGGTCCATCTGTGTTCGAGAATATTTGCCATAAATCAAACCTTTCTTCTAAATACAGGAATTCTATTGAAATTTGTAGAAATTCTTTTTAACTCATCATCAGTGTTATCCAGATAAGTTATGTTTTTCTCGAAATGTTCGATCTGAGTTTTCGACAATATGGTTTCGTAATGCTCTTTGTCACCTATGGCTTCTAAAACGCCGGTTCCGATCCAGAAATCTACAAGAGATGCGCCAGTTGATTTCAGGTGTAACCAACCATCAAAGGGCGACGCACAGGGCATTCGGCCCCAAGTTCCGACAAAGGGAACCCTGTATTTGTGCTCAAGCCAACTTTGTCTCAGGACATAATCGGCGTCTAAAAAGGCTTCATTAGCGATTCGCGCTTCTTTAATAATTTTATCTCGTTCTGGTTTAGACAGGTCGCCATGTCTAATTATGCCATTATCCCACATATAATTAGACGCAGCACGTTGAAGCCATTTTTCTTCATCCTTTTTTGGAAGATCGTCAATGACTTTTCGGTATTGTGGTTTCTTTTGCTCGATTAATTCATAGAGCTTGTCCACGCCTTCCGAATAAAGGTCTCTCGCGATTACTAATCTAAGCGTTAGATGCAATCCATAATTGGATAATGACTTGTTTGTATAGTATCCCAGCAGTTTCTTGAACGAAACTGTGTATTTGTCGGTTTGCTCTTGCGGGACATTATTGAACTGGATAGATACTTCTTCGGACTCATATTCTATCTCAACTCCATGCTGGTATCCCTTGATAATTGGATAAAGGTATGAAACAAAATAATTCAGATTGAATAACTCTGCCCAATCCACTTCTGGATGCGATAAAGAGGTGTGGCACTTATACCCGCCGAAACAAAAAGTAAAAATAATGGGCATTCTGTCGGCTATCGCATTTGACAAACGTATTAACGTCCATTCAATTGCACCTAATGACTGTGCTTTTCCCGAATAGTGGGCTGAGATGAGGTGTCCCAGACAGAGTAAACAGAATCTTCTATCTTCCGAGCGACCAGCGAATTTACTGTCGAGCATTGCCCTCCACTCCATAATCTTTTTAAGTTTCTCGGCAATAATACGGGTCTTTTCGTCGGAAGACAAAGTAGTGGCCATCCCTCGAGCAAGCGAACGCTCAAAAAGCTCGGTGTCGGCCTCAGGCCGTAACAGGCATTTTACCAAAGGAGATTGCCCCTCCAGTTCAGCAAAGTTAGTTCTTGTTCTAATGTTTACATAATTGCTCATAGGAATTTACTCTTTTGACGGAAGCGGGGCAAAATCTACTTCGCTTTTATGAAATCGCCTTCTGCCCCGCACGCGGCAAACGAGAATTGAATTTTCGCGTTTCATGCAACTTTTCGATGATACCGCCGTGAAATTTGGCGTCAATCAGGAAATTTTGCAGATTTCAGGGCCGCCGCGCATTTCTGGCGTGGGGGGGGCGGCATCTGGCCCTATGCTAAAGCCCCAAATATTGGCGTTTGGCACGTTTGGCCCTGCTGTCCAAAATTCATTGGATATGGAATTGCCGTGATTAACGCCCGTGGGGAGTATAGCAAATGGGTCAAAATATGCCACGGTGTTGGTGCATCCGTGCGAGGTCTCCCGGGTCGCGGTAGTTGGCAGCGCGGCAGCCATCGTGCTCATGCACACCCAGCGGGGGATGTAACACCATCGGAAACCGACATCAAAGTGACGCGCGATTTGATTAGGACGGGCCAACTGCTGAAAATCGAAATGCTTGATCACGTCATCATTGGACACTCTGGGCGTTCGTCATTACGAGAGGCTGGTTTTTTACAGCTAAAAAGTTGAATCATGGTGTGTTTTCCTTTTCAGGGAATCACCACTTTTTTATTGTTCCAGGTGGGGATTAGATTTATATGAAGCTGCAACCAGACGCTAAACCAACCAACAGAAAATCATTATGCCCGACGAAATCACCATCAAACCGAAATCAGAATCCACCCCCGTCGCAGCCACACCGGAAAATAAAACCGTCAGCATGGGCCGGACGCAACTGGTCAATCTGTGCGCCGCCGGTTTGGGCGTCAGCTTCTTTCTGCCGTGGGCAAACATTTTTGGTGCCAATGTTTCTGGCTTTGACCTGCAAAAAGCGGGTGACGGGCAATTGTTGCTTTGGGCCATCCCCATATTTTGCTTGATCACCATTGTTGCCGGCATGACCAAACGCAGCCAGCAAATTGCCGGGCAGCTTACCGGCACGCTTCCATTCGTCTTCGGCGTGTTTTGGTATATGAAGCTTGGCCAAGACATGTTTCAAGTCCTCGCCTTCGGCGCATATCTGTCACTCGCATGTGGGCTGGCACTGCTCATTCTGGCTCGCAAGTCGAAATAACCATTCAACCAAGGGGAAATATGTTTGGCTTCTTCAAATCAAAGGCGGACGTGATTGACCACTGGTATGCGCTCGTTCCCGGCTTCAATTCCTCTAGCAAGGAGTTTTACGAGGCCGTCGAGAAGGAGTTGAAGGAACGCGAGGTCCCCGGCCTTGAGGTTTTCCATGTTGATTTTGCCGAGGGCGGCATTGCTTCAAACAAGCGGGAATATCTCCGAATGACCCGCGAGCGGCTGGTATTCGACATTTGCGCCGCGCCGTTCGGAAAGGCGTATTTTTTCAGTTGCCGCTTCGCCGAGATTCCCGCCGTCGTCAATCTCTGGGAATTCCTGGCGCTGGTCCTCGGTGTATGCGGCGCGGGCTTTTTGGGATTGATCGTCTTCAGCAGGATATTCGGCGTGCTAGGCTTGATGCTTTTTCCATTCTTGTTTTTAGCCGCGCTTGTGGCGGCCATATTCATCATGCGCAATGCACTGGCAATGGGGCTGAAAGACCTTGATGCGTCACTCGTGAAGACGCCCATCATCGGCCCGATCTACGAGGCATGGTTTCGCAAGGAAACATATTATCGCCAGGACACCCGGCTCATGTATTGCGACACGGTAAACGCCGTGGTCAAAGCCAAAGTTGAGGAAATCACCGGAGCAAAGGGCATCAAACTGATTCGATATATGGAAAATTGCCCGCTGCTAAATGAGCTTTACAAACCAAAGGACATGCCACTGCCCAAGGAAACTCCATAACGCCCCATGTCCCGGCTCGATGAACAACTGACCGAGCAGTTCCACCAGTGGGAACGGCGCGGACGCGGCTGGCAGGTGTTCGACGAGCCTGTTTCCCCAGAACCGCCATTCCGACCGTTTGAAGGCCATTATCAGCCCACAACCCCGGCAATTGACGACGGGTTAAGGCCGACCTTTTTGAGTTCGCTGGTGAAAAAGTTGAGTGGCAAATTAAGCACCGAGTCTCCGCCAGTTCCAGTAGAGCCAGAACCGGAGGAAGAACCAGAACCGCAATCACTGGTTCGGGAAAAATTGATTGAATTGCAGGCATCCCTCCCAGACAAGCTCGACATTCCCAAGGAGGCGTTCGAGCAGTTCCTTTTGAACCTATCGCTTTGCCGCGAGCCAATCGCCTTTGAACTCGTGGGGTCACACAAAAGGGTGTCGGCGCAGTTTGTGGCTGGCGAGGGCGACGCCCCGTTGCTCCGCCGCCAGTTGCAAGCATATTTTCCCGAAGCGGTGTTTGTCCCGCGAGAAGGCGGCTTGGAAAAGGCATGGGAGCAGAGCCAAGGCGATGAAGCATTGGCGGTGGAGTTTGGCTTGAAGCACGAATTCATGCTGCCCCTTGCGAGCGGCAAGCTGGACCCGTTCATCGGCATCGTGGGCGCATTGGCGGAGTTAAGCCCCGGCGAGCTTGGACTGTTTCAAGTGTTGTTTCAGCCGGCGCAAAGTCCCTGGGCGGAAAGCATCGTCCATTCCGTTTCCCACGCGGACGGCAGACCGTTCTTTGTGGATTCTCCAGAATTGACGGGCGCAGCCGAAAACAAAATCGCCCGGCCACTGTATGCCGCCGTTGTCCGCATCCTGATTCGCACCACCAATGAAGATCGGCTGTTACAGCTGGCCCGCGACCTTGCCGGATCATTGCGCGTATTCGCACACCCGAACGGCAACGAACTCATCCCGCTTCAAAACGATGATTACCCGTTCGAGGAGCATATTGAGGACGTGTTGCTGCGGCAGACGCGGCGCACTGGAATGCTGCTCAACAGCGACGAGCTGACCGGCTTTGTGCATGTGCCATCCAGTGCCGTGCGTTCGCCGGTGTTTCAAAGGCAAACGTCCAAGACAAAGGCGGCGCCGGCCATTGTCCGGCAGCGTGGTTTGTTGCTTGGCACGAACGACCACGCCGGCGAGACGGTTGAAGTCAGGTTGTCCGCCGAACAGCGCACCCGCCACATGCATATCATCGGGTCGAGCGGCACCGGCAAAAGCACGTTGCTTTTCAATCTGATAAAACAGGACATCGAAAACGGCGAGGGCGTGGCCGTGCTTGACCCGCATGGCGATCTAATTGACCGGATTTGCGGCATCATTCCCCAGGAACGGATTGATGACGTGGTTTTGGTTGACCCGTCAGATGCAGAATATTCCATAGGATTCAACATCCTGTCAGCCCACAGCGAGCTTGAGAAGACCCTTTTGGCGTCAGATTTGATTGCCGTGTTCCAGCGTCTTTCGAGCACCTGGGGGGACCAGATGAACAGCGTTTTGCAAAACGCCATCCTTGCTTTCCTCGAAAGCGACCGACGCGGCACCATCGCCGATTTGCGCCGGTTTCTGATTGAACCGGCGTTTCGGAATGATTTCCTGAAATCGGTCAAAGATTCCGAAGTGGTGTATTACTGGCAGAAAAGCTTTCCACACCTCTCCGGCAACAAATCCATCGGCTCGATTCTGACCCGGCTGGACACGTTCCTTGCCCAAAAACCCATCCGTCACATGGTTTCGCAGCCGGAGAACCGATTGGATTTCGCGCAAATCATGGACAGCGGCAAAATCTTTCTGGCGAAATTGCCGGAGGGACTTTTAGGCCGTGAAAATTCATATCTGCTTGGCACCTTGATGGTGTCCAAGTTCCAGCAGATTGCCATGAGCCGTCAGGCGCAGCAGATCGCCGCCCGCAGGGACTATTGGATTTATGCGGATGAATTCGCCAACTTCATCACGCCGAGCATGGCGGAGATTCTTTCGGGAGCGCGGAAATACCGCATCGGTTTGACGCTGGCGCACCACGAGTTGCACCAGTTGCAACGCAATCCCGAAGTGGCCAGCGCCGTCATGTCGCATCCGTTCACGCGCATTGTGTTCCGTGTCGGCGACGATGACGCCAAGAAATTGGCCGAGGGCTTTTCATACTTTGAGGCAAAGGATTTGCGGAACCTGGAAACCGGCCAAGCCGTGTGCCGCGTTGAACGCAGCGCTTATGATTTCAATTTGAGCGTTCCGCTTCCCGGCGAGCCGGACAAAGACGCAGCCACAGCACGACGACAGGAAGTGATTACGCGTTCGAGAGAAAAGTATGGCACGGCACGCGCGGATGTTGAGGCGACGCTGGCAAAGTCGCGTGAGAGTGTGCCAACGGTTGAACCACCGATTTCCCCATCGGCCAAGCCGGTTGCAGAATTGCCGAAAGCTTCCGAAGCTCCGAAAGCAGCAGAACCGCCGGCAATCGTCGAAATCACGCCGCCAGTGGTTGCGGAAATTCCAAAGCCAAAGGAACAGCCGCCAGTCATCAAACGTGAACCACCACGCGATTTAGGCCGGGGCGGTGAGCAGCACAAGGCGATTCAGCAGCGCATCAAACAGGCAGCGGAGGAACATGGTTTCCGCAGCGTCATCGAAAAACCCGTGCTGGACGGGCAAGGCAGCGTGGATTTGTGGCTTGAACGCAGCGGAGAGACCATCGCTTGTGAAATTTCCATTTCAACCACGATTGACCACGAAGTGGGCAATGTCGCCAAGTGCTTGAAGGCGGGCGTTCCGAAAGTGGCCGTGATTTGCCTGGACGAGGAACGCTTACGGAAGATCGGCACTGCCGTTTCCGGCAGTCTTGGCGCGGAATTGGCCGCGCAAGTGGAGTATTTCCAGCCCGACCCGTTCATCGCGCATCTGAAGGCATTGAAGCCGCCCGCGCCGCAGCCGAGTGAAACCCAATTTGGCGGCTACAAGGTCAAACGCTCGATTCCCAAACTTTCCCCGCAGGAGCAGAAGCAGAAGGAGGACATCGCCAACCGCATTATGGCCGAGGCCATGCGCCGGAAATAATTCCGAAACGCGTCATTTCTCTTCGAGAAAATATACCGGGCCTCTGACTTTGAACTTTGAATACGCTTCAATCATCCGCATCCGCAATTTGAGCAGGCTTTGATCGGGAGTTTCTTCCGCATTGAAGATGGAGGTTTGAGACACTTTCATATCCCGCGCGGCCTGGGCGCGCGTCCTGCCCGCCTGCCTGCGGAATAATTTGGCATGCACGGCCAAATCATTTTCATTCGTGGTTCCTCTGTGCGACATGACAAAAATCTAGCAGACACATTCAATTTGACTACATTTTTTTCTTGCAATGCAGTTACGTTTTCGAGTATGAAGTAGTATATGAGGGAAAATAGTGTCTTGAACAAACCGGTTGGCATCTGGATTCGGGTTTCGACCGAGGACCAGGCCAAGGGCGAAAGCCCGGAACATCACGAAGAACGCGCCAGGAGCTATGCCAAAAGCAAGGGCTGGCAGGTCAAAGAAGTGTATGACCTTGCCGGGCAGAGCGGCAAAGCCGTCATGCAGCACCCGGAGGCCAAGCGCATGATGAAGGACATTGAGCGCGGCCATATCACCGGCCTGGTGTTTTCCAAGCTCGCCCGCCTGTCCCGCAACCGCCGCGAACTGGAGGATTTTTCAGATTTCTTCAACAAGCACAACGCCGACCTCATTTCACTCTCCGAAGCCATTGATACCAGCACCGCCGGAGGGCGGATGTTCTTTCATTTGCTTGGCGTGTTCGCCCAATGGGAACGCGAAGAAATCACTGAGCGCGTCAATGCGTCGGTGTTGACCCGCGCCAAACTCGGCAAATCCATCAATGGCACTTCCCCATTCGGCTACCAATGGAAAGACCGCAAATTGATAGTCAAGCCGGAGGAAGCCGCTGTCCGCCGTAAAGCCTACGAACTCTTTTTGCGGTGCCGGCGTAAGGGCCAGGTCGCCAAAGAGCTTAACGCCACCGGATACCGCACACGCAATGGGAACATCTGGCGTGACACTTCGATTGAACGAATCTTGAGCGAATCCAGCGCCAAGGGCGTGTATGTGTTCAATACTATGCGACTGCTTGGAAAATGGCGCACCGAAACCAAGCCGGAAAGCGAATGGGGCAGGGTTCCGTGCGATCCAATCGTTTCCGAAGACCTTTGGAATCAGGTAAACCAGATCATTGAGGAACAGTTGAAGTCGTGGAAAAAGCCCGGCAAGCCGCCGGTGCATTTGTTCAGCGGCTTGGCGCATTGTTCGTGCGGCCACAAGATGTATGTCGCGGCCAACAGCCCGAAATACTTCTGTCGCAAATGCCTCAACAAGATACCGATAACCGACCTTGAGAACATCGTCCGCAATGAGCTAAAAGTCTTTTTCGGCCAGCCCGAACGCATCGCCGGCCACTTGAAAGAAGCCGCCCGGAATTTGGTCGAGAAATCCGCCTTGCTGGACGCCCACAGGCGGGAGATTCAGAAAGTGCGGGAGGAAATGCACCAGACGCACCAGTTGTATTTGAAGAAACAGATTTCCGGCGACGGCTTCCGCGACCTTTACGCGCCCGCCGAGGAACGGATGAAGCAGTTACAGGCCGAGTTGCCCAAGCTTGAGGCCGAAGTGGATTTCTTGAAAGTCAACAAGCTGTCCGCCGATGACGTGCTTCACGAGGCCGCCACGCTCCATGAGCGCTGGCCGAAATTGCCCTTTGATGACAAGCGCAAGATCGTCGAAGCCCTCATTGAAAAGATCGTTATCGGCAACGGCGAAATTGACATAACCTTCTCGCATCTGCCATCTTCTGAAGAACTATGCAAAAACCAACAGAGGTTAGGGCCGGGGTGAGGGGTTCGTTTTGTCCAACAGCTTGATTTTGTCCACGGAAGGTGGAATAAACTGCTGTTCGCCGGCATTCTTCATTATCCGAACGCATCCGGTCAGCCGTTGCAACGCATCCCA
>Ga0302320_10001245_pt1 | contig 61221 bp, 49 predicted proteins | sample Bog_T0_3_FD_202130 | JGI IMG/M metagenome (GOLD analysis project Ga0302320, IMG submission 202130) | Peat permafrost microbial communities from Stordalen Mire near Abisko, Sweden - Bog_T0_3 | ecosystem: Environmental > Terrestrial > Soil > Wetlands > Peat | place: Sweden: Abisko, Stordalen Mire... | reverse complement strand
AGGCGCTACCGAGCCCTCGGCGGCGACCGCAACGCCGGCCAGCACGCCGCGGGCGCCTGGCGGCGCATGTTCGTGGCGCCCAATCAACTGTTCGAGTCTCGGCCGGACGGGCTCGCCGTGCTCCAGGTCTTCCCGGCGGGGCCGGGCCGCGCGCGTTTACGCCGGCTCGATTTCTCGGCCGCGCCGCACGCGGTCGCGCGCACGCTGGCCTTTCTCGCACGCCGGATTCCCCCGGCGCTCGGCTGCGCAGCGCTCGCGGAACTGGACTCGATGCAAGAGGGCATCGCGCGCTTCGGTTACGAGTCGGCCGGCGATGCACAGAGCGGGCGTGCGCAGCGGGCATTTCGCGCATGGCTGCGCGAGCGCCTCCCGGCGCTGCGCGCCGAGCGCGCACCGGCGGCGGCGCAGTGACTCACCGCGCCGCATCGCCATGATCCGAGTCGCGTCGCGAGGCCGCGTTGCCCCGCCGCGTCGCCTTAATATTCCCTATACTAAGCCCGCATCCGAAGATCAATGGCGGGAGTACTGCGCATGAGTCTACTTTCCTTGAGCACGGCGGACTGGCACGATCGGGCCCGCAAACTGCGTTACGAGACACGGCATTTCATCGACGGCAAGTACGTCGATTCGGTCGGCGGTGGGCGCCTCACGGTCACCAATCCTGCGACCGGCGAGACACTCTGCGAGGTGAGCGCCGGCAGCGCGGCGGACGTCGATCTCGCGGTCGCCGCGGCGAAGCGCGCGTTCGCGGCGCGCGTCTGGAGTCGCAAGGCGCCGCGCGAACGGGCGGCCGTGCTCGCGAGCTTCGCGCGCCTGCTCGAGGCGAACACGGAGCGCTTCGCGCTGCTCGACACGCTTTGCATGGGCAAGCCGATTCGCGACATGGTCACGATCGACGTCCCGTCCGCCGCTACGAATTTCACGTATTTCGCGGAACTCACCGATAAAATCGACGGCGCCGTGACGGCGACCGCGGCCGATGCCTTTCACTACATCCTGCGCGAGCCGCTGGGGGTGGTCGGGTGCATCGTTCCCTGGAACTACCCCTTGCTGATGGCGGCCTGGAAAGTGGCTCCGGCGCTCGCGGCCGGCAATTCGGTCGTGCTCAAACCCGCCGAACAATCGCCGCTCTCCGGGCCGCTCATGGCGCAACTGTTCGTCGAAGCGGGGGGTCCGCCGGGCGTGTTCAACGTCGTCAACGGCAACGGCGAACCGGTCGGCGCGCCGCTCGCCCTGCACAATGACGTGGCCAAGATCGCGTTCACGGGATCGACCGAGATCGGCAAACAGATGCTGATCTATGCCGGCCAATCGAACATGAAGCGCGTGAGCCTGGAATGCGGCGGCAAGTCGCCGCAGATTTTTCTCGCCGATCTTCCCGATCTGGACGCCGCCGTGACGTACGCCATCAACGGCATATTCGGCAACATGGGCGAGGTCTGCAATGCGGGTTCCCGCCTGCTCGTCGACAAGCCGATCGCGGAGGAGTTTCTCGCCCGGTTCATCGAGCGCGGCCGGTCCGCTTACACGGCCGGTGACCCGCTCGATCCGGCGACCAACTTGGGACCTCTCGTCACGGCATCGCATCGCGCCCGCGTGCTCGACTTCATCGGCCGCGGCAAATCCGAGGGCGCACGGTTGGAATTCGGCGGCTCCGCGCCCGACATGCCGGGCGCCTTCGTGAATCCGACGCTGTTCTCCGGGGTCAACAACGGCATGACCATCGCGCGTGAGGAAGTCTTCGGGCCCGTAGCCGCCGCCATCGTGGTCGACGGCATTCAGGATGCCCTCTCGATCGCCAACGACTCGATTTACGGGCTTGCCGCCTCGGTATGGACGCGCGACCTCGGCGTCGCGCACAAGACCGTGCGCGATCTCGAGGCCGGCGTGATCTGGGTCAATTGCTTCGATCACGGCGACATGACCCAGCCGTTCGGCGGCTACAAGCAATCCGGCTACGGCCGTGACAAATGCGTGGAGAGCCTGCTGTCGTACACGCAAACGAAGTCGGCTTGGATCAACCTCGGATAGGCAGCCCGGCAGGGCGCCGCGCACGGCGAGCGCTGCGGCCGACGCTGGCCGCCGCCTCGCTGCTCGTCGGTGCGGCCGCCGGCGCGTACGGCGAGAATCCGCCCGATGGCCCGGCACCGTCATCCGCGCCGGTAGCTGCGGAGGTGCCCCCCGCTGCGGCGGGCGAACCGCCGGCGCCGGCCGATGACTCGGCGACGGAAGTCACCGTCGGGCGTTTCGTGATCGACGCCGAATACCCTGAGATGGCGGCGGAGGCGTCGCGCATCTTCGCGCCGCTGCGGGGCCACCCCGTAGCCGTCGAGCGTATTCGCGCCGCCGCGTCGGCGCTGGAGCGCGCCTACATCGAACGGGGTCATTTCCTGACCTATGTAACGATTCCGTCGCAGGAGATCCCCGACGGCGGCGAATGCCGCCTGCACCTGATCCACGGCTTCATCGAATCCGTCGACGTCGAGGGCATTCCGGAGGACTTACGCGCGCGGGTGCAGGCCTTCGTCCGGGGCCTCGTCGGTGACCCCGCGATCACCCGGGCCGAGTTCGAGCGCGCGGTCCTGCTTGCCGGGGATCTGCCCTCCTTGGCGCTGACCTCCGAGTTGCGTCGCGGCGATGCCGAAGGCGGCGTCGTCTTGGCGCTCTCCGGGAGGTATCGCAGCTTCACGAACCAAGCGTCCGTCGATAATGCGATGCCATCTTCCGACGGGCGCACGTCCGTGAGCTTGTCGAGCGCGTACGCGGGAGCCGCACGGCATCTCGACCTCGTCTCCGTGACGGCCAACGCGGCAGCCGATACGGATCCGCTACGTTCCGATTCGCGCCGGCGGCAGCTCGATGCGGGTGTGCGCTCGATGATCGGCACGTCGGGCGCGCAGGTGGAGATGCATTATTCCTGGGAGCATTCGAATCCTTCGACGAGTGCCGCGACGACCGACGGCAGCGGCAACCCGCTTTACGACACGGACAGCACGTTCACGAAAGCAGCCCTGCGTGTCTCGTATCCGGTGATCAAAGTCCAGGCGACGACGCTGTCGGCGGCCGCGTCCTTCGAGGCGGTCTCGCTGCGGCAGGATCGCGATCCACACGCGGCATCGCTCTACGACGACCGGCTGCGCGTGTTGCGCCTTGGGTGGTCCGCGGAACATCGCTTCGACGCGCGCACCGCGGTCACGCTCGGCGCCGAGTGGTCGCAAGGGCTGCACGGTCTCGGCAGCCGCGGCGCGGGGCAGGCGACTGTCGCACAACCGCTGTCGCAGCCCGGTGCAACCGACCGCTTCTCGAAATTCGAAGCCAATGGGTCCGTGCACCGCGACCTATCGGCGACGTTTGCGGTCGACGCGCAGGTGCGCGCGCAATATGACGGAAGCCGGCCGTTGCTCGCGACCGAGCGTTTCATGCCCGGCGGCCCCGCGGATCTATCCGCGTACGATGTCGGTAGTTTCAGCGGCGATCGGGGTTGGGTGACACGACTCGAACTGCAGCGCACCTGGAATGCGCCAGCCGCCAAGGCGGTGCCGGTCGAACAGGCGTATCTGTTCGCCGCCCGCGGCGACATCGCGAGCCTCGCCGCCGCGGCCCAGCCGCCGCATACCGACATTGCGAATGCCGCGGGCCTGGGTTTGCGCTTTTCGAGGGCTCTCCTGGGCGCCCGCACCGGTCCACTCGACCTCTCGGCCGAGGCCGCACGCCAGTTCAATCCAGCCTCGAGCGGCCGCCATGACGCCTGGCGCTTGAATTTCGCGGCGTCGCTGCGCTTTTGAGTCAGAGCGGCGCGAAGTGCCCGGGTGCGCTCGGCAAACTCACCTCCGGGATGCGCTCGCGGAGCACGGCGTGGAACTGCATCATCCATTGCTCGAGCCGGGACAAGGGACCCGGTTCATAGCTGCTCGACTCGAGCCCGCGCTGGACCCGCTGACAAAGCCATCGATCCTCGTTGTTGACCTGAGTGTTGATGCGGTTGCTCAAATAGCGCAGCGCGCGCATCTCCGGCCGCGCGTCCGGAAGACCGAACAGGGCGCTGCGGATCACGCAGCGGCCCGGTCCCGCGGGCAGCACCTGGAAGAAATCCATCTGGTCGGGAAACACGTCGATGCCGAGATTGGGCAGCGCGCTGTAGAAACGCCAGCTACGCCGCTGGCTCTCCGGCACGTGCGTAGCGATCTTGCCGACGAGGCGCTGATACATGCGTTCCGACCAGACCGAGGATTCCTGCTCGCGCAGCCAGCTCACGCCGCGCGCGACGGTCGACGCGGCGGACTGGTCCTCGTAATCCGGCGTGAACATGCGGTTGAGCCCGGGGTGGCCGATCGGCACGTGGTAGGACTCGAGATAATTGTCCATCGCGACCTTCCAATCGACCTCCCAGGTGTCATAGGAAATCGGGCCGAGCGGCACCATCTCGTCGAAGCGATAAGGCGCGAATTCCTCGATGAGCGGCCCCCAGGTCGCGGCAACCGAAGGCGGGTCGCCGCGCATGGCGACGAACACGAAGCTGAAGGCAATTTCGATGGGCACGGACTTGAGCGTGAATTCGGAGCGATCGAGTCCCGGAAAGCTCTCGCGCACGGGCACTCCCACGAGCGAGCCGTCGTGTCGATAGCTCCAGCCGTGATACGGACAGGTGATGGGCCCCGGACAGGTGCCGGACCCGTCGAGCAGCCGCGCACCGCGATGACGGCAGGCATTGTGATAGGCGCGGATCGACCCGTCGCGGTCCCGCAGGACGACGACGCTTTCGGGGCCGACGTCGAGGGTCACGAAGTCGCCGGGTTTCGCAATCGAATTGACGTGGCAGACGATTTGCCAGCTCGGCAGCACGATGCGCTCCAGTTCGAGGCGGCTCAACTCGGCATTGCGATACACCCAGGCGGGCAGGGCTCGCGGCAGACGCGCATTCCGGACATTCAGGGCACTCGCGACGGCTACGCTCGACATGCTGGCTGCTCCGCCAATTTATATGGGCATTTAATGTAATCCCCGCCATGGCCGCTTTGCAAGTGAAAGCGCTGCAACAACGCATTTCACCCAAGAATGCGAGCATTATTGCTTGGAGACGCCACTTTTCGCGCTTCGACAAGACTGTGGCCGACGTCTTTGCAAGCGCTTTCACAAGGCTTGGGCAATGCCCGCGAAGTTTTATATGAGCATATAATTTTTCTGGACGCTGCGGCCGGCGCAGTGCTAGGGTCGCGCTCTTCGCCTTGGGATCACCGTTCGAGAGGGGGCTGCCATGTCCAGAAAACTCACCAAGTCCAACGCGCATTTCAAGCGTGCCGTGGAGCGCCTCCCGCTCGGCGTCGCCTCGAACTTCCGCTACTGGGGCGACGAGCGCACGATCTACGTGAAGCGCGGCCGCGGCGCGCGCATCACGGACCTGGATGACAACGACTACGTCGATTACCGCATGGGTTACGGGCCCGGAATCTTGGGATATGCGGATCCGCGCGTCGATGCTGCGGCTCGCGCCGGTATGGAAATCGGCGGGGTGTTCGCGCTCTCGACGGAGCGCGAACTGACGGTCGCCGACCGCATTGCCAAGATGGTGCCGGCCGCGGAACTCGTCCGCTTTTCGAACTCCGGCACCGAGGCGGTCATGGCGGGCCTCAGACTCGCGCGCGCCTTTACGGGCAAGGACGACTACGTGATCCTGGAGGGGAGCTACCACGGCCTCTTCGACGCGGCAATGTGGTTCACGCCGATGGACAAATGGTCCGAGGTCGGCGAACCTGAAGTGCGTCCCTTCAGCGAGGGCGTGCCGATCTCTTCGCGGAGTTTCGCGCACTTCGTGCAGGCGAACGATGCGAATCAACTCGAGGACGTCTTCAAGCGGCACGCCGATCGGATCGCGTGCCTGTTGATCGAGCCGATCATGGGCAATTGCCTCGGTATTGCTGCCGAGCCCGAGTACCTCCGCGTCGCGCGCGAGCTTTGCGACCGGTACGGCGTCGTCCTGTTGATCGACGAGGTGAAGACGGGGTTTCGCGTCGCGAAGGGCGGAGTTCAGGAACTCTACGGGGTGCATGCCGACCTCTGCACCTTCGCCAAGGCGCTCGGCAACGGCTATCCGATTTCCGTGCTCGCCGGCCGCAGGCACATCATGCGCAAGATCGGCAAGGGTGTCGCGCACGGGGGCACGTACACCGCGCACTCGGTGTCGCTCGCCGCCGCCGACAAGACCCTGGAAATTCTCGACGAGACCGACGCGCTCGCGCAAATCGCCGCATACGGGACGAAGCTGCGGCAGGGCATGCGCGCCATTCTGGCCGCCCGCGGCATCGCCCACAGTTTCGTCGGCCATGCTTCGATGAGCGGCCTGTATTTCGCGCATGAACCGCCGCGCAATTACCGCGCCTGGAAGAGCAGCGATTACACGTTCTACGACGCCTTGGCGCAAGTGCTGCACGACGAGGGCGTCCTCTGCGAACCCGATTCGCGCGAACCGTGGTTCGTGTCGGCCGCGCACGACGCCGCGTGCCTCGCCGACACGCTGCAGGGTTTCGAAATTGCGGTCGATGCGACCCTGCGCGCCGGCGACGCGACCCACAAAGTGCCCGCTTGAGAGGTGCCGGCTTGAGCGCGGCGCCGGTGACGCGATCTCGGAACCTCGATGCGATCATCGTCGGGGCCGGCCACAATGGGCTCGTTGCGGCCTGCTATCTCGCGCGTGCGGGCCTCGAGGTGCTCGTGCTCGAGCGCCAGCCCTTTATCGGCGGCGCCGCGGTCAGTCGGCGGCTCTACGAGGATTTTACCTACTCGAATTGCTCCTACGTCTGCAGCCTGCTGCGTCCCGAGATCATCCGTACACTGGAACTGCCGAAGTACGGGCTGCAGGTGATTCCCTACGAGGGCGGCTGCACGATGATGCAGGACGGCGGCCATCTCGCGCTCTACGACAACCACGATGCGCTGCGCCGGGAGATTTCCCGCCATTCGAAGCGCGACGCCGAAGCCTACGACCGCTATTCGCGCGACGTCATGCGTCAGTGCAAGTTCATCAAACCGCTGCTGATGCGCGAGCCGCCCGACCCGACTTCGTTCAAGCCGCGCGACCTCCAGGAACTGCTGTACCTGGGCAGGCGCTTCCACGCGCTCGGCGAGTCGCGGATGTACGATACGCTGCGCTTTTGGACCATGAGCGCCGCCGATTTCCTGGACGAGTACTTCGAAAGCGAGATCGTCAAGGCGCACTTTGCGGGCAGTTCCATCATCGGCACCGCCCTGGGGCCGCGTTCTCCGGGGACGGCCTACGTGTTGCTGCATCATTATATGGGCGACATCGACGACACGGTGGGCGCCTGGGGGTTCGCGCGCGGCGGAATGGGAGCGATCAGCAACGCCCTCGGGGCTTCCTTCCAGGCGAGCGGCGGCACGATCCGAAGCGCCGCGCCGGTCGCGCGAATACAAGTGCGCGGCGGCCGCGCCGCCGGGGTTCTGCTCGAGAGCGGCGAGGAGATTCTCGCCCCGCTCGTCATCTCGAATCTCGACGTGCGCCGGACGTTTCTCGAGACCATGCAGGCGAAGGATCTGCCCGATGATTTCCTGCAGCAGGTGCGCAACTTCAAGATCCGCGGCTCGTCGGGCAAGCTCAACATCGCGCTGGACGGGCTGCCGCGCTTCCCCGCGATTCCCGCCGGCGCGCCATGCACGCGCGGCGACATGCACGTCACCGACACGCTCGAGATGATGGAGCGCGCTTACGATGACTGGAAGGACGGCCGGTGGTCGCGCGCGCCATACATCGACATGCTGATCCCGTCGCAGATCGATCCGACGATGGTTCCAGACGGCAAGCACTACATGTCCGTCTTCGTGCAGTACTGCCCCTATGAACTTGCCGACGGTCCATGGACGGCCGCGAAACGCGAAGCCTTCGGCGCCACGGTCATCGAGACGATCGCGCGTCACAGCCCGAATTTCAAGGATTTGATCCTTCATGCCGAGATACGAACCCCCTGGGACATCGAGAACGAAGTGGGACTGACCGAGGGCAATATCTTTCAGGGGGAACTCACGATGGACCAGCTCCTGTTCAATCGTCCGATTCCCGGCTATGCCCAATATCGCGGCCCCGTGCGCGGCATGTACATGTGCGGGTCGAGCACGCACCCCGGCGGCGGCGTCATGGGCGCTCCGGGCGCGAACGCCGCACGCGCCGTGCTGCGCGATCTCGGACGCAGCCGCGCGGCATGAACGCGGCTCCCGCGACGCGCCATGACTGCATCGTCGTCGGCGGCGGTCATAACGGGCTCGTCTGCGCAAGCTTGCTCGCGCGTGCCGGCCGCTCCGTGCTCGTGCTCGAAGCGAATTCACGGTTGGGCGGTGCGGCCGCAACGCGCGAGTTCGCGCCGGGTTTTCGGGTGTCGGCGGGTGCTCATCTGCTGCATGCGCTGCCCGCCGAACTCATGAGTGAGCTCAAACTCGAGTCTCATGGACTGCAATGGGCCGCGAGCGCTCTGCCGACCACGGCGTTGCTCGCCGGCGCGCCGCCGCTCGCGATCGGCGAGCCGAACGGTCCCGACGCCGCTGCGTATGCGACCTATGCCGCACGCATGCGCCGCTTCGCGGCGGCTCTCGCGCCGGTGCTCGCCGCCACTGCGCCGCGGCTCGGCACGAAGGACTGGTCGGATCGGCTCGCGCTGCTGCGGCTGGGCTGGCAGATCCGCAGGCTGGGCCGCACCGACATGCGCGAGTTGCTGCGCATCGGCGGGATGAACGTCTACGATCTGCTCGAGGAGCATTTTCAGTCCGCGGCGCTCAAGGGCGCGCTCGCGTTCGACGCGGTCCTCGGCACGAACTTCGGGCCGCGCTCGCCGGGCAGCGTGCTGACGCTGCTCCATCGCCTGGCCGGCGAAAGCGCCGCGGGGACGGCCGGCCTCGCCTCCCCCAAGGGCGGCATGGGCGCGCTGGCGGACGCGCTGGCGAACGCGGCTCGCGCGGCGGGTGCGGCGATCCGACTCGATGCCCCCGTGGCACGCATCCTCGTCGAGAACGATCGCGCCTGCGGCGTGGAGCTCGCATCGGGCGAGAGGCTCGCGGCACGGGCCGTCGTGTCGAATGCCGACCCGAAGACGACGCTATTGAAGCTGCTCGGCGCGCAGCATCTCGATGCCGGCTTCGTGCGGCGCCTCACGCACTTCCGTTCGCGCGGACTCACGGCGAAGCTGCATCTGGCGCTCGGCGATGCGCCGCAGTTCACGGGCGTGACGGCGGCGCGGCTCGCCGGGCGTCTGCTGATCGCACCGTCCATGGAGTTCATCGAAGCCGCCTTCAACCATTCGAAGTACGGCGAATTCTCGGCCCGGCCGATCCTCGAGATCCACGTTCCGAGCTTGCGCGATCCTTCTCTCGCGCCGGCCGGGAAGCACGTCCTGTCGGCGATCGTCCAATATGCCCCCTACGATCTCAAAGTCGGTTGGGACGCGGCGCGTCCTCGCTTCATCGAACTTCTGACGGACACGCTCGGCGAGCATGCACCCGGGCTCGGCAACCAGATCCTGAGTGCGGAACTGCTCGCGCCGCCCGATCTCGAACGCGAATTTCACATGAGCGGCGGCCATTGGCATCACGGTGAACTCGCGTTCGATCAATTCCTCATGGTGCGGCCCGTCCCCGGCGCGGCCCAGCACCGCACGCCGCTCGACGGCCTGTACCTCTGCGGCGCCGGGTGTCACCCGGGCGGCGGGGTCATGGGTTGGGCGGGCCGCAACGCCGCGCTGCAAATCCTCAAGCAGGTGGCCTAGCATGCCGAACTCCGCCGCGCCCCTGCCGCACTTCCTGCAGCCCTTGATCAAGACGCCGTTCCACGACCGTGCCCGCGGGCTGTGCCAAACCGACCGCTTCATCGCCTGGTCGGGATATACGACCGTCGACGTGTTCACGACGATGGAGCAGGAATATTTTGCGATTCGCAACGCCGCGACGCTCTACGACCTCACGCCCATGATCAAGTACCGGGTCGCGGGCGGCGATGCGCTTCAGTACCTGAACCGGCTCGTGACGCGCGATATCGGCAAGCTCAAGTGCAATCGCGTCGCCTACTGCGTGTGGTGCAACGACGACGGACAGCTCATCGACGACGGCACCGTGTTTCGGCTCGGTGAGTCGGAATACCGGCTCTGCACGGCGGAGCGTCAGCTCGACTGGCTGCTCGATTCGGCGATCGGTTTCGATGTGTCGGTCGAGGAGGTGACGGATTCGATCGCGGCTCTCGCACTCCAGGGTCCGACTTCCTGTGCCGTGCTCAGGGTGCTGGGGGTTGCCGGCATCGAGCGGCTCAAGCCCTTCGAGATCGGCGCATTTCGGATCGCGGAGGCGCCCGTCACGATTTCACGAACCGGTTTCACCGGCGATTTGGGCTACGAAATCTGGATGGAACCCGTTGCGGCCGAGCCGGTATGGGATGCGCTCATGGCGGCGGGGCGCTCGCGCGGGATCCGGGCGATCGGTTCTCAGGCGCTCAACGTTGCGCGTATCGAGGCGGGATTCGTGAGCCCGCACGTCGATTTTCTGTCGGCGGAGCAGACCATTCGCACGGGCCGCGATCGCTCGCCGTTCGAACTGGGCTTGGGCTGGCTGGTGAATTTCGAGAAGGGACATTTCACGGGCCGGCGGTCGCTGCTTGCCGAGGAACGCGCGGGCCCGCGCTGCCGCCTCGTCGGGCTCGACGTTGCGGGCAGCAAGCCGGCGCACAACGCCCTCGTGTATGCCGATCGCTACGGGCGCCGCGAGATCGGCCACGTGAGTTCTGCGGTCTGGTCGCCGACTTGCAAGCGCAACCTGGCTCTTGCTATGGTCGCCGCGTCGCACATCGCGATGGGATCCGAGGTCTGGGTGGAGATCTATCTGAATCGCGAACTCGTCTGGGAGCGCCGCATGGCGCGCGCCGTCGTCGTCGAGCGTGCGTTCTTCGCGCCGAGCCGCCGGCTCGCGACGCCGCCCGCCGATTTCTGACGCCACGGTCCGGCGAACCCATGCTTTCGGCACAACAGAAGAATTTTGCGGACCGCCCTTGGCTCGATCCGGATGCGAAGCCGCAGATCGTCATCGAGAACGTCAACAAGACTTTCGGCGCTTTCACCGCAGTGGACAGCGTCAATTTGAGGATTTTCAAGGGTGAGATGTTCGCCCTCGTCGGCGCTTCCGGGTGCGGCAAGACGACGCTGCTGCGCATGCTCGCGGGTTTCACGAACCCGAGCGGCGGACGCATTCTGATCGAGGACACGGACATGACGAGGGTTCCCCCGTACGAGCGGCCCGTCAACATGATGTTCCAGTCCTATGCCCTGTTCCCCCACATGAGCGTCGAGCAGAACGTCGGCTACGGGCTGCGCCGCCTCAAGGTCGATGCCGCGCTCCGAACGAAGCGGGTTCAGGAAGCGCTCGACATGGTGCAGCTGGGGCACCTCGGCAAGCGCAAGCCACATCAGTTGTCGGGCGGCCAGCGCCAGCGTGTCGCGCTCGCCCGCGCTCTGATCCGCAGGCCCAAGGTGCTGCTGCTCGACGAACCCTTGAGCGCGCTCGACAAGAAGCTGCGCGAACAGACGCAGTTCGAGCTCATGAACATCCAGAACCAGGTCGGCATAACGTTCGTGTTCGTGACCCACGACCAGGATGAGGCCATGGCGCTCTCCACGCGCATCGCCGTCATGAACCGCGGCCAGGTCGTCCAGGTCGGAACTCCGTCGGAGATCTACGAGTTTCCGCAAAATCGGTTCGTCGCCGATTTCGTCGGCACGACGAACCTGTTCGAGGGCACGGTCGAGGCGGTCGAACCCGGATGCATCACGATTCGGTGCGGCGAGACGAACTGCGACCTCTTCGTCGACGAAATCGGCCGTTTCGGCAGCGGACAGCGCGTCTGGCTCGCGCTGCGGCCCGAGAAGATCCGGCTCAGCAAGGAGCCGGTCGCCGGGGCGCGCGTCAATCAGTTGAAGGGCATGGTCTGGGAACTCGGATATCTCGGCAATCGCTCGACATATCGCATCAAGACCGAGTCGGGCAAGCTCGTGACCGTCTTCGCGCAAAACGATCGGCGCACCTCCGAGTGGTCGATCGACTGGAGCGACGAGGTGTACCTCAGCTGGACGGCGAACTCGGCGGTGCTGCTGCAGCAATGACGATGCGCCGCGCACCCGGGACGAGTTCCCTCCGCAGGCTCCTCGCCGCGGCGGCGCTTCTGGTCGCGGCCTCCGCCGCGTGCGCCGGCAACACGCACACCGTGGTCCTGATCGTGAGCGACGGCCTGCGTTGGCAGGAAGTCTTCAGCGGCGCGGATCCTGCGCTGCTCGACGAGAAGAACGGCGGCAATTGGGTCGCCGAGGTTGAGCTGCGCAAACGCTACTGGAGCGACGACGTTGCCGAGCGCCGGCGCTTGTTGTTCCCGTTCCTGTGGGGAACCGTTGCGGCGCGCGGTCAACTGTTCGGCAACCAGACCCGCGGCAGCATCGCCGCCGTCACCAACGGCAAAGCCTTCTCCTATCCCGGCTACAACGAGATGACGACCGGGTATCCCAACGATGCGATCGATCGCAACGAGTTCGGTCCGAATCCGCACGCGACCGTGTTCGAGTGGCTCAACGCCGATCCGGAGCTGCACGGAAAGGTCGCGGTCTTCGGCACCTGGAACGTATTCGACGACATCTTCAACCGTGCCCGAAGCCGCTTGATCATGCAGACCGGCTGGGCGCCGCCGCCCAAGGGAGCGCACGATACGCCGCGCGATGCCTTGCTGCGCGACTTGTACGCCACGACGACGCAATTCGACGAAGAGGACGCTCCCAACTCCTTCCTGCAGATATCGCTCCTCGATCACGTGAAGGCGTCCGATACACGGGCGCTGTTCGTCGGTTACGGGGAGACCGACAACTGGGCCCATCAAGGCCGTTACGATCTCGTGCTCGACAGCGCACATCGCTTCGATGGGTTCGTGCGCCAGCTCTGGGACACCATGCAGTCGATTCCCCGCTACCGCGGCCGGACCACGTTCATCGTGACGACGGATCACGGGCGCGGCGGCGGCCTTACCGAATGGAAGGAACACGGGGTCGACGAGAAGGGGTCGGAGAACATCTGGATCGCCGTGATCGGCCCCGATACGCCCGCACTCGGCGAACGCACCGGCGCGAAGCGGGTGGCTCAAGCACAAATCGCAGCAACGGTGGCCGCCTTCCTGGGGCGCGATTATCCGCAGCACGAGCCGCATGCCGCGGAGCCGCTCCTCGACGTCCTCCCGCCGCGCTGAACGACATCCCGTCGTCGAGGACAGCCACCGACGGGGGGTTTTTATATTATACTCGTGACATTAAAAATCGGGCGGCCGACTTGAGGACAATCACATGAGAAGCGTTAAGACCCTGGGGCTCTTGGGCACGGGCGTGATCGGCGGCGGCTGGGCGGCGCGCGCGTTGCACTTCGGCATCGACGTGATCGCAGCCGACGTCAAGCCCGAAATGGAGGCCTGGATACGCGGCGCCGTCGATAATGCGGAACCGGCGCTCGCGCGCCTGACCTTTGCCCCGCTGCCGCCGAAGGGCACTCTGTCGTTCACGACCGACCTCGAGGTCATGGCGGAGCGAGCGGATTTCATCCAGGAGAACATTCCGGAGCAGCTCGAGCTGAAGCAGCGGATGCTCGCCGAAGTGAGCCGGTACGCGCCCGCGGACGTGATCATCGCCTCGAGCACCTCCGGTTTGACGCCCTCCGACCTACAGAAAGACATGCTTGCGCCGGAGCGTTTCCTCGTCGCCCATCCGTTCAATCCCGTGTACTTGTTGCCGCTCGTCGAATTGGTCGGCGGCGCGCGGACGGCCCCCGCGACCATCGACGCGGCGGCCGCGTTCTTCACGTTCATCGGCATGCACGCGCTGCACGTGCGGCGCGAAGTGCCCGGACACCTCACGGACCGGCTGCAGGAGGCGCTCTGGCGCGAGATTCTGCACATGGTCAACGAGGGGGTCGCCACGACCGGCGAGTTGGACGACTCGATCGTCTACGGGCCCGGTTTGCGCTGGGCCGCTATGGGCACGAACATGATCTATCATCTCGCGGGCGGCGAAAGCGGGATGCGGCACATGCTCGCCCAGTTCGGTCCCTGCTTGAAATGGCCGTGGACCAAGCTCGAGGCGCCGGAGCTGAGCGAAACGCTGATCGATCGCATGGTCGAGGGCACGCTGGCCCAGGCCGGGGGCCGTTCGATCCGCGAACTCGAGCGGCTCAGGGACGACTATCTCGTGGCGATTCAGCAGGTCCTGCGCCAATACGACATCGGCGCCGGTTCGACGCTGCGAGCCCTCGAGGAGCGGCTGTACATCGACGCGGGGGCCCGGGAGGGCGGGGTCGAATTCACGACCGGCCGACCGATGCGGCTGGTGTCCACGGCAGTCCGGCCTGAATGGGTCGATTACAACGGCCACATGTCCGATTTTCGCTACGGACAACTGTTCGGCGACGCCATGGATGTGCTCTATCGCGAGGTCGGCGTCGATGAGGCTTATCGGCGCTCGCATCGCATGTTCTACACGGTCGAAAGCCATGTGACCCACAAGGCAGAGGCAAAGGTCGGTGAGCCGATTTACGTGACCACCCAAATCCTCGGCGTCGACGACAAGCGCCTGCATGTGTTCCACCGCTTGCACCGCGTGAACGGGGACGCGCTCGTTGCGACGGGCGAGCAGATGCACCTGCACGTCGACACGGCTACCGCGAAGGCGTGCCGGATCGATTCGGCCGTCCAGGCCAAGCTCGCTGCCTTGGCCGGTGCACAGGCCTCCCTGCCGGTGCCCCCTGAGGCCGGACGGCAGGTCGGCCGGGCTCGCGTTCCGGGCGGCGAGGCTTAGAGGCGAGCATCGATGCCGAAAATCGTCGATCACGCCAAGCGGCGCGAGGAGATTGCTCAGGTTGCCTGTCAGGTCGTGGCGGACAACGGATTCGAGCGCACGACGGTCGCCAAGATCGCGGCCGCCGCGGGATTCACCACGGGAATGGTCGCGCATTACTATAATTCGAAGCAGGAGATCATCCTCGCGGCGTTGCGCCTCATGCTCACGCGCATCGAAGGCCGGCTCATCGGCCAACACGCGCGCGGCGGTTCGAGTCTGCTCGACGTGCTCACCGAGGCATTGCCCGTCGACGCGCAGCGCTTCACGGAATGCGCGTTTTGGATGGCCTTCTGGGGCCAGGTCTCGGCGGACAAGCAGCTGCGCCGGCTCAATGTGTGGGTGCATCGCGAATACATGCGCTTGTTCGCCCGCTGCTTCGCGGTGCACTGGCCGCAATCCTCGCGCTGGCCGAAGCCGGTGCGCGACGAGGCGCTGCGGTCCGTCGTCACGTTCGTGAACGGTTTGACGGCGAGCGCGGTCACGAGCCCCGCCGATTGGCCGGCGGAGCGTCAGATATCACAGCTCCGTCTGCAGCTCGAGCTGTTGCGGCGCTGGGCCGAGGCCGGCGATTCGAGCGTGAGCGCGGCTGGTTGAACCGGAGGGGGATCGATGGATTTTTCACTGTCGGATGAGCAGCAATTGATCGTCGGCTCGACGCGCCAGTTCGTGCAGAAAGAATTGTATCCGCACGAACGCGAAGTCGAGGAGACGGGCGTCCTCTCGGAGGAATTGCATCGCACTCTCAAGGCCAAGGCGATCGATGCCGGCCTGTACGCGGCCAACATGCCCGCCGACGTCGGCGGCGCCGGCCTCGATACCGTCTCCTGGGTGCTCTACGAGAAGGAGCTCGGCAAGACGAGCTACGCGCTTCACTACGCTTGCGTCGGCCGACCTTCGAACATCCTGCTCGCCTGCGAAGGCGAACAGCGCGAACGCTATCTGCTGCCCACCGTGCGCGGCGATCGCACGGAGTGCCTCGCCATGACCGAGCCCGGTGCGGGCTCGGACCTGCGCGGCATGAAGACCACGGCCGTGGCGTCCGGCGACGATTTCGTCATCAACGGGACGAAACACTTCATCAGTCATGCCGACCACTCGGATTACGTGATCCTGTTCGCCGCATCGGGCGAGGAGGTCGCGCCGCAAGGCGCACGCAAGCGCATGACCGCGTTCCTGATCGACATGGGTCATCCGGGATTCCTCGTGCGCCCCGGCTACAAGAATGTTTCCCACCGCGGATATACCAACAGCATTCTCGAATTCAACGACTGCCGGGTGCCCAAGCGTGCGATCTTGGGCGAGCTGCATCGCGGCTTCGAGGTTGCCAATACCTGGCTCGGAGCAACGCGCTTGCAGGTTGCCGCGACCTGTCTCGGGCGCGCCGAACGCGCTCTCGATTTGTCGACGCAGTGGGCCGTGGATCGCGTCCAGTTCGGCCAGCCGATCGGCAAGTTCCAGGGCATCAGTTTCAAACTCGCCGACATGGCGCTGGAATTGCGCGCGGCGGAGCTGCTCGTGCTGCAGGCGGCCTGGCGTCGAGACCGCGGAATCGACACCGACACCGATATGGCAATGGCCAAGCTCAAGGCAAGCGAGATGCTCGCGATGGTCGCCGACGAAGCCTTGCAGATCCATGGCGGCATGGGGCTCATGAGCGATTTGCCGCTCGAGCGCATCTGGCGCGACGCGCGCATCGAACGGATTTGGGACGGCACCAGCGAAGTGCAGCGGCATATCATCTCGCGTGCGATGCTGCGCCCCCTCGGCGGCTGATCTCTCGCGCGGCGCTCGGGTAAGAGTCATCCGACACCAGCGTTCCCCGCTGCGTGCGCTGAATCGTTGCGGCCTCCGACACGCCGCGGGTGACCACACAATTAGACTGATTTCCCATGCCACAGCGGAATCCGGCGCAGAGCAGCAAGGGCGAGCCGGCCCAGTCGCAGCGCGACACCGAGAGTCCGCTCGAGGAGGCTGAACGGGATCAGGCCGTCGAGCATTCGTCGATCCGCGCGATCGTCATTCACGAGGTGCTCCGCGAAGAGGGCGAGGCGGAGCTGAAACGCCGGCCGGCGGCGCTGGCCTGGTCGGGGTTGGCGGCAGGCATGTCAATGGGGTTCTCCCTGTTGGGGCTTGCGCTCGTGCACAGCGGTTTACCCGACGCTCCATGGGCCCGCCTGGTCGATAGTTTTGGCTATACGCTCGGGTTCTTGGTCACCATACTCGGCCGTCAGGCCTTGTTCACGGAGAGCACCCTGACGGCGGTGCTGCCCGTGCTCGTGCGCCGCGACGCGGCCAGCCTGCGGGCAACCCTGCGCTTCTGGGCCATCGTGTTGTCCTGCAACCTGCTGGGCACATTCCTCGTCGCAGGCTTGCTTTCCGTCGGCGGCGTGTTTCCCGATGCAGTACGCGCGAGTCTGTTGACGACAGCGCACGAGGCGATTTCGGGTGCGTTTTGGCCGACGCTCATCAAGGCCGTGTTCGCCGGGTGGCTGATCGCCGTGATGGTCTGGCTCCTGCCGAGCGCGGGCACGGCCAAAATGTTCGTCATCATCGTGGTCACCTACATCGTCGGCATAGGCCGCTTTTCGCACATCATTGCGGGCTCGGTCGAATCTGCGCTCGCCGTGTTCACGGGCGAAGCGCCGGTGGGCGCCTATTTCGTGGGATTTCTCGTGCCGACGCTGATCGGCAACACCATCGGCGGCGTCGCGATGGCCGCACTCCTGAACCATGCGCCGCTCGCGAACGAACTCGAGGGTCGGGGGCCGCCGGATCTGATGCACCCGCGTAAGTCGTAAGCGGCGTCCGACGCGCCGACGCGGCGATCACGGGGCCCGCGATTGGGAGCTCTTGGCTGTTGCACGGCCCCGGCTCGGCACACACTTGCGGGTACGCCTGTTGGCGTGAGTTTCAACCAGAGGAGCACAACCATGAAGTCGATCCTGATCACCACGCTCGTGTGCACGTCTGCGCTCGCGGCGGCGTCCGCGCTCGCCCAGGACCAATCGCATTACGACCGCAACGCCGAGAGCGACTCGCGCGACGCCAGCATGAACGATGATTCGTCCAGCCCAGGCAATTTCGTCAAGGATTCCTTGATCACGACCAAGGTCAAATCCAAGCTCGCGGCCAAACACTTGGCGACGCTCACGAACATCAAGGTCGACACCGACGAACAAGGCGTCGTTTGGCTGCGCGGCACTGCGCCCAACAAGGATGCGAAGGATATCGCCGGCATGATCGCGCGCGACACCGACGGGGTCACTGCCGTGCACAACAAGATCGTCGTGTCGGAATGAGTTCGCCGCTCTGAGGAGGCGATCGTGCTGGAAAAGCTTCCCGAAGGTATCGGCAGGGCGCTCGTCAACCAGCGTGCCGGGTTGGAGCAGACGGTCTTCTACCGGCTTGCCGCCCGACGCGCCGTCGCCAGCATCGAGTTGTCGAGCTGGGTGTTTCCGAACAACGGCAGCTTGCCGGTCACTTATACGGCCGACGGGGCGGGCGTGTCGCCGCCGCTCGAGTGGCGGGGTGCGCCTGCCGCCGCCGCGTCGCTCGCCTTGATCGTGGAGGACGCGGATGCGCCGACTCCGCATCCTCTGGTACATGCGATCGTCGTGAACCTGCACGGGGTCGATGGCTTCCTCGCCGAAGGCGCGCTGAACAGCCCGGATCATCGCGGCTTTGGCCTCGAGCAGGGACGAAATTCCTTCTTTCAGCAGTCGTGGCTCCCGCCCGATCCGCCCCCGGGCCATGGTCCGCATCGATATGTTTTTCAGTTGTTCGCGCTCGGCGCAGGCACCGCATTTTCCGAGGTCCCCGGCAGACAGGAGTTCATGGAAGAGGTGTTCGAGCGCGCCGACGCCGCGGCCTGTCTCATCGGAATCTACGAGCGCGAACTGCGCGAGAGCATCCGTGAGGCGGATGCCGGGGCCATGGCGCCGAACGACGAAGCGGCGCGCGAAGCACCCGGCGCGATTTGGCCCGGCGGAATCATTGCGCCGGACGGTGCTCCTTCCTGACCCCGCCAGGAGGCAATTTGATGATATAAGGGGCCTCAGTAGCGGCCCCGCCACGGCCGTGCGGAATCGCCAGTCGGATCATGAGCCACGCCGGTCCCATTGCCGTCAACGCGCGCTATTACCTGGTCGCGCTCGGTGTCGCGGTTGCAGCCGCACTGCTGCAGTGGGCGCTGCAGCCCTGGGTCGGCAGTCGCGTGCCCTTCCTGTTTTTTCTCCCCGCATTGGTTTTCGCGACGACCCGACTCGGTCGCGGCCCGGCGCTGCCGGTCTTGTTGGCCGGTGCCGTCAACGCCGTGCTGTTGGCCCCTCCCGTCGGGCGGTTCCGAATCGACACTCCGGGCGATGTGGTGGCCACCGTTGCCTATGTGCTGGTCGGGCTGATCGTCGTGCATTATGGCGGACGCCAGCGGCTCACGACGGCGCGCGCGGCACTGGCCGAGGAGCGCCTCGCCTTGGCGCAAACCGATACCGGCGTGGGCGTCTTCGAGCTCGATTTTTCGCGCGGCACGGCCTTTTTGTCCTCGAGCCTGTGTCGCATCCTCGGCCAGCCGGTATCCTCCGGACCGGTGAGCCTCGAGCGTTGGTTCGGTTCGCTGCATCCTGAGCATGTGGAGTCGAGCAAACGTTCCATGCAGGAGCATCTTGCCCAAGGCGTCACCGAATACGAGCGCGAGCAATTTGTCGAATTGCCGTGCGGGTCGAAAAAGTGGCTGCTGCACCGCGTACGGCTCGAAACGGACGCGGCAGGCGTTTTGACCCGTGCTCGCGGTGCCACGGTCGATATCACGGCACGCAAGGAGACCGACGAACTGCTGCAACGTACCCGCGCCGAACTGCAGCAGCAAGTACGCGACCTGGAGCGCCTGCACGCGTTCAGCCAACAGATCGTGGCAGCCGGCGAAGATCTCGGCGCCGCGCTCCGCGGCTTGCTGAGTCTGCTGATCGAGTTGCACGGCGCCGAGCACGGCGTCGTTTCCCTCTGCGCGACGCGCGAGAGTTCCGGCATGAGCATCGCGGCCGAGGGCCGCATGAACGGCGCACCTCCGGTGGACGCCGGTGACGATTACGAGGTCATCGTCGCGAAGCATCGCGAATGGGCCCAAGGCCAGGGCCTTTGCTGGTCGCACAGCATCGCGCTCACCAGTGCCGAGTCCGCCGTGATGGGCGCGATCACGATCGTGTTCCGCGCCCCGCACGTGCAGACGAAACGCGAAATACGTCTGTGCGAGGTGTGTGCGACGACCGCCGCCGCCGTCGTCGAGCGGGAGCGGGCGCGCGTTTCGGCTGCCGACAATGAGCGGCGCTTCTCGGTGGCGCTCGAAGCGTCGGCCGTTCCGTTTACGATCCTCCTGCCCGTGCGGGATTCGAGCGGAGCGATCGTCGATTTCCATTGGAGCTATCTGAATGCGGCCGCTGCGCGGGCCTTGGGCCGCGACGCTGCAGACCTCGTCGATCGGCGCATCGGGGTGCAGTTTCCGCGGGCGTGGGATCCGCCGAAGCTGTTCGAGCACTATGTTTCGGTCGTCGAGCGCCGCGAGCAATGCGAGTTCGAAGTGCGCTCCACCGCGACCGGCAACGGCGGCTGGTTCCAGGTCATCGCTGCGCCGCTCGGTGGATCGGTTGCGGTCTGGTTCATGAACATCACGGATCGCAAACGCCACGAACAGGCGATGCACGAAGCGGACCGCCGCAAGGACGAGTTCCTCGCGATGATCGCTCACGAACTGCGCAACCCCCTGGCGCCGATTCGGCAGGGAGTGAGCATCGCGGGCATGCCGGCCTCCAGCGAGTCGCAGAGACGCTGGGCGCACGGCATCATCGAGCGCCAGGTGAAGAACATGGCGCTGTTGCTCGACGAACTGCTCGACGTATCGCGCATCGGTCGCGGCACGCTGACGCTCAACAAGTCCATCGAGCCCTTGGCGGGGCTCGTTGAGGCGGCGATCGAGATCGCGCGTCCGCAGATCGACTCGCGGCGCCACCAACTCAGCGTGAGCCTGCCCGCCGCGCCGGTCAGCCTCGAGGTGGATCGGCTGCGCATGACCCAGGTGCTCAGCAATCTGCTCACCAACGCGGCGAAATACACGGATCCCGGCGGACGCATTCAGCTCGTCGCCACCGTCGGTGCCGGTGGCGTAAGGGTCCAGGTGCTCGATGATGGCATCGGCCTCGACGCGGATCAACTCGAGCAGATCTTCGAGATGTTCGCGCAGATTCCGACGGCTATCGACAAATCCCAAGGCGGCCTGGGCGTCGGGCTCGCCCTGGCGCGCTCGCTCGTGCAACTGCACGGCGGCTCGATTCGTGCCGCCAGTGAGGGACCGCGCAAGGGCGCCGAATTCACGATCGAATTGCCGCCCACGTGTGTCGTTGCGGATACCGGCGCCGACTACGAGGCGGAGGCGGCCCACGCGATCAAGGCCGGCGCCGCGGCCCCCGGCTGAGGGGCGATCGCCGCGCTGCGCGCGATCCCTCAGCGACGCGCGATTCCTCAGCGCCGCGCAAAGATGCGCGTCGCGCCCGCGGCGAACACGTCGCCGCCGTCGTCGGCGTCCGGGTCCGCGCGCAGCAATGGCCGCCAGTTCCCCGCCGGCAGCGGGATGCGGCGCGGTTCGTGCGCAAAATTGAAGGCGACGAGCACGCCCGCGTGCGTGAACGTGAGCCAGCCTGCCACCGTGTCGAAGTGCACGTCCGCTTTGGTCGGTTTCGACCAGTGCGGCTTGTTCTGACGAATGCGGATCAGGGCCGTGTACCAGCGCAGCAGATCGGCATGCGCCTGCAGGTCCAATTCGGACCAGTTGAGCTTCGAGCGCAGGAAGCTCGACTGATCCTGGGGATTGGGAAGCTCGCCGGCCCACGCGAATGCTGCGAATTCCTTCCTGCGCCCGGCCGCGATCGCGTCGCCGAGTGCGGCATCTTGCATGTCGGTGAAATACAGGAACGGCGTACGCGCGCCCCATTCCTCGCCATGAAACAGCAGCGGTACGAACGGGGCCAATAGCGTGAGTGCCGCGATCGCCTTGAGGCGCAGCGGGGGCAGCAGCATGCTGAGCCGCTCCCCGAAGGCACGGTTGCCGATCTGGTCGTGGTTTTGCGCGCTCACGACGATCCGATCCGGGCTCACCCACACGGGCGGCCGACCGTGCCGCCGACGCCGATACACCGAGTACTGCCCCTGGTAGATGTAGGCGTCGCGCAGCGCGACGGCGACGTCCTGCAGACCCGTATAGTCGGCGTAATAGCCGTTCGGTTCGGCGGTGAAGAAACGGTGCAGACTGTGGTGAAAATCGTCGACCCAGTGCGCATCCAATTGCAGGCCGCCCTGAGCGGCGGGCCGCACCAGGCGCGGATCGTTGGTGTCGCTCTCGGCGATCAGCAGCAAGGGCCGGTTGAGTTCGACGCTCAATTGACGCACGCGATGCGCGAGATCCTCGAGCACGTGAACGGCGCCGGCGCTTTGCATCGCATGCACGGCGTCGAGGCGCAGGCCGTCGAATTGATAATCGCGCAGCCACATGACCGCGTTGTCCAGGACGAACCGGCGCACGGCATCGCTGTATGCACCGTCGAAATTGATCGCATCGCCCCAGGGCGTTGTGACGTCATGCGTGAAGTAGGGGCCAAATTCGCGCCAATAGTTGCCCTCCGGGCCGAAGTGGTTGTACACGACGTCGAGGAGCACCGCGATGCCCCGCGCGTGGCAGGCGTCGATGAAGGCGGCGAGCTCCTCGCAGGTTCCGTAGGCGCGGAAGGGTGCATACCAATCGACGCCGTCGTAACCCCAGCCGCGGTTGCCGGGGAAACTCGCGATGGGCATGAGTTCGACGTGGGTGATGCCGAGTTCCGCGAGATGGCGGAGCTTCTCGGCCGCGGCCGCGTAGGTGCCGGCTTCCGTGAAGGTGCCCACGTGCAATTCGTAGATCACCGCCTCGGAGAGCGGACGTGCCCGGAAGCCCGATCCGCGGCGGTCGCGCAGCAACTCGAGGTCGAGAATCTTCGAGGCGCCGTGGACTCCGTCGGCCTGCAAGGTGCTGCGTGGATCCGGCCGCGGAGTGCCGCCGTCCAGCGAGTATCGATAGCCGTCGGCGAGCAGCGCCGCGCCCAGCTCGACGCTCCAGGATTCGGTGCCGTCGCGCGCCATCGCATGCCGCGCGCCGTCGCTGAGCACGACTTCGACGCGGTCGGCGAACGGCGCCCACACCGTCAGAATCATGCGCCGTCCCGCACCAACAAAGCGACCGGATAGCGGCGAAACAAGGCATCCGGAGGGATTTCGCCGCTCAAGGCTTCGTCGGTCAAGCAGTTGCTCCAGGCCCCGTCCGGCAGCGGCAGGCGGGTATCTTCCCAGCCGTTGCGCAGGCTCATCGCGAAGCGGGGTACGACGGTGATCAGGTTGTCGCCGCGCTGAAACGCGAGCAGGCGACCGAGATGCGTACCTTGTGCGACGAGCGGTTGGTAGCGGCACTGTCCCGCAAAGTCCTGGGGGCGCCGGCCGCGCAGCTCGAGAACCCGGCGGATCAGCCATAGCTTCGGAAGCCCCGAGTCCCAGTCCTCGAGCGCCTGCTCGGCGCGGCAGTTGCGCGCGCGCTCGAGCAAGATCTCGCGCACGCCGAAATCCACGGGGCGGCGATTGTCGGGGTCGACGAGGCTCAAGTCCCAGAGTTCGGTTCCCTGGTAGAAGTCCGGAATGCCCGGTGCCGTCATCTTGATCAGCGTCTGGGCCAGGCTGTTGATGCGGCCCGGCAGGATCAAGGGCGCGAGAAAGGCCTCTAGTTCGGCCGCAAACGCAGGGGAGTCGAACAAGGCGTCGACGAACTGGCGGATCAGTTCCTCGTAGTTCCGATTCGGTTCCTGCCAAGACGTGTTGATTTTCGCTTCGCGGCAGGCTTTGAGCATGTATTGCCAGCAGCGATCCCGGGTCATGGGCCATGCGCCCAGCAGCGTCTGATAGAGCAGATATTCCGCGTGGCGATCCGGAGTCCGATGTTGCCAGGCGGCGGCATTCGCCTGTGACCACTGGTGCAGCGCCTCGCCGAATCGCTCCGGAATCTCCGAGAGCAGGGATATGCGCGCCCGCACGTCTTCGCTGCGTTTGTTGTCGTGCGTCGAACTCGCCAGCAGATTGTGCGGCCAATGCTCGGCGAGGAAATGACAGAACTCGTGAAACTTCTCCATGGAAATGCCGAACAGCGAAGGTTGAGAGCCGACCTCGTTGCAGGACACCAGGCGGTCGAAGCAATAAAACGTCGTGTCCTCGACACCCTTGGCGAAGACGGCCGGACAAAGCTGCTGCCAGGTTTGCATGAATTCGGCCTCCGCAGTGTCCTGCGGTTCGCGCGTCAGCACGGCCAGCAGGAAGTCGAAAACGTTGGACTCGATGTCCGGGCACGCCGCACGCGCGCTCTGCACCGCGTCGACAAGCAGCCGCCGACAGTCCTCGCCGGGGCCGAACGCCGTACGGTAGGTGCGATAGACGGTCAGGCCGGTCGTGACACGCGCCAGCGCCTCGCGCAGCTGACGCCGGCTGAGGTCGCGGGTGCGCCAGTTTCGCTGCGCGAGTGCGTGCAATTCCGCGGTGAGCCGCTCGAGTTCCGCGAGAAACTTCGTCTCGAGGATCGCGCGCTTCTTCTCGCGCACGAGGGCCGTGAGGTTGACCGAATGACCCGTGAAATCGGAATAGACCGCGGTCAGCGCATCGAGGCGGCCGGCGTCCATCCAGAGCCGGTCGACCGTCGTCATGAATTCGTAGCCGACCGTCCCGTCGACGGGCCAATCCGCCTGGAGCCGCTCCTCGCTGTCGAGAATCTTCTCCACATAGATGCGGCCGTTCGGCAGGAGGCGGCGGATCGCCTCGAGATAGGCGAGCGGATCGCGCAGCCCGTCGGGGTGGTCGACGCGCAGACCGCCGATGTCGCCGTCGGCGACGAGCGCCGCGATGCGCACATGGGCCGCCGCGAACACGTTTGGGCGATCGATGCGCAGGCCGACGAGCGTGTTGACGTCGAAGAAGCGTCGATAGTTGATGACTTCGCCCGCGACCTTCCAACCATGCAGGGAGTAAAACTGCTGCTCGAGCACGGCATGCAGCTTATTCACGTCCGCGTTCACGGCATCGACGCGAGCGGCGAGCTCACCGCTCGCGCGGGCTGCCGCGAGACTGCGCAGCGCGTTCGCGTGGCCGCGCCGGTAGCGTTCGCGCTCGGCGTCGGACGGCGTCGCCGGCGGCCCGGCGTCCCCGAAACTCGGGATGGCCTGCGCGGCGGCATCGGTGCCGCCGAGGAGCACGCCCCAGGAACGCGGCCCCAAGGGCCAGGAGGAGTCGAAATACCTTACGCGCGGCGCGGCTTCGCCCGCTTCGATCCGCAACTCACCGGACTGCAGCGCCTCGCCGTAGGCTTTTCCGAGCAGCGGCAAGTGTATTCGCCAAGGCGCGCAGAGGTCCGGATGGATGTCGTAGTAGCCGGCGAATTCGCTGAACGGACCATGGGCGAGCAGATCGTCCCACCACGGATTGCGTGCGGAAACCGCCATGTGATTCGGCACGATGTCGAGCAAGACGCCGACCCCGTGCTCGCGTGCAGCACGCACGAAAAGGCTCCACGCAGCCTCTCCGCCGAGTTCGGAATTGATGCGCAGCGGATCCGTGACGTCGTAACCGTGATGGCTGCCGGGTACCGCCTGCAGGCACGGTGACAAATAGACGTGACTGATGCCGAGCGCCGCGAGGTAGGGCAGCATGCGCGCTGCGGCCTCGAGAGGAAAGCCGGCGTGCAGTTGAAGGCGATAGGTCGCGATCCATTCACCGCTCATGGCTGAGCAGAACGAATGAACGCTCGGCCAACTTCACGAAGCGGTTTCGCTTGACCGACTCGCGCTCGACTGCCAACTCGGGGCGCGCGGTCTCGAAGGCGATCTTCCAACCCGAATGCGGCAATTCGTTCGCGAGCCGGAAATCGACGGGCGCGTCGTGGGCGTCCGTCGGCCCGGTCTGGTTGCCCTCGGTCGTGTGATTGTGGACGACGTCGAGGATCACCTCGAATCCGGCGTTGTGCAGATCCTTGACCGTCTGCTTGAATTCGAGCACGACCTCGCAAGGCGTCGCCCCCGCGACCGCAAAGCGAGGTTCCGGCGCGAAGAATCCGAGTGTGTTGTATCCCCAATAATTGCGCAGTCCCTGCTCGCCGAGGTGGCGGTCGTCGACGAAGTGATGCACGGGCATCAATGCGATCGCGGTTACACCCGAACTGCGCAGATGCGCGGGCAATTGTTCCGCTGCTGCAGCGTTAGGCATGAATGCGAAAGCGCCGGAGCCGATTCGAATCGTCCATGGCGACAAGCATATTGCATTGCATACCCGGCACTCCCGCAGGCCACGCCCCATCCTCTCGTAGGGTGATTCCGACGCGACGGCGGCCTCGCGTCCCGCTTCAGCGCTGCTGCTCGGGCCCGATCTCGTTCAAGTGCAGGGCCGCGCCGATCAGGGCGAGATGCGAAAAAGCCTGCGGGAAATTCCCCACTTGCCGCTGCGCATGCGGGTCGTACTCCTCGGCGAGGAGTCCGACGTCATTCGCGAGCGCCACCAGGCGTTCGAACAGCGCCCGGCCCTCGGCGTGCCGACCCTGGAGCGTGTACGCGTCCACGAGCCAGAAGGAGCAGGGCAGAAACGCGCCTTCGCCCGGCGGCAAGCCGTCGGTCTCGAATTCCGTGCGGTAGCGTAGTACGTACCCGTCGACGAGGAGGTTGTCTTCGATCGCTCGAATCGTACCGGCGACACGCGGATCGTCGATGGGGAGAAATCCGGTTTGCGGGATGAGCAGCAGGCTGGCATCGAGAGCCGGATCCCCGAAACTCTGCGTAAAGGAATTGCGCAGGGTGTCGAAACCCCGAGCGCAGATCTCGGCATGCATGCGGTCGCGTACCCCGCGCCAGCGGTCGAGCGGTGCCGGAAAGTTGAATTGCGCCGCGTCCCGGATGCTGCGATCCAGCGCCAACCACGCCATGATCTTCGAGTGTGTGAACTGACGCCTGCCCCCACGGACTTCCCAAATGCCGTTATCCGGTTTCGTCCAGATCGTCTCCAGATGCTCGATGAGCTGGGATTGAATAGACCACGCCGATTCAGGCGCCGTCAGATCCTTGGTGCGCGCGAGATGCAGGGCGCCGACGATCTCGCCGTAGACGTCGAGTTGGAGTTGTTCCGCCGCGGCATTGCCGATGCGCACCGGGGCCGCCCCCTGATAGCCGGGCAGCCACGCAGGCGTCCACTCATGTAGGGAGCGCTCGCCCGCGATGCCGTACATGATCTGCAGCTCGTCCGGGCTTCCGGCGACGGTGCGCTGCAGCCACTGCCGCCAGGCGGCTGCCTCCTCGTAGTAGCCCCCCTCCATGAGCGCGATCAACGTGAGCGTGGAATCGCGGAGCCAGCAGAAGCGATAGTCCCAATTGCGGGTTCCGCCGAGTCGCTCGGGCAGCGACGTGGTGACGGCCGCCACGATTCCGCCGGTCGGCGCGTAGGTGAGCGCCTTGAGGGTCAGCAAGGAACGCAGCACCGCCTTGCGCCAGGTGCCGCGATACTCGCAACGGCTCGACCACTCCAGCCAGAATGCCTCGGTTGCCGCGAGAGCCGCCGTCGCGTCGAACGCCGCGGGCGGTGCGAGATGCGAGGGTCCGTAGGTCAGGGTGAAGACGACGCGTTCCTCGGCGGCGATGACGAAGCGTCCCACGGTTTTCTTGTCCATCCCCTCGAGCGTGATCGGACAGCGCAGCACGACCGTGTTGGGTCCGGCGATCGTGCAGATTCCGCTGCCGTCGGCGAGACGCGTGACCCACGGCGTGGATGCGCCGTAATCGAAGCGCAGGATGAGTTCCATGTGCATGGGCACGCGGCCGCCGCGCCCTTCGACGACACGAATCACCGAGGAATGTGCCAGGCCCGGGGGCATGAAATCGATGATCGCGACGGTTCCGTCGGCCGTCTCGAACACGGTCTCGAGCACGAGGGTATCCCCGCGATAGGCGCGGGTCACACGCGTCACCTTGGCATCGGGAGCGATCAGCCAGCGTCCATGGCGGGTCGTGCCAAGCAGCGCCGCAAAGCAGGCACCGCTATCGAAGCGCGGCCAGCACAGCCAATCGACCGAACCGTTCTTCCCGACCAAGGCCCCCGTGATGCAATCGCCGATCAACGCGTAATCTTCGATCGGCAGCGCTACGCACATCGGGCGGGACTCTTGGGAAAACTACGGGAGAATAATCCGGTCGGGCGCCGCGCTGAACCGCAGAGCAGCCTGCCTCCGCGTAGGTATGCGCCGACAGCCCAATCTTGCATGCATTCACTCCATTCGCCGATGGACGGGGCGGCTCATCATCCGCACGATCGCAGACATGATCCACGAGAAACTCTCGGCGCCGGATAAACCACGCGGCGAGCCGCGTCCCGCGGGCGCGGCCACCGCTTCGGATGGCATGCCGACGCTGCCGCCCGCACTTTCCGGCGATCGCGTCGAATTCGACAGCGTGGCGGGCCGCTTGAGCGCTTATGTCGCCGGGCGCGGTCCGGCATTGCTGCTCATACACAGCATCAACGCGGTCGGTTCCGCCGCCGAGGTGCGGCCGCTGTACGAACACTTCAGCGCCTCGCGCACGGTCGTGGCGCTCGACCTGCCGGGGTTCGGATTCTCGGACCGCAGCGATCGTCCGTACACGCCGCGATTGATGACCGATGCCGTGCTCGCCGCCGCGCGATTCGTTCGTTCCGAGGTGGGCAGCGAAAGCGTCGACGCCCTGGCAGTCTCCTTGGGTGCGGAATTCCTCGCGCGAGCGGGGGTCGAGAGTCCCGCCACGTTTCGCAGTCTCGCGTTCGTGAGCCCGACGGGCCTGAATCACCGGAAACCCTTGCGCGGTCGCGCCGGCAGCACACTCGCCAAACCCGGGGCTCATGCTCTTCTGCGCGGGCCCGGCTGGGGCGCCGGGCTCTATCGATTGCTGACGCGCCCGCGTGTGATTCGCTATTTTCTCGAACGCACCTGGGGTGCAAAGCACATCGATGAGGCGCTCTGGCGCTACGACACCCTGACGGCCCGCCAGCCCGGCGCGCGTCATGCGCCGCTGTATTTCCTCTCGGGTGGACTCTTCAGCGGGGACATCGACACGGTTTACGAGACGCTAAGGGCGCCCGTCTGGCTATCCCGTGGAGTCCGGGGCGACTTCACCGATTACCGCCAGGTGGCACTCGTCAAATCCCGCACGAACTGGAGCTTCAGCGTGTTGCCCACCGGTGCCTTGCCGTATTTCGAGTTGCCGGCCGCGTTTTGTGGCGACTACGAACGTTTCTTGTCCGACTTGAAACTTGGCTGAACGCCGTCGTCGGCATGATCGCCGGCGCGCATTGCACTCTCGTCGGATTGCGCTGATGGCGGGGGAAACCGCCGTCCTTCATCGCTCTGCTCCGTGTGCCGACGGATCGGAGCATCCGTATCGCAGACACTGCTCCGCGCTACTTCAAGCACTTTTGAAATGAGGAGAATTCGCATGGAGACTTCCGTAGAGAACGGCGATTTGAACAGCAGCATGAGCCGGCCGGCCAATGGACCTGGTGCGTACGGTGACGCGGGCTTGGACGATTCGAAGGAGAAATTCCAGGCGTTGTTCAACGACGTCGATGCCCTGATCGGCCGCGTCGGCAGCGTCGACAGCGCGGAGTTGCGCAAGATCCAGGCGAAGTTGCGCGTGTCCTTGGTCGCTGCGAAGAGCGCACTCGGTGACAGCGCGAAACACCTGGGCCGCCAAGCGCGCCGGGCCGTGGATAGCACGGGCGACCTCGTTCGTCAATCCCCCTGGCGAGCAATCGGCGTCGCGTCAATCGTCGGCGTCGCGGTCGGCGCATTGATTTCGCGGCGGCGCTGACGCGGACACCGTTTCAATCGATCACATTGAGGAGTCAAGCCCATGTCCCTAGTTGACAAGATCGTGGCGGCGGTTACGCCGCCGGAGAGCGATGCAGCCCGAGCCGAGGCGCGCGCGAAGGCGAAGGCCGTGGCCGGTGCCAATGACTGGCTCGCGCTGGTCCTGCATCACCACGTCCAGATCGAGCAGGCGTTTGCGGCGGTCAAGGATGCGCGCGAACCGAATCAGCGCCTCGCCGCTCAGAAGCGACTTGGATTGATCTTGATGGGTCACAGCATCGCCGAAGAGGCCGTGCTGTATCCCGGGCTCGTTCAAGCCGATGAGCAGGGTCACGCCGAGATGGCGTACGCGGAACAGGCGGCCGCGAAGACGCAAATGGCCGAACTCGAGAGCCTTTCGCCGATGTCGCAGGAGTATGTCGACAAGCTCGAGCACATTCGCGGTGCGGTCGCACATCACGTGTACGAGGAGGAGGGGACTTGGTTTCTGGAGCTCAAGAGCAAGCTCACCGAGGCCCAGCAAGCCCGGCTCACGCAGCGTTATATCGAGGAGTTCGACCGCTATGTCGGTCAGGATCTCGCATGGGAGGAGTCGCGCCGACCGTCTCGGACGGGGGCTTGAGCCGCGATCGTCAGATTCGAGAGTCGCGCGCCGGGAGTTGAAATCGGAACCGGGATCCCCGGCCCGGCGCGCTGTCGACCGAAACCTCTCCTCCGTGGGCCTCGACCAGCGTCTTGACGATCGCGAGACCGAGGCCGAGTCCGCCTTCGCTCTCGGTGTTCGTTTCGCCCTTATCGAAGATTTTGGCGATGCGATCCGGTGCGATACCGGCACCGTTGTCGGTAATCGCGCATTCCACCGTCCCGCGCGCATCCACGAGGTGCGCATTCACCGAAACGGTTCCGCCCGGACTGAATTTGATGGCATTCGCGAGCAGATTCTGAATGACCCTGCGCAGCAGCTCCGCGTCGGCGTAGACGACCAGCTCGTCCGGCACGTCGTTCAAGAGCCGGGTGCCCGCCTTGCCCGCGACCGGTTGAATGTCCTCTAGCAGCGCCTCCACGAGCGGCCATAACTGCGCCTCGCGCCGCTCCAGACGGATGCCGCTCTCGGATTGCAGATGACTGTTCTCCTCGATCACGCGCGCGACGAGCCGTTCGAGATGTTGAACGTTACGTGCCAGGGTGCCGACCATCCGAGTGGCCTCGGGCGCGGTCGTCGCGGGCAGGGAGCGCGAGAGAAATTTGCTCGCGAGGGCGATCGCGTTGAGGGGCGTGCGCAAGTCGTGCGCCACGAAGGCGAGGTAGTCTTCGCGACGGTGTTGTATTTCGAGCGCGCGCCGCGTGGTGTAGGTGCGCAAAGCCTGTCCGACGGCGGCGTTGAGCACGGCGTTCAGGGTCTGAAAGCACTTTCCGGTTATCATCAGCCCATGACGCTCCGCCAGGGTGTGAATGCAGCCTCGGAGAATGTTGTATTCGGCGACGACCTCTTCGATGTCGAATGCATTGTCCGCTCGCTGCAGACCATGCGCCACGGAACTGCCGGCGTCGAGGGCCGTGTCGGCCGCTTCCTCGTTCGGGGCGCGCAGCGCTGCGACGAGTTCGTCGAGGAGCCTCGGGACGTGATCGGTGAGCGTCGGCGTGTCGAGATTGCGCGCCGACGGCAGCGAGCGCACCTGGCGACGCCAGTCGGCAATCACTGCCGCGCGGCAGCGATACAAGAGCTCGGCGAGTTCCTGCTGGAGGGTCACGCCGCTGATGGACTGTGCAACTCGCGGATCAGACTCTCGATCTGCGCGGCATCAAAGGGCTTCTTCAGCACCCGTATTCGGGCCCCGGCGACGCCCAGATCCTCCTGCCAGTCATAAGCCGACGCAATGATGATCGGTGCCGTCGGATCCATGGCGAGGATTCTGCGCGCGAAATCCACGCCCGACATGGCCGGCAGGCTGATGTCCGTGATGATCACGTCGAAACGGCGCCGACGCAGTTCGGCCAGGGCGTCCTCGGCCGACGCGAACGCCGTGACCTCGTTCGCGTCGGTGTTCAACATCTCGCATGTGATTTCCCGCACGAGTGCATTGTCTTCGATATACAAAATCTGCCGCGCCTTCATCAAGCCGCCGCGAGAGGATAATGAATCCGCAGGAGCGGCGGACCCGGGAGGATGGCCGTGGCTTCGAGGCGGCCGCCCTGGGCGGCAATCCAACGGCGAGTCGCCGTGATCGCGAGCTCGAGAGCCGATACCTCGCTGTCAGGATCCGCGGCCTCCGACTGCGGCAGCGGAACCGAGGAGTCCGCGCTGCCCGAGTGCCCGGCCGACTGCAACTCCAAAAGGGCGCTGTCGCCCTCGCGGCCGAGCAGAATACGCAGCACCCCGCCGCGCGGCATGGTGTCGAGGGTATTGGCAATGAGGCCCTGCAGCAGAAATCGGAGCCGCATGCGATCCGCGAAGACCGGTACGGCGGTCGTGGCGGTCATTTCGAAGGACACCTGCTTGCTGGTCGCATCATTGCTGAGAAAGCGCAGGATTTGCGTCACCAGTTCACCGAGTTCGAACGGCCCCGCCGGGTCATCGCGCGCCGTGATCTGGTTGAGCATATCGACCATCCCGCTGTCGTGGGCGGCCAGCGCGCGGCGCGCGATCGAGGCGGCACGATCGCGCATCGCATCCGTCGCTTCGGCCGATTGCACCGTACGGCCGAGCAGTTCGACCGCTCCATGCAGCGCCTGCAGCGTGCCGCGAATGTCGTGCAGGTACGCGGCGCGGCAGCGACCGGCGATCATCGAATTCGCCGCGGCATTGATGAGATCGTCGGGGTTCAGTGTTTTCATCGCTGATCGGCTCTAGTCCGCACCGGGGCGGGTTTTGATCGGTAGAGTTTGCTGCGAAATTATAGGTACCAGTGTCCTCTGAGGCAACGACTCGCTGTAGGTCAAGGCCTACATGCGAGGTGGACGAGGGGTGCCTACCGACCGATCACTGGGCGCGAACTTCGACCGAGACGTTCATGGCGAGGAAATCGCCGGGCTCGCCGATGAATTCGCCGGCAAGCGGCGCAGCTTGGGCCGCATCGCGGGCGACTGCGACGCGAATCAAATTGCTGCCGCCGACGAGGGCATTGGTCGGATCGAACTCCACCCAGCCGGCGCCGGGAAGATACACTTGCAGCCAGGCATGAGTCGCACCGCTGCCCACGAGGCCGGCCTCGCTGCCGATCAGACGCTCGTCATAGAGGTACCCCGAGACGAACCGCGCGGCAAGGCCGATGCACCGCACGGCTTCCATCATGAACACCGCGAAGTCCCGGCAACTGCCCGAGCCCAGTCGCAGCGTCGCCGTCGGCGTTTGCACGCCCATTTCCTCGCGTCGCAAATAGCGGAACTCATCATGTACGGCAGTGTTCAACCGGATCAGCGCATTGAGGGTATTCCGGTCTGTGCTCAGGTCCAGATGACTCTTGACCCATTCGTCGACCTCGTGATGCTCGTCCGGGTACTGCCGCTCCTTCGTGCGCGCAAGATCGACGCTGTCTTCGCGGCTGTAGTTGAACGGGAGTTCGCGCGCATAGGGCTCGATGCACTCGACGTCCGTCGGAACGGGAAAGTGTTCGACGCGAAAACTCGATTCGAACACCAGCTGGCTGGATTTTTCGGCGAACGACGTGACGGCAATCGAGTTGCCGAACACGTCGTGAATCCATCGCACGGCCTCGGGTGGCGGCGCGACCGTGAGTGACGTTTCCAAGAGACGCAGATCGTGGCTGTCCCTCGGCCGCGACATGAGCCGATGTTCGCCAAGAATCACCGGCTGCCGATATTGATATTCCGTTCGATGGCGTACCAGCAAGACCGTCACGTAGCGCTACCGTTCTTCCGGGTCGACCGGGCGATCGTCCTGAGGCCCCGGGTCCACAGGGTCATGCGGAGCGAGCGGCGGTTCTTCGGGATTCGGCGGGGGCGGCATGGTTTCGACCCGGTGCATGAAGGGCATGGCGGACTCCTCGTGTCTTGTTGATATTGCAGGCTTCAGCGTGTCTCCACACTGCCCGGCCCACCCGCGGCTGGCGGTAGGCCGCATGCTCGATCGGGTGTCAGTGATCACGCATACCGCGGCGCAGTCGGGTTGGCGGTCGCGCGGGCCCCGGCTACGGAACCTTCTGTATGAGCCAGAGCCCGAACTTGCCCTTGGGGTTCAAGCCGACGCTGATCAACATGGCCCGATTCTCGAACAGCCTGGCGAGCGGCAGGCCTTCCCGATGAGTCCGGCGCACGAAGCTCTCGAGAGGGCTGACGATGCGCACGCGCGGACCATCCGCTCCGAGGCGCGGAAGCGCATCGTCAGTCGGCAAGCGGGAGAACATGCCCCGGGACGTTCGAGGTCCGATGGCCGTATCCTCCGGAGAACCCAGACCCTGATGGTAGGTCCCGAGATCAAACGATTCCCGCGGCAGTTTCAGGCGCGAGAGCGCCGCTGGAGCGGCGCCCGGCGCGAGCGCGCGCGCACTGCCGGGCCCCTCCGCCGCGCCGGCGCCGCACACGGTCGACGCACCCAAGGCGATTGCCGTGGCGGCAGCCGACAAACGGTGTGGAATCCGGACCTTCATGGGTGTAGTTGACCATGACTGAACCGGGTTTGGATGCGGCCGTTGCAGCAGCTCCTCGTAGGACGCTGCCCCTTCGTTGCGTTTGTGGCGGTGGCGCCACCGTAGGAGGCGCCCCGACAGGGAGGCTCGGGATCTCCTACGGCGCGGCCATGATGAAGGCTTCATCCGTACGCCGTTCGCCGCGCGTGTCGATCCAAGTAACCCGGATCGGATCGGCCGGCGCGCCTCCTTTGATCCGAAAATAGAGCAGCGGATCCTGCGATACCGCCCGGCTCAGGGTCGCCCGGAGCACGATCTTGCCGGCAACGCCGATCTCGACCTCCGTAATGTAATGCGCCGGGACGTAATCGCCGTCCTCGTCCTTGCGAAAGCCGGTCTCCATCGGGTGCGGCATCAATACGTGAATCTCGGTGACGCCCGAGGCGGCGAGCGCGCGAATGCGAATGGGCTCAGGCACCGCATCCTCCGATCGTCACCTGGGTCGCCCTGACCGCCGAGAAAAATCGGCCGGCGGTTTCGACGACGGCGACGATATTGCAGCTTCGTGCGACTTTGATGCGTGTTGACACGAACGCCTCCGTGCCTTCGGGAATCGTGAAGCGTGCGACGAGCGGGAACGGATTTGCTTCCGAGAAAACAAATATATTTTGAAGCCCGGAAAAGGCGCTCGTGACCTCGACCGGAACGACGGCACCATTTTCGACGAACTCCGGGACCACGAGCGCAACTTGAGTGCTTTCGACCGGCGCCGCATCGAGGTCCCTGAGGGCGGTTGCGAGCGAACCCGCGGCGAATGCCGACGCCTCGCCGCCCGCTGCAGCCGCGCGGCTGCGTTGCAAGATTGGCGGGGCCAAGACGAGCAGGCTGATCAGACGCAGTACGCGCCGGCGCTCAGGACTGGCCTCAAGGTGCCGTGCGGACCAGGCGCACATCGTACGACTCCTCCTTGGGGCTGTACTTGACGCCTTCCGGGCCGAAGCTCAGCGCAAACGCGCCCGCCACGTCCGCCTTCCGCGACGTCGCCGACCAGTAGAACCCGGGTGGTGTGTGCGGAAAGACGCTCAGATTGATGCGCGGATTTTTGCATTGCCGTTCGGCGATACCCGCGAGTTCCTGCAGTTCGGGCACGCGCCAATCATTGAAGAAGAACCGGCCGCTCTTGTTGACGGCGATCGCCTCGGCATCGGCCGCCGCGCGGGAAAGCGCGAGCGGTTTGCCGGCGCAGGTTCCCGCCGACCATATTTGACCGATCGAGCAGCGCATCCACATGAGCCTCGATGGCTTGTCCGTGACCGTACCGTCGCCGTGATCTTCGAACTGGCTCGTCGGCGATGACAAGGGGTAGATGCTCGTGTCACAAGACTGCGTTTCCGGCTCTGCCGCCGCGCAAGTCCGCGCGCACGCCAGGACGACGGTGCAAACGAGCACCTCGGCGAGGAGCGAGAGGCTCGGAGAGCAGTTGAGGGCGCAGGCAGGCACGTCGTCGCCGATCTATTTGTCGACGCCGAGGCCTGACGATTTGTACGGGTAACCCACGCCGGACTTCACCGGGACCGGAGGCGTCGGCAGCGTGAAACCCGGCTGGAGCTTCTCGCCGCGATACAAATAGACCGCGTACGCCTCGAGCGCGACCATGTCGGCGCTGTTGACGTCGAGTTGATTGCCGTCCTGCGGGTGCACGATGCACCAGTTGATCATCTCGCGCATCGGTGCGACCGCGTTCAATTGGGGTACCCACTTGGGGAACGTCTGCGGATTCGATGCCGCCGCATCGGGATGACAGTTGCCGCACGCGAGGCCATTATGCGACATCTCCGGATTGCTCCCGTGCCACAGGTCCCGCCCGCGGTTGACGACTTCGAGCAACTCTTGTTGCTGCTCGGCGATTTGCGCGTCGGTGAATGGTGCGCGCGCCGAGATCGTCGCGGCCGCCAGGAGGCCGGCGCCGATCGCGCCGATGGCCAATCCATGTCTGCTCAGAGTGCTGATCGTGTTCATTGATAGTGTTCCCGCAATTCGCGCAAATGACTTCAGACCTTGACGCCTTCCTTGAGCCAGGGGCTGAGGGAGTTCGCAAACGGCTCGTAATTCAGCACGCCGCCCGACACCGAGTCCAGATTCACGACTTGCGTGCCCATGCCGTCTTTGGTGTTGGCCGGGTCTGCCTGGTTCATTTGCGAACCGGGGTATTCGAGCTGCACGGGCGGGTAGGGCCAGGGCCAAGACGTCGACAGGGCGCCGGCCGAACTGAGATTGCCGATCTTGTTGAAGATCGTTTGATGCACGTGCCCGTGCATCGACACGACGTGATCGAACTTCGACAAGATCTCGCGAATCTGGGGTGCATCCTCGGTTTGGAAATTCCAGCGCGGATAGTAATCCCACAGCGGAGAGTGCGTAAAAATCACGATCGGCGTTCCCGCGCCGAGTTTCGCGACGTCCTTGCGCAAGAACTCGAGTTGGACGTCGCGCACGCCCCACGGGCCGGCAATCGGGCTCTCCAGCATCTCCATCGTGCCCATACGCTGCTGGGCGGAGAGTCCGGCACCCGTCCAGAAATCCCTGACGAGGATGGAATTCAATCCGATGAGATGCACGCCCTTGTGGTCGAAGGACCAGGTTTCGCGCCCGAAGAGTCCGTTCCACGCTTTACCCAGGTCCAAATACCAGTCGTGTTCGCCTGGGATCGCCTTGAGGGGCATCTTGAGCTTGGCGAGGATGCTCTTCCCCTTGACGAGTTGGTCTTCCTTGCCGTTCTGGGCGATGTCACCGGTGTAGACGACGAAATCCGGCGCGGGCGCCAAGGCATTGACCTGCGCCACGGCATCCTCGAGCGCCTTGTCGAATTTATGATTGGGAATGCTGAACAGGTGCGAGTCCGTGATGATCGCAAAGCTGAACGGGGCCACGGCGCCTTTGCCGGTCGCTGCAGAGAGAATCTCCACGAGTCCCAAATTCCAACCGATTGCGCGGGCGGCGACGGTTGCGATCCCGGTTTGGCCGGCCAGGCCGAGAAAATGCCTTCGGCTGAATCCGGTCTGCCGTCCCCGGATGCGAGTCGCGTCCGTCATCGCGTGCCTCCCCTCGTCCCGATCTTTTTTTGGATTTGAGCGCGGTATGGCGCCATTCCCCCGTCGATTCGCAGGAACTGTAATGGAGCGATGACGCCAAATGAAATTGAAAGAATTCGAATTGATCGGTTGTTTTTCTAATATCGGGATCAGGCCCACACGTCGGGATCAGGCCCACACGCGAGCCCAGCGTATCAGCCGAGCGTGTCGGCCCAGATATTGCGCGCCCAGCTCCGGGCGTAAGGCGCTTCGGCAGCCGACCGCGCCGCCGACGTGCCGCCGGCGCCAGCGATCGGTTTGAACGTCCGCTCGGCACCCGAGTATTCATAAACGGCCGCCGAATGGATCACTTCGGTCGGACTCAGGAAACTGTAACAGGTGTTCGTGAGCATCGGGTCCGGATCGATGGGGCGATCCGTGAGTGCGGCGACGATCGCGGCGGCGGCCACCTTGGCGTGGCCGTTCGCCATGTGTCCGGATTTCGGCATCATGCTCGCCGCTTGGATCGCATCGCCGAGCACGTGCACGTGTTCGGCAGCCGTCGATTGGAAGGTCGCGAAATCGACGCCGCACCAGCGCTCGTTGACGTTCGCGAGTCCGGCGGCGCGGGCTACGGCGGCGGCGCGTACCGGCGCCAGCACGTTGAGCACGTCGGCGTGCACGTCCTCGGACACCTCGAAGCGCAGCGTCGAAGTCCTCGTGTCAACCGCGACGACCTTGCAATGATTCCGATATTCGATGCGTGAGCCGTACAATTCCGTCCAAGCTTTCTTGAACAGCGTCCCCATCGCGACCACGTCCTGATTGGCATCGAGCACCAGCACTTTGGAGCGCGGCTTGAATCGGGCGCAATAAGCGGCGACCAAACTCGCACGCTCATACGGAGCCGGCGGGCAGCGGTAGGGTGTCTCCGGTACCGTGATTGCGAAGACGCCGCCGTCCGGCATCGCCGCAAGCTGGGCCTGAAGGGCCGTGGTTTCCGGTCCCGCCGCCCAGGCCTGCAGGACTGCGCCGGAAGCGCTTGCCGCGGCGAGCCCGGTCACGGCGTCGAAATTCGGCTCGATGCCCGGGGCTAGCACGAGTTTGTCGTAGCGGAGGGAGGCGCCGCCGGCGAGCTGCACGCGGCGCCGGTCCAGATCCAGCGCGGCGGCCCGGTCGCGAATCAGGGTGACGCCGTGCCGTGTGCCGAGCGGCGTGTAGGAGGATGTCAGCGCCGCAAGCGTCAGATCACCGGTGATCACCTGGTTCGACAAAGCCGTTGATACGAACCCGGCGTTCGGTTCGACGAGTTGGACATCGATCGTGTAGTTCGACCACCATCGCACGTACTTGGCGGCGGTCGCGCCGGCGAAGCCGCCGCCGATCACGACGACACGGGGCGGCGGGGGGGCGCGGCGCGAACCCGCACAAGCGCCGAGCGCGGCGCCCGTGCCGACCGCAGCCGCGCCGGCGGCAAGCCGTTTGCAGAGGTCGCGCCGCCTCATCGCGCGGTGTTGGCCGGTCTGCCGGGCGGTTCGGCGCCGCGCGCGGCAAAATAGCCTGCCAGAGCCTCGATCCGCGCTTCATCGAAGCCCTTCGCCAACTGTTGCATGATCGTGGCCGGGCGCGTGCCGTCGCGGAAGCCCAGCATGTCGGCGATGAAGGTCTCCCTCGGCATGCCGGCGAGGCTCGGTATTGCGCCACCCCGAACCGCGCGACCGGCAGTGCCGTGGCAGCCGGCGCACGTCGCGGCGAGCGAGCTCAAGGACAAGTCGGCGGCCGGTTGGCCGCGCGCGGCGTATGGGAACAGCAGCACATTCGCGATCATGGCGAGGCTTGCGGTGGCGGCGAGTCGATCGCTCATGCGGCGAGTATCCTCGATCGGCGGGGTGCGAACATAGGGGAGTCCAAGGTGAACGCAGCGAACCTTAGCATTCGCGAGATCGAAAATGTAGGCGCGGCTTTGACAGCGATCAGGCGTTTTCCTAATATCGGCGCATGGGAAGTCCGCGAATCGCCTCGCTGCGCCAACTGCAGACTTTTCATGCGGTCGCGCGGCTCGGTAACGTGACGCTCGCGGCCGACGAGCTTCACCTCAGCCAGTCCGCGGTGTCGATTCAAATCGGCGAACTCGAGGACACGTTCGGCACGAAACTCGTCACGCGCACGGGTAGGGGCGTGCGGCTCACCGAAGCGGGCGAGATGCTCGATCGGTATGCCGACCGGATGCTCGCCTTGTGGGCGGAAGCCGGCGACGAAATGTCGGCCTTTCTCGGCGAATTCTCGGGAACGCTCAAAATAGGCGCCGTCACGACCGCGGAGTTCTTTTTGCCCCGTCTGCTCGTGACCTTCGCGAGCGAGAATCCGCGGGTCAAGGTCAAACTGCACGTCGACAAGCGCGACGCGATCGTTCGCAGCCTGGCGACGCAGGAGATCGACATCGCGGTCATGGGTCAGCCGCCGCATGAACTCAACGTCGCCGCCGCGCCCTTCGCGAAGAATCCGGTCGCATTCGTGGCCGCGCCCGACCACCCGCTGATGTCGCACAAGAAACTCACGATGGCGGTGCTCGCGGAGTCGCGACTGCTCGTGCGGGAACCGGGATCGGGGACACGCGCAACGGTCGAGCGACTATTCAAGGAGGCCGGATTGCGCCTACGGATCGGCTCCGAACTCTCGGGCAATGAAGCCATCAAGCAAATGTGCGCGGCCGGATTCGGACCTGCCTATTTGTCGCTCCACACGTGCATTCTCGAGATCAAGGCAGGGATACTCGCCATTCTGCCGATGCCCGACAATCCGTTTCTGCGAGAATGGTTCGTCGTGCGCTTGTTCGCAAGGCAGGTGCCCCCCTTGGCCCTGGCCTTCGAGCGATTCCTCTGTCACAAAGGGCAATCGGAGGTCGCGAAGCAGATTCCGGCCGGCTGGCAGTCCGCACGCGTCGTAAAATCCAGCCCGCGCTCCCGAAGCTGGCCGCCCAAGGCCAGACAACCAAGGCTAGATGCCCAGTGAGGGCTTGCTCGGTCTGTGCTTCGGATGGGCGTGATTGGCGTGACCGACGATCGCCGGCTCGATCGGTGTGCCGTAGACATGCAGATTCGCATGGGCATGCGGGACGAAGGAACTCGGCCGGGGTCGGATACCGTGGGGCGCCACGTCGGCGACGGACAGCGCGGGCTGAACCAGCGTCAAGGCTGCGAGGATGGTCATTGCGAATTTCGGCATGGTTTGAGCGCTCCGCCGACATGGTATGTCAAGCGCCCGATGTGCTGGGATTTGAACGCCGGTTACGTGATGCGCGTCTCGCGATTGGTCGGCGCAGCGGAAGCCCCGGCGCGCGCCGCCCTTCGGGATCGGGAATGGGCACCTCCGTCAGCCTGCGTGGGCGGATTTGGCGGAATTCCGGGATGGCGCATCGCGCTCGGCGATTGCCGCGCGCACCCGCGGAATGACTTCTCGTCCATACTCGATGGCGTCGTGCATGGGGTTGAACCCGCGGATCAGAAAGGTCGTCACGCCGAGATCGTGGTAGGCGCGCGCTGCTCGCCCTGACGCGGCATTTGCGTTTTCTCGTGGCCGTGCGCCCCGGACTGATCGCGCCGATTCTCGCCGCGCGCATCAACGCATCCCTCGATCGCATCAGCGGTGGACGCGCGAACTTGAACGTGGTGAGCGGCTCCGGAAAGTTCGATTTCGAGGGCTTGCCGCTCTCGCTCGAGGAGCGCTATGAACTGACCCGCGAATGGCTCGAGGTTTTCCGCGCGGCGTTCGGCAGCGACCCCGTGAACTTCAAGGGCAAGCACATCCATGTCGAGAACGGCAAGGCGCTGCTGCCGCCCGTGCAGCGTCCCTATCCGCCGATTCATTTTGGCGGATCGAGCGATGAGGCTCGGGCGGTTGCCGCCGAGCACGCGGACGTGTATCTGTCGTGGGGCGAGCGCCCCGAGGAAGTTCGAGAGAAATTTGCGGACGTCCGCCGCCAGGCAGAGGCGGGCTGCGCCGCGTCCGAGTCGGTCGGCCAACAGCGGATGGCACGCTTGCATCAAGGCAGCCGTGACAGTTTGCGCATCGGCCGGAATCTTTGGGCAGGCGTTGGTCGGGTACGCGGCGGCGCGGGCACGGCATTCGTCGGTAGTCCCGAGAACATTGCGCGGGCCTTGTCCGAATACCGGGATGCCGGCGTCGAGACTTTCATTTTGTCGGGATACCCGCATCTCGAAGAGGCGTATCGCACGGCGGAATTATTGTTCCCGGCAATCGGCAAGGCGAGCCCCATTTTTCAGACCGTCCAGCAAGCCGTCGAGACCGCCACGGCGCGCGCGGGTGCTCCGACCGTCGGGCGTTTCGGCTCGATCTGATGCGCGACCAGGCACCGCGCCGCTTCGCAAGCATGCAGCATCGCAAGCATAGAGTGTGCACGCAATTGATACCCTGGGACATGCCGGTCGGATCTACCGATAGAACAAAGGGTTGTTGGTAATCTTCCGGCCACGCAGTATCTTGTCGTTCGGGCACCGCATCCCGACGAACGAAACCGACTGATCGAACTCCCCTGTTCCGGTTCTTGTTTGTTCGCGGGCTGCGGATGCCCACCACGCCCGCGCCGGCCATCCGGCGCATCCCGCTGCCGGCCATGCACCGACGATGTCCTGTCGTCCATCTCGCGGCGACTACTCCTGATCGGCACGCGGACTCAGCACATAGGTAACCTGCAACGCGCATGTAACCTACAGCGCATAACATTTCTGGTTGTATACTTTTGGAGCCAACGAACGATTTTGGAGCCAACCGTCGATGCGTTCCGCCACCCTGCTTTTCGGTCTCGTCGTCCTGGGTTCCTTGGTCGGGCCGGTCGCAGGCAGAGCGGAGGACGCGAGCGTTCCATTGGATCAAATCGTCGTCGTTGGAACCACGCCGCTGCCGGGTTCCGACATCGATCGGGAACGCGTGCCGACGTCGACGCAGGTGCTCAGGTCCGAAGACGTCGACCGCACGGGAATTCCCGGGTTGACCGGTGCGATTCTCTCGAATGTGGCCTCGGCCACGCTCAACGACGTCGAGAGCAACCAATTTCAACCCGATATCCTGTTCCGCGGATTTACCGCATCCCCGGTTGCCGGAACTCCTCAAGGTTTGGCCGTCTACGTGAATGGCGCGCGTTTCAACGATGCCTTCGGCGATACCGTCAACTGGGATTTGATTCCGCCCGCGGCGATCCAGTCTGTCGATATCGAAGCCTCCAATCCGCTGTTCGGATTGAACGCGCTCGGCGGGTCCGTGAGCGTACGGCTCAAAAACGGCTTCTCGGATACGCCGAACGATGTGACCGCCTATGGCGGATCCTATGGGCGCCGGGCAGGCATCGCTGAGTTCAGCCGTCAGAGCGGTCCGTTCGGCGTCTATGTAACGGGCGACGTGACCCACGACGATGGGTTTCGCGAGACGAGCGCGTCCGATCTGTATCGCGGATACGCCGACCTGGGCTGGCGCGAAGGGCCTGCCGAAGTTCATCTGGGTCTGACCGTCGCGCACGATCGGCTCGGCAATCCCGGCGCCGCGCCCGATCAGGCGCTCGCGGCGAGCATCACGAACATCTTCACGGCGCCGAATATCGTCGACAACAAGTTCTGGGGGCTCAATCTCGATGCAACCGCCAAGCTCAGCGATACCGATTCGCTGCAGGGCGTCGCCTATTTCCAGAGCCTGCGTCAATACGTGCCGAACGGAACGACCGCGGAAGTCGGTGCCTGCGCCGTCCCTGGCGGGCCTCTCTGCAATGACGACGGCACGGTGGTCACGACCTACGGTAACCAAAACGTCAACGATTTTTTGAACGGCGGTGTGTTCTCGGGTCTCAGCATTCAGCAACTGTCGAGCCACGCTTACGGAGCTACCGTCCAGTTCACCGATCAGAGGGTCTTGGGCGCCGCCAGCAATCACCTGGTGGTCGGTGCGAGCTTCGACGGGTCCGAAAGCGTTTTCTCAGGACTCGCGGAACTCGGTGGTTTCGATCCGTACACGCGGGAGTTCATCGGCCCAGGCGTCGTTCAGGATCAGCCGAGCGAAGGTGTCAATCCCGTCCGGGTTCGCAGCAACACGCGATCCTACGGGGCGTTCATCTCCGAGCTGTTGCCGCTCGCGGGCGATATCGACCTATCGCTGAGCGGACGATTCAATGACTCGCAAATTGGGCTGGCAGACGAACTCGGCGGCCCCGTCAACGGCCAGCATACTTACAACCGCTTCAACCCGAGCGCGGGCCTGAGCTATCGCGTCGCCGCGTGGGCGCAGGCCTATGTCAGTTATACGGAGACCAATCGGGTGCCGACCCCACAAGAACTGTCCTGCGCGAGCCCGGCCTCGCCATGCAGTTTGCTGAATTTCTTCGTCGGCGATCCGAATCTCAACCAGGTCGTCGCGCACACTGCCGAGGTGGGTTTGCGCGGTCACTTCGTGGCGCGCGATGCCGGTGAGTTGCGCTGGAACCTCGACTACTACCACACGCAAAACACGGACGACATCATTTACGAGTCGACGGTCGCGAACCCGAATCTCGCCTTCTATACCAACGCCGGAAAGACCTTGCGGCAGGGCGTCGAAGCGGATCTGCGTTACGACCGGCGGCAGTTGCGCGTGAAATTCGGCTACGCGTACACCGACGCGACGTTTCGTACGTCGCTCGACTTGAACAGCGGCAGCAATCCCGCGGCCGATGCCAATGGTCAGATCCAAGTGCAAGCGGGGAATCGCATCCCGGGCATCGCCCGAAATCGCGTCAACCTCGTGATCGACTATTCATTCCGGCGCGATTGGACGATCGGTGCCGAAGCCGTCGCGCAGACCAGCGCCTATCGTTTCGGGGACGAGGCAAATCTGACCGCCCCGATCGGCGGCTATACGGTCGTCGACGTCAACCTGGCTTACCGGCCGTTCGAGGGGGTTACTCTGTTTGGCGTGGTGAACAATGTGCTCGACAAGCGCTACTACACGTACGGCTCCTTCGGTCCCGTCGGCGATGTTCCGTGGCCGAACATTCCCGGCGGCGTGACCGACCAGCGGACGGCGAGTCCCGGTATGCCGATCGCTGCCTATGGAGGCGTACGGGTGGTTTTCTAAACCCGCCGGCCGGACGAACTCGATCCGTTCGCCACGAATTTCGAACCGCGCGTTACGCAGGCGGTGATGGATTCCAGTCGCCGTGTCGCGAGCGTCCCGAATTCTCGCTCGAGTTCGCGGTAGCGATCGACGAGTTCCTCGCCAAACTTCGTCAATACGACGCCGCCACCGCCGGGGCCTCCGCGAATCGCCCGGGTGACCGGCTCCTTGAACGCGCCTCGGAAGCTGTCGATGAGCATTCGCGCCCGCCGATAGCTCATGCCGAGCGTGCGCGCGCCCCGCGTCAGGGAACCGGAGGTGCGAATCGCCTCGAGCAGGTCGATCTTGGCCGGTACGACGCCGCAGGTGTCGGAAAAGTCGATCCGAAAGCGAATGATCGGCCTTGGCATCGGCGTTGTTCCCGTGGCGCATCCGTCCTGTCAACGAGCAGCACGATGCTACGACGGACGTCGTAGGTATGCAAACCGCCGCCGCCGCGGCCGACACCCGGCCGCTGCGTCAGTTCGCGTCACCAGGCAGATCGAAGACCAGCACTTCGGCATCGCGACCGCTCTGCAACGCGAGGTGCGCTTGCCCGGTGATCTTCAGGGCGTCGCCCGCGGCGAGTTCGATCTCGTTGGCCGTCACCGCACCGCGCGCGACATGCACATAGAGGCGCCGACCGGCCTCTGCGCTGAGGTTTGCCGCCTCGAGTCCGTCGAACAAGCCTGCATAGAGGCGCGCATCTTGATGAATGAGCAACGATCCTTCCGCGCGGTCCGGCGAGACCAACAGGCGTAAGCGACCGCGCTTCTCGGCCGTCGGAAAGCGCTTCTCCTCGTAGCTCGGCTCGATGCCGAGCGCGTTCGGCTGAATCCAGATCTGCAGGAAGTGCGTGCCCTGATCCGCGGAGGGGTTGAACTCGCTGTGGCGCACGCCCGTTCCCGCACTCATGCGCTGCACGTCGCCCGGGCGGATCGTCGAGCCGTTGCCCATCGAATCCTTGTGCGCGAGCTCGCCGGACAGCACATAGCTGATGATCTCCATGTCTCGGTGCGGGTGGGTCCCGAAGCCGGCTCCGGCCGCGACCCGGTCCTCATTGATGACGCGCAGCGGCCCGAATTCGACATGTTTCGGATCGTAGTAGTCGGCGAACGAAAACGTGTGGAATGACTTCAGCCAACCGTGATCTGCAAAGCCGCGTTCTGCACTGCGTCGAATGGTGTTCATGATGCCCTCCTGTGACACAGGACAATAGGGTCGAAAACCAAAAATAAAAGCGCAACGGCGCCCGGGGTCCGGCGCAGGATCTCGAGGCGCCATCTGGTTTTCCGCAGCGCTCAGATTCGCAGGCCCTAGGTGATCGTCACGCTGACCGAGTTGGACGTCGAAGGCTTGTCGGTCGAGTCGCCCGAGTAGTTGGCCACGGCCGTATGCGTGCCGACCTTCAACGTCGACGTCGAGAAAGTCGCGACCCCGGATGTCAGCGGAATCGTGATCTGGGCGTTGCCCGACACGAACGTGACCGTGCCCGTCGGCACCTTCGTTCCGGAGGCCGGTTTGACCGTCGCGACGAGCGTCACCGTGGTCCCGTAAGGACCCGACGTGGGACTCGCCGTCAGGGTCGTCGTCGTCGCGACGACCGTGGAGGAGATCGTCACGGTCACGGCAGCCGAGGTGGAGGCCGCATCCGTGGCATTGCCCGAATAGACCGCCGTGACCGTGTACGTACCGGCCCCGAGCGTCGAGAGGGACAATGTCGCCGTGCCCTTGCTGCCGAGCGCCGCGGTGCCGAGCACTTTCGTGCCGTTCTTGAACGAGACCGTGCCCGTCGGAACCGCAGTCCCAACCGTGGCCTTCACCGTGGCCGTGAACTTGATCGGAGTGCCGGGCGCGGCGGACGTTGGCGATGCGGCGAGCGTCGTCGTCGTGGCATCGACGGTGACCGTCACCGTGACGGGGGATGATACGGAGGCTTTGGCCGCCGCATTTCCGGCATACACGGCCGTGAGTGCGTGGGTGCCGACGCCTAGCGTCGTAATCGTCAGGCTGGCCGTACCGGTCGCACCGAGCGTCGCCGTGCCGAGCGTCGTCGTGCCGCTCTTGAAGCTGACCGTGCCGGTGGGCGCGATGCTTCCCGTCGTCTGCTTGACGGTGGCCGTGAGCTTGACTGCCGTCCCGAAGCTGAGACTTGCGGGCGTGGCCGTGATCGTCGTGACGGTTGCGTCGGCGCTCACCGTGACGCTCACCGCCGTGGAGGTCGATGGGTCGTCGGTGGCGTCACCCGAATAGGCCGCTTCGACGGAGTCCTTGCCGGCGGGCAGGGCGGACGTCGACAACGTCGCCTGGCCCGTTCCGTTGAGCGTCTGCGTGCCGAGCACGGTCGTGCCCGCCTTGAAAGTGACCGTTCCCGTCGGCACTTTCTTGCCGGAGGCGGGTTTGACGGTCGCCACGAGAGTCACCGGAGTGCCGTAAAAGCCCGACGCAGGACTCGCTGTCAACGTCGTCGTCGTGGCATCGGCGGTTACCGTCACCGTGACCGGGGATGAGACGGAGCCTTTGTCGGCAGAATCGCCCGCATACGCGGCGGTGATCGCATGGGCGCCGACGCCGAGCGTCGCGATCGACAGGCTGGCCGTGCCGGTCGCGCCGAGCGTCGCCGTGCCGAGAGTCGTCGTGCCGCTCTTGAAGCTGACCGTGCCGGTGGGCGCGATGCTTCCCGTGGTCTCCTTCACGGTGGCCGTGAGCTTGATCGCGGTTCCGTAGCTTGGCGTTGTCGGCGCGGCCAAGATCGTCGTGGTGGTTGCGTCGGCGTTCACCGTGACGCTCACCGCCGCGGACGTCGATGCAGCGTCGTAGGTGTCGCCTGAATAGGCTGCCTCCACGCTGTCCGTGCCGGCCGGCAGGGCAGTCGTCGACAAAGTCGCCTGGCCGGTTCCGTTGAGCGTCTTTGTCCCGAGCACGGTGGTGCCCGCCTTGAACGTGACCGTTCCCGTCGGTGTCGTCGTGCCCCCGATCGGCGTGACGAGCGCGGTGAATGACACCGCGGAGCCGTCCGCGACGGCGCTCGTCGATGCCGTCAGCTTGGTACCGGTCGTGACGCGCGGTATCGGATAAGGCGCGAGGGCCCAGATGCTCGCGGCGCCCTTGCCGCTCAGCTTCGGGCCCGTCGTGACCAGCCCCGTCGTCGAATTGACCTTGGCGATGCCGATTTGCGGCGTCTCTTCACCCCCCCAGAGGATGCCGTTCTCGAACAGCAGAGCCCCCAATTCAGGACCGCCGGTCGCCCCGATCAAGGTTGCTGCGCCGGTGCTCGTGTCGAGCTTGTAGAGGTTCTTCGTGTCGCTCAAATAGAGGGTCGCGGAATTCGTCGACAGGCCGTACCAGGAGCCCGCAGTACCGATTCCGGTGAGCCCGGTCGGCCCGATGCGCGTGGCGACACCGGTCGTCGGATGAATCGAGTACAGATCGTCGTCCGTTCCGACGGCGAACAATTCGCTGCTCGTCGTCGAACCAAACAGCACGTAGGCGATCGTCGATTTGCCGATGGCTGTGAGCGCGCCGTTTGCGGGATCGATGCTGTAGAGCGTGCCGCCGGGCTGCCGGTAGTTCGTGGCGAACAAGCGGCCGTTCGCAATGCCCATGCCTGCGAGCACCTCGCCGTTGCCGCCGAGTTCGGTGTACACACCGGTGCCCAAGTCCACGGTGCCGAACGTACCGGTACCGGTTCCCAAATAGGCCGTCCCCACGGAGGATGAGGGCGGAGCGGCATCCAAGGCCGCGGCCTGCGCCTGCATTCCGAAAGTCCCGAGCCAGCATGCCCATGCGGCCATGACGGCTCCCCGGAAAGCGCTCATTGCGTGTCCTGTTGAACGGCGTTCTTGATACGACATCATCTCTCCGCGTCGACCCTGGGGTGTGGGTGCATAGGCTGGTACGCGTCATCGTCGGAAAAAATGACTCACACTGCCAGCACGCGTTTCTCCAGCGGGGTCGTTCGCGACGTTGCGCCCGGCAACGATGGTATTTCGAGAATCCGATGGCGTGCAGTAGACTTGACGTAATATCATTCGCGCGGCCAATAAAAGACCTGCAAGGCCCAAGATGCAACGGAACGGCGGCTTCGTGACCATCCGACCGGCGTGAAGCAGCGCCTGCGCATTTTCGTCTCTTCGCCCGGCGACGTGAAAGCCGCACGCGAGGTGGCCGCGCTCACGATCGAGCGCCTTGCACAGGATTACGCGCGGTTCTTCACCATCGAACCGTATCTGTGGGAATACGAGGCGATGGTCGCATCGGGGCATTTCCAGGACTCGATCGATCCCCCGAGTTCCTTCGATGTCGTGCTGTTGATCCTGTGGTCGCGACTCGGCACGCTGCTGCCGGAGCAAACCGCGATCCGCGAGTATCGTGGCATCGACGGCAGGCAACCGGTGACGGGCACCGAGTGGGAGTTCGAGGAGGCGCTCCAAGGCGCGCGGCAGCGCGGCGCGCCGACTCTGCTGGTCTATCGCAAGCGCAGTCCCGCATCGATCGATCTGCGCGATGCGCACCTACGCGAGCGCCAACTCCAACAACTCGCGACGCTCGACCGCTTTTGGGCGCAGCACTTCGTCAATCAGGGGGAGTTCATCGGCGGGTACAACGAGTTCAGCGGCGAGGCCGAATTCGCGGCCTCGCTGGAAACTCACCTGCGCAAACTGATCGAGAAGCGGATCGCCGAGCTGGGCCTGCAGGCCGATGCGCAAGCGGCACGGCTGTGGATGCAGGAACCATTCCGGGGCCTCGAGCCTTACGAATTCGAGCATGCGCCCATTTTTTTCGGTCAGGACGAGGCATTGGCCCATGCAATGGTCCAGCTGACCGCCAATGCGGAGGCGGGTACGCCCTTTCTGCTGGTGCTCGGCGCGAGCGGCAGCGGCAAGTCCTCGCTGGCGAAGGCCGGCATCGTACCGAAACTGTTCGTGCCGCGGCGCATCCCCGGTCTCGCGTTTCTGCGCCGCACGGTGTTTCGCCCGAGTGACGCGCGCCCCGGTGAGGATTTGTTCGATGCCTTGGTGCGACGCTTGACGACGCAGGATGGGCCCGGCGTCGGATTATCCGAACTTCTGGGCCCCGGCCAGACCGCGGCGCAACTCGCCGCCCATTTTCGCCAGTCCACGCAGGAGCCGGCGTATCCGATCGGCTTTGCCCTCGGGCAGATCACGCAGACCGCGCGCACGACCGGACGCATGCTGGAACACGAGGCAGCACGGCTCGTGCTCGTCGTCGATCAGCTCGAGGAGTTGTACACCGACGAGCACAGAACGCCGGAAGAGCGACGACGCTTCGTCGAACTTCTGCTCGGATTGGTGCGCTCCGGATTGGTCTGGGTGATTGCGACGATGCGCAAGGATTTCTGGCATGCGGCGGATGCGACGCCGGAACTCGTGCGTATCGCTCGAGGCGACGGCCGGCTCGAGCTGTTGCCGCCGACGCTGCCGCAGCTCAACCAAATCATTCGCCGGCCCGCCGCCGCGGCCGGCCTCGCCTTCGAGCAGAACACGACGACCGGGATCTTTCTGAACGAGGTCATGGCCGAGGACGTCGCTCAGGCGCCCGGCGCGCTGCCGCTGCTGTCCTATGTGCTCGACCAGCTCTACCGTTGCGATGTGATCGAGGCGCAGGGCACGACGCTGACCTATGTCAGTTACGTGCGGCTGGGTCGCTTGGAGGGGGCGATCGCGACGAAGGCCGAAGCCGTTCTCGAGGGGTGCGCGCCCGAGGATCGTCCGGCCTTGAGTGCGGTGCTGTTCGCGCTCGTGCAAATGGGTGCGAGCGACGCCGAGCGTGCCGTGTCGCGGCGCGTGCCGCTCGTGAATTTTCCGCCGCAAACACCGCAAAGACGACTCGTCGACGCGCTATTGCGCCCGGACGCGCGGCTCTTGGTCGCGGACTCGGAGGCCGATGGCGGCTCGACGGTGCGCGTCGCTCACGAGGCACTGATCACGCAATGGGCCCGCGCGCGGGAATTCGTTCAACGCAACGCGCAGTATCTGCGGATCCGGCGCCGCCTCGAGGAGCGGCATGCCCTGTGGCGCGGCCTTCGGGACAGGACGGCCGGAGCCGACGGCGAGGGCGGTCGCGGCGAACCGGGTGAGCGCACGCGGTTCTCGGCCTGCACGGCGCGTTTCGGTCGGGAGCCCGGATTGCTGACCGACATCGATCTGATCGATGGGCGTCGCTTGCTGCGTGACCATCGACCCGAGACCGAACCGCACATGGTCGACTTTATCGAACGGTCGACGGACGATGATCGCCGGATCCGCAACCGTTCCGTGCGCGTGCTGTCGGGTCTCGCCGGCGTCGTGACGATCCTCGCGCTACTCGCCGGGACGGCCGGCCTGATCGCGGTTCGCAATGAACACGAAGCCGAGCGCCAGACGCTGCGCACGATCGAGGCGCAGTCCCGCTCACTGACCGAAGCCGCCGACGGACACTTGAGGGATGGCGACGTGGCCGGAGCCCAGGGTATCGTCCTCGAAGTACTCGCGGGTTTGCGGCCCGGCGAGCACCCGCAGCCGGCGGCCATCAACGTGTATCAAAATGCACGCGCCGCCGACTTGGAGCTCGCAGTCTTGTCCGACGGCGCCGTCGTCATCAATGACGCGGCGTTCTCGGCGGACGGCCGGCGCCTCGTCGCGGCCTGCAACGACAATTTGATCCGAATCTGGGATTCGGGCACCGGGGTGCTTCTCGGCGTCCTCGCCGGCCACGCCGCTCGAGTCGAGACCGCCGCCTTTTCCGCGGACGGCGCCCGGGTCGTATCGGCCGCCGCGGACGGCACGGTGCGCGTATGGGACGCGGGATCCGGACGCCAGCTGCTCGCGTTGCCGACCAGTGCGACCGGGTTTCGCGCCGCGCAGTTCTCGCCGGACGGGCGCCGGATCATCACGGCCGGCGAGGATGGCACGGCGAGAATCTGGAGCACGGACGCCGGCGCGCCTTTGGCCGTCCTGTCCGGCCATGGCGACGCGCTCAATACCGCGACGTATTCTCCGGACGGCCAACGCATCGTCACTTCCTCGGATGACAAGACGGCGAAAATATGGAGCGCCGCCACGGGGCAACTGCTCAAGACCCTGGAAGGCCACGCGGGTTCGGTTTCGGACGCCCGGTATTCCGATGATGGGCGGCACATCGTGACGGCGTCATACGACAAGACCGCACGGGTCTGGGATGCGCAAAGCGGTCTGCCGCTTGCGGTGATCTCGACGCAGCGGGATATCTTGAGTTCGGCGGCGTTCTCGCCGGATGGAGCGCGTGTCCTCACCGCCTCGAACGACAAGACGGCGCGCATCTGGGATTGGACGACGGGCACCCAGCGCACCGTGCTGGCGGGACACCTGGAAGCCGTCGGTTCCGCGCGATTTTCCGCCGACGGTCGGCGCATCGTGACGGCGTCCTTCGACAAGACCGTGCGGCTCTGGGACGCGACTTCGAATGCGTCCAGCCGCACCCTGTCGGGCCACGACAACGTCGTCGATCGCGTGGCGTTCGCACGTGATGGCCGGCGAATCGCGACGGGATCCTACGACAAGACCGTCAGGCTCTGGGACGTTGCCACGGCGCGGCCGTTGGCCAGCGTCCGTCCGGGAGACACCGTTTGGTCGGCGGAATTCTCGCCGGACGGGCGGCGCCTCGTGACGGCGTCCGGCAGCGGCAGTGTCCAGATTCGGGATGCCTCGACGGGCGTCGTCTTGAAAACGCTGGAGGGCCACTCGCAGAAGGTCATTCGCGCGAGCTATTCGCCGGATGGCAGCAGGATCCTCACGTGCAGCGCCGACGGGTCGGCGCGCTTCTGGAACTCAGAGAGCGGTGCGCAGCTTGCGAGCATCAAGGTGCCGGGCATCTTCGATTGCGCCTACTCGCCCGATGCGCGGCGCGTAGTGACCGCCGCCAGGGACAAGACCGCGAGCATCTGGGACGTCGCGAGCGGCGCACAACTCGCGGTGCTCGCCGGACATTCCGGTTTGGTGTCTTCTGCGATCTTTTCACCCGACGGGCGGCACATCGTCACGAGCTCTTTTGACAGGACGGCGCGCATTTGGGATGCAGAAACCGGCAAGCCCTTGCAGGTGCTGACCCACGACGACGTCGTCATACATGCGGAATACTCGCCGGACGGCGGCCATATCGTGACCGCGGGCGGCGACAAGACCGCGCGCATTTGGGATGCGGCGACCGGCGATCAGCTCGCCGTGCTCGCGGGCCACGGGGATGCCGTGATCTGGGCCACCTACTCGCCCGACGGACGGCTCATCGCCACGGCGTCGATCGACGCAACCGCGCGCCTCTGGGACGCCCATGTTTCCGCCGACCTGTCGAGCCAGTTCCAATGGTCGCAAGCGGCGCAGGTCGACTTGTTGTCCGATGCCGTTCGCCGGCGCTTGGGATTGCCGCCCGCGGCCACTGCGCGGCATTGGCCGAGCGACACCAACCCTTGCGACGCAGCGGCTGCATCGCCCGACGACCCCGACCGCGTGCTCCCGGGGATCTCCCGGGGACGGATCGCGGCGCCGGTCGCCGAGGCGGCGTGCTCACCGAGCAAGCTCGCGGCGCGCGACGTCGCGCGCGGGCATTATCAACTCGGCCGCGCGCTCGTCGCGAAGCGTGACTACGCGGGCGCCCGCCGAGAATTCGAGTCGGCGGTCTCGAGCGGTTACCGCGCCGCCCGCGTCGCTCTGGCCGACCTGCTCGTGGACGCCGACGCTGGACTCGCGGATCGCGGCCGCGCCAGGGCTCTTTATGAGGAAGCCTGGAATAGCGGCGTGCCCGTCGCAGCCTATGGGTTGGGCAGACTCCTCGAGGCGCAGAGCGCGGCGCCGGTCGTCGGTCCGGGCAGCGCGCCGAAGGCGGCCCCCACCGAAGCTTGGGCGTGGTACGAACGGGGTGCCGAGCGCGGTGAGCCGCGGGCGCTCGCCCGGCTTGGCGCACGCGCTGAGGCCGGCGCCGTGGCGGCGCCGACTCCCGCCGCGCAGAACGCGCTGCTGCTCGACGCGTTCAGCCGCTATGCCGCCGCCGCGATGCGCGCCCGCGACGAGGATTGGCCCGACGAGGAGTGGGCGGTCTGGCGCCACCACCGCGCGACGCTCGCGCGCTTGCTCGGGGATCGCGGGTTGATGGGCGAGGTCGCGAGCCGGTTTGCGCGCAGCCAGACTTGAGAAGGGCTGACCTGGACGCTCCCGGTCGCGGGCGCGGTCATTCCTTTGGGGCTATTGCCGGCCTGATCCCGGGAAGAGGCGGACCGGCAGAGGCACGTTGCACACTTCGATGCGCGCGGGATTGAATTTGAACCAGCCCTCCCGCCGATTGCGCCGTTGATCGAGAACGGCGCGGAACGTAGGGCTGTCGGTGCGCAATACCTCGAGCGGCGTCCGCTCGGACTCCGGCACATCCGATGCGACGCGGACCCTGAGGATCGGCACGGGTGGCTCCGGAGGGACGTAAAATCCCATCTCGCCGCTGCCGCGCGGCAGCGGTGAGAGCAGTTCGACGCCCTTCAACACCCGGCCGACGAGCGCGACGTTGCGGTCGATGTGGCGCGGCGCATGTCCGATCACCGCATACATCTCCGTGCCGTCGCTTTCGGGTGGATCGTCGCGCCCCACGCCGACCATGCCGTAACAATGGGTCAACCAGACCGTGCCCGAACGCGGGTCGCGGGCTGCCGGGAAGCCGTCGAGAAACCCGACCTGCGGTGCATAGACGTCGCGATCCGGCAGCGGCTCGAAGCGCCGTGAGGCGCCCGCAGCCGCGGTGAATTCGGCGGCTACGTTGGTCACGCCCTTGGGTATCGCACGGTCGTGGATCGGATCGGCCCACTGCACGACGTAGTTGTCCTGTACCCGCACGATCGCGAGACCGTCGAAATAGTGCGCGCGCGCGAGCGCCTTGATGTTCGCCACGTGCAGCGGCGCGACTTTGGGCGCGAGTTCGATGACCACCCGTCCGGCGGCCAATTCCAGGTAGAGCGTGTTGTCAGGATCGGGCCTGCGCCAGTCTTGTGGTTTGGATTCCGTCAATAGGTCCGCGACGGTGACGGGTCGCGCGAGCGCGCGCGGTACGGCACCGACGACCGTTACGAGTCCGAGCGCGACGGCGATCACGACCGGATGCCCACTCTGCGAACGTCGAGGGTTACGGCCGCGGCTCTCAAGCCCTTGCCGCCTTGATGGGTTCCAACGCATCGCTGCTCCAGCGTGGCCAAGGGGTTCGCAAGTCGCGCTGCACGCGGCCGCAGAGCGACGATGATAGCGCGCGCGGCGCCCTTCGCCTATGCGCGCGATGCGGCAGCCGGGAAAATGCCGAGACAAGGGCGCTCCTCTCCTATAGGCTCGCCCCGTCCGGGGATGGGAAGTCCTGTCGGCAACCGTGTGGAGTTCCTAGTGCCTGCTGTTGATTCGTCGACTGCCGTTCCGACGCCCCCACCCGGGTTGTCGAGCTATCAGCGACTCGTGATCGGTCTGCTCGCGTTTCTGCAATTCACGATCATCCTGGACTTCATGGTCCTCTCGCCGCTCGGCGCGATGATCATGCCGGCGCTGCGCGTGTCGCCGAGCCAGTTCGGCCTGCTCGTCTCCGCCTATGCGTTCAGTGCGGGATCCGCCGGTTTGCTGGCGTCCGGATTCACCGACCGGTTCGACCGCAAGAAGTTGCTGCTGTTTTTCTACATGGGGTTCCTCGCGGGCACTTTGCTGTGCGCTCTGGCAAGCTCCTACCATTTTCTGCTGTTCGCCCGCATGGTCACCGGAATTTTCGGTGGCGTGATCGGTTCCATCGTGTTCGCGATCACGGCCGATTTGTTCGAGTATCGGCTGCGAGGGCGCGTCATGGGCGTCGTGCAGGCGGCATTCGCCGCCAGCAACGTGCTCGGCTTGCCGGTCGGCCTCTATCTCGCGAATCGCTGGGGCTGGCATGCGCCGTTTTTCCTGATTGTCGCCACGGGCGTCGCCGTCGGTTGCGTGATCGTGCTGTACCTGCGGCCGATCGATGCCCATCTGACGGCGCGTTCGGACAAGAGTCCCCTGCATCACTTCGTGCATACGGTATCGACGCCGCGGTATCTGCAGGGGTTCGCGGCGACGATCCTGTTGGCGACGGGCGGGTTCATGCTGCTGCCGTTTTCCAGCGTCTTCACGGTCCACAATCTCGGAATTCCGATCGAGCGCCTGCCGTTGATCTATACGGTGACGGGCGTGTTCTCGATGATCGCCGGTCCCCTGATCGGCCGGGCGAGCGACGCCTACGGCAAATTCTGGGTGTTCGCGCTGGGCTGCGCCGGCTCAATCATCATGGTGCTCATCTACACGCATCTCGGTGTGACGCCGATCCATGTCGTGATCCTGGTCAACGTGCTGCTATTCGTCGGCGTGTCCTCGCGCATGATCGCCTCCTCCGCGCTCATTTCGGCGATCCCTGACCCGCTCGATCGCGGTTCGTACATGTCCATCAGTTCGTCGCTGCAGCAGATCTCCGGCGGGGTCGCCGCGGCGGTCGGCGGCATGATCGTGACCGAGACGCCGAGTGGCGCGATCGAACACTTCGATGTGGTCGGGTACGTGATCGTGGCCAGCACGTTGTTGACGCTTCTCATGATGTATTTCATCAATCGGCGCGTCGAGCGATCCACGGGTCCGGCGGCGGCGGCGGGGGACGCGACGGCGGCGGGGGAGTCTGGCGCGGAGGGGGCGGCGGGGGCGGCGGGCGGGGTCCGCCCTTAGCATCGGGCCGTGCGCGATGACGGGGCTCATGCCGGTTCGGCATGGCCATTGGCGATTTCGGTATTTGCCGGCAGTTCGTGCAGTCCGCATGCTCGCGCGTTTTGCGAGGGAGATTCATGAATACCGCCAGGATGCCGCGCCTACGTGCCGGGGTCATCGCCATCGTGTCGGGGGTCGTGCTCCCGCTGCTGCCCATGCTGCCGGCACTCGCGCAGCAGAAAACCGGGCCCGACATCACGACCAACGACGCCCTGACCTGGCATGGCATCACGCTCTATGGCGTCATTGACATCGGGCTGCAATACGATACGCATGGAGCGCCTTTCAGCGCCTATCGGCCCGCAGCCAGCGCCAACATCGTGCAGAAGAACAGCCGAGGCTCGGTTTTCGGCGCGACGCCGAGCAACATGGGTCAGTCCCGGGTCGGACTGCAGGGGCTCGAAGCGCTCAACGAGGAGTGGAGCGCACTGTTTCGGGTCGAGACTTTTTTCAATCCGCAATCCGGTGACATCGCCGACGCCTTGAAGTCGCTGACCGTCAACAATGGCAAGACGGCCGCGACGTCCGGCACGAATCTCGACGGCAGTTCGGCCGGCCAGCCGTTCCAGACGGCGTACGCGGGCCTGCGTTCGGCTCACTTCGGCACGATCACCTTCGGGCGCCAGTTGACCCTGCTCACGGAGGGCACGATCAAGTACGACCCGAACTACGATGCCTCGGCATTCGGTTTGATAGGGGCCTCGGGAGCCTACCAGGGCGGCGGGAGCACCGAGGACAAACGCCTCGATTCGATGCTCAAATACGTCGTTGCGATCAACGACTTGGGCCACGCCGGCATCTTGTACGAGTTCAACGGCTCGACCGGTTCGGCGAGCACCGCGTTTCAGGCGGATCTCGGCGCCGAAATCGGGGCGGCTTCGGTCGATGCTTATTTTTCGAAGATCAAGGACGCCATTTCCGCATCCGCATTGAGCGCAGCGCAAGTCGCCAAATTACCCGGCCTTGGTCTCTCGGACGCGAATTCCGTCGCGGCGACGGTTGCCGACACGACGACGTACGCACTCATGGGCTTGTACACGATCTACCCCGTGAAGCTGTTCGCCGGTTATGAGCATATTCAATACGCGAATCCGTCGACGCCGCTCGCCGCCGGATTTACCGATATCGGCGGCTATAAGCTCGCGTTCGTGACCAACGATGCCTACAAGGAGGACAAGGTCCTGCAGGTGTTCTGGCTCGGAGCGCGTTTTACCGTGATCCCGCATCTCGATGTGACGGCCGCCTACTATGCCTATCATCAAAACGCCTATGGCACGGGATCGCAAGCCCGCTGCTCGACGTCCGCGTTCAGCACCTGCAGCGGCCGCTTCGAGGCCATGTCCCTCGACGCCGATTATACGTTCAATCAACACTTCGATGCCTATCTCGGCGCCATGTACAGCGGGGTGCACGACGGTGTCGCAAACGGCTACACGTTCAACACGACCAACATCAATCCGACCATCGGCGTGCGCTTCAAATTTTGAGCGCACGCCGAGCTCGGCGGCCGGTTCAAAATTTATAGCCGAACGACAGTCCGATCACGCGGGGGCGCAGCGGCGTCTGCTCGACGATGAACTGGTCCGTGCTCGTGAACGTGGCCGCGTTCGAGTTACCCAAGTTTTCGCCGTAAATCGACACGTTCCAAGGGTCCTTCGCAACACCGGCCGAGGCGGCGTAGGTCGTGTAGGCCGGATTCTCGAAGCGCAAGCGCGAGGTCTGGATGGGCCCGGAGCCCACGGCGAACGAGGGATTGGATCCCGCCTGCGTGAACGAGTGGCCGGTGTGCGTGACGCCCAATTGCGCGAACGGCACGTAATCGCCGAACGACCATTCGTAGCGCGCCCGCAGGCTGAACTGGATCGGCGGCGAGTTCGCCGTGGGTGAGCCGATCGGACCGAAGGGATTGGTGATCGCCGTGCACGTCGGACTGCAGTTCTGCGTGATCGCCTTGCCGTAATTCACGCTTGCGGGATTGTTGTCGATGAAAGCCGGTGAATTCGTCTGCCGGCTCTGATTCCAGGAGGCGGCGCCCTGGAGCGTCAGTCCGTCGGTCACCCGCGCGACCAGAGAACTCTCGATGCCCTTGACGACGAAGTCCTGCCCGTTCGTGTCGAAGAACAGATTGCCGACGAGTCCCGGGTCGAAGAACGAGATTTGCACGTCGTTCCAGTTCTCGTAGTAGAGGGACCCGTTCCATTGCAGACGGTGGTCGAGGAACTCGGTCTTCCATCCGAGTTCGTTATTCGTGAGCTTGTCGGAACTATACGAGGTCGGCAGCAGATATTGATCCTGGCCGTCCGGGCCGACAATGTGCTTGGTACCGCCGTTCTGATTGAAGCCGCCCGGCCGAAAGCCCTGCGACCAGGTGTAGTAGATCATCGTATTCGCGATCGGGTGCCAGGACAGGTTGATGCGGCTCTTCGAGCCGCTCTCGGTGCCGTGCAGGTTCTGTGCGTCGAGATTGTAGGACGCCGCCCCCTGGCAGCCGCCGACCGGCGTGCCGCCCTCGTAGCAGTAAAAACTCGACAGCACGCTGCCGCGGTAGGTGTTCTCGAATTTGAAATGCCGCGTTCCGACGGTAAGCGTCAGCTCCTTCGGAATCAGATCGAAATCCAAGGAGGCGAACACCGCGGTCTGCTTGGTCTCGCGGCGCGTGTCCTGGTAGAACGAGACGTCGTCGGGCCTCACGCCGGGGTTGACCACGGTCGAGTTGGAGTAGGTGCCGACGTTCGCAAAACACCCGACCGTGACGGTCGACGTACACGTCGGCACGGTCTTGTACATCCACGAGGTTTGATCGAAGAGCTGATTGTCCTCGAGGAAGATCCCGCCGATGCCGCGGATGCGCCAGTCGTCCGGCGTACTCAGGCGGAACTCGTTCTGCAGGTGCTTGTTCTGTTCGTGGGTCAGCCACGATGCGCTCGGCGAGTAGCATTTCGGCGTCTGATCGTATTTGCCGACGCACTGATAGTAGTCCGCATAGACGCCGCGCGAATAATTCGTGTAATCGCCGGTCTGGTCGACGTTGCGCACGAGGTAGCCGCCCGTATAAACGGCCTTGAGCACGCCGATCCTGCCGTCGACCGTCACGGACGTATTCTCGAAGCTGTCCTTGTCGTACGCCGGATTGAACAGCGTGACCTCGAGGGGCGCGAGCGGGGCGCCGTCGGAGGCGTTCGGCTGCTGGTAGAAGACGCCGGAGGAATTCATGTCCTGATAGGTCTGGGCGAACAGCACGTCCCAGTCGTCGTTGATCTTGTAGAGAAGCTGCGCCCGCAGGCCCTGATAGCTCACCGGATTGATCGCGTTGCCGACGAGCGCGTTGTTGTTGATCGACGCGCTGCCCGGAGGCACCGCAAACGCCGTCCCGTGATTCTGGTTGACGCCGGCACCGTTGAGTACGGGCGTGCAAAGCCCGGTTTTCGAGGGTACGCCGATCGCGCAGGCGGTCGCGTAGTTCGCATACGCGATGCCGATGTCCGAATTGCTGCGCGTGAAGGTGCCCGGCACGTTGTCGATATAGCCGCCGCGCTTGTCGTCGTAGATGACGACACGCAGGGCGAGATGCTGGTCGACCAGCGGCACATTGAGCACGGCAGTGAGGTCCGAGTTCGGATCGCCATGCGCGGTCGTGCCGTAGCCGGCTTTGACGTTGCCTTCCGTCACGTCGAGCTTGGGAGCATTGGTGATGTAGCGAATCACGCCCGATTCGGCGCCCGCGCCGAACAGCGTGCCCTGTGGCCCTTCCAGCACTTCGATGCGATTGAGGTCGGCCGCGTAAATGTCCAAATTGCGGTTCGGCAGCTGGCCAGACTGGTTGTCGAGATAAATCGCGACGTTCGGGAATAGTCCCGTCGAGGAACTCCCCTGGCTCGCCTGCGAACCCGCGCTCAAGCCGCGCATGAACACTTCATTCTGGCCCGGGCCATTGTTGGCCGTCGTCACGTTGGGCAGGTACTTGATGTAGTCGTCGAAGGTTTGAACGTTGAGTTGCTGCAGCGCTTGCGCGGTGAATGCCTGCATTGAAATCGGCACGTCCTGCATGCTCTGCTCGCGACGGGTCGCGGTGACGGTGATTTCCTCGAGGCCCTCGGGCGCCGTGTCGGCGGGGGCAGCGTAGGTTGGCGCCAGCGACAGGCCCCCCAAGACGGCTGCGATAGCACAAGACAGCTTCGAATTCATCGAACACCCCTTCCGATTTGTTGTTTTTTCGCCGCGGCACTCACGATCTGCGTCAGGAGTCGATTTCTAGCATCAATTGAACGTTCAAGCAATCGAGGGCGCCCGAGAAATCGCCATACGCGAGCGCCTCGGCGGCACGTCGCGCGTGACGCGTGCGCCGCCGGCCACCATCGCGCCCGCGCCGATGCGGCTATCGACACGCAAGGGGCCGGTCGCCGCTCAGTGTGACTTGCTCGGGTCGTACCATACGGCCTCGATGTTGTGGCCATCGGGATCGAGTACGAAAGCGGCATAGTAGCCGGGGGAATAGTCCCGGTAGCCGGGCGCGCCGTTGTCCTTCGCGCCGGCTTCCAAAGCAGCCTTGTAAAAGCCTTCGACTTGCTGCCGGCTGCCGGCCTCGAACGCCAGGTGGGTGGGAACGACCGCCTTTCCGGCGGCGATCCAAAAATCCGTATTCTTGCCGTCGTTGAACCCTGCCGCTTCGCCGAATTCCATGTTGTTGTGATAGCCCAAGGGTTTCAGCGCGTCCGTGTAGAACTGCTTCGACCTGCGATAGTCGCTGACCGACAGGCTCGTGTGCGCAATCATGATGTGCTCCGGAACGATGAGTAGCTTACGACCCAAGGATTGCCGTGCCCGGCCGTCGCCGCCCCGGCTTCG
>Ga0302320_10001244_pt1 | contig 61226 bp, 57 predicted proteins | sample Bog_T0_3_FD_202130 | JGI IMG/M metagenome (GOLD analysis project Ga0302320, IMG submission 202130) | Peat permafrost microbial communities from Stordalen Mire near Abisko, Sweden - Bog_T0_3 | ecosystem: Environmental > Terrestrial > Soil > Wetlands > Peat | place: Sweden: Abisko, Stordalen Mire... | reverse complement strand
TTCGAGCTCGCCACCTGCATCGAGCAGATCGAGGAGATTCGCAAGGCTAGCCGGTACCCTCGTTTCCGCGCGGCTCTGCAGCCGCATCGCTTTGGAACTCTAATCAACAACCTGACCCGTGCGACGGCGTGGATGCGGCCGGTGCCCAAACTTCACATTGCCGACGACCCTGGCGATAGCTTTCTGCTCAATCTGGCTGAGGCCGTCAAGGCCCACTATCTCGTCACCGGAGACAAGCGGTCGCATCTTTTGGATCTGAGGAACGTGGGAGGAACAAGGATACTGACCCCGCGCCAATTCTGCGATCAGGTTCTCCAACTGTGAGCGCGCCTCTTACGCCGCCATCGCCTGCGCCAGCCGTCGCACGGTCAGCACGGTGATGTCGTCATCCTGTCCGAATTCCTTGGCCGCGTCGGCGATATAAAAGGCCGACTGGTTGCTCAGGTTGTGGACGCGGTCGAAGCCGAAGAGCTCGCCCGAGGGCTGGCGCGCCTCGACCACCCCATCCGACATCAGCAGAATGCGGTCGCCGGGGTGCAGATAAAGCCGGACCTCCTGATAGTTCGCGTCGGGGAGAACGCCCAGGGGCAGACCGCCGGGCAGCGAAACCTCCTGGCTATTCAGGTAGGGCGGCAGGTGGCCGGCGTTGGCCAACACCAGCTCTCCATCTGCGCCAAACCGGGCGGCCTGGCAGGTGGTGAAGCTGTCGCCGCCCACCAGCACGCGGTTGAGCGATTCGAGAATCCTTGCCGGGCTGCGCTCCGGCGTACTGCGCAGGGCCCCCAGCAGCGTTGAGACATTCATGGCGGCCTTCAGTCCCTTGCCGGCCACGTCGCCGATAACGACCAGCAGCCCGCCATCGCTCATGGATTGCACATGATAGAAATCGCCGCCCACTTCGTTGGCCGGGTTGTAGACCGAGTCCACCTCGAAGCCCGGCGTCTGCAGCCTCTCCTGTGGAATCATCATCTCCTGCACGCTGCGCGCGGCCGCCAATTCGCCGGAGGCTCGCTCCTGATCGCGCTGCACGCGCAGGAAGCGGAAGAAGATGATGAGTACGATGGCCAGGATACCGACAAAATCGGCGATCGAGGCAACGTGAATTGGGATGGGGCCGGCCTGGAAGGAGAGGGGGGAACGATAGGAGTGCCCGCCCGAATCGCTCATGCTGGCGGAGAGGATCAGCTCGAGGAGGCCGCCGAGGCTCAACAGCAGGGGAAGCAGCAAGAGGCCGGCCTCAAAGTTGCGCCGCAGCGTAGCCGCGATCAGGGTGATGAAGACAAATAGCAGCCATCCAATCATCCACATGGAGCTGGCCAAACCGAAAAAAACCAGCGCAATGAAGATGACTTGCTGACTGATGACGTGCGAGCCGCGGCCTACCATGAGTAATGCTGGACCGACTCCGGCCAGGAGCGGAGCGGCGTAGCGCAGCAGGCGGATATACCAGCGGCGGCGGAGAGAGAGAAAGGCGACGAGGAATTCGAAATAGAGGTAGGCGGAGATCAGCAGCAACTGTAGAGAGACGGAGCCGAACAAGAGCTGATCCATGCGGGCGTAGCTCCCGGCGAGCTCGACAAAGCCGATGGGGGCCTGGACAAGCTCATACAAGGCGAGCCAGAGATATTCGGTGTGGCCTCTCTGAGAAAAGTAGAGAGCCAGCAGGAAGAGGGCAAGTACGATCAGCAGGATGGAGTAGACCAGCCGGGGCAGTCGTTCGAAGAGCCCATGTACGGACCAAAGCTCCAGGGAGCGGTCCAGTTCCTCGCGGTTTCCCAGGCGGAACCTGCGGCTGGCGAAGAAACTCGTGTAGGCGCCAAATCCAAACGGCAAATAAGTGGTGCGCACCGCCAGAGTCAGATCGGTAACCGAGGGATCCAGCTTCAAGTCGTAGATGCGCGAGATCTCCTGATAACGCTGCGGATCGTCGCCGTGCGGCCCCTCGGGTTGGATGAGCTTGCCGTTGGCAAAGACTTCCGCACCGAGCGAGTAGATTCCCATGGTTGCGTTCTTGCTGACCGGCAATTCGATAAGCAGAGCGACAGGTCCGTGGTTTGGAGCCAGCTTGATGTGGAGCCGAAACCAGGCGAAGGGGCGTTGATGGCCTTGTGGCCGGTCAGAGTGCTGGTCCCATTCTGGCGTGCCAGCCGGATGGTCCTCGTCAGGCACGTCGGCAAAGGACTCCTGCGCGTCCCTGAGGGCCCAAGCTGAGTCGTCGAACTCAGGGTTTGCTGCGTCAGGATTGGCCGTGATGCCAACTCGCCATCCCTTGTCGAGCAGCAACGGGGAGCCCAAGCTGATTGCGCCGAGGATCCCCTCTGTCGTGCTCTGAGGCTTTGCGGGGATGGGTTGCCCGTGTTTGTGAGGGCCTGACAAATCCGCCGGCGGGGGGTGCGGAGGCGCTTGCTGGGCAACAAGTTGCATCGCTCCGCAGAAGGCTATGGCTGCAATCCCCAAGATGATTCGGCGCAAGACAACTCCCCTCATGCTCTGTGTTCTTCACTCTAACGCATGTGGATGCCGGCTCCAAGAGGAACGTGCATACAGACGACACGAGCGCAAGGTAAAGAGCCCCAGGGAATTCAGGGAAGGTTAGGGGCCGAATCAGTTGATGCTGACCCGGCCGGCGAGAGCCAGCTATCTGCGGCGTTGGCGCCGCGCCAGCCCAGTCAGCGCCATCAGACCCGAGCCGAGCAGGGCTATGCTCTCAGGCTCTGGAACGGCGGAGGGCCCATCGCCGCCAAGGCCGCCGCTCAAGCCATCGGTGCCCGTCAGCGAGCCCGAGCAGCCATTGGAGATCGTGTTCGTGTCCATCGTCACTGCGCCTGTTTCCGCCAGGGCTCTGCCGCAGCCAATGGTTGCACCGGTATTCATGGTGATGCTGGCAAGAGCGAGGATATTCCCGTCGAAGGCCGTGGTGGCGCCAAGAGTTGCCGAGCTGCCTACCTGCCAAAACAAACCATCGTCCGGCGAGGAACCAAGGTTGATGAAGGTTACATCCGATGCGCTCGCTGTCGTGAGAGTGCTCCCAATCAGAAACACCCAGGCGGCATCGTTGTTGCCCTCGGCGTTCAGTGTAAGCGCTCCCGACAACTGGGCTGAGGAGTCGAATTTATAGACGCCCGGCGTTAATGTGAGTCCGCCAAGATCCTGACCTGTCAAGTTCTGAGTGACCGCCATGGCTGCGAGGGCATTGTACGCAGTAGTCGTATCTGCTTGAGCCAGTATCGCGACCGCATCCGCATCATGCTCAGCCCCGGTGAGCGTGATACTCCCTGAGCCGGTGATCGAAGTCCCTGGAGAGACGCCCAGATCTCCCGTGATGGTGGTTGAGCCGGTATTGGTTACCGTGGAAGCTCCCAGAACCGCAAAACTGCTCGCCGAGCCGAGCGTGAATGGCCCGGCATAGGCCGGAAGCGCCAGCAGAAGCGGGAGAAGCAAGACACTAACTCGTTGTAACCGCATGGGCTATTCTCCTTGAAAGATGCATATCTATTAGCAAAATGTCAGTGGCGGAGCCGCGGCAGGCGTCTTTCCTCAGATAAACAATCGTCAATAGCCGTTCTGCCGCTGATTGCAATCGACCCGCGCCCGTCATCGCCTGAACTCCAAACGATGATCTGTTCAATTTTGCTCACATTGGCAGATTTTCTTTCGACGCTCTTCTGGAGCGCAGTGGCAGGGACGCCGAAGCAACCCCCCCGCTTAGTCCGCATAGGCGTTCAGCGAACAAAATCGGCGATGTGGACGAAAAACTGTCCTCCGCTGTTGCCAAATGTGCAGAGACCGGCGTCTAAATAATAGAGCGAAGCGGCCCAGTCCCCGGAGTCCTGCGGCTCAAGCCAGCCGGGCTGCGACCTGCGAGAATGGAAATGCGCGGAGGTGAGGTCATGAGGAAAGTTCAAAGAGCTTTCAGGGCAGCGGCCGTGGCGGGATTTGCCCTGGCCATGATGGCATGGGCGCAATCTACGCCGTCCACCAAGTCTCCGGCGAGCACGACCCCGTCCAACACGACCCCGTCCAGCACGACCCAGGACAGTACGCCGGCCATGCAGCCAACTCCTGGAACCGCGCCTGTCGGAGGGGACGCTCCCGTTGCCGCGCCCCCCGCAGCCAACTCCCGCTCCACCGATTCCAAGGACAAACCCGCGCCCGGAACCACGCCCGTGGGTGGCGATGCCGCAGCCCCCAACGTCAATCCGGAGAAGGTGATCGAACCGGGCAGCCAGAAGGTCAGCGTAAAGCCGGGCTCAATCCAGGACGTGAGCTCTGTGGGCAACCGCGATATAGGCGCACGCGGGGTAGGGAATTGGTATTCGACCGACTCCGAGATCAAAATGGGCAAGCAATATGCCATGGAGATCGAGAAGAGCACCCATTTTATTGATGACCCGGTGGTTACCGAGTACGTGAACCGCATCGGCCAGAACATCGTCAAGAACTCCGACTGCAAGGTGCCCTTCACCATCAAGGTCATCGATTCGGACGAGATTAATGCCTTTGCGCTTCCCGGAGGCTTTTTCTACGTCAACTCCGGCCTCATCCTGAACGCGGACGAGGAGGCGGAGTTGGCCGGGGTGATGGCGCACGAGACCGCCCATGTCTGCGCCCACCATGCGGCCCGCGAGATGACCCGCTTGAACTACGCGCAGCTCAGCATGATTCCGGTGATGATCTTCGTTCCCGGCTGGACCGGCTACGGCATCTACGAGGCCTCGAGCATCGCCATCCCCGTGACCTTCATGAAGTTCTCACGCGACTTCGAGGCACAGGCCGACTACCTCGGTGTGCAATACATGTACCGGGCAGGCTACGACCCCCAAGCCTTCATTACTTTCTTTGAGAAGGTGCAGGCTTTGGAGAAGCGCAAGCCCGGCGCGGTCGCCAAGGTCTTTGCCGACCACCCCCAGACCCCCGAACGCATCCTGGCCTCCCAGGAGGAGATTGCCCGCATCCTGCCCGCCAGGGACGAGTACACGGTGACCACCTCGGAGTTTGACGACGTCAAGGCGCGGCTGGCGCGCATCGAGAACAAGCGCCGCCTCACCGACTCAAAGAACGGCAACAAACCCTCGCTGCGCCGGGCCAGCACTGGGACCGGCGACCCGACCAGCCCGTCCAGCACGTCGACCGGCGACAGCACATCGAGCTCCGACGACGATAAGCCCACGCTGCACCGCCGCGACGATCAGAACTGAGCGCTGATCGGGCCAGCCAAAAGACGCTGGGCGCCCCATCCATTCGCGCACTTTGCGAATGGGTGGGAAACGATGAACCTCAACCGGCCCAGCGATGAAAAGCGCACCATCCGTCGTAATGGCACAAGTGCTTGGGTCAGGGTGGAGACCTGGCACAATGGGCTGAGTCTCCGGCTGGGATTCCCGTGGCCGAACCGCCGGAATTGGAAGTGAATCTCCGTTAATTTCCTGTAATTGCCTGAAAACCCTTGAAAGTCCGGGTGAAACCGCGCTATATACAAGAGTACCGGCAACAGCGCCGGAATCTGTCCGGGCCAACTCTGCCTTTAGGAGTCAATCATGCGCAGCGCCGCTATTCGTTCCAATCTGCTGGTTCCCGAAGTGCGCGAGGTCATGGACATTCGCCAGGCCTCGGACTATCTCGGCATCTCCTCCGATACGCTCTATAAATACGCCTCCGAGGGCTTCGTGCCCGCCTTCAAACTGGGCAACCGCTGGCGCTTCAAGCGCAGCCGCCTCGACGAGTGGATGGACCGCCAGAGCGACCAGCACGCCGCCGAAGCCGAACTCGATCCCCACCAGAGGAAGCCCGTCCGGCCGGCGATGTAAGACCAGTTATCAGTGGTCAGTTGTCAGTTATCAGTACGGCTTCCACTTGGGTATGGGCAGCAAGATGTCCAAGAGATTCAGACGGTGGACGATTTTCTTTGCCTGTGTGCAACTGACGGGGCTGGTGTCTATTTGCATCTGGCATCTCGCGAAGGCGCCGGGCTTGTTTTTCTGGGATGCGGCGTTCATCACGTTGCTCCCAGGCAACCTTCTGGCAGAGAGGTTGATTGAAAGACTCCTCTGGAACACCGGACTATCGCTGAGGGCGATGTCGATCATTGAGATTCCGTTGCTGGTGGCGTTCAACGCCATGGCATGGTTCGTCGTAATCGGCTCCATCAGATGGCTGCTTGGAAGGCGTTTCCGTTGAAAACGAGGGGTGGCTGCTGATCACTGACAAACGCTATTCCGCTCTGCTCAAAATGCACAAAACTGCTAAAATAGACTCAGAGGGGAAGAACATGGCCGCGTCAACCGCTCCCGTAAGTCCGCTCACTCCGGCAGAGCTGGATGACCGTCGCCTGGCCGTTGAAAACGCCATCGGCACGATGCGCATCGAAGACCTCGAGCCGGACGAAGCTACCCAGCAAATCCTTTTCCGCTACGCGAACGGCGAAATCGAGCTATCTGAGACCAACCGCCTCCTGGATGAATACAGCCGCACCATCGTCTGACAGAACATGGCAAAGGATGATCCCCTTTATCCCGACCCCCACTTTGATTACGAGCACGGTATTCTCAAGAATCTTCCGGGCTTTACCAATCAAAAGAAGCTCGACGATTTCGAGCGCGTACAAGCCACAAAAGCAATTTTCAACCTACGGGGCCATCCGGTAAGGGGCTGCTTTGACGCGACCCACCTCAGCGCGATTCATGCTCGCATCTTCGCGAACATCTACCCGTGGGCGGGCGAGTTCCGCCGGATCAATATGCATCGCTCTGGCTCTTACTACTTTGCCGCGGTTCAGTTCATGGAAGCGAACCTCAGGAGCACCTTCGCGAAGCTGGCCGCCGAAAACCATCTGAAAGGCCTTGATGCCGATGCTTTCGCCAACCGCGCTGCATACTATCTTGGCGAATTAAACACGATCCATCCCTTCCGGGAGGGCAACGGGCGCACCCAACGCGAGTTCATTCGAGAGCTAGCTTCCGAAGACGGCTACCGCATCAATTGGAGTCGCGTGACCCGGCAACAGATGTACGAGGCGTCCATCGAAAGCCACAGCCGCGGCAGCAATGCCGCCTTTGCCGCACTGATCCTTTTGGCGATGGAGCCGGCGCGGCAATTCTGACCACTGATCCCTGACCACTGATCCCTGACCCCTGTTATCCTTACCCCGTGGACCACTTTCGCCGCATCGGGCAACTGCGCCGCCGTTTGACCAAAGCCGGGCTACACGGCCTGCTGGTTACCCATCTTCCCGACCTCCGCTATCTCTCTGGATTCACCGGCTCCAGCGCCGCGCTGGCCATCACCCGCAGGACTGCCCGGCTCTTTACCGATGGCCGCTACATAACGCAGGCTGCCGAAGAGGTTTCAGCCGCTCAGGTCGAGATTGTGAAAAGCTCTCCGGCCGTGGCTGCCGTCGAGTGGCTGGCTGCTCAGCCCGGCGTGGAGTTTGTTGGATTCGACCCCGCCCAGACCACGGTGGCCAACCTGGCCCGCTATCGGGCCGCATTGCCCTCGCGGCTTCGCCGCAGCTTTCTCATCGAGCTTGCCGCGCCGCTGGTTGAACCTCTGCGCCGCGTGAAGGACGAGGACGAACTGGCCTTGATGATTGAGGCGGCGCTCACCGGCTGCAAGCTCTTCGAGCAGATTCTGGGATTCATCCGGCCCGGTCTCAAAGAGTTCGAAGTTGCTGCGGAATTGGAGCATCAGGCCCGTCTGCTGGGCGTCGAGGGGATGTCGTTTCCCACCATCGTCGCCTCCGGCGCGCGAGGAGCCCTGCCGCATGGGCACGCCTCCGCCGCGCGGCTGCCCGCCAGGGGCTTCGTCACCCTCGACTTCGGTGTTATTCTCAAGGGTTACTGCTCGGATATGACCCGAACCGTGCACCTGGGCAAGCCGAAGGCCAAAGAACGGGCGGCGTATGAGGCGGTGCTGGAGGCTCAGCAAACGGCAGTTGCCGCGGTCGGTTCAGGAGTGAGCTGCGCGGAGGTCGATGAGGCAGCGCGCGCCGTGCTGCGCAGGGCAGGACTGGCGGAGGCATTTTCCCACTCCACCGGTCATGGTCTCGGTTTGGAGATTCATGAGCCGCCGCGCATCGGCGCCGGACAAACAACCAGGCTTCTCCCCGGCATGGTCATCACCATCGAGCCGGGAATTTACCTGGCCGGACAATTCGGCATTCGCATTGAGGACATGGTGGCCGTCACCCGAACCGGCGCTGAGGTGCTCACCCCGGCACCCAAAGCCCTGATCGAGCTTTGAATCTGATTTAGCCCATCCCGCCCCGGCGCGGGAGAGTCAAGGACCGAATGAAACAAGAAGACATTGAGGATCTGAAACAACTGATTGAATTCCTGAAGGAATATCAGGTAGCCGAGTTCGATCTGGACCGGGGCGACCTGAAGATCCGGCTCAAGTTCAGCCAGCCTGAAGCCGCGCCCGGATTGTCAGACCTGGCGCAGTTGCTCGGTTCCGCCCGGCCCACGGCGGCGCGGAGTGCTGAACTCCCGGGCCAGCCAGCAACCCCGGCAGCTCCCGCGCCCATGGCCGGGGAGGCGGACGCCGGCCTGCACTTCGTCAAGTCGCCCATGGTCGGCACCTTCTACGGCTCGCCTTCCCCCGGCGCAGGACCGTTCGTTTCCCCCGGCGATCTCGTGGCCAAGGGGCAGGTGATTGGCATCGTCGAGGCCATGAAGCTGATGAACGAGATCGAGTCCGACGCCGCCGGAGAGCTTGTCAAGTGCCTTGTCACCAACGGCCAGCCCATCGAGTACGGGCAGCCGCTGTTTTCCATACGGATGAGTCAGTGAAGAAGGCGGAGTTAGCGGGGTTAGCGGAGCTAGCCAAGGACGAACACAGCTAACCCCGCTAACAACGCCAACTCCGCTAACCCCGCTCAAAAGGTCAAGCATGTTTCGTAAAGTCCTGATTGCCAATCGCGGTGAAATCGCGCTACGCGTCCTGAACGCCTGCCGGGAGCTGGGCATTCGCACCGTCGCCATCTACAGCGAGGCCGACCGCCATTCGCTGCACGTGCGCTTTGCCGACGAGGCCATCTGCATCGGCCCTCCCCGCCTTGCCGAGAGCTATCTCAATGTGCCGGCGGTTATCTCCGCCGCCGAGATCGCCGATGTGGACGCTATCCATCCCGGCTATGGCTTGCTCAGCGAGAACGCCAACTTCGCTGAGGTCTGCCGGGCCTCGAACATCAAGTTCATCGGTCCGCCACCCGAAGTCACCCGGCTGATGGGCGAGAAGGATCAGGCGCGGCAGGCGATGAAGAGGGCCAAAGTGCCCATTCTGCCCGGCTCCGATGGAGTGATTGCGACGGCTGAGGAGGCACAGGCAATTGCAAAGAAGGTCGGCTACCCGGTGATCCTCAAGGCCAAGGCGGGCGGCGGCGGGCGGGGCATGAGAATTGTGCGCTCTGCCGAGGAGTTGCCCAATCTTTTTCACGCGGCCTATTCCGAGGCGGCCAACGCCTTCGGCAACGGCGAACTCTACATGGAAAAGTTTGTCGAGAACCCGCGCCACATCGAGTTTCAGGTTCTGGCCGACGAGCACGGCAATGTCCGGACGCTCTTTGAGCGCGAGTGTTCGATCCAGCGCCGCCATCAAAAGCTCATCGAAGAGGCGCCCAGCCTTCAGGTGACGCCCAGAATGCGTGAAGAAATCGGACGGACGCTCTGCCGCTGCCTGGCCGAGATCGGCTATCAGAATGCCGGCACCGTCGAGTTCCTCATGGACGAGGACGGGCAGCTCTACTTCATTGAAATGAACACCCGCATCCAGGTGGAGCACCCCGTCACTGAAGCGATTACCGGCGTCGACCTGGTGAAGGCGCAACTGCTGATCGCCTCAGGAGAGCGGCTGGACGCCATTCTGCCTCAGAAGATCGAAATCCGCGGCCACGCCATCGAGTGCCGCATCAACGCCGAGCATCCTGAGAAATTCACCCCCTCGGCGGGCAGAATAACGGCCTTCAACGTCCCCGGCGGCAACGGCGTGCGGGTAGACACGGCGCAGTACGCCGAGAGCGTGGTCCCGCCCTACTACGACTCGCTGATCGCCAAGCTGATTGTTCACGGCCACGACCGTGCGGAAGCCATCGCCAAGATGGAACGGGCTCTCAGTCAGTTCGTGGTCCTGGGCATCGATACCTCGATTCCGCTGCATCAGGCGATCTTTGCCGACTCCGCTTTCCGCGCCGGCCGCTTCGACACCAGCTTCATGGAGAAGTTCCTGGCTCATCGAAGCTGAAAGACGGGCAACCTGGTCGAAATGGCTGGATTCTCCTGCAAGAATCCGGCCATTTCTGTGTCCACTGAGATCTCATAAAAAAATTACTTTACCGTACGGCAGTTCTCTTATATGTTTACTTTCGACAAGGAGGAGGGACGATGATCAATGGGTTGCAGGACTATCAGCTTGGGCAGGTGATCACCGCCATTGGAGGCCTCGGAACGGCTGCGTTCGGCCTTGTGGACGCGGCCAAGTCTGCCTTCAGCGGCATCAACCGGGTCGGGTTGGAGCACATTCATGAGGTGGTCTCCGGTCTCACCCCCGAGGGAGCCGGCGCGGGAGGGCCCGTCAATGCGCTTCCCCAGGCCAACATTTTGCAGACGCTGGAAGCCAACTGGGTGAACGGCACCGATCTTGCCAGCCAGAAGGCCATCGCCAAATCGCTCATCAAGCTTCACCTGAGTCCGAATTCCGCAGCGGCGGTCGCGCTGAAGGCGAGCGTTGATCCGGCCGTTCTGAGTGCGGTTGCGGCCAATGTCGCCGCGGGAACGCCCCTTTCGCAAGTGGAGAGCGATGCCTATTCGCGCTTCGATTTTATTGTGACCGCTCTCCTGGATGAGGCTTATCAGCTCTCCGATCAGGTCTACCGCAACTTCACGAAGACGCTGGCAGCCTTGGTGGCTGTGGTGCTGGCCCTAGCGGGCGCATGGAGCCTGGAAGGCGCAAATCTCTGGTCGCCGAAGGAATTAGCTCTGGCTCTTCTGGTCGGTCTGCTGGCAACTCCCCTTGCTCCCATCGCCAAGGACCTATCGAGCGCCCTGGCGACTGCCGTAAACACCATGCAACTGGTGAAGAAGTAGGCTGCCATGACGCAATTTATCGATTGTCGCATCCAGCCGGTTGGCGGGGGGTTGGCTACCACCGTCAGCGTCTGCCAGGGCACGAATATCGGCAACTACACGGGCTTGAACCTGGGCGACTTGCAGAAGTCGATTCAGGGCCGGCACGTGCTGATCGCTACCCATGGCTTCAACGTGAATCGCTCCGATGGGGTTGACTGCCTGTCGAACTGGGAGAGCCTCTTGCAGCCTCATCCGTTTCCCGGTTTTGTCGGCTTGCTTTGGCCGGGCGACTCGGTGTGGGCGCATGGGCTCGACTACCCCGATGAGCCGAAGATCGCCGACGAGGCAGGCAGCCTGCTCGCCGAGTTTATCGACGCGAACTTTCAGCAGGCGGCGAGCCTCTGGTTTGCCTCGCACAGCCTGGGAGCGCGGGTCATTCTGGCGACCATCTCCCATCTGAGCCTGCCGGTACGCGGCGTTACGATCATGGCCGGCGCCATCGACGACGACTGCCTGACGACGGAGTTCCAGGCGGCGGCGGCCAACATCGGAACCATCTCCATCCTTGCCTCAAAAGAGGATGAAGTGCTGTCAGCTTGCTTTCCGCTGGGGAATTTCTTTGCGGGCATCATCGCCGCAGGCCATCCGTGGTGGCGCGCGGCGCTGGGACACCGTGGGCCCGTCAAGCCCTGGCCAGCCAACTTCCAACCGCCCTTTGAGATTCCGGATGGCTGGAAATTCGAGCACGGCAATTACTTGCAGATCGACACGCCACAACCTCCAGGATTGCCGCTCCCCGTCGAAGTGCCGCCCCAGGGCACGCCGCCAGTTGGGCCTGTTCCGCCCTCCCAGGGCTGGCAGGAGGCTTTCTCGTCGGCCTTTGCTTCCACGCGCTTCCGGTAGCGCGAAACGCCCTGTCCTCCTGGGCAAAATAATTTATCGCTTTTTCTTCGCTTTATCAGCGGAGATCGGGTATGCTGGTTTCGCAACATAGGAGGTTGCACGCATGGACTTTCAAAAGGAACTGATTGCCGAATACGACCGCGAGGTGGCCAAAACGCGCAAGATGCTGGAGGCGATTCCCTCCGATGCCGATTTCACCTGGAAACCCCACCCCAAATCCATGAGCCTGGGCCGGTTAGCCGGACACCTTGCCGAGACCGCCGGAGAGTGGGCGACAACTACCTTCACCACGGACAAGCTAGAGTTCCCACCAGACCACAAATTCGGGGCCTATATCCCAGCATCGACCGAGGCTCTGCTCGAGCGCTTCGACAAGGAGACGGCCGAGGCCAAGAAGGCGTTCGCAGCCTTTGCGCCGGAGAAGTGGGACGAGAACTGGAAGTTCATCGCCGGCGGCCAGGCCTGGATCGACGAGTCGAAGTACCGCGTCTTCCGCGACTGGGTTCTCGACCACCTGATCCACCACCGCGCCCAGTTGGGCGTCTACCTGCGCCTGCTCGATGCCAAGATCCCCGGCTCTTACGGCCCCTCAGCGGACGAAATGTAGGGAAAACAGTTGTCAGTGGTCAGTCTTCAGTTGTCAGTGACCGGGGTTATCAACCACCAAACTGAAGTTCTCACCGCGAACTTCGGCGCTGGTTGAACGCTTCCGGACTCTGATCACTGAAAACTGACAACTGACAACTGCTTCAGCTACCCTTGATTCATGTCCTTCTCGTTTCCCAGAATCTATCCCATCCTCGATGCTTCGTTCATCCCAACCTCCGGCCGAGCCGAATTCCTGCGCCAACTGGGCGGTTCGCTGGCCGAGGCTGGAGTGACGCTGCTCGAATACCGCAACAAGACCGGCCCGGATGCCGAACTGCTTGCCGACGCCGCGATTCTCCGCGCTGTCTTGCCCGCCGAACAGGTGAAGTTAATTCTCGATGACCGAGCTGATCTAGTTGACCAGATTGGTTTTGATGGCGTGCATGTGGATGCGGGCGACCTCAAGCCAGCAGAGGCTCGCAGACTGCTCGGACCAAACCGCATCATCGGCACTTTCGGCGGCAGCGGTGCGCTTTTGCCCGGAATCCTGGATGAACCGGCGGATTATTTCTCCATCGGCCCGGTCTTCGCGACGCGCACCAAGCAGACCAGTTCACCGTTGATCGGAATCGACGGTATTCGCCGTCTGCGAGCCGCGGCCGGCCCTAGCCCAGTGCTGGTAGCCATCGGCGGGATAACGCTGGCCACAGCCGCCGAGGCGCTCTCTGCCGGAGGGACGGTTCTGGCCATCGCTGGCGCGCTCTTTCGCCAGCCCGACCCCGCAGCGGAGTTTCGCAAGTGGATGGCCGAATCAGGCTGAGCGCGAGTGCTCTGAATCTGTACAAAGTGTCCTGAATTCACACACTCTGAGAAAAAGAAAGACATTCGCGCCAAAATCCGATACAACTTTCTCCAGGTGACAGACCAGAACTCCACTCCCATTCCTGCCTCCGATACGTCGGCCAACGCTCCCCGGCTGGTGCAGAGCCTCGGCCTTTTCAGCTCGACGGCCCTCGTTGCCGGCTCGATGATCGGTTCCGGCATCTTCATCGTCGATGCCGACATCGCCCGCGGCACGAACTCCCCGGCGCTCTTCCTCGGCGCCTGGGTGCTCACGGCCATCCTCACCATCACCGCCGCGCTCAGCTACGGCGAACTGGCGGCCATGATGCCCAAAGCCGGTGGCCAATACGTCTACCTGCGCGAGTCTTTGGGGCCGTTGTGGGGATTTCTCTACGGCTGGACGCTCTTTCTGGTCATTCAGACGGGCACCATCGCCGCTGTCGCGGTGGCCTTCGGCAAGTTCCTTGGCGTCTTCTTCCCAGCCGTCTCGACCTCCAATTGGCTGTGGCATATCGCCCATGTGCCTCCCATCCCGGTGGGCCCCATGGTGCTGGGCAACATGGAGATCGGCGTCAACACAGCCAACCTGAACGGCATCATTGTTGTCATCTTCCTGGCCGTTGTGAACATCTTCGGCGTGAAGCTGGGAGCGCTGATTCAAAACGTCTTCACCACGACCAAGGCGCTCTCCCTGGCGGCGCTGATCCTGATCGCTTTTGCCGTGGGACGCAACGCCACGGCCTGGCACGCCAACTTCGGCGCGGAATTCTGGAAGAATGCCGGCTGGAGTTCCCTGCATCCGGTGCAGGTGGGCGTGGGCGGCCCCATTGTGCTGGTGAATCTGCTGGTTATTCTGGCCCTGGTGCAGGTGGGTTCGCTCTTCTCCGCCGACGCCTGGAACAACGTCACCTTCACGGCTGGTGAGGTGAAGAACCCGCGGCGCAACATTCCCCTCTCGCTGATTCTCGGCACGGGATTTGTGCTGACGGTGTACTTTCTGGTCTCGCTGAGCTACCTGCTGGTTTTGCCCATGGCTGGCGACCCGCACGGCGCTACAGTGATGGCGCGCGGCATCCAATATGCCACCGAGGACCGCGTGGCAACGGCTGTCCTGGAGCAGATCTTCCACTCCGGCGGGGCCTGGCTGATGGCGGGCGCCATCCTGATCTCGACCTTTGGCTGCGCCAACGGCATGTCGCTGGCCGGGGCTCGTGTCTACTATGCCATGAGCCAGGACGGCCTCTTCTTCAAGTCTGTCGGCAAGCTGCATCCGCGCTACAAAACCCCCGCGGCGGGGCTGCTGGTGCAGGCCGCATGGACCACCGTGCTGTGCGTCTCCGGCTCCTACAGCCAGTTGCTGGACTACATCATCTTTGCTGTGCTGGTCTTTTACATTCTCACCATCGCGGGCCTCTTCGTGCTGCGCTTCAAGAAGCCGGATGCCCCCCGGCCTTACAAGGCGCTGGGCTACCCGGTGCTGCCCGCCCTCTATATCGCGCTGGCCTCCTGGATCTGTATCGTATTATTGCGATACAAGCCCCAGTACACGTGGCCGGGTCTTGTCCTGGTTCTGCTCGGCATTCCCGTCTATCTCTTCTGGTCGCGGCGCGCCATCAGCAATGCACAAAGCGACCAGACTCAAACGGGCGAAACTCAACGCTGACACCAAACTACCGTGGAGGAAGTTCCTCATTCATGTCCAGGCTGCTGCGTATCAAACCGATGTCGATGCTCTCGATGGAGGCCGGTGAACAGGGCGAACACACGCTCAAGCGTTCACTGGGCGCGTTGAACCTTATCACCCTGGGCATCGGCGCTGTGATTGGCGCGGGCATCTTTGTGCTGACCGGACAGGCCGCGGCGCTTCATGCCGGCCCTGCCGTGGCGTTGAGCTTTGTGCTGGCTGGCTTCACCTGCGCCTTTGCCGGCCTGTGCTATGCGGAATTCGCGTCCATTATTCCGATTGCCGGCTCGGCCTACACTTACGGATATGCCACGCTGGGTGAACTGGTGGCCTGGATTATCGGCTGGGATCTGACGCTGGAGTATGCGTTTGGCGCTGCCACCGTAGCCTCGGGATGGTCGGGGTACTTCAACAGCCTCCTCGAGCAGCTCGGCATCTATATTCCGCCGCAGTTCACGGCGACGACAGGCACACAGTTGTTCTTCTATCAGCATCAATGGCTGCCATTGATGTCCCTGCCGCCCGGCGTGAGCAGCGCCGGACTTCCCCAGGCGACGGGATTCTGCAACCTGATCGCGGTCGGTATCGTCATGGTGATTACGACCATTCTGGTGATCGGGATCAAGGAATCGGCCAACTTCAACTCGGCCATCGTGATAATCAAGCTGGCCATCGTGGGCATCTTTCTCGTGGTCGGCGGGTACTTCCTCTTCACTCATCCTCAAGTTGCGCGCTTGAATTGGCATCCCTTCATTCCGCCCGCGGATGGCCACGGCAATTTCGGTTGGGGGGGAATTCCCACCGCTGCCGCATCCATCTTTTTCGCCTATATCGGATTCGATGCGGTGTCTACGGCGGCCCAGGAGGCAAAGAACCCGAAGCGGGATATGCCGATCGGCATTCTCGGCTCGCTGGTCGTCTGCACCATCCTCTACATCCTGGTATCCCTGGTGCTCACCGGCCTGGTGAGCTACAAGACGCTGAATGTCTCGGCGCCGGTTGCTTTGGCAATGGATGCTACGGGCGTCAGTTGGGGTTCAATGCTGGTCAAGATCGGCGCGGTCTTTGGCCTGGCTACCGTGATGCTGGTCATGCTGCTGGGCCAGTCGCGCGTCTTTTACTCCATGTCGAAGGACGGTCTGTTGCCCAAATGGGCCTCGGCAATTCATCCCAGGTTCCGTACGCCATGGATCACCACCATCATTTTCGGAGCATTCGCGGCTATCATGCCCGCATTCCTGCCCATCGCGAACCTGTCTGAGCTGGTGAATATTGGAACGCTTCTCGCCTTCACCATCGTCTGCGCGGGCGTATGGGTGCTTCGTGTGCGCCATCCTCAAATGGAGCGGCCGTTCAAGACGCCGCTGGTTCCGCTGGTGCCCATCCTGGGCATTCTCTCGGCTGTTTATCTGATGGCGCACCTGGCCCGCATCACCTGGGAGGTAATGATCGGCTGGCTTTTCTTTGGATTGATCATTTACTTTACCTATTCGATCAAGCACAGCAAAGTGCAGAAGCTGCCGGCGGACGCCAGCGGCCGCTGATGCGGGGAATGAACAACGCGGAACGGCCTCCCACGCGGGAGGCCTCTCCGCTTGAATCCCGAGTGAAGTGGATTACGCCGTAGCCTTGGCGCAGAACTCGTCAAAGGCGCTGAGCAGTTCCGCGGCGATCTCTGGCGCGCTCGACCGCTCAATGACGGAACGCTGCATCAGGTAAACCAGCTTGCCGTCGCGCAGGATGGCGACAGCCGGTGAGCTGGGTGGGTTGCCCTCGAAGTAGCTGCGAGCGCGCTCCGTGGCCTCGCGGTCCTGGCCGGCGAAGACAGTGATCTTGTTGTCGGGCAAGTTGGCGGTGTTGCCGAGCGCCATTCGCACGCCGGGACGCATCTTACCCGCCGCGCAGCCGCAGATCGAGTTGACCGCCAACAAGGTTGTGCCCGGCCGGGCCAGCGCCGCATCTACCTCCTCGGCGCTCCGAGCTTCTGTGAATCCAGCGCGCGCCAGTTCTTCGCGCATGGGAATGACCATCAGTTCTGGGTACATGTTCGCCTCCGGCAAGGGAAGTTGCCTGATACCATTCTAACCTGAATCCAGTGGTGTAGCCTTGATTCGATGCTCATCGAAGAAAACAAGCTGCTGGCGCCCTTCACCACCCTCTCGATCGGCGGGCCGGCGCGCTGGTTTGTCGAGGTTGCCAGTGAAGATGAGATCGCAGAGGCAACAGCCTGGGCAAAGCAGCGCGAGGCGCAGCTCTTTGTGCTGGGCGGGGGCAGCAACCTGCTGGTCTCCGACGCCGGATTTGACGGGCTGGTCTTGCGGATGGGCTTGCGCGGCATCCGAGCGACAGATGCTCCTAGCCAGTCCGGCCAGACAGAGCAAAGGATTTATCAGGTTGCGGCAGGCGAAGACTGGAACTGCTTCGTCGAGCGCACAGTCAACGACAACTGCGCGGGCGTCGAGTGCCTGGCCGGCATCCCCGGCACGGTGGGCGGGACGCCGGTGCAGAATGTGGGCGCTTACGGTCAGGAAGTCGCCTCGGCGATTGAGCGGGTGCGGGCCTTCGACCTTCAGGAACGCGGCTTTGTCGAGTTTCCAGTGGCAGAGTGCGGCTTTGGCTACCGCCGCAGCCGATTCAACTCGGTTGATCGTGGTTGCTATATTGTCACCCGCGTGGACTATCGGCTCACCCCCGGCGGTGCGCCCGCCGTGCGCTACGCGGATCTGCAAAGATCTCTTGCGGAGCGGGGAAGCGAAGCCGGCGAACCCAGCCTTGCCGAAGTGGCCGCCGCTGTGCGACGCGTCCGCCAGTCCAAGGGGATGCTTCTGGTCGAGGGCGATGCGGATTGCCGCAGCGCGGGCAGCTTCTTCAAGAATCCCATAGTCGGCAAGGAGCAGCTTCAGCAAATCGAAGCCGCCGGCGCCAAAGCCCCGCCGCGCTTTCCCGCCGGATCCGGAGCAGAGAATTCCGGCATGGTCAAGGTTCCCGCCGCCTGGCTGATCGAGCAGGCCGGATTTGCCAAAGGCTACGCACTGGGCGCTGCCGGCATCTCCTCGCGACACACGCTGGCGCTCATCAATCGCGGCGGAGCGGCAGCGGCAGATCTTCTGGCGCTCGCCGCGCGAATCACCGGCGCGGTCGAAGATCGTTTTGGAATCCGTCTGGAAATGGAACCAGTGATGGTGGGGTACTGAGCACGGCCGGTTCCCCAGGGTCTGCTCAGAGCAGCACGCCTCTTCACAAGGTCCAGGCCGCCCGGTCTTTCAGCCCATTCGATGGCTCTTCAGTCGACTTTCTCTTCTTGCGGCAGGAAGGGGTGCACGGTTTGCGCCAGCAGCCCCGGAGGCATCGGTGTTTTGATCCCGTATACGGGCGGCCACTGCTTCCTGGGCATATACCAGGAGCCGAAGAGAATATCCATGATGGGCAGCATCGAGGCGTAATTCTTGTCGACGTGCTCGTCATTGGTGTGGTGCCAATGATGAAAGGCGGGCGTAGCAACCAGCAGGCTCAGCCAGCCGAAGCGCCAGCGCAGGTTGGCGTGGATAAAGAACCCCCACATGGAGCCAACCAGAAGGAAGAACAAAGGCGCCGCATCCAATTGCATTCCGGCCACCGGTTGGGCCAGGCCCACGGCATACAAGGGAACAATTCCGCACAGCCGGACAAAGACAAAATCAAAGGGGTGAGCATGGGAACTGACGAGCCAGTCAATCTCCTCAGGGGCGTGGTGGATGGAATGGAAGCGCCACAGCAGGGGAATCTCATGCGTCCAGCGATGTCCCCAATAAAACCCAACCTCTCCAACCACCAATGCGGCAGCCAGGCGCGCTCCCAGCGGCAGGCTAGCCGTCCAATGGTGAACCGCGCCGGGGACCAGACGATGCATCACCCAGGCGATAGCAGCCGCAGGAAACACCAGGAGAAACTTGGGCAAGAGGCCATTCAGAAAGAAATATCCCAAATCGACGAAAAAGGATTTGCGGAAGATCTTTTGCGGACGAAGGGCGAAGAGTCTCTCCAGCGGAGTGAAAAGAAGCATAAGCAGGAACAGCCATATGCTCAACCGGATGATGTCCACCACGAATGGGGGCAAATCCATGATTTGTTCTAAGATGTCATGCATTGAGTACCCAACCAGGATGCCTGAAAATGAGAACGAGGCAGTACCCATTGTAGGGCACTGCCTCGTTCTTCAAAGAAGACCATTCGCAATCAGCGCCGGAGCCACTTCTTCGAACGAAGCACCGCCAGCCCGCCCATTAAACCGGTGAAGAGCAGAGGCAAGGATCCGGGCTCAGGAACCGGGGACGGTTGATTTTCGTCGTTCATCGTGACTCCGTCCAGGAGGGCGAAGGGAGGAACAGGAACGTTGCCCACGGCGAGGAAGGAGAGCACCTCGCTGGTGCTCGTCGCGGTGAAGGTCTCGGTCTGGTACATCCAGCCGGAGAAGCCTTCGCTGGCGAGGTCATAAGTGGGCGTGTCGAAGGTCTGGCTTCCCAGGCTGACCGCCCAATACTGCTGGGTGTCGCCGGTGTAGCCCTCTTGCTGGGAGGCTGCCCAGTAGAAACTCACCGCATACTGGTCTCCGGCTGTCAGGCCGTTGATGGTCTGCGAGATTGGGCCAGTATCGAAGTCGCCGTCACCGGCGATAAAGTTCCCGCCGTCAGGGCTGCTGGCCGTAAATCCATTGGCCGAACCGTCATTCGGTCCCCAAAGAGGATTTACACCGTACTGACCTTGAGCAGCATTGGTCAAGCTGTCCGCGGTTCCGGAGGCATAGAGGAAGTTGTAGCCTGTCGTCGTCCAGCCGGTGGCGTTCGTGTTGTAGCCCAATTGGCCGGGGCCGTTTGTGGTCTCCTCGAAACTGCCGTTGGTTACCAGGCTCGTTGCTCGCGCAGGTGCGGCAAACACCAAAACTGCGGCGGCTGCAAAACCCATGGCAATTGCTTTGCGCAGACTTTTTGCCCGCGCCGATGGCTTCCTGATCGTACCCTTCATTCAATCTCCTTAAAATTCAACAATTCGTGCATTCGCCGAGCCGGCCATCATGCGACAGCCGGCGGTTCTTCCTTCGGCAGTTTTCTGGGCCCAAGGCCCAGATGGAAAGGGGAATCCTGTTGTGGTTGTAGCAGTTTAAGGACCAATCGTGTCCAATTCGATAATTTATCCGGATTCCGACTAACCTTCTGATTTGCAAGAGCATATCCGGCGAGCAAAGGATTCAGTAAAAACTGGAACAGTTGGGGCAATGTGCAAGAACTTGCACAAAAATGGGAAGTTATTTTCAGAAACTTCCACTCCAATAGAAATCACATCTGGCGAATGCGATTCCTGCCGCAGGGCGCGAACCCCGGCACTCCGGCACGACACGTCACTCTCCGCGACAGCCAGGTACATCCTTGAAACACTGCCGCGATTCCTCGCGCCGCCAGAGCCATTCCCGCTTGCTGCCCGCGCTCGGACAATCCCACCCCGGTCCCTTCGCAAAGCAGCCAACGCTGGCTCGAGCTCTCTTGCCATCTGTCCGTGAAACCGTGGGGCCTCACCTAAACGATTCAAATCGAATAATATCCGCTGGTGGACAGCACAGAGGCCAATCGACACTGAATCCGCAATACTGTCCGGATCCAGTGGAGGATTGCCCACCCGCCGCACATTCCTGCAGACAAGGCTCAGCGCGTTGCGCAGCAAAATCTCCCGGTGGCTGGTAACCTATCTTCAGCCATGAATGACATTCTGCACCAGTTGCGCTGTTTCGGATGCGGAGCGCGAATCTCCGGCGCGGACGCCCGGCCGGACTTTCGTTGCGCCGTCTGCGGGGACTTGTTTGAAGTGGAGTACCCCGGCTGGGGACAGCGCGGAGGCCCCGACCGTCCCAATCCCGGCGCTCTCAAGTGGCTTTGGCGCGAGCGGCGCTGCTCCTCGGAGGAGTTGGACCACTCCGGCGTCTGGCGCTTTCGTGAGCTACTGCCCATTCTCGACAGCTTTGGCGACGCCGTGACCCTCCGCGAGGGCAACACGCCGCTGTACCACTTGACGCGCGCCTCCAAAGCCCTGGGCATCGACCAGCTTTACGCCAAGCACCAGGGAATGAACCCCACGGGCTCCTTCAAGGACACTGGCATGACCGCGGCGATGAGCGTGGCCAGGGAGCGAGGCTTCGAGTGGGTGGCCTGCGCGTCCACCGGAAACACGTCGGCTGCAATGGCAGCCTATGCGGCGCGGGCGGGGCTGCGCAGCCTTGTGTTGATTCCCGACGGGAAGATCGCCTGGGGCAAGCTGTCGCAGGCCATGGATTACGGCGCCATCACATGCCAGTTAAGGACCGACTTCGACGGCTGCCTGACCCTGCTGACGCAGATTGTGAACGAAGCGCCCATCTACCTGCTCAACTCGGTCAATCCGTACCGGCTGGAAGGACAGAAGACTCCCGCTTTCGAGATTGCCGAGGCCTTCGACTGGAATGTTCCCGACCACCTGATCGTCCCCGGCGGGAATCTGGGCAACAGCTCGGCCCTGGGCAAGGGCTTCCGCGAGTTGCTCGAGTTGGGACTGGTGGCGAGGATGCCGCGCATCTCCGTGATTCAGGCGGCGGGCGCCAATCCCTTGGTGCGCAGCCTGGCCGACAATGGCGGGACCTCGCTGGAGCCGGTCGAGGCACACACTCGCGCCACCGCCATTCGCATCGGCAATCCGGCCTCCTGGCGCAAGGCCGCGCGCGCCATTCTGGACACCGGCGGCTGGTGCCTCGATGTGACCGAAGCCGAAATTGCCATCGCCAAAGCCGAGTTGGGCGCGGAGGGCCTCGGCTGTGAACCGGCCTCCGCAGTCACGCTGGCGGGGTTGAAGAAGCTGCGCGCCGAGGGCAGAATCGCTGGCAATGAGACGGTCGTTCTGGTGCTGACCGGCCACACGCTCAAGGACGCCGACTACACCATCGACTTCCATCGCGGAACGTTGCTCAGCGAAGACGAGAGCGCCGGCCTGAAAGCGGAGATCGCTGGGTTGCAGCGCAATGCGCAAGTGGTTGAGGCCACACCGGCCGCGGTCCTGGCCGCGCTGAAGGGCAGTGTGGAATGAGCGAAGCTCTGAGCGCGGTTCGTAGAAGCGGGAATTCTGGAGGATTCAGGCTGCGCCTGCCGGCCACCTCCGCGAATCTCGGCTCAGGCTTCGATGCGGTCGCAATAGCCTTCGACTTTTATCTGGAGATTGAGGCTGTGCCTGCTGCCGAGTTTTCGATCTCCGCGACGGGCCGGAACAAGGAGCATATTGCAAGGCTCGAGAACAACCTCATCCTGGAAATCTATAAAGGGCTGCTAGAGAGCAACGGGCGGCCGGTGACTCCTTTAGCCATTCAGATGGCCAATGAGATTCCTCTCGGCATGGGTTGTGGTTCGTCGGCGGCCGGACGCCTGGCGGCGATCGCTCTGGCGGTGCATTTTGGCGATTTGGACTGGAGCGCGGAGCGCATTCTGGAGGAGGCTTCGGCGCTGGAGGGCCATCCGGACAACGCATCGGCCTGCTGGCTGGGCGGCTTTGTCTCCGCACTTTGCGAGGGCGGCCAAGTATATGCGGCCCGCGTCGTGCCGCCGGCTGAGTGGCGGGCCATCGTCGTTCTTCCCTCCGAGCCGCTGCCCACCAGCAAGGCGCGCGATCTGCTGCCCGACTGCTACCCTCGCGCCGACGTGGTCGCCAACATTCAATCCGCAGCGCTGCTGGGGCTGGCCTTCGCCCAGTCGCGGGCCGACTTGGTGCGGGTCGCCATGCGGGACTCGATTCATCAGCCCTTCCGCGCGCCTCTCTGCCCGCTTTTGCCACGGCTTCTGCCGCTGGCCGGTGAGCATGGCATTCTGGGAGCGGCGCTTAGCGGCGCAGGGCCCTCGGTTCTGGTGATCGTCGCCAGCGAGGAGGCGGTTCCAGGCGCGAGGGATGCAATCCACGCCGCGCTGGAAGGCATGACGGAGCCGGAGCTCAAGGTCTGCCGGTTTGAATCGGCCGGAGCGAGCGAGTCCTTTTTCGCCTCGCGCGAGGTTTGAGGCGGAGGTTTTGCTGCGCAACTTGACGTGCGCTGGCCTGAGATATGCAGGATCTTCATGAAATACCAGCCTTGGCGGGGATGAAAGCTTCGCACAGTTTCTCGTGCGCAGGTTACCTTATTGCAGTTGGATCTTGTGCCATCTGATTACTCTTTTCAATTACTCAAGATTCCTTGCTATTCGCTCGTGAAACCCCTACATTTTCAGCGTGGGCAGTTCTGGGGGAGGGCTGCTCTAGCGCCCGTGGTCCCGAAGGGACCCGGGCGCTTTTAATTTGGGTGCATCCGGGCGGAGCCATCCTGCGTTGACGGCATCGCGCTCTGAATCCCCGCCATTGTCCGGTTTGGGGTGTTCCGCTATTTGTCGCCGATCAAGGAACGGCTTGCGACTTTCCGGCCCGCGGGAGCATCCCATGAAGGCCTGGCTAACGTACACTTGAAGTGCGCGGTTGCCGCAAGGAGGATCATGGCTGGATTGGGTGTTCTGGAAGTGAGTGATGCAACGTTCGACCAGGAGGTGCTCAAGAGCGAGCAGCCGGTTCTGGTGGATTTCTGGGCTGTATGGTGTGGACCCTGCAAGGCCATCGCGCCGATCGTGGATGGCGTGGCCGCAGCCTATGCCGGCAAGTTGAAGGTTGCCAAGGTGAATGTGGACGAGAATGGCGCAACGCCTTCGCGCTTCGGCATTCGAGGCATTCCGGCGCTGCTGTTTTTCAAGGGCGGCAAAGTGATGGATCAGGTGGTGGGCTACAGGCCCCAGGAAGAGATTGAGGAGAAGGTCAAACGTCTTCTGGCCTAATGAATTTCCGCGGCAAGAATGATGATACACAAAAAGAGCCCGGCCTCTGCGCCGGGCTCTTTTCTGCCTTTCAATGGCTGGGCTGGGTGATGGGATCGAGCCCGAGCCGCTTCCGGCATTCTTCCAGAATGGCTTCAGTGCGCGTGGCTCCCACACGGCTGACGCCGATCGCGCGAACGGTCAAAAGGGTGTCGAGATCGCGAATGCCGCCCGCTGCCTTTACCTGAACCCTTGCCGGAGAATGTCTGCGCATCAATTCGAGATCGGAAAGAGTTGCGCCACTGGGGGCGTACCCGGTCGAGGTCTTGACCCAATCGACACCAATCTCTCCGCAAATCTCGCACAACCGAATCTTCGCGGCATCGTCCAGATAAGCATTCTCAAAGATGATTTTGACTTTTGCTCCGCCGCCGTGGATGGCCTGTGTGAGCGCCAGAAGCTCATCCCGCACATACTGCCAATCCCCGCTCCGGGCCTTGCTGATGTTGATCACCGCATCCAGTTCCTGTCCACCGTCCTCAAGCGCCTGCCGGGCTTCGGCAATCTTGATGGCGGTCGTGTGCCCGCCGTGCGGAAAGCCGATGGTGGTGCTGGCGTTTACCGTGGTTCCACGCAGCAGCTCTGCGCATCTGGCCAGGTAGTACGGCAGGATGCAAACGCTTGCCACGTTGTATCTCACCGCCAGAGCACAGCCTGCTTCCAGTTCCGGGGCAGTCAGGGATGGGTTGAGCAGCGAGTGATCGATCATCTTGGCAATCGATTCGTAATCAATGTCATCTATCAAGTTTCACTTCCAATCTGAGGTTGAGGATGGGAGGCAGCCAGAGCCTTTTCTCCGCGGGGAGAAAAAACAACTGTGCCTCAAGGTGTAAGGCAGCCATGCGGCGACAACGGCATCGCGTTTTGCCCGGTCCAGGTCGCCTTCAACCAGCCTTGATCATCTGTACCTGCGCAACACGCCCAGGACCCGCCCCTGGATGGCCACATCCACGGCTTTCACCCGGATGGGTTCCATCTCCACGTTGGAAGGTTGCAGCCGCACCTGATTGCCTTCCGTGTAGAAGCGCTTCAGCGTTGTCTCCGAGCCATGGAGCAGCGCCACAACGATCTCCCCTTGCCGCGCCGTGCGCGTACGCTCCACCAGCACGTAATCGCCGCTGATGATGTGTTCGTCGCGCATCGAATCCCCGCGCACTTCCAGAGCGAAGACGTCGCGGTTGCCCACCACGTCGTGCAGCGAAATGCTCTCCTCGGTCTCCATCGCCTCCACCGGCATCCCGGCGGCGATGCGCCCCGCCAGGGGCAGACGTTCGCTCGATCGGGTCCGCGTTCCCGGCGGCAGCACATCGATTGAGCGGCTGCGGTTATGCACGCGGTCAAGCAACCCCTTCTTTTCGAGGTTGGTAATGTGCTTATGCACGGTTGCCAGGCTCTTGAGCCCCATGCCGCGCGCAATCTCCTCAAAGGACGGGGAGTAGCCGTTGCGCGTTACAAACGACTCCAGGAAATCCAGAATCTCTTTTTGCCTTCGGGTCACTGCCATGAGCGCATTATAGCGAATAAAAGGCGAACCGCAAGAGTTTTTTTCATTTTTCTTCAGTTCACCCGGTATTTTGCCTCGGAAGCGGTCTTTTCGGGACAATTCAGCAGCGGCTTGCGGGAGCGCCGATCCGGGTTGGTGAGCAGATTCAAAGCTCCGCTCAAGAAATGCTGAGAACAACCCGATAAGCACAGGTGGTGCGTCCGCGCTTCAACGGCCTGTCCGCCATAGCAAAACCAGGGATGATGTATCCCGGAACCACAGCACTCAATGTCGACGTGACCAACAGGGAGCGGCGACCTTGAACGAGGCTAATCAGGATATGGTATCCCCGGTTTTGCACTAACGCATGCGAGGTCAGATGATTTCGATCAAGCACTATCTTGAACAACCGCAAAATGGGGCCGCCGATTCCTTCGAGCGGGGGCAGGCAGCTCTTCTTCCGGTAACACTTGGCGCGTACCGCTCCGCCTTGGTGGAGATGGGCAACTGCGCTCAGGACGCCGGTCCGGCCTTGGGAGAGGAGCTGAAGCAGGGTCTGGCCGAGCTCCGGGAGAAGCTCTGCGCGGAGCTCTCCATTGAAATTGTTGAAAGCACGGAATCCAATGTACGAAAGCAACTGCAAGGCTGGGGCCGTCGCGCGGCCATGCACCACCGGCAACAGACCAGTGAGGTAAAGGAGCTGCTTCTCGTGATGGCCCGGACGGCTGAGTCGGTTGGCGAACGGGATCAGCGCTGCGCTGAGCAGATTACCGAGGTGACAACGCGGCTCAAAGGCATCGCCAGGCTTGAAGATCTGACTGAAATCCGCGAATCAATCAAGAAGAGCGCCTCGGATCTGAAGACCTCGATCGACAGGATGGCCGCCGAAGGCAAAGAGGCAATCGACAAGCTTCGGGTCGAGGTCTCGAACTATCAGGTCCGGCTGGAAGAAGCCGAGGAGATCGCCTCGCGCGATGCGCTCACCGGCCTGCGCAGCCGGCCGTGGGTGGAAGGCCAGATCGAGCAATCCCTTCATCTCGGCGCGCCGTTCTGCGTGGCCATCGCCGACATCAACGAGTTCAAGCGCGTGAATGATGAGCACGGCCACCTGGTTGGAGATGAGCTGTTAAAGCAGTTTGCCGCCAAGATGCGATCGGTTTGCCGCGCAACCGACACCATTGGGCGCTGGGGCGGCGATGAATTCATCCTCCTGCTGCATTGCGGAATCAGGGAGGCCCGCGGGCAGGTTGACCGGCTTCAGGAGTGGGTCTGCGGAAACTACACGGTGCAGGGAAGCTCCGCGCCCAGAAAACTGCGCGTGGCAGCTTCGATAGGGCTTGCCGAACGGCTCCCCGGCGAGACGATGAAGGAGCTTGTCGACCGGGCCGACGCCGGAATGTACCAAGAGAAAGCGGCGTCGCGGGCCAGAAGCAGCCAGCATTAGTCCTATGGCTGGAGTGTCCCCAAGAATCTGTTGCATGCAGTGTGTTTCACAAAGGACGGAAATTGGGACGCCACGCCGTGCCCTGAAAAAGATCAGCGAGTCTCAAGATTCAGTCGCAAAATAGGCGTTGAATCCGGCACTTTGCAGTGAAACAATAGAGGCATGGGAACGATCCTTCGCAAGTACACGAGCTTCGACGAGATGAAGGCCGACGAGTATCGTTACTGGCAGAGCAGGCCCGCGCATGAGCGGATCGACGCGGCCGAGGAGATGGTTCTCGCCGCCTATGCGCTGAAAGGTTGGGAGGTCGAGCCGGATGTACCAAGACTACAAAGACCTTTTGTCCGCCTTCAATGCCCATGGCGTTAAGTACCTGATTGTTGGCGGCTATGCCGTCATCTTTCACGCCCAGCCCCGCTTTACCAAGGACATCGACCTTTTCATCCAAGCCGATCCGGCTAACGCGCAAGCGACTTACGCCGCGCTCGCCGCGTTCGGAGCGCCGCTTCAGGGCATTAAGCCGGAGGACTTCTCCGTGCGAGGCTGCTTCTTTCGCTTCGGACACGATCCGCGCTGCGTCGATATTCTTCCTGACATTCCGGGCGTCGATTTCGAGGCCGCTTGGGGAAGGCGCGTGGAAGGCGTGCTCGATCAAAAAAGTGGCCTCAAGGCGTTTTTCATCGCCGCCCCCGACCTCATTGCGTCAAAGCTGGCTGCCGGGAGGCCGCAAGACATTGCGGACGCTGAGGCTGTTCGCAAGGCAACCGAAGCGCGAATCAGCAAACCGTGAAAATTCTCTTCGGGAAGTGAGTGAGAACACTCTAACTTCTAACAAAACACCCGCGCCATTTTGGGAATTCCCCCGGCTTCAGTCCCGTTTCTGCAATCGCCTTCTCTTCTTTCTTCTTTCCAATCTTGAGTTCCATTCTCCTTCGCGTGAAGGTAATAAGGAGCCGTTCCTTAGCGCACACTAAGCCGGCTCGATGGGAACGCGGAGCAGGCAGACTTTGCCGGCCGGCGGCGTTTCCCAAAGAGAAAGGTTGCCATGAGGCTATTGATTGCCGAAGATGACAAAGCGCTGGGTTTGTTTTTGAGCCGCGGCCTGGAGGCGGACGGTCACCGTGTCCGTCTGGCCCATGATGGCGCCGCCGCCGTGGAGGCATTCCGCCAGGAGTTGCCCGACCTTACCATTCTCGATCTGAACATGCCGGTCAAGGACGGTGAGCAGGTGCTTGAAGAGGTGCGCGCGCTCGACGCGAATCTGCCGGTGCTGGTGCTGACCGCCCGGCAGGAGGTGGATACGCGCGTCCGCTGCCTGGACCTAGGGGCCGACGACCTGATGATCAAGCCCTTCAGCCTGCACGAACTGCGGGCTCGATGCCGGGCTCTGTTGCGCCGCAAGCGCGAGGCGCGCCTGCTGCTGCGCGCCGGCGACCTCGAATTGGACCGGCTGGACCACACGGCCCGCCACGGAGGCCAGCCGGTTCTGCTCACCAACAAGGAATTTGCCCTGCTCGAGCACCTGATGCTCAATCGCGGCCAGTGCGTCTCGCGGGTCGAGCTGCTGGACTCGGTCTGGAACCTGGAGCCGACGCAGACCACCAATATTGTGGATGTCTACGTCAACTACCTGCGCCGCAAGCTCAAGGACCGGCCTCCCGGACAACTGATCCGCACCGTGCGCGGGCAGGGCTACATGGTGCCTCCGGAGAGCGACCTTGGCCTTCCAGTCCTGTCTCCGCTTCCGCTGCCCGCGATTCCGCCCTCCGCCGCTCCGCCGTTTCTTGAGGCGTGCTGATTCCAATCCTCGATCCCAACCGCGCATCTTCAGGAGAATTCCATGGCCACCGCTCTCGTCTCGACTCCTTCGCTTGCCACCCGAACCCGCTCGCGCACGGCGCTGGTAGCCAGCGCGGATCGCAGCTTCCGCCAACGGCTCTCCCAGACTCTCACTGGACTTCGCTGGGCAGTGCGGGAAGCCGAGGGCGGCGCCCAGGCCTGGGCAGAGGCCGAAGCTGCCCTGCCCGAAGCCGTCATCGTAGACTCATGGCTGCCCGATCTCGAACTGGCCGAGTTTCTCAGGGACTTTCGCGCCAGGTTTTCCGGGGTGGATCTGGTGACGACGAGCGGCTCTGTCGAGCAGGAGAGTCCGCGCGGACCCTACCGCCAGGAGCTGCTCTATGCCCTTCGCAGCTCGCAGGATAACGACACGGCGATCTGGAATGCCGCGCCGGCGCTTGACAAAACAAACCCGCTGACTGAGCTCGCGCGCCCCAATCCGCGGCCCGGTCAGGCTCATCCCGCCTCTCTTCCGGCATCCTTGTTGCCGCAAAGCGGATCGTCGGCTGCCTCGGCCCTGCCGCATCCTCAGCCCAGTTCCCCAGGGATACCTCCGGCCGAAGCGAATCGTCCCTCCTCCGCGATCGAGGCCGCTTCCAGCGGGCGGCTGCCTGAATTGATTGGCTATGCCCCCTGCATGCTCGAAGTCAGCCGCCGCATTCGTCTGGTGGCGCCCCGTTCGACGCCGGTGCTGATTGAAGGGCCTACCGGCTCGGGCAAGGAGCTGGTGGCCGAGGCTCTCCACCGGCTCTCGCCCCGCAGCCGCAAGCCGTTTGTCGCCATCAACTGCGCGGCCATCCCAGAAGCGCTGCTGGAGGCCGAGCTCTTCGGCCACACCCGCGGAGCCTTCACGGGCGCGGTGCAGGGGCGCACCGGACGGATTGAGTCGGCCGACGGGGGAACGCTGTTTCTGGACGAGATCGGCGAGATGCCCCTGGCCCTCCAATCCAAGCTGCTGCGCTTTGTGGAGTGCGGCGAACTTCAGCGGGTGGGCGACAACGAGACCGTCAAGGTGGATGTGCGCATCGTGACCGCTACGCATCAGCCGCTGGCCCAGCAGACCCAGGCGGGCGCCTTTCGCGCCGATCTCTACTATCGGCTGGCCGTCTTTCTCATTCGCACCCCGTCGCTGGCCGAGCATCGCGACGATCTGCCGCTGCTGGTCAATCACTTTCTCGCGCGTATGGGCCGCGAGGCGCCGGTCAAGCGGATTGACCAGGGGGCGTTGGCCAAGCTCGCCATCCACGACTGGCCGGGGAATGTCCGCGAACTCGAACACGTCCTCGAGCGAGGCGCCATCCTCGCCGGCGAAGAGGCCGTGCTGACCTCCAGGGAGATCGACTTCGGCCTGACGATGAACTAGGGCAGCTTCCAGCTGCTAGCTTTTAGCTTCTAGCTAGTAGCTAGAGGCTAGGAGCTAGGAGCTTAAGGCGCTCTCGTCCAGAAGGGAGGACGGAGATGCAAATCGAGACTCAGCTCGGCGACCAGATTGCCCGCTACCTCGATCTGGCCAACAGCGAGGCCAAGCTGACCGCGGCCAACATGGCCAACATCGATACCCCCGGTTACAAGGCCGTTGGCATGGACTTCGAGGCCGAGATGCGGGAGGCTCTGACGGACGTGGAGCAGGGAAGCGCGGCGCGCCCGGTGCGCTTGAAGACCGTGGACGGACTTGTCGCGCGGCCCGACGGTAACAACGTCTCCATGGATCGCGAGAGCCTGAACCTGGCCGAGGCGCAACTCCGGTTCAAGACCGGAATCGCTCTGCTTCGCCAGCAGAACCAGCTCGTCTTGGATGCCATCCATGCGGATAGCAAGTGACTTGGACCGTGACGTGCAGGAATCTTTTTCGGAAAGGAGGCGGAAGGATGAACCTCTTTGCAATGATGGAGACCTCCGGCGGCGCGATGCAGGCCGAGCGGATGCGCGCCGAGGTCGTGGCGGCCAACATGGCCAACGCGGAGACGACGCGCACGGCTTCAGGCGGCGTCTACCGGCGCCAGCACGTCGTCTTCGCCGCAAACCCCGGCGACCCGGAGTTCGCCAACTCCTTCAGCGTGGCCGCGCAGAGCACGGCTCCGGGGGCCTCCGGCTCCGGAACCTTCGCCGGTGCGGCATTGCCCCCGCTTTCGGCGTCTTTGTTTCCAATCAATCTGAATGGCTCCGGGCCGGCGGCGCCGGGCGTGCATGTTGCCGCCGTCGTCGAAGACAATTCTCCCCCTCTCCGGCGCTATGATCCGGGCCATCCGGATGCCGGCGCGGACGGATATGTCTCGTATCCGGACATTAATCCCCTCACAGAGATGGTGGACCTGATGGGGGCGACACGTGCATATGGTCTGAATAGCTCCGCCGTGCAGGCCGAAAAGGGCATGATCGCCTCGGCATTGGAGATCGCGAAGTCTTAATCCTGGGCCGGAGCTTGCCGGCTCGGGCGGGAAGCGGCGGCCGAGAGGCTGAAACTGGCGGCTGAGGCAGCAGGGAGAACCGATGATACCCGCGATGTATCCCATAGCAGCGGCAACGGAGCAACTGCCGGTTCTTTCCGGCGCAGGAACGGCGGCGATTTCGTCTGCCGGCTCAGGCAATTCTCCCGCACCGTTCTCTGAGCTGTTCACCGACGCGGTTGGCCAGGTCAACCGGCTCGAAGACCAGGCCAGCGCCGCTGTAACCGGACTGATGACCGGCTCCGGCGTGGATATTCATCAGGCGATGATTGCCACCCAGAAGGCGAGCATGGCCTTTGAGCTGGCGCTGGCGGTGCGCAACAAGGCTGTGCAGGCCTACCAGCAGGTGATCGGAATGCAGTTTTAGTAGTCAGTTGTCAGCAGTCAGTTGTCCGTAATTCACTATCAGGCGCATCTCTGAAAACTGACAACGGATCACTGAAAACTTGCAACGGCGAGAGCGGAAACCATGGCCACCGGAACACAGTTGGAAAAAAGCCCGCCGGCCAGGCCCGGAGAACCCCAATTGGCTGACCGGCTGGCCGGTCTTTGGGCCTTGGGACGGGTTCGCTGGGCGGGCATGCAGCCGGCCGAGCGCGGCTGGGCGCTGCTGGCCTCGGGGTTGCTGGTGGCGCTGGTCGGGGGACTTTTCTGGTACGGGCTGCGCACCGACTGGCGCACACTCTACGCGGATATGGACCCGGAGGATGCTCGTCTGGCAGGTCAGATTCTCTCTCAGGCTCAGATTCCCTTTGAACCGAATGCCGACGGAACCGGCATCCAGGTTCCGGCCGCGCAGTTGGACAAGGCGCGCCTGCTGACCGCCGCCAAGGGCCTCAAGAGCGGGCGGCTGGGCTTTGAGATCTTCGACAAGCCCAACTGGGTGGGCTCGGAGTTCGATGAGCAGGTCAACTACCAGCGGGCTCTGGAGGGAGAGCTGGAGCATACGGTGAGCTCGCTCTCCGACGTTGCCTCGGCGCGGGTCCACCTGGTGCTGCCCCATGATTCGTTTTTTCGCGATGCAGAGCGCCCCGCGAAGGCCTCGGTGGTGATCAAGCCGCGTCATCGCTCCCTGGCCGACGGGGAGCCGGAGGCGATTCGCAACCTGGTGGCCTCGGCGGTGGATGGTCTGATGCCGGACCGTGTGGTGCTGGTCGATGCCGACGGCCATCTGCCGCTGGGGCCCAAGACCGCCGAAGCCATGCGGTTGAGCGCCGAGCAGGCTCTGGAGGAGAAGCTGATTGCCACTCTGGAGCCGGTGACCGGCGCGGGCAACGTGCGGACCTCGGTGACCCTGGACTACGACCCGGCGGCCACCGAGGAGACCCAGGAGAGCTACGACCCTGACCAGACGGTGACGCTTTCGATGCAGCGCACCGATCAGTCGGCTGGTTCCCAGCCGGTGGCCGCCGGCGTTCCCGGCACGGCCTCGAATGCGCCCAACTCGCAGGCCTTGCCGGTCTATCCCCAGCAAAGCAGCGCGCCGCAGAGCGCCAAGACTGAATCCGGAACCTATGCGTCCTCAAAGACCGTTCGGCACACGATCGAATCTCCGGGCAGGGTCCGGCGGCTGACCGCCGCCATTGTGGTCAATGATCGCCTGGCCCAGGCCGCGTCCAGGGAAAAGGCGGCGCAATGGCTCGCTCGCTCGCCAGAGGAGTTGCGCAACCTGACCACCCTGGCCCAGGCCGCGGTTGGCTTCGATGCCAAACGCGGAGATATGCTCACCGTCGAGGATCTGGCCTTCGACCAGAACCGCTTCCAGCCGCCCGTCTCGATGCCGTCTCAATTGCTGGCTACGGCGGAAGCCTCGCCGGTTGTGGTCAAGTACGCCGCCCTGCTGGCCGGCCTGCTGGTGGTGCTGGCCTTCGGAGTGCGTCCCGCCCTGCGCCAGGCCCGGTCCAGCCCTTTGGCAAAGCAGGTGCTGAGGGAAGAAACCAGGAATCTGCCGGGCCCCGCGGGAATTGCGGAACAACGGACGCTGAAGCCGCCTGAGCCGGTCGAAGCCGACCCTGAGCGGATCAGAACGCAGGAGATCTTCGAGCAGGTCACCAGCCACCTGAAGCGCGAGCCGACGCAGAGCTCCCGGCTGCTGCAGAGTTGGATTCACTCCGAATAACGCCGAAGGCGGCGAAAACGCCCCCCGGAAAAGAGAGGATTGGCGCGAAAGAAGGCGGAACAAATAAAGGTAGCGGCGGGTGAGAAGGACTTGACAGGCAGGCACGCGAAAGACGGGCGAGCTCAAGAGCGGAAGAGCTGAAGCGCAGCAAGGGAAAGGACCGGGGCCTTGGCCGAACAGGATAATCAGAACGGGGCAGCGCGGCGTCGCACGACGGCGAACATGACCGGGGTGCGCAAGGCGGCCGTTCTTCTTGTAGCGGTTGGCGAGAAGCTGGCCAAGGAGATTCTGCTCGCGCTGCCGGAGGTGGACGTGCAGCGGCTTACCGAGGAGTTGGCCGATCTGCGTGGCATTACGCCCGAGCTCTCCGCGGAGATTCTTGAGGAGTTCTGGGAGCTTCTGGAGACCCAGAACTACATGATGCACGGCGGCCTGGACTACGCCAGCCGGCTGCTGATGGAGACCTTTGGCAAGGAGCGCGCCGACGATCTGCTGATGCTGGTGCGCCGCTCGCAGGAGGCTGCGCAGGGTAATCTGGCCAAGCTGCAGCGCACCGATCCCCAGCAATTGGGCAAGCTGCTTGACTCCGAGCATCCGCAGACGATTGCCCTGGTGCTGGCTCACCTGGACCCGAGGCGGGCCTCGATGGTGCTGGACAACCTGAGCGAAGACCACAAGGTGTTGTCAATTCAGCGGCTGGCCGAGATGCGCCAGTTTTCACCCGAAATGGCGCAGAAGGTGGCCCACATCCTGCACCGGCGCCTGGAGAGCGTGGGCGATACGGCGCGCAAGAGCTACTCCGGATTCAAGGCGGTCGCCGATCTGCTGAACCGGCTCAATGCCGAGGAGTCGAAGAAGATCCTTGAGACCATCGAGGATGGACAGCCGGAGCTTGCCCTGTCCATCCGCAACCTGATGTTTACCTTTGAAGATCTGGTGACGGTGCCGCCGGCCACCATCCGCGAGATCGTCTCCGGCGTGGACAAGCGGCAACTGGCGCTCGCCCTGCGCGGCGCCAAGGACGAACTACGCGCCCAGATCTTCAAATCCATGAGTTCGCGCGCCGTCGAAATGCTGAAGGAAGACATGGAAGTTTTGGGCCCGGTGCGCTCGCGCGAGGTGGCTCAGGCCCAGCAGGAGATTCTCAACCTGGCCCGGCGGCTGGAGGCTGAGGGCAAAGTGGTTCTCAAGCTGGAGACCGGCGACGAGATGCTGGCGTGACAGCGGACAGTGAACAGTGAACAGTGGACAGTGAACAGCGGACAGTGGAAAGTGAACAGTAAAGCGCGAACAGTGAATAGCGGTCAGTAGTCAGTGAGCAGTTATTGGTGCGCCATGCTCTTACTGACCACTGTCCACTGTTCACTGTCCACAGGTGAGAGGCAATCCGTGCATCAAGTGGCATCGGCAACGCGCAGCCCCGCCCCCGGGCGGATCGAGGTCTTCGAATACCCGGCCAGCCCCGATGCGCCTCCCTTGCCGGCATGGCATGGATTTACCGAGGCTGGAGAGACTGCGTCCCAGGCCTCAGAGGCATCGGCGGCGGATGCCAAGGGCAGCGCGATCGAAGCCCGGCTCCACTCCGAGTTCGAGCTCCAGATGGCCGAGGAGACGCGCCGTTCCTTCGAGGCCGGCCGCGAGCGAGGCCGCCAGGAGGGACGCCATGCCGAGCGAGAGGCACAGGAGGCCGCCCAGGCTGCGGCAGAGCAGCATAGGAGGCAGCAAGCCGCCGATTGGATCGCGGGCTTTGCTGAGGAGCGGGACCGTTACCTGCGCGAGGTCGAGCACGAGGTAGTCAGCCTGTCGCTGGCCGTGGCGGCGCGCATCCTGCGCCGCGAGGCGCAGATGGACCCGCTGCTGCTGACCGGAGCAGTGCGGGTGGCGCTCGGCCAGCTCTCCAGCTCCACGCAGGTTCGACTGCGCGTGCCCGCGGCCGAGTTGGATCTGTGGACCGAGGCTATCGCTCTCTTGCCGAATCGGGCCATAAAGCCCGCCGTGCTCGCTGGCGAAGAGATGCGGCTGGGCGACTGCGTCATCGAGACCGAGCTCGGTTCTGTTGACCTGGGGATTCGAGCGCAGTTGGGAGAGATCGAGCGCGGCTTCTTTGACCGCGCAGGCTCCGCCGGAGCAGAGAGTCGCAGCTCCCGGAATGCCGAGTCCGCGGGCGACCGTTTCAGCGCGGGCCAGGAGAGCCGCGCATGAACCGCATGCTGAGCCGCTACTTTGCCCGCCTGGAGCGCGGCCAGCCCTGGCGATGGCGCGGGCAGGTGCTCGAGTCGGTGGGGCAGACCATCGAATCGGCAGGGCCTCTTGCCTCGGTCGGCGAGTGCTGCGAGATTCAGGACCAGTTTGGCGGCGCGCATCTGGCCGAGGTGATCGGCTTTCGCGGCTCCAATGTGCTATCGATGCCGGTAGGAAGCACCGAGGGCATCCGCTTCGGAAATCAGGTCTCCGCCCTGGGCGTAAATCCCGAGATCGAGGCGGGGCCGGCGCTGATGGGCAGAGTGCTGAATGCGCTGGGCGCGCCCATCGATGACGGCCCTCCCCCGGCCGTCACCCAGTCGCTGCCGCTGGACGGGATGGTGCGTCGGCCATTGGACCGGGTGCCGATTCGCACTCCGCTGGGCACGGGAATCCGCATCCTCGACGCGCTTCTGACGGTGGGCAGGGGACAGCGGGTGGGCATCTTTGGCGGCTCGGGCGTGGGCAAGAGCACGCTGATCGGCATGATGACCCGCAACACCGAGGCGGATGTGACCGTGGTCGGCCTGGTCGGCGAGCGGGGCCGCGAGGTGGGTGAATTCCTTGAGGATTCGCTCGGCGACGCCGGCCGGGCACGCTCCGTCGTGGTCGTCTCCACCTCCGACCAGTCGCCGCTGCTTCGGATGCGGGCGGCCCTGGCCGCGACCACCATCGCCGAGTTCTTTGCCGCCCAGGGCAAGCACGTGCTGCTGGTGCTGGACTCGCTCACCCGCTTTGCCATGGCCGCCCGGGAGATTGGCCTGGCCGCCGGAGAGCCGCCCACGAACAAGGGCTATACGCCCTCGGTCTTTAGCCGCTTGGCCCGGCTGGTGGAACGCACCGGACAGTTCCGGGTCGGCTCGATTACCGCCTTTTATACCGTATTGATGGAGGGCGACGACCAGCAGGATCCTCTGGTGGACGCGGTGCGGGCGCTGCTCGACGGCCACGTGGTGCTCTCGCGGACGCTGGCCGCCGAGGGCTGGTACCCGCCCATCGAAGTGCTGGACTCGATCAGCCGCCTGATGCCGGCTGTCACCCAGCCCGCGCACCGCGAGCAGGCCGCTCTTCTGCGCCGTCTGCTGGCCGTTTACGCCCGCTCTGAGGATCTGGTGCGCATCGGGGCCTACAAGGCGGGCTCGGACCCGGAACTGGACCGCGCGCTGCGCACCCGGGGAGCGATGCGGGCCTTCATGACCCAGGAGGAGCATGAGCAACTCTGTTTTGCCGACTCTCTGCGCCAGTTGGCCACGTTGACCGGCGAGGTGTGAGCCATGGCCGTCTCGCGCGCCCTGCGCCGCCTGCTGCGCATCCGGGATCTTGAAGAGGAGCAGAGCCGCCTGGCGCTGGAATCCGCTCTCGGTGAACTGGGCCGGCTCCGGGATGCCTTCGCGGTTACCGCGGAAAGAGATCGCCTTGGCCGGCGGCTGATCGACGACAGTGCGCGGACGGGCATCTTGCCGGACCGGCTCGCGGGCCTCGAAGAGACGCGTTCGGCCAGCCGTCATGCCGCGGCGCTTGGGGAAAGGATCGAGACCATGGAAGACGACGTGGCGGCGTTGCGCCGGGAGTTTCTGGGTAAGAGGGTCGAGCGCCGTCAGGCCGAAACCTTGATCGGGGAGACCGAGGCCCAGGAGGCCGTTGCGGCAGGCCGGCGCGGCCAACAGGCCCTGGACGATTGGTACGGCTCCCGGCTCTTCCGCGAGGAGGCCGGCGCAGGATCCTCCGGCAGGGTTGAGCACCTCTCTCAAGCGCCTGCCGCTTCGGAATCCGCCGCCCGGAGAAGCGAGGGCGCGAGAGATGAAGCTTGAGGGAAAATCCGCACAAAGGGCCCGGAAGCTTCCTGAATCGGGAGATTCCGTTCCATTTCTGACAATGCTTTAACCCGCGCCTGTCTACCTTTGGCACACTGTCTGCTCTGCCTTCTGCCATGATCGCTGCCGCGGCAATCGCGATGGGAACGAAGGGAGTTCCGGCGCCGGAGCTCGGCAAGGTTCCGGGAGCATCGCATGGCGCCGGGCCAACTGGGTTTGCCCCTCGATGTTCCTTGCCGGTAATTGCCGGGCAGGCGGAGAGCTTTCGCTCGGGCTGGAAATCGTTCTTGGCCACCCTGAACTCCGGGGCGAATGGCTTCGTCAATGCGGAGCCAGCGGAGGATGAAGGAGTCGGCTTTGCCCAAGCTGGTCAGAAAGAAGCTGCCGCTGGATCTTCCGCGGCAACCGCATCCCTGGCTGCGGGTCCGGGCCTCCGCTTGATGCAATGGACCCAGAAGCAAAGCGGAGTTTCGCACGCCGGACGGCAGTCTTCTCCGGCAGCCATCAGGGGAGCAGGAGAGGGAAACTGGCTCAATGCCGGAGCTCGAAGCGCAGCCTCGACCGGAGCGGAGGATGAAGGAGTCGGCTTTGCTCAAGCTGGTCAGAAAGAAGCTGCCGCTGGATCTTCCGCGGCAACCGCATCCCTGGCTGCGGGTCCGGGCCTCCGCTTGATGCAATGGACCCAGAAGCAAAGCGGAGTTTCGCACGCCGGACGGCAGTCTTCCCCGGCAGCCATCAGGGGAGCCGAAGAGGGAAACCGGCTCAATGCCGGAACTCGAAGCGCGGCCTCAACCGGAGCGGAGGAGAAGAAGCCGGCGACGGAGTCGAAGCCCCGATCCTCGAGCAGTTCCCGCCCGGATTATTCGATCAAGGCCTGCCATGCTGAGGGCGCCGCAGCCGCAACCATGCCAGGCCTCATCCTGATGACTATGACGAGTCCTGAGCAGGCGGCGCAGGCGTCTCGAATCGCCACTTCGGATGTCGGCAGTTCCAGCGGCAGGACGCGTTCCTCTCAGGCGGAAGCCACTCGGGCAAATGGGCTTTTAGCCGTGCCGGCTGGCTTCGCTTCCTCTCAGGTGGATTCGCCGCCACTGGAAGCTCTTACTGGAGCGATCGGACCGGCCGCCGCGGCCGTTCCGGAAACAACCGTAGGCGATGCAATACAGGTAGAACCAGGACGCGCCTTGCCTGGCTTCAGATCGAATGGGCCATTCAGCCCGACCCTCGACACAGCAACACTGCCGAGTATGCGAGGAGATACTCCGCCGCAGGCCGTGCGCTCCCAGGGCCCGAGGCTCCTCGAAGTGCCCGCAGCCGGCCGCGACCTGGCTCACACGGTTGTGCCCGGCCAAAGCCCAATTCAGCCGTCTTTTCCGGGCTGGAATCTGAATCAGCCGCAGGAATCCAGCCAAATTCTGGCCGCAACTGCGGCGTCAAGTGAAAATCCGATTCACACAGTATTGCCGAGCAACGACCGGATTCAGATTCCTCTGTCTGGCCCAAAACCCGCTCAGAGCGTTGTGCGGGCACAAGGCACGGCCTCGACTCGGGAATCCGTGCGGATTTCCGCGCAACTGCCGGTTCCGAATCAGAGCCCTTCTCCGGCATCTGTTGCAGTTCCGGCGAGGATCCAGACTTTAGCACTGAACCAGTATCCGGTTCGCACCTACGAGCCGACACAGAATCCGCCCCTTGCAGCTCTCTCTGGTGAGAAGACGATCGAGCCGGCAGTGCCGGGTCTCAACCTCACAGAGATGCCGGCGCCGGGCCCAAGCCCCTCGCCAATGGCTGTCGGCTCGCGGGACCTGACTCAGCCACAGATGCCTGGCCCGCACTTCACTCAGACAGCGATGCCGGAGCAGAGTACGACAGCGCCGCTCGCGCCTGATTTGAAACCTGCCCAGTATCTGGCTTCTGGCTGGGAGTCCTTTCAGCCGTTCGTTCCCAGCCAGAGCGGAATCCTGCCGCAAGCACTGAACCAGGCCCCAATCCGGACCGCCTCGCCCGTTCAGGAATTGGCCTTTGAGGGAATGGATGGCCAAAACCAGGTAGAAGCCCCCGCGTCGAGTCAGATGCTGGCGGAGACGCTGTCGCCAAACGACAAGCCCTCCAGCGCGTTTCCTGGCATCGAGAATCGAACTCGGCCGCAGATGACGGTCCCGAATTTGTCTCATGCAGCCCGGCAGGAACAGATTGCGACTCCGCGGCTGCAGCCCGACCCGGTGCCAGCTCAGGGGCTCCTTCCTGGACAAAACCCATCGCGAACAACGGTGCCAGCTCAGGACGGAACGCGGTCCGCACAAATGAGCCAGAATCCGGCACGAACCTCCGAGCCGGAACGTGGTCCCGCTCAGGCAGTCGCGCTTGGCCAAAACCGCATGGGACCGCCCGCGCCGGGCCGGCAACCAATTCAGGCGTTCATGCCGGTCTTGCAGAATACAACGCAGACCGGGGCAAAGATACAAGACCCGATTCCGGCGTCTGCACAACTGCCGGGCGAGCTTCCGATGCATCCGGCAAACCTGGGAGCACATGCGGTTCCCGCGCCGGCCGGCGGCGATGACCCTGACCGGGCGCCGGTGCTCGCCAATGCAGCCTCTCAATCCGGCCAGCCCTCGGCTGCGCCATTGATTGTGAGCAAGCCAGACGCAGTTGGCGGTGGAAGATTCCCGGCGCCCGCCATCTTGCAATCTGTTGCTGGAGCGGGCCGCCTCCATTCTTCCAAGCCTGCAGGTCTTCGCGCGGAAGGGCAGCCTTCTGGCGCAGTTGTCGATCTCTCCGTGTTGCCACGTGACTTGATAAGCGTGCCTGGAGCCATGAGGACGCCTAGTGGCTCGGAGCATACTGCCGCTGCGGCCGCCATCGAGCCGGATCCCCGCGAGACCTTTGCGGCGCTCGATGCCGGGGCTGCGCAGGTGAAGCCGACCTGGGTTCATGCCGGTGTGCAGCATGCCGAGGCAGGCTTTCAGGATCCGTCGCTGGGTTGGGTAGCCGTTCGGGCGGATGCAAGCGGCGGGGGTGGAGTTCACGCTGAACTGGTGCCCTCCTCAGGCGCTGCGGCCCAGGCGCTGGGGACTCACCTGGCGGGCTTGAATGCCTATCTGGCCGAACACCACACTCCGGTCGAGACGCTGACCTTGGCAGCCCCCGAAGGCGGAGGTGCAAGGGCGGACAGCGCAGGACAAGGCATGCAGCAAGGACCGGGAGAGCAGACAGGGCAGCAAGCCGGTTCCGGCTCCCAATCCGGCCCGGACCCGAGCCCAGCAGCTTTGCCCGCGGCCGCTTCGGAACTCACGGTGTTACGGGCAGAGCTTGACGGAAACGCACCGGAGGCAAGGTCGCAAGGCATGCACATTTCGGTAATGGCCTGAACCGGAATGCGGGATCCAGGCATGAACAGGCTGCAGATCCATTGAACGCCCGGCGGGAATCCGGGAATCAGCAAGGCGGAAAAGCGCACCTCGAAACAGGGAGGAGCAGGGAGGCAAAATGGCGGCGGGAATCTTGAATCATCACATGACGGCTGCGCAGGCTTTTGCCGGGGGAGTTGCAACCCCTGCGGCGGCATCGGCAGGCAGCGCGAGCAACACGAGCAGTCCAGGCGGCGCAAGCACCGACTCGGCAACCATCTCGGCCAATGACTTTCTCACGCTGTTGGTGACCGAGATGCAGAATCAGGATCCGACTGCGGACACGGACCCCAACGAGTACATCAACCAGTTGGTGAACGTGAACAGCCTGGAGCAGTTGATTTCGATCAACCAAACGCTCTCCACGGATCTCGGCAGCACGCCCGCCAGCCAAAGCGGAGGCGCAACCAGCGACTCAACCGCCGGCCTGGCCGGCAACGCCGCCAATGGCGCAAGCGCGCAGCTTCAATCGGTCTCCCAGGGAAGCAGGCCGGTTTCCGCGCAAACCGCGAGCCCCAATTCCGCGGCAACCATTCCGGGCGCCATCAGCGCGGCAACAGCCAGGCTCGCTCCCGGCAACCTCAGCATTCCCGCGGCTAACACCGCATCCGAGCGCGTGGCCCAGGCCCTGAATGGGCGGCCTCGCGTGCAGTAGCAATTCTGCCGGCTTGAAGCCGCCCGGCAGACTCCGTTCAACCGCCGGCCACCGAGGCTGGCGACAACTTCAGAGGAAGGCTCAAGGAGACTCACCATGCCCAGCTTTTACATTCCACTCAGCGGTCTTGACGCCGATTCCACGGCGCTCAATACCATTGCCAACAACCTGTCCAACATGAACACCACCGGCTTCAAGGCGCAGACGACAAACTTCAGCGACCTGTTCTACCAGCAGACGGGCACAACCGGTTCCGGCGATCAAATTCAAGTGGGAACCGGCGTGCAAGTGGCCTCGAACAGCACCGATTTCACCGATGGTTCGATCTCCTCGACCGGTATCGCGACCGATGCCGCCATCAATGGCGCGGGTTTTTTCGTGCTGGACGATGGTGGAAGCCAACTGTACACGCGCGACGGGAACTTTCAGTTGAGTTCTACCGGCACTCTGGAATCCAGCGCCGGCCAGCCAGTCATGGGATACGCCGCGATGAACGGCATCACAAATTCCAGCGGCGCCCTGAGCGATATCGTGGTCCCGACCGGGCAGGTGATGGCGCCTTCCGCGACAACGGCCTTCAGTGTGACGCAAAACCTGAACTCCGAGTCCGCTGTCGGCACCACCGCGTCCAGCCCGGTGACGGTCTATGACTCGCTGGGCAACAGCTATGTTGCCACCGTGAATTACACCAAGACAGGAAACAACACCTGGTCGTACAGCATTTCAATGCCCGACACCATCGCGCCCAACCCAACCACAGCCGCCGGGGTCACGACGATTAACTATGAATTCGGGGCAAGCGGCGCCTCGATGGGAACCGTCGACGCGGGAACAAACCTGACGATCACCGCGCCTGCCACGGCCGGCGGAACGGCGACCACCGCTCTGCCGACATTCACCGGCACGCCGGAGACGGTTGCCAACTATGTGACAGATCTGAATACCGCGCTGGCGGCGGCTGGGATCACCGTGGGAGCCGGTGGAGTGACCGTTTCGTCCACTGCCGCCGGCGTGTTGACGATCTCCGGGGCCAACATCTCCACCAGCGGAGGCGTGGTGCAGGATCCGGTAGGAACAAAAACGACGGGCACAATGACCTTCGATTCCAGCGGCAACCTGACAAACCCTTCCGGAGATGTCAGCGGAATCAGCTTCGCCGGACTCTCCGATGGAGCGGCGACGATGAATCTGACCTGGGACTTGCTTGGGAGCAACGGAACGGCGAGCGTCAGCCAGACCGCTGCCGCCAGCTCAACCTCGTCCGCCTACCAGAACGGGTACACTAGTGGCGAGTATCAGAGTTTCTCGATTGCCTCCGACGGCACCGTCTCGGCTCAGTACTCAAACGGCCAGAATCAGACCGTGGGACAACTGGCGATCGCAACGGTAAGCAGCCCGCAGGGGCTGGTTGACGCGGGATCGACCGAGTTTCAGACGACCAATGCTTCCGGACAGGCTTCGGTGGGTGCAGCCGGGGCTGGCGGGCGCGGCACGCTTCAGGGCAGCTCGCTCGAGGCTTCGAATGTCAACATCTCGGCCGAGTTCTCCGACCTCATCGTTGCGCAGCGCGCCTTCGAGGCCAACTCCAAGGCAATGACCACCTTCGATACCATCACCCAGGAAACCATCAACATGATCCACTGACATCTTGTTGAAAGGTCGACGGCTCAAGCCGGAGCGATCGTTCCTGGCAGTTTGCGATCCATAAGTTGAAGTGAATCAGAACAGCGCTGGGCCCTCTCTGGACTACTGGTTCTCCGGCCGGTAGTCCGGAACAGGGAAACTCCACTCTGAAGCCCCACCCCCGCATCCACGGGCCGCAACGGGATATAAAAGCTCTGCGCCTTCTTTCCGGTGGGAGCGGAGCAAGCTGGTTGGGCGCCTCCACAGCAACAGGAAACCGATGAGGGCCTCCTCAAAGGACGGCATTCGATGCGCATCCTCCTTCGTGAGCAGTTGTTTGCCGCCCTTCACGCTCGATCATCCACCGAAAATTCCAGCCCTCCGGACAAAAACTTCGAAAAAGTGGGTTAGGCTGATAAGAAGATTCTCAAACGGAGGGGGACTGCCATGTTTGATGTGGGCCAGAAGGTCACTGTCATCACTGACAAAGGAATAGCCTATGACGGAATCATTCTAACGAGTGCAAAAGGCGACGATGGGCCGGGAGCTTACAGGGTCACCCTGGACGGAGCAGGACCCGAGCAAATGGCCCAGTGGCATAAGGCGGCGGATGTCTTTGTGCGCAATGAGAAGGACGACGACTCGCAGATCTCCTGGGAGGATCTGCGGCGATAGCCTGCGGGGATTCCAAACGGCTTCCGCTTGACGGCCTTTGCGGCGGCCCCGTGAGGTGCTTCATCGGCACAGCGGCGCTGGCTGAGCGCTCCAACGATCGATGGCTGGTCCGGGAATCGTTCCCTCCCACGGGAAGGCCTTCGCGCCGGTTTCTACTGGCTCTTCAGCCGCTTTCGAGGCTTCCAGGTTCTGCATCGATTGCGGAAGATCCATCCTCGGCTCGCCAAAATCTCTCCAGAATGTCGGAAGGCCGAATGAACCGCCCCCTGCGGCGCTCCAATGCGACTCAAGCCAGATATGGTGGACCGCTTCATCCCCGCCGCAGCGGCTTGTCCATGGGCACCACCTGCACCGTCACGTCCCGAACCTCTGAGAGAAAGCGGTTGATGACCGAGCCGCGCAGAAAGATCTCCCAGCGCGAGCGAACCGACTGGCCGAAGACTACATGGGAGATGCTCTCCTGCTGAGCAAACCGGATCAGCGCATCGGAGACGTTGCGGTCGGTGAGCGAGACCACCCGAGCGCCCAGATCCTTGGCCATGCGCTGATACTCCTCCAGGCGGTGAAAGGCCTCCGGGTCGCCGTGGCCCTTGTCATCGTCAGGACGGGTGACGTAGACGGCGTACCAGTTGCTGGCCAGGCGGCCGGCGATGCGGGCGCCCACCCGCAGCAGCCGCTCGGTGCCGGGCCGCGTGCTCAGGCAAACCATTACCTTCTCTGGAATCGGCGCCTGCTCCAAGCCCTGCGTTCGGCGGTAGGCGGAGGCCTGGTTGCCAACCTGCTCGGCGGTGATGCGCAGAGCCAGCTCCCGCAGCATATTCAGGTTGCCCTTGCGAAAGAAGTTGGCCAGTGACTGCTCGACCTTCTCCGGCGCATAGATCTTGCCCTGGCGCAGGCGGGAGCGCAACTCGTCCACGGTCAAGTCCACGTTCACCACTTCATTGGCGCGCTTCAGAAAGCTGTCCGGAACAGTCTCGCGTACGACAGTGTTGGCGGAGCGGTAGACTGCATCGTTCAAGGTTTCCATGTGCTGGATGTTGACTGCCGTCATCACGTTGATGCCGGCGTCCATCAGCTCCAGCACATCCTCGTAGCGCTTCCGGTTCTTGCTGCCGGGAACGTTCGTATGGGCCAGTTCGTCCACAATAACCGTGTGCGGATGGCGGGCCAGAATCGCGTCCACGTCCATCTCTTTCAGGCTGACCCCGTGATAGGGAATCACGCGCTGGGGCACAACCTCCAGGTCGCGAACCCGGGCCTCCGTGTCTTTGCGTCCATGCGATTCAACCAGGCCAATCACCACGTCCACGCCCTGCTGGTGCTTCATCAGGTAGGCGTCGTTGAGCATGTGGTAGGTCTTGCCCACCCCCGGCGCCGCCCCCAGGTAGACGCGGAGCTTGGCAGGTTCCTGGTTGCGTTCCAGTTGGATCTCTGCCATAGCTCAGCCCACCTCGACGGGGTGACGGACTTCGTGCACGGCCGCCACGGGAAGAGTAAATCGGAAAGCGGTCCCGTGACCCGGCCGGCTCTCGACGGCAATCTGGCCGCCCAGCGACTCCACCAGCCGGCGGACCAGCGCCAGCCCCAGGCCGGAACCTCGATCCGAGTAGGCGTTGAATCGGTCGAAAATCGTGCCCAGCCGGTCAGCTTCTATGCCGCGGCCGGTATCGCGTACCGTGAACTGGACAAAGTCTGGAATCTCTTCGGCGCTCAGCAAAACTTCCCCCTCGGTCGGCGTGTAGCGAATGGCATTCGACAGCAGGTTTTCCAGAATAGAGCGCAGCGCGCGCCGGTCTGCTTGCACGAGCGAGAGATCGGCGTATGCATTGACCTCGACGCGGATGTGCTTCTCAGCCGCCTCGTCGCAGAAGCGGTCGCGGGCTTCGCTCAGGGCCTGCAACGGGCGCAAGTGATCCAAGGTGAACTCGCGCCTGCCGGCATCCAACTCAGCTACCTCAATCAGGTCCCCCATCAGATCGTCCAGCTTCTCGCTCTCGTTGCTGGCCGCCGACACCAGCTCCGCTTGCAAGGGGAGCAACTCGCCGCTAAAGCCCTGTCCCAGAGCATAAAGGCCGCGCCGCAAGCGCAGCAGCGGATCACGCAGCTTGCGACTGGCCACACTGATGAACTGCGTCTTGAATCGGTCGGCATCCTGTAATGTGGTTACGTCTTCGAGCGTCGTCACCGTGCCCAGCAGCCGTCCATCGGAGTCACGCATGGGCGTGGTGCGCAGACGGTAGCTGCGCTCCTGTTTCCCGATCCGCATCGGAAGCAGTGAAGCCTCGTCCTCCTTGGCTACCGCCTTCTGCATGGAGACGGCGTCGTGAATGGCGCTCAGAATCTTGTCGCCGCCAGGGGCATTTGTCAGCGCCATGCGATCACCGGCAGCTTCGCCCAGCAGCTCTGCCGCGGCCTGGTTCAGCTTCAGCACATGCCCCTTGCCATCGGTCACGATGATCGGCTCGAAGATGGATTGCAGCACGGCGTCGGAAAGCTGGAACTCCATCTGCCGGCGCCCTGCCTCGGTATCGCGCAGCCCGCGAAGCCTGACCCCTATCCGGTTCAGTTCGCTGGCAATTTCGCCGAAGTCGTCGCGGCTGCTCCACTCTACCCGGTGTTCCAGGTTGCCTTGAGCGATCCTGCGGGCATCGCGCGCCAGACTGCGGATGGGCCGCAACACAAAGAAGACAGTTCCCGCTGCGACGATTGTCATCGCTGTGAGGAACACGTACGCGAGCCTTGACTGCCCTGTGGCGGCCAGCGCGTTATGCGTGACAACCACCAGCCATGCCGGCAGGCAGACAAGCAACACGCAGCCGAGAATCAGTCGCTGAGTAAGGTTGAGCATCGTCCGGTCTCCGGGCCGGAAAAACAGGGATCAGGGGTCAGGGATCAGGAACCGCTTTATCCGTGCTGCCAGCCTCTCGCCGCAGACCGCTAATGACTCAAAACTAACATGAAACGGGAGTTCGATTGTACCGCCGCGATCATGATCTGAACCTGTTTCATATCCTGCGGTCCGGCAACGCCAGCCGGGGGGTATCCCTAACCCCTGATCCCTAACCCCTGACCCCTGCTTTTACGGCACTTGGCAGACCGACACAGCATCGTTGTGCCACCGGCAGGCGAGTCCACCCGGCGGAGGGTACGAGACCACCACCCAGTTCACGCCGAACTGCGCCTTCAGCCGCTCGAAGTCCGTCAGCTGGAAGTGGGCCCAGCCTTGCTGCGCCTTGACCTGTCGATCCCACTCTTCGCATAGCTCCGGAACCAGCGTCACCATGGACCTGTCTTTGATGTTGTCGGCTAGCTGGCTCCGCTCAGCCAGCGCGCGGAAGCCGTGATAATCCTCGCCCGGCGCGGCCAAGTAATTGGGGTCGAGTGCAAAATAGGCATCGCCGGGCGTGTTCTGGCGAATCCATGTGAAGGCCTGCAGCCAGGGGTTGGCCGAACTCCTTTCTGGCAGCTCCAAGTGCTCGGTGCCGGCAAACAATTGCCTCTGTGCAATGAACATGCCGCCATTGGCGAGAATCAGGAGAACCGCCCAGCGCCAAGCCTTCCTCTGAAGGACATGCCTCCCAAGGTACGCCCCTCCGACAAGCATCAGCAGGACGTAGATCAAGTGTAAAAAGCGCATGGGCTCCAGCGCGCTGAGGCCGATCAGCGATTTGGGGCCGAGAACGATCATCGCCACTGCCATCTGGAAGACCCCGTAGACGCAGATCGCCGTGGCAAAGCGGGCTAATTTAGTTTCGCGGCGTCTATGAGCAACATACGCGACCAGCGCGAAGAGCAGCAGCGGCGCAATCGCACCCAGCCACTCGTACCATTCCCATTGGTAGAGGCGCAGCAAATGACGGTTGCGCGCAATTTCGAGCCAGATCTGCGAAGGTGGGTGGAATACCGAGCCTAACGGAAGAAATGCCGCGACGGTAGCAGACGAATTCGAGACTGGCCCTACGCGAAGAGCGCGGAGGCGTGTTTGCAGCGGCTCGAAGAGCGTAAGCGCGAGAATGCAGCAGAAGGAAATACCCAAGGCGCCCATCAGCGGATGGAGCACAGTCCCCAAGACCAGCAGGGGAACGGACTGCCAGCCCTTGCCGCTCAGAATCCGCGAGACTCCAAACAGGATCAGAGCCGTTGCCATGGCGCGCGGGTGCAGATACTGGTCCACAATGTAAAGCCCCGTTCCGGCCACCGGAAGCGTAAACATCGCCGCCACCATGGCCAGCCCGGCCCATCGAGCCTCCGCCTCTTCAAAGAGCTGACAGACGACGCTCCAGCAAGCCCAAAGAATCATGAAAATCGAGGCCAGTTGCCAAAGAAGCTCCGCCCATTCCAACGGCATCCCGGTCATCGCCACGGAGTGCGCCATCAAATGGGGGAAGACACTGGTGCGCATCTGCAACTGAAAGAAAACTGCGTCATGCGGAAAAAGAGATGTGTTCAGGTCCGCCTTGATGGCGGGCAGATAGACTTCATTGTCTTCGGCCCCCGGATGGTAGCCCATCACCAGAAAGCCTATCCCGCTGAAAAGCAGCACAGGGAGGATGCACAGGCCTTTCAGCCTCTTAAGAAAAGCCAGATTCATGAAATGAAATGGGTCTCCAGACCACATTCTACAGTCCGAGACCGTTCTCCGGTCTCACGGGGTGCAAGGTGGAGTCTGGATGAGACTGTGCTGTTCCTCCTCCGCGCGGCCAGAGATGGCCTCCGTCTGTTGCGGATTTGAGCATTCTTCCCAATAAAGGGAACTGCGCGCGAAGGAGCAGACGAAGTTGGGCCCGCGAGTCCGACCGGCGTCGTCGGACCCGCGGCTTGGACATGACCCGGATCGATTAATTGACAGTTAAGAACATGTGGTGATCGCCGTCATTCGAGGCGAAGGTTCTGACATGTTCAGATGGAATATCATCAATCTTTAGCGGACTTTGCAGCAGAAGCACAACCGATTTTGGTAAAGGCGAGGGCATGGAAACTATGCAGGAGAAACTGGCGCTGGTCATCCCCACTCTGCGCGAGGCCGAAAACCTCCCCGGCCTCCTGGACCACGTCCGTTCCGTGCTCAACCCGCTGGGAATCGCCTACGAGATTCTGGTCGTCGATGACGACAGCCGCGACGGAACCGAGGAGATCGTCACCGCAATTGCCAAGGCAGACCCGCGGGTGCGCCTGCTGGTCCGCAAGGGCGAGCGTGGCTTGTCGGGGGCCGTTCTCCACGGCTGGCGGCGCACCGATGCGGCGATTCTCGGCGTGATGGACGCCGACCTGCAGCACCCTCCGGAACTGCTGCCGGAATTGCTCTCCGCCATTCTTGCCGGCAATGACCTTGCGATCGGCAGCCGCTACACCGCGGGCGGCCAGTTGGGCGCATGGAATCCCGTCAGAAAACTGCTCTCCAGCGCCGCCGTGTGGGCTACATGGCCCATCCAGCGGCCAGGGGTCCGCGCGAAAGACCCGATGACCGGGTTCTTCCTTGTTCGCCGCGAGTGCATCGATGGAATTGCCTTCCAGCCCACCGGCTTCAAGCTGCTGCTGGAGATTCTGGTGCGCGGCCGCATCCGCTCGCTCAAAGAGCTTCCGCTCAACTTCGGCCTGCGCTCGCAGGGCGTCAGCAAAGCCAATTTCAAAGTCGGCTGGGATTATGCCAAGCTGCTGGCCCGCCTCTATGCCGGGAGATTCGGCCCAGGGCGCCAATCCTGAGGCAGGCCCCGCCTACAGCGCAGGCAGCGCCATCCGCAGCAAGAGAAACGCGCCCACGCCCGCAAAAAACACCAGCGCCATGCGAATGCCGGGCTCGCGGTTCACCTCGGGGACCAGATCGGTGGCCGCCACGTAGAGAGCCACCCCGGCCGAAAGAGGCAGTCCATACAGGACCAGGCCCGGCGCCAGACCGATCACCAGTACGCCGGCTAATGTGGCTACCGCCAGTCCCACGGCGGAGTAAAAAGCAGCCGTGCGGCTGCGTCCGCTGGCCAGCATCACCGATGCCATGGTAAAGCCCTCCGGCGCCTTGTGCAGCAGAATCGCCAGAAAGATCAGCCAGCCGAGCCAGTCGTGCAGGGCAAATCCCGAGCCGATCGCCACGCCGTCGAACAGAGCGTGGACGCTCAGCCCGGCCAGCACCGAGTAGCCCGTCCGCTGTGAGACGAATTCGCCGGTATGCGTCTCCTCGCCATAATGGAAGTGGGCGTTGATGGTGTGTTCCAGCAAATGAACCACACAATAGCCGCCCATAATGAGGACTGGGCCCAGCTTCGGGCTCAGCCGCAGCCCTTCCGGCATCATTTCCAGTAGAGCGGTGGCCATCAAAAATCCCGCGCCCAGAGCCACAAAATAGCGCAGGTAGCGCTCCACGCCCTCGGCGCGCACCAGCACCAGCCCGCCGACCACGTCTGCCAGCGCGGCAATCGTTCCGAGAATCAGAGAAATCTTCAGCATTGGCCCTTACCCGCTGTGCCGGATGTGCATCACATCCCCATCCTGGACCACGTACTCTTTGCCTTCCAGGCGCAATGTGCCCTTGCTGCGCGCCGCGGCCTCGGAGCCGGCGGCCAGCAGCGTATCCCAGCGAATCGTCTCGGCGCGGATGAAGTGGTGCTCCAGGTCGGAGTGAATCGCGCCCGCCCCCTGCGGCGCCTTCGAGCCCACCGGAATCGTCCACGCGCGGCACTCGTCCTCGCCGGCGGTGAAGAAGCTGATCAGCCCCTGCAACTCATAGCTCTTGCGGATCAGCCGCACCAGCCCGCTCTCATGCAGCCCATAGCTCCCCAGAAACTCCGCCGCTTCCTCATCATCCATCTCTGCCAGTTCGGCTTCCACCTTGCCGCAGATGGCCGTGGCGCCGGCATTCGGCCGGTGCGCAACTTCGTCCAGCTTGAAGCGGCTTACCGCCGCCTCCAGGTCGTCGCCCAGCGTGACGCTCTCGCCAATGTTAAGTGCATATAGAATGGGCTTTTGCGACAGAAACATAAAGCCCCTGATAAGCTTTTTCTCTTCAGGGGTCATCTCCAACTCACGCAGCGGAAGCTCCTTTTCCAGTGCCTCCTTCGACCGCAGCAGCAGGGCTTGTTCCCGTTCCAAGTCGCTGGTGCGCCCTTTCTTCAGGTCCTTTTCGAGCCGTTCCAGCCGCTTTTCCACCTGCGCCAAGTCGCTGATCATCAGATCGAATTCAACATTCCGGATGTCGCGCAGCGGGTCGATGGGGCCGACGTGGGGAATCGACTCCTCCTCAAATGCGCGCAGCACGTGAATCAGCGCGTCCACCTGGCGCAGGCTGGCCAGAAACGCGGTCTCCTTCAGCGCCTCCTGCCCGATGGCCGCCACGTCCACGAACTCGACAGACGCATACGTCGTCTTCTTTGGCGAGTAGAGCGCCGACAGCTTGTCCAGTCGCTCGTCCGGCACCCGCGCCACGCCAATGTGCTCCTGGCGCGAGTGGCCCCGCTCTTCGAGTTTGGCCTTGGTCAGAATCTTGAACAGCGATGTCTTGCCCACCTGCGGCAGGCCGATAATGCCAGTCTTCATTGCTTACCCATTGTGGCCCCGGCAAGATGCAGTGCGCGCGCGAGAGCCTCTTCGATGATACAGGAACAGAGAACCGGGGTCAGTTGTCAGTAGATGGCCGTCATGATTGCTGCCGCAATGTCCATCGGCCAGTGTGCAATGATCAGCGGAGCCAGACGGCGGGTGCGCTGATAGACCAGCATCAAAATCAAAACTCCGGGAAGAAACGCAAGGAAGCGAAAGAGCAGGAATCGCCAATCGGGAATGAAGGGCAGCGCGCAATGCTGTGCGGTCCAGCAGAATCCAACGATGAGGAAGGCGACCCAGGTCCGGCCGGTGAGCACCTGCAATCGGGGTAGCGCGTAGGCTTGGTATGTGGTTTCTTCCGTAGGAGACCAGATCATCCACCACATGGAAAGGCCGTACACAGTCGCCCAAATGGGCATCGGATGCAGATGGGCAAGGTACTTATAGGGGTTATCGCCGGGTGAGCCATACAGCAGGATCTGCGCAAAATAGCCGCCGCCGAGAAAGAACGGGAAAATCAGCGCAAAGTAGCCTAGTCCGACGAACAGGTCGCGCCCCCAACGAAGGCGAATCGTGCCGATCAGGTCGCGCAGCCGGATGCCTTCCCGGCGCGTAAAGTGGCGCAGGCCAATAAGGCAGCCAATATCCACTAGCGTTCCGTAAACCGTCCACCAGTCGCCCGCCGCCCGCCAGGGCGAGGGTCGATGCAGGGCAAACAGAATCAGCGCCACCAGGCCCTGAGTGGCCATCAACAGAAGCGAGCGCGCGGACACCAGGAGCAGAGGGCCGGCCCACGGGATGCGTCCAGCGGTTACGCGTTCCTGAATCGAAGCAAGAGAATTCGGTTGGACCTTGAAGTCAAGCAGAGCTTCACGTGCGGATGACATTGGCGTTCTGGCCCCTGTAAAAAACTATACGTCCGCCAGCACGAAGATGTTCTCTACTCCCGGGTGTTTCCTGTCTCTGCTCTGGCCACGCAGATCACCGTCGCCAATCCCAGCAGCAGAGTGATCCCTTCTACTTGCTCACTGCGATGATGCAGTTTGTTGAAGTCCACCGTGGCCGGATTCGTCAGGTCTGCTGTGTTGATGGCTCCGCCTGCGGCAATCCGGTCCCGCTCCATCGCCGGAATGATGACGAACTGCGAGTAGGCAGTCAGCCCGAGCATCAACACCAGCAGTCCCATCGGCGCCACCACCGAGCGCGGCTTGTAGATTCTCCAGGCCGGAGCCAGCCCGAGCAGCGCCACTGACACCGCGCCTGAAACCAGCCCCATCCAGTGCAGGATCCGCAGCAACTGGCCCACAATCGTGCCGGCCGCGTGTGTATCAGGCCAGAGCGCACCAAAGGTCGTGGCGGCTACGACGGGAAAGAATATCTCCGCGCCCAGCCAAACGATGAGCGCGAGATAGAGCAAGCTGCGGAGCAAGGTCTTCATGGATCAAGAATACAAGCCAGCAGGGAAGTGGGAACAGCCATTCAATCCATGAATCTAAATCTGAAAACTGACGACTGACCACTGAAAACCGGCAACTATTTCTTCTTCAGCGCCCGCCTCAGCACCGTCTCCAGCGCCGCCTTCACCTTGGCGTACTCCTCCGGCGCAAGCGTTCCGGCGATCTTTTCGCTCTCCAGCGCGAAGAGCTCTTCTTTGAGTGCATTCAGCAGTGCCGAGCTCTTGGCTCCCCCCGAAGCCGAAACCTGCGCACCCCCGGCGCCGGCATCGAGAGCCGCGCCCGCGGCCGGTTTGCGCAGCAGGAAGCCCGCCGCGACCACCATCAGCAGCCCCAGCCCTCCCAGAATCCACCATTTGTACTTTGTCAGGGGATCGGGCGTATTGATGGGGTTGCCGATGCCGCCGCCGGGCCGGTTGCCGGTCGCGCCTGCTTCCTGGCCGCCGCCCTCCTGCCCACCCATGCCAGAGGCCGCTTGCTGCTCGCCCTGGCCGCTCTGATCCTCCCGCGGCAAAGATCCGGTTCCCGCAACCGTGAACTCAAGCGCCTTGCCCGGCTCCGCATTCCTGGCTACAAAGGTCTGAAAGCCGGGATCCTGCGGCGAGGACAGAAAGTCAGATCCCGCCCCTGATGTAAAGCTCATGCTCTTGGGCAGCATCGCCCACACCGTCCGCGCCGGCAGCGTCACCAGGGGATGAAAGGTGAATTTGCCGCTGTAAGGAACTTGGTATTCGATCTGGAAGAGTGTGCCTTTATCGCCGTCGTCGGGCTGGATGGGAAAGTTGAATGCATAATGGCCCTTGGGACCATCGGGGTCCAGCTTCAAGGATGTGGGCAGCCCGCCCGGCCGTTGCGCCGAGACGCCGGCCACCACCGCTTCGGCCGGCAGAACGATCTCAAAGCTGCGCGGACTCCACTGGGTCCGGGGGGGGGAGCTGGAGTTATGAAGCGAGTAGCGTTCCACCACCTGAAGCTGCCCATTTGCGCCCTGGACAATCCCAACCACATCCTCGTCAATGGACACCCCCGCGACTTTGGCGGCCACATCATAGACTGAGATGTCGCCGTGCGCGCCACCCTGGGGGGCTTCAATAAAATAGCCAGCGCCCTGGTGCATCGCCCGCACCAGGGCGGGACCGTTGCCGGCCTTTGCCAGCGAATAATGGCCGCGGGCATCCGTGGTGGCGTGCGCCACTTCGCTCATGCCTGCCATGGGGTCCACCAGCGCCACAACCTCGCCTGCCGCGGGCTTGCCGGTGGTCTTGTTGGTCACCGTGCCGGTGACTTGAGCCTGAGCCACAACGCCCCAGAGGAGCAGGCTCAAGGCAGCGGCGCTGAAAGCAAACTTTGTCGATTTCATGGTCGGAAAAATCCTCTTTCAATCACTGCGACGATTGGGCGCCCCACCTTCGCCGCGCTCTTGTTTTTGCGGCTAAGGTGGGATACCTCGAACCTCAACCAGACCTATTCATGGGTGACTCGGGCGGATACGCTCACGCCTGCTGCAAAAGCTCAATCTCGGCCAGCAACTGTGCCGCCTCGTTTTCAAGCTGCGCCCGCTGAACGGCGAAATCCTCTTCAGGATACTTGCCCGCGCGGAACTCAAAATTCAGGTCGCGAAGGTTTTCGTAGAGCTGCTCCTTGCGCTCCAGCAGGTAGTCAAGGCGCGTCTTTTCGCGCTGGCTCGCAAAGACATTCTCCGGCCAGAAGGTATACGCGAACACCGCAACCAGCAGCAGCACACCTGCAATCAGGCCTTGGGTCTCCGTCATAGCGCAATAACCTCCATTGCCACGGCCCCTATTCCCTGTTCCCTATTCCCTATTCCCTGCATCTAGAAACCTCCGTCGTTGCCGGAGTCGGTCTCCCGGCGAATCTTTTCCTTCAGCGCTTCGGTTGCTGGATCGGAAACCCCGGCCTCAGTCAGCGTCTTGCCCACGGACCAGCGCCGAACCAACAGAATCGTCCCCAGCAGGGCTGCCGCGAAGACCGCAAAGGGCGCAACCCAGGCCACCAGGTCGAAGCCGTGGGTGGTGGGCGCGGCCAGCACCGTCGCCCCGTACTTGGCCGCGAAGGCGGAAAGTATCTGATCGTCGCTCAGCCCCTGGGCGATATAAGCGCGCAGGTCGTTGAGTTCCTCGGTCGAGGCTGTGCAACCCACGTGATTGCATTCACCCAGAATCTCAGCGCAGCCGCAAGTGCACATCAGCCGGTGGTTCAGGTTGGTGAAGCGGGAACCGGCGTCGCTCGCGCCCAGCGTGAAACAAATGGCTACCACTAGCGCCAATGCTTGCAAGCCCTTGATCCAAAACGTGCCGGAGGGAGGCGGGGGTTTCAACCCCCGCATAATGCCAATATCATCAACGCGGGCCTTAGCCCCGGAGGCATGCTTCTCAGGCATATCTTGAAAACCATTCATTGTTGGCCTCCCTTCTGCGCGGCCGGCTTCAGGCTGGGCACCAGCGCCAACACGGTCCCGAAGGCCATCAGCACCACCCCGGCCCAGATCCAGCTCACCAGCGGATTCAGGATCGCCTTGATAATCGGCTGGCCGGTGTCCGGATTCGTACCCTCATAGACCACATACAGGTCCCACTCGAGCACCGAGTGAATGGCTACCATCGTCTGCGGCTGTTCGCTGGCCAGATAAACTCGCTTCTCCGGCGTCATCTGGAAGAGCTTCTTGCCGCCTTTGTACACATCCAGCAGCGCAAACTCGGAGTTGTAGTTGGCGTTTGAATCCTGCGAGGCGCCCACGCACTCCAGCGTGTAGGGGCCGATGGAAATCTTGTCGTGGAGCGCCATCTCGCTCTCCACGCTGCGGTTGAACGCCGCTCCAGCCAGGCCGACCACCACAATCACCACGCCGATGTGGACGATATAGCCGCCATAACGCCGGGTGTTGCGGCGAATCAGCAGGTACATCGCCGAGAAGTGGTTCCTTCCGCTCTGCCGGGCGATCACACCCGCCCCGCGCAGAAACTCTGAAAAAATAGCGACCAGCACCCCCGCCGAAACGGCAAAGGCCACCAGCGCGTAGAAGTTGCCCTGATCGATTGCGCCATCCTTCCATGGCTTCACGCCCACCGCGAGGCAGACGATCACCGTGGCCCAGAGTGCAATCGACGGCAGCACAAAATTGCGCCTGATGCTCCTGAGCGAAGTAGCCCGCCATGGCAGCAGCGGCCCCACGCCGGTCAAGAACAGCAGAAAAATCCCAATAGGCACTGCCACAGCGTTGTACCAGGGCGCGCCCACTGTGACCTTGTTGCCCACAACGTACTCCGAGAGGATGGGAAAGAGCGTTCCCCACAGAATCACGAAGCAGGCCGCCAGCAGCACCAGATTATTGAACAGAAAGCTCGACTCGCGGCTGACCAGCGATTCCAGGTGGTGTTCGCTCTTCAGGTGGTCGTGCTGCAGGATGTAGGTGAAGATGCAGACCGCCAGCACGATCCCCATAAAGACCGTGAACCAGGTGCCGATTGACGACTGCGCGAAGGCATGCACCGAACTCACCAGGCCGGCGCGCGTCAGCAGCGTCCCCAGCAGCGTCAGCAGGAAGGTGGAGAAGATGAGCCACACATTCCAGCTCTTCATCATGCCTTTCTTCTCCTGCATCATCACGGAGTGCAAGAAGGCGGTGCCGGTCAGCCATGGCATGAAGCTGGCGTTCTCCACCGGATCCCATCCCCAGTAGCCGCCCCAGCCCAGCACAGCGTAGGCCCAGTGCATGCCCAGGAAGATGCCCAGGGTGAGGAACAGCCAGGTCACCAGCGTCCACACGCGGGTAATCTTGATCCACTTTTCGCCGGGATAGCGCATCATCAGCGCGCCGAGTGCAAAGCAGAAGGGAACTGAGAAGCCCACGTAGCCCAGATAGAGCATTGGGGGATGAATCACCATCTCCGGGTACTGGAGCAGGGGATTGAGGCCGTTCCCGTCGTCGGGAATGACGCCCTTGAGAAGCGCGAAAGGCGGCGCGGCAAAGTTCAGCACCGCCAGGAAGAAAACCTGTATTCCCGCCAGAATGGCACCCGCGTAGGCATAAAGTTTCACGTCCCGCTTGTGCGTCAGCCGCAGCACAAAGCCGTACGCTCCCAGCAGCCACGCCCACAGCAGCAGCGAACCCTCCTGCCCGCTCCACAGAGCCGAAAACTTGTAGGCGGCTGGCAGGGCGCGGTTCGAGTGCTCCATGATGTAGGTAATGGAAAAGTCGTTGGTAAAGGCCGACCAGATCAGCGCAAAGGCCGCCGCGGTGACGGCCGCAAAGCCGGCGATACCAGCCCGGCGTGCCGTGTCGGCCAGCCGCTCCGGCGAAACCGGCGCCGTTTGCCCGGTAGCCAGCCAGCGCAAGGCCAGCGCCCCTGCCAGCAGGTTCCAGGCGGCCAGTGCCAAGGCGATTAAAAGAGCTAGACTGCCAAATAATGCCATCAGGACTCCACAACAATTCTCGCACGCGGGCGGGGAGCCAAATGGTCTCCCAACGAAGGTATTCTCAATCCATCATAGGCTCTTCGAGTGTGATCTGCCTCACACCTTGGGTGGAGAGCTGCCCGCCATCCCATTCGCAAGCCCTGAGCCTCAGCGCACACCCCACTCCCACATCCCGAAGCTGGTCCGTTTGTCCACTGGATGCCCCAACTGACGCGCCAGCAATAACATCTGTCCTCAATGGTGCGCTTCATGGGCAATCAAGTAGGCCGCAAAGGCCCATGCGTCGGGTTTGAAACCGGAGATCTTTGCGTTTCCATGCAGCGCCGTGGCCGGCCCAATCGCTCAAGCCACATAGCTTCGGCCCTTCCAGCTCACGCGCTTCAGAATCCTGTGCTGGAACCAGCTGCGGTAGAGCAGCGCTGCAAACAGCGGCAGCGCCAGCGGCGAGATCGCGCAATCGAGGAACGGGAAATTGGATTTGGCCACTCGGCCATAAAAGCGAAACAGATTTCGCGCCCACAAAAGAGCTAAAACCCAGCCCGCGCCCAGCCACTGCAATGAATGCGCGGCAAAACGCGCATTCCACAGCCAGACCGCCAGCAGCGGCAACGCCACCAGCAGCACGATGTCGAGGATGCGCCACAGAGCGAGCGCCAGACAATTGTCGAAGAGCAGCGCCAGATTCTTTGTCCAGCCCTCAACCATCGCAGCCGTCGTACGGTACATGCGCGTGGAAACCGCGTCTTCGGCATAGCGGAAGCGCAGTCCCAGCCTCCGTCGCTTGGCCAGGAAGGCCAACTCCACATCTTCAAGCACCTTGTCGGCCACCAAGGCGTGCCCGCCCAGCCGCCGGTATGCCTCCCGTTCGACGAGCAGGAACTGCCCGTTGGCCGCGGCGATCCGCTGTGCGGGATCGGAGACCTTGGCCGGAGGATAGGCCAAAGCCAGCTCGCAGAAGATCAGCGGCATCAGCGCTCGCTGCCAGAGCCCGCGAACAATCTGCCGCGGCGAATAGCTCAGCATCCCTGCCTTGTGCCGGACCGCCTCGTGCATCGCCCGGTGCAGGTTCCCCGGCTCGTGGATCGTATCGGCGTCGGTGAAGAGCAGCCACCGGCCGCGCGCGCGCTTCGCCGCCGTCCAAACGGCGTTGTTCTTGCCGGTCCAGCCCGGCTCCAGCCTGCCCGCCTCGATGACCGTCACCCCGGCAAAGCCGCGGGCAATCTCCGCCGTCCGGTCGGTCGAGTTGTCGTCCACAACGATGATCTCCCAGTCCTGGCCCAGCTTGAAAACCTCTTCGGATTGGTTCACGAGCGACTCAAGGCACGCGCCCAGACAGTCTTCCTCGTTGCGTGCCGGGATAATCACGGTCAACTCCAACAGTTGGTCCGGCTCCGGTTCCGGCTGGACAAAGACCGTTTGCGAACGCACCGGGAGTGCCGCTGGCGCATCGGATAGTCCAAGCACCGGCTTGAAGATACGCTCCCCAGCCGTTCCGTCTTTCTGCTGCCTCTCATTCTCCATCCGTTCTCACCCTTTCGCGGGAGCTCTTCCGCTCAGTATTATAAGGATGTGCGGCTCTCACGCTTCCTTTCTCTCGGTTTGCTTCTGCTGTTGGCTCTCACTCCCGGCTGCGATCGCGGCGCTCATCCGGCTCAGGCGGGCCAGGCAGCCCCGGATTTCACCGTCTCCGACAGCACAACCACCGTCCATCTGGCCAGCTACCGGGGCCGTGTTGTTGTGCTCAGCTTTTGGGCAGCCTGGTGCGCCCCCTGCATCGAGGAGATGCCCTCGCTGGTCGAGCTTCACCATGACGACCCCGATCTGGCCGTCGTGGCCGTCAGCGTCGATGACGACCAGGATGCATACAACCGCTTCCTCGTCCGCCATCATGTGGACCTGATCACGGTTCGCGATCCGGCTGAGAAGGCGGCCCATCTCTTCCACTCCGAGATGTGGCCCGAAACCTACGTAATCGACCGCCAGGGAATCATCCGCCGCAAGTTTATCGGCGCGCAGGACTGGACAAGCCCTGAGATTCGCGCCTACCTGAAGAGCCTGTAGTTCTTGCTATCATTGCATCATGACCACGGTGGAGATTCTCTTTGGCTATGCCGCGCCGCCCACGGAAGCGGTGACTCTCGCGCTGGCGAATACCCTTGAAGTCTATGGTATTCGGAGGCTTGAATTCGACCGGGCCGCCCGCACGCTGCGCGTGGAGTATGACGCCACCCGGCTCAATGCCGCTACCGTCGCAAATCTGATCCGCAAGGCGGGCCTCCAAATTGCCGACCCCAGCCCGGCGCTGAGCCCGGCTCAATTGACCCTGGAAGCTTCCCCCGCTGCGTGATTGCCTTTGAATTGCGCCGCCTGCGGAACCCTGATATTCTGTCTATGGTTTCGCCATGGCAAAACCAGGGATGGTGTATCCCGGAGCCATAGCACTTAAGTCGACGCGACCACCAGGGAGCGGCGACCTTGAACGAAGCAGATCAGGACATTGTATCCCTGGTTTTGCCCGAGAAACCACCCGTGTGCGCCCGTAGCTCAGCTGGATAGAGCGACTGGCTACGAACCAGTAGGTCGGGAGTTCGACTCTCTCCGGGCGCACCATTTAGTTCCCAGTTTAATGCGCGGAAAATAAAGAGCTTAAAGGCCACACGATGAAGTTCATCCGGGTGGTTTCTTAACGTATGTTCATGTACTGGTGCATGTTTTGGTGCATGTTTGTTTCAGTGCTCGTCTGGTCGCCATTGAGCCATGCGCTCACTGGCGCCGCTGGTGTGCCAGGGAGACAGATGCATGTACCGAGCGGCCTTGGCAATCGTTAGGTGTCCCCAAGGTTCTTGAATCTCCCTCATGGTCGCGCCCGACATTGCCGCCTACGAAAGGTACATATGGCGAATACTGTGCCAAACAGCGTCCTCAATTCCCGCGTCTTGAAGGGCAGCCCTCAGCTACCAGTCCCAATCTGAGGAGGGGCCGGGGCGTGGGAACACCATGGCTTTGGGGCCGGTAGCCTTCCCATCAATTCTCTTTTGATCCTGAAGAGCAGCGATTGAAACGGAGTTTAACGGCACATCAAGGCGCCGTACTTTTCTTGCCTTCGGATTCTTGGTGGTCACACAAAAAACCAGCTTGCGGCGGAAATCTACCTGTGACCACGTCAGGGAAAACTGCTCGGACCACCGCATCGCGGAGTACGCAGCAGAGCCTCGGTCAGATCTACCCGATCCGGCTGTGTCAAAGGTTATCCCTTCTGGCACAACGAAATACCGGATGAACCAGCCGGCAAAAGGTCAATTCAACCCGGCCTGAATATCCAAAGAACAAAACAATACTCGCTACTCGACCAACGGGATGCGATTCAGTTAGGAGGCAATAGTGAAATGGCTCAACTGCGCCCAAAGCAGACCGGGGAGCACCTCCACTGCGCGCTCCCCGGCTTGCTGCCGGTTTGCTAGCTCGCAGCTTTCACGGTGATGCTCTGCGAGACCAGCGGGGCAGCTGAGTAGGTTGTGTTGCCGGCCTGCGTGGCGTGAATCGTGCATGTGCCCGCGGTGAGCATCGTTGCCGTCGTTCCCGACACCGTGCAGACCGAGGTTGTGGTGGAGGAAAAGGCGACCGTCAGGCCGGAGCTGGCCGTGGCTGCCAGGGTTACGTTCGCTCCGGCCGTCTGGGTTCCGATGGTGGGAAAAGTGATGGTCTGCGCGGCAAGATGTACAACGAGACTCTGCTGGAGTACCGGAGCCGCGGCATAAATGGCATTGCCTGTTTGCGTAGCCTTCAGGATGCAGGTTCCGGTGGTGAGCAGCGAGGCCGTTGTGCCCGCCACCGTGCAGACGGTAGGTGTGGTGGAAGCGAAGGCGACTGCCAGCCCGGAGCTGGCCGTGGCCGCGAGGGGCAGCGTGGAGGCGGCATATTGCGTGGCGGTGATCGCTGGCCAGGTAATCGTCTGGCTCAGAGGAGTTACTACGACTAGCTGCGTGACGATGGGAGCCGCGGCATAGTCGGGGTTGCCGGTTTGCAGGGCATGGAGGTAACAGTTCCCGGCGGTCAGCAGCGAGGCCGTCTTGCCGGAGACGGTGCAGACCGTGGGCG